>ERZ869909.2509-NODE-2509-length-12001-cov-6.657330_pt1 | contig 12001 bp, 8 predicted proteins | sample MGYA00520892_ERZ869909 | MGnify/ENA primary metagenome ERZ869909 (study PRJEB32215, sample SAMEA104723947) | bioreactor metagenome | biome: bioreactor; feature: anaerobic bioreactor; material: water | place: China | collected 2015-03-12 ... | reverse complement strand
TCCAGTCGATGAATACGTAGACGAGCCTGCCCGGCAAAAAATCAGCGCGCCGAACCGGATCGGTTCGGCGCGCTTTTGTTTGGGCTAGAGCCTTTTCCGATCACACCGCATCAGTCGGATATGCCGCTCGCCGCCTTCACCCTCCCCGTTAGGCGGAGGGGAAAGGAAAGGAAAGCGGTTCGATTCCGACGGATCGGAACATGGGCTAGGCAATCAGCGCGTGGGTGGCTTCTTTCACCTGGCGGGTCGCGTCGTCGACCGTTCGTGCGGACGACGAGATGCGGCGCATGTTTTCCGAGATCTCCTGGACGCCGAGAGACGCGGTCTGCATGTTGGCCGAGATTTCCTGCGTGACGGCGCCCTGCTCCTCGACTGCGGCGGTGATGCTGTGGGAGATGTCGTTGATCATGTCGATGATGCCGGCGACATCCTGGATCACTTTCACCGCGTCGTGTGTACCTGTCTGGACGCTTGCGATCTGGCTGGAGATCTCCTCTGTCGCTTTCGCCGTCTGATTTGCGAGAGCCTTCACCTCCTGTGCCACGACGGCAAAGCCCTTGCCCGCATCTCCGGCACGCGCTGCTTCGATGGTGGCGTTGAGCGCGAGCAGATTCGTCTGCGAGGCGATGGTGTTGATGAGCCCCACAACTTCGCCGATGCGATCCGTGGTGCTCGAAAGACCGGTCATGACATCGTTGGCGCGGGCGCTTTGCGTCACGGCGCGATGCGCAACCTGGGACGCTTCGTTCACGCGTCGCGCGATCTCCTGTACCGAGGCGACAAGCTCCTCGGCAGCGGACGCGACCGCCTGAACGTTGGCGGCCGTCTGGCTGGATGAGCCCTCTGCGCTCAAGACCTCCCGAGAGGTCTGGGCAATGGCGTCGGCGATCTCGTTGAGGTCGGCGTCGATACGCGCCATCATGCTGTCGCGCCGCATGCGGCTCTCAACCGCGTTCGTAATGTCCGTGCAGAATTTCACCACCTTGTAGGGCTGGCCCGCGGGGGAGAAGATCGGGTTGTACGTTGCTTGCAGCCAGATCTCTCGGCCGCCTTTGCCGATGCGGCGGTATTCGGCGGCCTGGAACTCGCCGCGGTTCAGCTTCTCCCAGAATCCGCGGTAGGCTGCGCTCTCACGCTCGCCGTCCGGCACGAACATGCGATGATGCTGCCCCTGGATCTCGTCGAGGGTGTATCCCGTCGATGCCAGGAAGTTTGCGTTTGCCGTGATGATGGTTCCATCGAGGTTGAACTGAATGACGGCCTGGCTCTTGTCGATGGCCGCGAGCTGGCCTTCGTAGTCGGCGGTTCTGAGCTTGTTTTCGGTGACGTCGGTGCAGAACTTCACGACCTTCAGCGGCTTTCCCGCCGACCCCAGGATGGGGTTGTATGTCGCTTGCAGCCAGATCTCCCGGCCGCCTTTGCCGATGCGGCGGTATTCGGCAGCCTGGAACTCGCCCCGGTTCAGCTTCTCCCAGAATCCGCGGTAGCTCGCGCTCTCGCGTTCACCCTCTGCAACGAACATGCGGTGATGCCGTCCCTTGATCTCATCGAGCGTGTAGCCCGTGGTCTTCAGGAAGTTGGCGTTGGCGTGGAGGATCGTTCCGTCGATCGCGAACTCGATGATCGCTTGGGATCGGTCGATCGCAGCAAGCTGAGCATCAAGATCAGAAGGCTTTGCCGAAAACATCGTATCTCCGTTGGTGGTGTGATTTTCTTCCGATAACGGAAGTTTCGATGTGTCTTCAAGAGTTGGGGTTGCAGAGCGGAGACGCAGAACATTGTCCGGAACGCACATTATAATTTGAATGCTGATTTTCTTGATTCTGTCATCGTCTAAGAACGTCTAATATTGGTCAACGGATGATCGCTGCTCTATATCAGGCAGTGTTTTGTTTCCCGAGACGTGCAGCAGAGAGCACGCAATAAAAAGGGGCCGCGCATCGGCGGCCCTTCTTCGATCTCGGTCGTCTCAAGCTTTGGTCCGGCTCACTCCGCCGCGTCGTGGAGAGCGCGAGCCTGCGCGGCGGCGGTCTGCGGCGGTTTTTGCGCCTCCATCTTTTTCTTCAGGCCGGACTGCTGTCCCTCACCGGGCTTGTAGTGCAGCGGGAATGCGAGCTGCTCCATATAGCGCTTCGGAAAGTTCGGTACTTCGTCGACGCCCATGTCGTGCGCCTTGATCGGACGCGGTGGCTCGGGATGGAAGGTTCCGAGCATGCGGTCCCAGACCGTGAAGAACAGGCCGAAGTTGCAGTCGCCTTCCTTGCCCCAGTTCACGTGATGCAGGTGATGGATCTGCCCGATGGCGAGGTGGTTGCGCAGCGGCCCGAGCGCGTAGGCCACGTTCGAGTGCTGCACGACGAGCTGCACCGTGATGACAAAGCCGAGCAGCGCCGCGACCTCGACCGGCATGCCGGCAAGCGCCAATGGCGCGGTTCCGAGCACCAAATCGATGATCTGGTGCAGCGGGTGGCGGACCAGCCCGTTGAACCCATAGAGCCGTGCCACGCCGTGGTGCACGGCATGCAGCCGCCACAGGAACGAAAAACGGTGGCTCAGATAGTGGAGATAGGTGAGCGCAAAATCGGCCAGCACGACCGCCAGGAGGAGCTGCGCCCAAATCGGCCAGTCCGTTGGCCAGAGTCCTGCGTTGAGACTGCCCGACGTGAGCCAGGCCACGAGTGGAATGGTGAGGATGCCGTTGAGGTTCTGCGCCTCGTACACGATGGCGTGGACGACGTTGGTCTTGCCGTCGTCGTGCGAGTGGTTCCACTCCTCATACCAGGGCAGGATCCGTTCCGCCGCGAACGCCGTTGCCAACAGGATGCCGATCAGAAGTGCGAGCCAAGCATAGGAATGACCATAGGCGACGACGTAGTACGCCATGCCGTTGAGCCCGAGCACCATGAACGGGAAATATCCGTATCGAACGATCGTGCGTAGCAGTCCAGAATTCATGAGGTCCTCGTCTCAGACTTTCTCGACGACTCAATAGGATACGTAGACGAGCGCAGCTCGCACGAAGTCTAACCGTGGTAAACACGGTTTACACATCGTTTTTCCTTACATTGTTGGTAAGAAACGTTGATCTCACGCAACCGATCGAAGATCGAAGACAGCTTGTCGCAATTGAGCTTCGCTGGTTGCCGGTAACGAACACTGGGTGCCGACGCAGACATAGGCTGTCGACCTTCCGTCCTCTGCCGATTTGCCGTGCAGCGCCGATGGGCCAAGAGTCCCGATCGCCCCTGTCACCTCGATTTCGATCGCGCCTGGAAGCGACATGCTTCGCACGGTGGAGCCGAGCGCTGGTGAAGACGCAGACTCGCCCGCGACGATGACAACGAGCTGCGGAGCCAATAGATCCATCGCTGCGGCAAGAAGTCCTGCGTGGGCTACGAGGTTCTTGGCGAGGTCGGACGAGAACGCGCGCATTATGCTCTCGGCGCGTCTTGCGAAGCGCGTGTCGCCCGTAAGCGTCGCGAGCGCGACCAGGTTCGAGATCATCGTCGCGTTGGCGGCCGGCGTCGCATCATCGCTCGCCGTGCGCAGCCGCACGATCACATCGGACGTGTCATCGGCGGCGGTGAAATATCCGCCGGCGTCCTGCGACCAGTAGTGACGATCGAGCACGTCGACCCATTCGCGTGCCTTCGCCAGATAGCCCTCTTCGCCCGTCGCCTGGTAGAGACGCAGCGCGGCCCAGATCATGTTCGCGTAATCGTGCGCCGTTCCGGGTGCCCGGCCGCGCCCATGACGGATGGCGTGAACGATGCGTCCATCGACGGTCATCTTTTCGGCGACGTAGGTGAAGGCTTCGCGCGCCATCGTCACCCAGTCGGATCGATCGAAGACGACACCTGCACGCGCGAGCGCGCCGATCATCAACCCGTTCCAATCGGCGAGCACCTTGTCGTCCCAGCCGGGGCGGATGCGTCCTGCGCGCGCGTCGAGCAGCTTGGCGCGCAGGGCGGCAAGTTTCTCTTCCTCGTCCGCGCTTCCGAGTGCCTTGGCGTGGAGCCGGTTCAGGATCGTGTGCCCTTCCCAATTGCCGTCGGGCGTCACATCGTAGGCTTTGGCGAAGACGGCCGCATCGTCCGCGCCAAGCACGCGCTCGATCTCCTCTTCCGACCAGACGTAGAACTTGCCTTCCTCGCCTTCGCTGTCCGCATCGAGCGCGGCCGCGAAGCCGCCGCCGTCAACCACCATTTCACGTGAAAGCCACGTAACCGTTTCCGCAATGCGCGCTTCGAGGATCGGGCTCCGCGTCTCGCGCCAGACCTCGGTCATCAGGTCGATGAGGAGCGCGTTGTCGTAGAGCATCTTCTCGAAGTGCGGGACGAGCCAGAGCTCGTCCACCGAGTAGCGCGCGAAGCCGCCGCCGAGGTGATCGTAGATGCCGCCCTGGCTCATCCGCTCAAGGGTGGTGATCACCGCCTGTTTGGCCGCGTCGTTGCGGTAGCGGATGGCGCCACGCCAGAGCAGCCAGAAGAAGCTCCATTGCGGAAACTTCGGCGCGCCCGTGATGCCGCCGTGGACGGGATCGACGAGGTGCGCGAGGCGGCCCGTGATCTCTCGAATGAGCGGATCGGTCACCTCGGGGCCGGTGCCGTTCTCGGTCTGCTGGGCGAGCGCTTCGGTGATGGCGTTGGCGTTGCCGGCCACCTTCTCGGGTTGCTGATGGTAGGCGTCCGAGATGCGCTCCAGCACCTCGACGAAGGCCGGTCGTCCGTAGATCGGCACCTTTGGGAAATAGGTGCCGCCCCAGAAGGGCCGTGCGTCGCTGTCGAGGAACATGGTGAGCGGCCAGCCGCCCTGCTGGTTGAGCTGGTGGAGCGCGCCCATGTAGATCGCGTCGATGTCGGGGCGCTCCTCGCGATCCACCTTGATGTTCACGAAGCGCGCGTTCATCACGGCCGCCGTCTCGTCGTCCTCGAAGGACTCGTGCGCCATCACGTGGCACCAGTGGCAGGCGGAGTACCCGACCGAAAGCAGGATGGGCTTGCCGGTCCTCTTGGCCTCGGCCAGCGCGTCCGGTCCCCAGGCCCACCAGTGGACGGGGTTGTCCTTGTGCTGCAGGAGATAGGGGCTACTCTCGTCGCCGAGGCGGTTGCGGCTCATGGTCTTATCCTTCCGTTCCTCGATGGCGGGTTTGATCGATAACCCGCAAAGCCCATGCAGGTGTTCCGGATACCCCCCTCGCGATGACGTCACAACCCGAGCCCACCATTTTCGCTTTGGCGAGCGCCCCTGGACGTGCAGGCGTCGCGGTCGTGCGCATCTCCGGTACGGGTGCAGGGCGCGTCCTGGATTTCATGGCAGGGCCACGCCCCAAGCCGCGCTGCGCCGTCGGTCGCGCCATCCGTCACCCGGAAGGCGGGATGGTTCTCGACCGTGGCGTGGTGCTGTGGTTCCCCGCGCCCAAGAGCTTCACCGGCGAGGACGTGGTGGAGCTTCACCTGCATGGCGGTCGCGCCGTGGTGCAGGCTGTTCTCGCAGCGCTCACCGTGCTGCCGGGTTTGCGGCTCGCCGAGCCTGGTGAGTTCGCGCGCCGCGCGTTCGAGGCCGGGAAGCTCGACCTTGCCGAGGTGGAGGGCTTGGCCGATCTCATCGACGCCGAGACCGAGGGACAGCGGCGCCAGGCGCTGGCGCAGGCGACGGGCGCGCTCTCGGGTCTCTACGAGGGCTGGCGGGCCAGCGTGATCGATGCGCTGGCCTACGTGGAAGCCGGGCTCGATTTCTCGGACGAAGCGGACATCGGAGAGAAGACCTTCGCGGAAGCGCGATCCGTCATCGGGGTGCTGGTCTCCGCGGTGAACCATCACCTCGACGATGGTCATCGCGGGGAGATCCTGCGCGAAGGGTTCCGCGTCGCGCTCACGGGGCCGCCGAACGCGGGCAAGTCGAGCCTGCTCAATGCGCTCGCCCGGCGCGACGCCGCCATCGTCTCGGCGGAGGCCGGCACGACGCGCGACGTCATCGAGGTGCGGCTCGATCTCAAGGGTCTGCCTGTGATCGTGTCCGACACGGCGGGGTTTCGGGAGGCTGCCGGCGAAGTGGAGCGCGAGGGCATGCGGCGCAGCCTTGCCGTGGCCCAGGCGGCGGACCTCGTGCTCTGGCTTACGGATGCGACCGGCCCGCTGACGACCATGCCCGACGAGCTCGCCGCCGTCGCCGACCGGACCCTGCTCGTTCTCAACAAGGTCGATCTGCTGCCCGGCGGAACCGCGCCCGTGCTGCCGGACTATATGGTGCCGCTCTCGGTGAAGACGGGGGAGGGCGTTGCCGATCTCATCGAGCGCCTCGCGGTGATCGCCTCCGAGCGGATCGGTCACCCGGGGGAGACGGCGCTCACGCAAGTCCGTCACCGCAGGCTGGTCGAGCTTGCGCGCGACAACCTTGCCGCGTTTCTCGACGGGGCATCAGATGATGTGGAGCTTCGCGCCGAGGATCTCCGCCGCGCCGCGGATGCGCTGGGCCGGATCACGGGGCGTGTGGACGTGGAGGATGTGCTCGACCAGATCTTCGGCCGCTTCTGCATCGGGAAGTGAGGGCCAGGCGCTCGGCGGTTTCCGCATGGCACCTCATGTTTCAGGTGCGTTTCACGTGAATCCGTTTTCGCCCTCCCCGGTGCATCAGATGTTTCACGTGAATCGGTTTGCCGTTTTTCTCCGTGAAATGTTTCACGTGAATCCATTTCTCGATCCTGGCGCTCCTCCCATCGTTACCGAAATCTTAAGAGGCCTGCGGCAGGGTGAACGGTATCGTCGCCGCTTGCGCTGGGTATCGCTCGTGACCTTTGTCTCCTCCTCACAGTCGAGCGCCGTGCTGCTCCTGCAGCAGGCAACTCGGCCGATGTCTTCGGGCGAGCCATCGCCCATTGCGTCGGGCGCATCTCTCGTTGCGGCCGCAAACGGTGTCGAGCTGCCCAGCGACAAAGACGGCGCCGGAGCGGCGAGCCGTGCAAATGGCAAAATTTCGGAAGCTCTTTTCAAGCCGAATGTGCCGAACGCGATCGAGATGAAACTTCATCTCATGAAACGCCTCGGAGAGGAATTCGGCATCAAGCTCGAAGCTCACGAGAGCCATGCGTCTTTCGGGCGGGCTATCGAAGCCGAGATCAACAAAATCAAAATGAAGCCGGAAGGCGCATTGATCCTTTCGGCCATCGAAAAGAAGCTCGGTTTCGACAAGCTGGGGTTCTCGCTCGACGCGTTCGTCAACGCGATCATCGATCCCAAGGGCGCGGATGGGCAGAAGGTGGACGCCGCGATCAAGGATCATCTGAACCTTGACGACGAGGAGCAGGACAAGGCCGAGGAGGCGCGCGCGGCTCTCGAAGCTCTGCGCATCGATGACGCGGGTCTCTACGGCTTTGTGAATACCTGAGCGCTGCCGTCCGTCGACCACTTCAACGGGCGGTACTTGTTTCACGTGAATCCATTTTATGGCGCAGCGTGCCTCGCATGGCGCCTCCTGTTTCACGTGAATCAATCGCGGTCGGTCAATAGCCTGCGAGTCGTGTGGACATCTCGGTGTTGGCGGCGAGCGTACTCACGCTCGTGGGGGCCAGGGGAAGTGCTGCCGTCGTCGTTGCGCTACGCCGATTGCAGCGGTCGCCGGCGAGAGATGCGAGATACGCATTCCGCTGCGAGAAGGCCTGCGATTCCCTGCCGGCCGCGTTCTGGAAATCCAGGGCCAACCAGGCCGGCCAGATGGCGAAGCCGGCCGCGCCGGCCACGACGTTCTGCCCGAGCTTCAGGCTTTCCTCGGTGGCGAGGGCCGACATCCGCTCGTTGTTGAGCCGGGTTTCGGTTTGGATTGCCTCGCAGGTCAGGTTCTGGTCCGAGGCCAGGACGAGAGGCGGGAGATGCGGTGCGCGGCCTGCGCAGGCTCCGAGCATGAAAATGAGACCAACGCCACCGACCAACCTCAGCATTACGCGCCCCTCGACTGGATACACTCCGATGCTCGCGGGGAATTGGGGTGTCCGTATGCGGTCCATTCGTGTTTCCACACAATTCAGCGCTCTCGCGGGTGAGTCCGTGTGGGTCGATGTCGGGTGCCGTGCGTGCTCGCAGCGCGCTCGCGCTTTGACCCCCGGAAAGGCCTCCTGTATCTCTCGGCGCAGGATTGAACAGCGGGCCAGGGCCAGCGGCGGATGAGCGGGCAGATCTTCGATGTGATCGTTGTGGGCGGCGGACACGCAGGCGTCGAGGCCGCGGCTGCGGCCGCGCGCATGGGCGCCAAAACCGCGCTCGTGACGCATCGCTTCGACACCATCGGCGCGATGTCGTGCAACCCGGCCATCGGCGGTCTTGGCAAAGGGCATCTGGTGCGTGAGATCGATGCGCTTGATGGCCTGATGGGCCGCGTCGCGGATGCGGCCGGCATTCAGTTTCGCCTGCTCAACCGCTCCAAGGGTCCGGCCGTGCAGGGCCCGCGCGCGCAGGCCGACCGGGCGCTCTACAAAGCCGCGATGCAGGAGGCGATCCGGGAGACCGAAGGGCTCACCGTTCTCGAAGGTGCGGTTGAAGACCTCATCGTGATCGACGACGAGGTGCAGGGCGTGATCACGCAGGCCGGAGGCGAGATCCGGGCCGGAGCCGTGGTTTTGACCACGGGTACATTCCTCAATGGTCTCATACACTTAGGTGATCGTGTTATTCCGGCGGGTCGGGTGGGCGAGGCACCTGCGCTGAAGCTCTCCGAGCGTCTTTACGTACTCGGTCTCCGCATGGGGCGGCTCAAGACGGGAACGCCCGCGCGGCTCGCGCGCAAATCCATCGATTGGGATGGGCTCGAACAGCAGGAAGCCGATGCCGAGCCGGTGCCGTTCTCGTTTCTGACGGAAAAGATCACCAATCCGCAGGTCACCTGCGCGCTCACGGCAACGACCGAGAAAACGCACGCGATCATTCGCGCCAATCTCGAACGCTCGCCGATGTATTCGGGGCAGATCGCCTCTCGCGGGCCGCGCTACTGCCCGTCCATCGAGGACAAGGTGGTGCGGTTTGCGGATCGCAGCGCGCATCAGGTGTTTCTGGAGCCCGAAGGGCTCGACAGCGACACCGTCTATCCGAATGGTGTCTCGACGTCCCTTCCAATCGATGTACAAGAGGCTTTTCTCAAGACTTTGCCTGGGCTTAAGCGGGTTCAGATCACACAGCATGGCTATGCCATCGAGTACGATTACGTGGACCCGCGCGAGCTGCTGCCCACGCTCGAAACCAAGCGGCTTCGGCGGCTTTTCCTGGCGGGGCAGATCAACGGCACCACCGGATACGAGGAAGCGGGCGCGCAAGGCCTGGCTGCGGGCCTCAATGCGGCGCTGACGGCGGCCGGAGGCGGCGAAACGTTCGTTGTTTCGCGCACGGATGCCTATCTTGGCGTCATGATCGACGACCTCGTCACGCGAGGCGTGACGGAGCCCTATCGGATGTTCACGTCGCGGGCCGAATTTCGCTTGCGATTGCGGGCAGATAACGCCGATCAGCGCATGACGCAAAAAGGCATTGATTTGGGGTGTGTGGGCACGATTCGTTCTTTTATGTTTTCTAATAAAAACAACGATTTAAATCGTATTGCTAATGTACTTTCTAGTTTTTCCATTTCTCCGCGTGAAGCGGAACGAAACGGAATCGAGCTTAACAAGGACGGACGGCGGCGGTCCGCGTTCGAACTTCTGGCTTATCCTGGCATGAGCTTGCTGCGGCTTGCTCAGATCTGGCCTGAGCTTTCGAATGTCGATCCCGCGATCGCGGCGCAGGTCGAGGTCGATGCACGGTATGCCGCTTATGTCGAGCGGCAGGATGCGGATGTCGCCGCGCTTCGGAAGGACGAGGCCGTTTCGATCCCGGCCACGTTCGACTATGCGGCGCTGCCGAACCTCAGAGCGGAGCTTCGTGAAAAGCTCGTGGCCCAGCGGCCGGCCACGCTCGCCCAGGCCGGGCGGATTGAAGGCATGACGCCGGCCGCTCTCATGCAGCTCCTGGCGGCGGTGAAAAAGCACTCGGCGCGGAAATTGGCCTCATGAGCGCGGAGCTGCCCCGAATCCGTTCGGCTGAGGCGTTCCAGGAGTTTTTTGGGGTTTCACGTGAAACGGCGGACCGGCTCGCCACGTACGAGGCGCTGCTCAAGACGTGGCAGCAGACCATAAATCTCGTTTCGCCCGCAACTCTTGCGGACGCCTGGCACCGCCATTTCGCGGATTCCGCCCAGCTTCTGAATTTTTCTCCCCCGGACGCGAAAACCTGGTTGGATTTGGGGTCCGGAGGCGGATTTCCGGGGCTCGTGCTGGCGATTCTGTTGGCTGAACGGGCTCCTGAAGCCCACATGACGCTGGTCGAGAGCGATTCCCGGAAAGCGGCTTTTCTCCGCGAGGTGGCCCGTAAAACCGGCGTGGTTGTGGAGATTCGCGTGGAACGGAGCGAAAAGATCGCGACTCAGGCTAAGTCTCAGATAAGAGATGCGATCACGGCGCGTGCGTTGGCGCCTCTGCCGAAGCTCCTGGGGCTCGTTCTGCCGTTTTTTTCTCCCCAGACCGTGGCCTTGTTCCCAAAAGGCCGCGAAGCGGAAGTAGAGGTCGAAGAGGCGAAACGGCGATTCGATTTCGATAGCCAACTCGTCCCAAGTCTGACCGAGCCGGGCGCGCGTATTGTGATTGTCCGAAATTTGGCTGTTAAAACGGAGGGTTAGCCCCGTGACACGCCTCGATTCGAAACTCAGGGTGCTGGCGATCGCCAACCAGAAGGGGGGCGTGGGCAAAACCACGACCGCGATCAATCTCGGCACGGCGCTGGCCGCGATCGGCGAGCGCGTCATCGTGATCGACCTCGATCCGCAGGGCAACGCGTCGACCGGGCTCGGCGTGCCGCCGGAATCGCGGGCCCGAACATCCTACGATGCGGTCCGCGGCACAGTCAGCTTGCTGGACGCGGCGGCTCCAACCGCCATTCCCGGGCTTTTCGTCGTGCCGGCGAACTCCGATCTGGTGGGGCTCGAGGCCGATCTCTCGGGCGATCCGAGCCGGGCCTACAAGCTCCGGGACGCGGTGGCGGCGCTCGTCGCGCAGTCTCAGGCCCGTCCGGCCGATCAGGCGTTCAAATATGTCCTGATCGATTGTCCGCCGTCCTTGAATATCCTGACGCTCAACGCGCTCGCGGCGGCGGACGCCGTGCTCGTGCCGGTTCAGTGTGAATTCTTTGCGCTGGAAGGCATTTCTCAGCTCAAGGACACGATCGATCAGATCCGCGCCTCGCTCAATCCGGGGCTTGAGATCCAGGGCGTGGTGCTGACCATGCACGACGCGCGGACGACGCTGTCGCGGGAGGTTGCGGACGAGGTCCGGGCCTTTTTCGGTCCCAAGGTCTACCAGTCGGTCATTCCGCGGAACACGCGGGTCGCGGAGGCGCCGTCGCACGGCAAGCCGATCCTGCTTTACGATTACGATTGTGCCGGCAGCCAGGCGTATATCCGCCTGGCGACTGAAATCATCGAACGCGAACGTCAGACCAAAGCTGCGTAACCACCTCTGAACGAATAGAAAAATGGGTATGTTCATGAACGCATCGCTGCCCAAGAACCGGCTTGGCCGTGGTCTCGCTTCGTTGATCGGCGACATTCCGCAGGGCCAGGCCCAACCGCGCATCCCGGCCGATGGCGAACAGCGCTCCCTGCCGGTCGCCCAGCTTCGCGGCGGCCGGTTCAATCCGCGTAAGGACTTCGCGGAGCCCGAGCTTGCGGAGCTGGCCGAGTCCATCCGCACCAAGGGGCTTGTGCAACCCATCATCGTGCGCCCGCATCCCGAGGACGCACAGGCATATGAGATCGTGGCCGGCGAGCGCCGTTGGCGCGCGGCGCAGAAGGCCGGCGTGCATACGGTGCCGGTCATCGTGCGGGAGCTCTCGGACCGCGAGGTCCTCGAGCTCGCGATCATCGAGAACGTGCAGCGCGCCGACCTCAACGCCATCGAAGAGGCGGGCGGCTACAAGGAGCTGATCGA
>ERZ869909.2508-NODE-2508-length-12010-cov-5.985838_pt1 | contig 12010 bp, 14 predicted proteins | sample MGYA00520892_ERZ869909 | MGnify/ENA primary metagenome ERZ869909 (study PRJEB32215, sample SAMEA104723947) | bioreactor metagenome | biome: bioreactor; feature: anaerobic bioreactor; material: water | place: China | collected 2015-03-12 ... | reverse complement strand
GGCCACTACGACAGGTTGGGCATCGTTCAGCGACGCGGTGGCCGAGTGGAGGCTCGCGAGCACGTCGGAAATGCCGCGCGGCATCCGCTGCCATTCGGCCTGTGCACCATCGGGCGCAGAAGCCGTCCAACAGCCATCCTGCCACACGCGTGCCGAGGCCTTCCGGCAGGTCTTACTCTATGGGCACGGTCGGCAGCGACGACGGACCGTCGGCGCTATCCTGAACCCCATCCTGTAGCGGCCGATGACCCAGAGCGCCGGCTCGCCGACTGTTCCCCAGACCTTCGATCGCGGCGGATCGCCTTCGGTCATGATTTCCTCGACAACCCGAGGAAGGCTTCAAGCTGAAACGACCACGTTACGACGTTTCGATGATCGACATACGACTGCTCGCACGCTGCCTGCCTCGGAGAACTAGGACAACAGATCGACAGAAATGGCATGTGCATCAACATAGATGCGACATTCAATGCGTGCCGCTGCGCTTCACGGCGGATTCGTCATCCCTTAACCATCACCCGGTCATTGAGATTCGGGGTGTAGGGGAGTGGGCAGAATTGTATCGCGACACCGAGGGGATTTTCACGGGATCGGCTTCTTCCGAGGTCGTCGGCCGATCGTCGATGACAGCGGTCGAGATTTATGCAGGCGCCGGCGGCATGTCCCTGGGCCTCCGGCAGGCGGGCTTCCGGATGCTGGCGGCATACGATTCCAGTCCCGCGGCAGTCGCCGTCTATAACCGGAATGTCGGTTATCACGCGAGCCAAGCCGACCTGACGGATGTCGCCCTCTTCGCGCCCCGGATAGCGGCGCTCAGGCCCGACATCATCGTAGGCGGTCCGCCCTGCCAGGACTTCTCGCCAGCGGGTCTCCGGACCGAAGGAGAGCGCGCGAATCATACCAGGATATTCGCGCTGTACGTGTGCGCCGCATCCCCTGAATGGTTTGTCATGGAGAATGTCCAGAGGGCGAGGAACTCCGCCGCCTGGCTGGACGGCAAGGAGATGCTATCCCGGGCAGGCTACGGGATGACCGAGATCGTGGTGGATGCCGCCTATTACGGTGTCCCTCAGCGCCGGAAGCGCCTGCTGGTCATCGGACGACGCGGCGAGCGCGACGGTTTCATGGACTCCTCGATCCGGAAGGCAGCGGCAGCCAGGCCGATGTCCCTGCGGGAGCTGTTCGGCGATGGCCTCGGGGATCACGTCTACAACCATCCCCGCTCGCCAGGTCGACGTGGCGTGTGGTCGGCAGACGAGCCGAACCCGACGATCCGCAATGCCAGGCGGCCGCAGCCGAGCACCTACGTGCCGCATCCAGGTGACTCCAACTATGTCGAGGCGGTATTCATGCGGCCCTACTTCGACGGGCGCGGGGTATTTTCCCTCGACGAAGCCGCGCCGGCCATCGTGAGGACCTCCCGGGAGCGCCCTCGTCAGTCATATCTCGACAATCCCCATCCTGCCGATCCGGCGCCTGCGGCGAATGCCACCGTGCTGACGCAGTCCGACACCTCCCGCATCCAGGGATTTCCGAGGAACTGGGACTGGTCCGGCTGCCGCAGCCGGGACGTGGACCAGATGATCGCGAACGCGGTGCCAGCTCCCATGGCTCGCATCATCGGAACCGAGATCCTGCGACGCCACCATGGCCAGACGTGGCCGGAGGTGCCGGGTAACTTCGGCCAGTGGCTGGCGAAGTCCCGGAAACTTGCACCCCAGCTCGTCGCCAACGTGAAGTGGCGGGTGCGCAAGGCTCACGAGCTGCTCGGCGGCCGGGCGATCGCCTGTGCAGGGACGGAGGCGCGGCGCCTGGAAGAGGCGCTGGACCTGCAGGCTTTCAGCGCAGGCAAGAAATCGGACATCAGACGCGCGTTGCGGCTGTATCGGGAGTGGCATGCCCTGAGGGCGTGAAGGAACAGAAAGGACACCACCAATCGCGGTGAATCCTGCCCGCACCGGGCCGAATGGTGGAGGTCGCTTCAGCCAACGCTGGCGCCTAAGAACCACTTGTCCCGATACCCAATGGCATCTAACCCATCCATGACCTCTGGCGGAGGCAGGGAGATCGGATTGCCATTCACACGAAATGCAGGATTCCGTGCCTCCGACTGGGATCGGGACGGTTCGGTGGCGGAACTTCTCCGTTCCCGCCTTCTTGAAGTGATCGAACTGAAGTCTCACGGGGCTTGCGTCCTGCCGCCCCGACTCGATCAGGGTATCGAGAGCTACCTTTCGGCCAACAGGCTGCGGTTACGTGAAGTTTGCGACGGGCTCCCCACGATAGAGGGCGAGCGGATGAGGCGGCTGTTCGGCGGACCGATGGGTCTGCCTCTTTCTGCGTCCGGTGTCGGTGAGCGTGCGTTCGTTGCGGAACAGGTGATCTCGATGCTCCCCAGATACTGGAAGGATCCAGTCAGAGGAGCGCTGAACGCGGCTATGCAGATTGCCGCTCATCGCGCGATCGTAGAGGGAGCGGGAAAAGGGGAGGAGGCGGTAACGGACCTCCTTGTTCAAGGAAGCCTATCGTTTCTGGCTCGTGAGCTCGTGCCTGCACTCGCCAAAGCGCGAGTTGTCCTTAAACCCGGGCAGACGCTGGACTTCGCCGGTGCGTCGATGCAAGGCAAGACTGGCGACCTTTTTGATAGTGACCTTGCGATTGTGATCGGGACCTCGATCGTCGGCCAACCCCGGTATCGAGTAGTCCTGCTGCAGGCAAAACGATGTCGTTCGAACTTCCATGCTGACGTCAGTTACAAGTCAGGCAGCCAGCTGGACGGGCTCTTGTCAACCGGAATGGGATACTACCTGTTCTATCCCTCTGACGGGGCAGGCGATGTAGCGTTCTCTCCCTCAGTCAAGGATTCACGAAAGGTCTTTGAGGGGGCACGCGCAGGTGCAGGCCATGTGTTCTCAGGCATTGCTGCAATGGACGGGGAGGCCGTCGATCTCAGCCTCTTCGTCTCCACGGTGATGACTCTTGAACGGCCTTGTGTGGGGCGTATATTTCCGTCCCAGGATGCAGTCGCAGACGCATTGCTAGGGCAGCGAACTCGGCCAGTGCACATCCTGGTCCTGAGTGAAGCCGTCGGAGCCCGAGTATGGACGCTCGTCGAGCGGCTCCGCGCTGAAGGTTACGGAACCAGCCCAGTTGCCTCGCTGGCGGACGCGCTCGGCGCGCTCGAACAAGGCGACGATTGGTCCGGCCCCTGAAGCCGCTTCACCAGAAGCCGTGGGACGAAGCCCATCCAAGTCTTCGGCAGGTGGCGGCATATGCCCGAGCAATGAGTCCATCAGTAGCGAAACCGCCCTGTAGTTCCCGGGCGCGCTTCCTTCGTTCGCGAGACGCTTCAACAGCTCGTGATCCTGCGTCGCCAGCTCCCCGTCCGAAGCGCGGGAGATCACGTCCGTTACAAGGCTGTCGAGCAACCGGAAGGCGCCGTGGGGCATCCTCGACAAGCAGAACTCGATGAAGCCGAGTCTCCGTTCGTTGTCGCCCAGGACGTTCTCGGCCACCTTCCACCGCCAAGCCTTTGCGCTTCTGTCATCCATCTCGTCAATGTGCCTCGATCGACCCAGGCACAGGAGTCTGACATCGCAGTACAGGTCGAGAACACGCTTGCCCCCTTCTAGGCCCTCGACGAAGCGAGCGGCTTCGTAGGCGCGTTCCTCGTCGGCAAGCAGCTTGCGGGCCCAGCAGAGCGTGTCAGCATACAGCAGCAGGACGAGACACAGATGGATGCCGGCCGCTCGGTCACGGTCCCAACTGGCCGCAGCGGCGGAGCGCAACGCTGACAGGTATGCCGCCTCGTCGCCGACAGCGAACGGTCCAATGTCAGCCAGCCGAGAAAGCTGTATCCGGTCGAAGCAGCGGAAACGAGCGACCGCGTCGATCCAGTCCTTGGCCGGGGATGAGCCTGGATAACCGTCGCTCAGTCCGGCACGCTTTTCGAGTTCGCGGAGTACGGCTTCGAGCCACTGGAGATCATCATGCGACTGGGGGAAGGCATCCAGGTAGGCGGCTGGCTTTGCGTCCCCCGCATGCCTGGCATCGAGCAGCGACAGCAGCCCGCGGAGAGCGGCTCTTGAAAGCCTGGGCCAGCTTCGAGATACGGCGGCATCGAATTCTTCCCGGCCCGATGCCACGTTCTCGCGCAGGCGCCACAGGCCGAGATCCTCTTGTGCCGCCATTTCAATAGCGCGGACCAGCGGGATTTCTGCGCCCATGCAGCCCAAGCGGCCGTTCGCGATTTCGAGCCGCTGCTGCCCTAGGAACCCAAGCAGCCCACTCCCTGAAGCGGCAACCAGATTCCCGGCCTCGGCAGCCAGGTCGCGGGAGCGGTCGTATGCATAGTCAGAGATGGATGGCAGCTGAGCCTCTGCCTTGGCTGCTCGCTCTCGGATCGCATTGAGCCTGTCGAGTCCAGCAGCCACTATGCCCTCCGGATGCGCGAGATGAAGCTGAAGCAAATGGAAGAGCGGATTGCCTTCTTCACTTCGGCCGCCCAGGATCCGGGAGGCGGCCAGCCAGGCATTAAGTTCGTCGCGATCAATCCCGGACTCCTCCAACGCCACCTGGATAGACGAGTGAGTGAACGGGCGATCTGCAGAGCACAGCGCAGCTTCGGCACCCGAAAGGATCTCCCTGTCCAGCATGTTTCACTCCACTGATGCCTTATCGTGACTAATGGTCTCTCGCCGTTCAGCACTAGGCAAGCCCGCTGTCCCTTCGGGATATGCTGATGGCTATCCGCTCCACTACACGATGGAGCAGTGCGGCCCGCCCGGGCACGAGGGAGTGGCAAGCCCTGAAGGCGTGAAGGAAACAGAATGCGTGCACGTCGCCAGCACGTGTGCGTGTCGGAGCCGCTCACCAGGAACTCCTCGACGTCGGCGGTGCAATCGCGCATGGCCCAGGGAAGCTGACGGCGGAGTCACTTGGCGGTATGCGGTTCGGCTGGGGGTCTGCAGACCGCTGCCGGCAGGTTGTATAGAGACGAAGACGGGATGACCGTCCCGGCGTATGGTCCGACTTGCACGTTGCCCCATACGGGAGGAGAGCATGGGCTGGAGAGCAGATGCCGCCTACGAGAAAGCGGCATCCGGCCGCTGTAGCGCCGCCCTGTCAGCCGCTCCTGTGCGCGCAGTCTCTCCCCTCCAGAGGGAGTGGACCCGTGTGGACCCCTGACGTAATTGCCCCCAGACGATCCATATTGCACACCAGTGGCTTGTAAGCTGGCTGGATGCTTGTGTCGTGCGATCGGGATATCGAGGCGGCTATCCCCTGGAGTGGGATTCTGCCCGGTCGAAATTCAGAAAAGGGTCGGGGCACCTGCGGATCGCGCGGGTGCCCCGGGAATGTTTAGACTCTTCCAGCGTCCAAATTCGGATTACGCTTCATCGAAATGTCGCCACTGGACGAGTGGCCTTGATAATAGCGCTGTAGTCGCACGAGTCAACATGAGTAGCGCAGATACAACAATTCCACGCCTTCACCTGGAGCTCCGCTCCCTGCTGGCGACTTATCTCGATCACACCCCGGTGCCTGCAGCAGCAGATGCGATCGTCGCTGATTTCTCCAGGCTCCATCCAGGCTTGCTCGTGGCTTCTCTGAAAGAGGCGCTGGCGGGGCCGCGGGGACCTCACCGCAACGACAGGGAGCATCTCAGCCGCATCTACAACAGAAAAACAAAGGAGATGGCTGCGATGTACCCAGTCCTCCTCTCCCTCGAAGGCGGCTTGAGGGCAAGGCTGACGGTCGAGTTCTTCGTCAGGTTCGGGATAGATCGGTGGTGGATTCCCTTCCACGATGCACTGCGAAGGGGAGAAGACGCGACCACGGTCAAGGAGGTCAATGGGGTTAGGGTCACCAGTCATCTGGCACGTCGGCTTGCCGACGTCATCGTCTCAGTCGATGGGGACCGTTTCCAACATCCCCGGACGGCCGCGTTCGATTGCGGTTCGGAGTTCTTCGCCAACACGACCTTTGGACAACTGCGTTACATCGTTGGAACCTCCTGGTCCGAGTTCGGGCACATTTTCCGAGGCCGGAAAGGAACGGTCAAGGCGATAACCAAGGACGAGTTTATGGAACTCACGAAGGTGGTGCTGGATACCAGGAATGCCCTCTACCACCATAATCCCGTCAACAGTCGCCAAGCCTGCGTCACTGCTTGCGAAATCCTTGCAGATCATCTCGACTACCACCTAGGTTCTCTCGATAGCGATTTGGGGCGAACGACGTACCCAAGGCCGGAGTTCAAAGTGGCTGTACAGGAACGACACAACGTTATCGTCGGGTGAGATCCTTGCATTTTCTTCGGAAGCGAACCCAAGTCGTTGTCGGTGGCCTTATGCATTAGATTTCGACCGTGAACCGGAGATCAAAATGGGGATTCTCGTCCTCATAGCCGCGTGGGTTGGATATGAAGCGGGTCTTGCCTAACACGTAGTCGCTGCTGTCGTGCATGTGACCGTGGACCCAGAGCATCGCCGGGGAATCCACGATGATGTCGGTAAGGTCCGAAGCATAGGCTGCATTCGTTGGGTCGCCCTTGAAGCGCTCCGGAATTGACGCCGGGTGCGGCAGGTGATGCGTCACCACGACCGTAGGCAAGGAGCTTGCTTCCAGTTCCCGCGCCAGGAAGGCTCTGGAGTCCTGGTGCAGCCTGTAGCTGTGAACGGGCAGGAACCGCTTCCAGGGCTTCTTCTGCCAGGCGATCTGCCGATAATCGTTCATCCGCCTGCGGGCGTGGTCCATGGCAGCTTCCGGCGTGCCATCGATCCGGAAGTCGGTCCAAAGGGTGGCGCCAAGGAAACGCATGCCGCCGATGGTGACGGCATCATTTTCAAGGAAATGGACGCCCGGTGCCTCCCTGACTGCCGCGCGACCGGCTGCGATTCCCTCCTTGATCGAACCTTTGTAGAACTCGTGGTTGCCGGCCACGTAGATGCAGGGCATCGCGGGCACAATGTGTTTGGTCAGCCAGCGGATGCCGTTGTCGATGCCGCGGCACAAGTCTCCGGCCATGACGCACGCATCCGCGTCGGGAGGCTGGAGCGGCTCCCTGAGGTCTGCATATTCCAGATGGAGGTCGGAGAGGATCCACAGCCTCATCCGACGATGAGCTTCCTGGCGTGCGCCATCACACGTCCCAGCTCGGATCCTTCCAGCGTCCCCCGCTGAAGCAGCTGGCCGCAGAGGTACGAGATGGCGGGTTCCTGCTTCCTGACGATCTTGAGCGCTGCTCCATAGGCCGCCTCAAGACGCCTGTTCACGGCCTCGGCAAGCGTCGGATTTCTGGCAAGGTGCTCCGGCCAGTCCGAGCACCGACGAAAGAGGAGCGGCATGTTCTGCCCGAACCCCATCGAAGTCTCCATGGCATAGGCAAGCCGCGTCGCCTGCTCAAGGTCGCTGCCCTCTGTCACTCCATCGCCAGAGGCTCCGATGGTCTTGATGAACTCCTCTTCTCCCGCTCGGCCTGCGAGCATCACGGCGAGATGAGCGGTCAGATGTTCTTCGGTGTGGTCGCGGATCTCGTCGATGTGAGCCATCACATGTCCACCCTGCCGAGCATCGATGGACAGGGCGGTGATCGTGCCGAGCCCGAGATAGAGGCGCGCTGCCGCATGGCTGGCCTCGTGGACTGCAAGCCTCGTCAGAACTGGCGGGGTCCGCTTTGGCCTGTGAGCATGGTCCCCATCGGGAGGCGCGCCCGCCTCGTCCGGACCCGGATGCGCCGATGCCGATCTGGAATCGGCCGGAAGCTTGCTGAAGGGGCAGTCATGGGGCGGGTGGGGTACCGGACGAGCTGAGCTGGGCGGGGCAGCAGTCATGGGTTTCACTCCTCATGGCAAAACTGAAGGGGATACCTCTGGCGTTGTGCCGGAGGAGGTGGCTGTCTAGGTCCTGGGGGAGTTTCCACGCGAATCATCACTGCAGCTGTCTTTCGTGTTCGCGAACCTCGACCAGCTGCTCCACGATCCGCTCGAGCCTGCGGATGGACCCGCCGCTCCAGGCGGAGGCCAGGGACACCAGTTCGAATCCTTCCAGGGGCCTCGCCCATCGCGGATCGTGGCCTCGATCGGCATAGAGCCGCTCCATGATGCGGACGGAAAGGCGCGGCAGATGTTCCGGACCGGGCTCAGGAAAGCGGAGAACCCGGCAACGGTCGCGCAGCACCGAAGGAATAGGCTCGACCTCATTGGCCGTCATCAGCCATGTCACGTTGGACAGATTGCAGGCCGCCTGGATATACGGGTCGTGCCAGCGACTTGAAGTTTCCGGCTCGAACAATCCCAAGAGAACGTCATGGGCGTTGCCGTTGTGCCGGCCGCTCCCGACCTTCTCGATCTCGTCCAGGATGATGACAGGACCCGCGCATTCGTGGCGGCGCACGGCCAGCATCGGAAGGCTGGGCTCTCCGGATGACCATCGCCGCGGCGTCCCGCCGAGAACGCTGTCGCTCATGCCGCCGCATGGAATGAGCTCGTAGGGAGCACCGAGCTCTTCGGCGAGCCTCCTTGCGAAGCGGGATTTCCCGCAACCTGGCGGACCAAGGAGAACGGTCGGTCGAATGCTGAGATGCTGCCGTCCCACTAGCCCCTTGAGAACCTGGTCGACGAGCAAGGTCGCATAGGGGAACTCATCGACAAGTTTGGCACGGACAGCGGCAAGGTCCGGAGTGACCGGCACAGGGAGCGGGCGCCCGGTGATCTGCTTGAATTCCTTCACCACCTCCTTGCCTTGGGAGGCGGTGGGATTCCCCACTTCCTGGAGCACGACTACATGGCCCTCCGGCGTGGCGGGCAATTCGGTCGGTTCATCGCTATCGGTCTCGACCTCGGGAGCGGCTTGCTTTGGAGCAGCCTGTGCTGCCTCTTCTTCCGGCTTCGCCTGCAGGATCGCGTTCTTGAAGACGTAGGAGTAGCTGCGAAGTTCATGCTGGAACTCCAGTCCCTTCGCATAACCGCGGTACCGCCCATCCCTCTGCTGCTCGTCGATATCGCGCGAGTAGGCCGACCAGGCTAGAGCGCACCAGAGCATCCTGGGCTTGTGGGTCGTCCTGGCATCTTTCATGGCGAGGATTGCCATCTCGCCGGCGATTGCCGCCGCCGCATTGGCATCGCCGAACCCGGCCCGGTACAGAAGGCACCGAAGACGTGCGGCGCGAACCGGAATGCCGGGGATGTCAGGGATGCCGTCCAGCGAGGCCTCGAAGGCAAGCAGGCTGCCGAGGCTCTGCTCAACCGTGAGCTCTTCCAGGCACGAGACGGTCGGCTGCAGATCGAGGCGATGCCGCTTCCTGAGCCGACGGGCAAGCCGATCTCCGTATTCACGCATGTCGCTCGGGAGATCGTCACGGAAGAAGGGCATGCCACGCAGGAGTTCCTCCTCCGTCGGCAACCGCGCGCCGCCCTTGACGGCTTTCTCCCGCCGCTTGAACAGCTGGTACTCACGAGCCCTCTCGTCCGTCATGGGGAGGTCACGAATGATCGCTGGAATGTTCGGCCGGGCGACCAAGCCGATACCAGCGTGAAAGCGTTCGAGCCCAGCTGCGATCGTCGGAAAGCAGCCACAGGTCCGATGTGCCGATCAGCCTGTTCTGGCCCGGCAGTTTGGGATGTCCCGTGGAGAGGCCCGCGAGGCAAGGAACTAAACGCTGTCCGACAACCCATCGGTCAAGAAGCGGGGCCTCTCGACCAGCCAAGGCTTCCGGAGGAGCACCCGCGTTGATGCCTTCGATGTCCGCGACTAGCGCACGCAGCCGTCCCAGTTGGAAATCGAAGAACGGATCCCGTTCTTCGTCTCCTCGCCCGAAATGGATCATTGGGCCATCCTCCACCAGTTCTAGGAATCAGTTGTCGGCGCCGGCGAGCGTTCCGAGGAACGAGGGATGGGTTCCGTCACGCGACTTGCCTCGCCGCGGTCGATGAGTTCCTTGGCCTCGAGGGCGGACAGGTAGCCGTTCTTGACTAGCGCCAGGGCGCTTGCGTCTAATTCGGGCAGGACCAGCTGATACTCCGCGGAGCGCATCAGGTCGCGCGGCAACTGACGGCGTGGATCGGGGGCAATCCCAATGATGGTCGAGCGCATGTGGAGAGCGTAGGCGATCGTTTTCGTTGTTCCGATCGGGCTTGTCATTCTTGTCGGTGCCATCGCGAGCGATCAGCATGACCTCTTCCCTCCCGCGCCTGGAGTCACGGTGATGGGTCACGACGGTCCGGTCGCCGGGGAGAGCACACGCCTCGAACACCTTCTGGACGGGAGCGACGCGGTCGGGCGTGTGCGTGGCTACGGCGACCACTGGCGCGCCTCGGCGAAGGATCCGCGTGAGGCCTGTCTCTCGCTCGATGGCTCGCGCGGTCAGCACGGCGACGGCCGCCACATCCGGCCGAACCGAAATCCGTTCTTCGGCAGGCGTGTCCATGAGGTCGTCGCGGAGGATTTCGACCGGATCGGATGCGTCTCCCGAGCCGGAACGCAACATCGACTTGGAATGCAAGCCGTCCTCTCGGGCGAGGATGTCGAGGAAGGCACGAGCCAGCAGGTCGGGCTTTGCAGCGCGCCGCGCTTCGTCTGGTGCAGGCTTGGAGCGTGGCATATCGAATCCCCGAGATGATCGTGCTGCCCGGTAAGGCCCGGTGCGAATCCTTGATTCGCCTCTAAACAACCGCAGGCATAAGGCCTTGGCGTACTGGCGTCCAGACGCCAATTTTGGCGTCGATACGCCAGTACGCGGTATCTAGCTTCGAGATGCCGCAGCCATTAGAACCGACGGATGCATGCTCCCTACGAACTGCTGCGCGCTGCGCGAGTCCTTCTCGACATGAAGGCTGAAGACCTCGCCAAGAAGGCGGGGGTAAGCAAGCGATCGCTGGTCCGCATCGAAGCATGCGAGTCGGTGAGCCTCGAAACCGCCATACGCGTCCAACAGGCATTGGAGCGGGAGGGGATCGAGTTCCTGCTGGAGACGAAGGTACGGGGTCCTGGCTTGAGTATCCGGAAGGGCAAGATCGGAAGGCCGAAGCTGGAGAGCGATTGATCAGCTTTATGCTGTGTCCGCTACGCCTTTCATGATCCTCGGCACCCACCTCCGACATCGACAGGCGCAATGCGCGAGGTCGCAATGCGATGTCGTCGGACGGCTTCTACGGGAGGCAAGAGCGCATCCGGATGCAGAACGTGCTGTTAGTGAAATCGCACATCACCAGGCGGGGTTCGAATGGACCACGATCCCAAACGGGAACATGGACGGGACAGCCTGCCGGATGGTCGGAACCCGGCGATGCCTAGAGATGGTGACTGGGTCGGCATAAACGAGGCGGCCGCTGATTGAGGAGATTGGCCGCCTCCTCGGCATCCAGGACTTCGATCCGCTGTGGGAACGCGCCGTCTAGCTCAAGAGCCATAACACAGGACCCCGCGGGCGCTGACCTGCGGGGCCCTGACGAACTATGGCCAGCCTATGCGGGGGCCTGGCGGAACCGTCACGCCATGCCGAGGGCAGCCATGTACAATTCCAGGATCGCTTCGGCTTCCTGGCGTTCGGCCTGGTCCTGCTTGCGGATTCTGACCAGCTGCCTCACCGCTTTTACGTCGAATCCGGTGCCCTTGCACTCGGCGTATACGTCCTTGATATCGTCCGCGATCGTCTTCTTCTCCTCCTCAAGCCGCTCGATGCGCTCGATGAAGGCGCGCAGCTGCCCGGCGGCAACGGTCTGGGAGGAGTCGGTTACTTCGTCTGCCATTCTGGTCCTCGTGTCGGGCATCCCCACTGTCGTCTAGGAGCGGGAGGTGTAGCCTACGTAAGATATTGAAATCAAAGCTTCACTACAGGAGATACCGGGGATTAGAAGCCGGTGCCCTTGGCCTCGGCGAACACCTCCTTGATGTCGTCGGCGATGGTCTGCTTCTCCTCCTCCAGCCGCTCGATGCGCTCGATGAACGAGCGGAGCTGGCCGGCGGCGACGGTCTGGGCGGGCTCGGCGGTGATGTCTTCGGCCATGTC
>ERZ869909.2507-NODE-2507-length-12012-cov-4.372937_pt1 | contig 12012 bp, 12 predicted proteins | sample MGYA00520892_ERZ869909 | MGnify/ENA primary metagenome ERZ869909 (study PRJEB32215, sample SAMEA104723947) | bioreactor metagenome | biome: bioreactor; feature: anaerobic bioreactor; material: water | place: China | collected 2015-03-12 ... | reverse complement strand
GTTGCTGCTGACCGTTTTGAATTGAAAGCGAAAGGGCGTGTGATGCGCTTTGATGGTTGGACGCGTGTACAGCCACCAGCGGGTCGTAAAGGTAATGAAGATACCGAGTTACCAGATTTACAGAAAGACCAAGCCTTGGCGCTTGACGGGCTGGATCCGCAGCAACATTTCACTCGACCGCCAGCGCGTTATAGCGAAGCGTCGTTAGTGAAAGAGCTCGAGAAGCGAGGCATTGGCCGACCGTCGACCTATGCTTCGATTATTTCGACGATTCAAGATCGCGGTTATGTGCGCGTCGACAACAAGCGTTTTTATGCGGAAAAAATGGGTGAGATTGTCACCGACCGCCTCACTGAAAACTTCAGTGAGTTAATGAGTTACAACTTTACTGCGGAAATGGAACAGCGTCTCGATGACATCGCCGTTGGTAAACAAAACTGGCAGGAAGCACTGGACCAGTTTTACTTAGATTTCAAAGAAAAGCTTGAGCAAGCCGAAGGCGATGAAGAAGCCGGTGGCATGCGCAGCAACCAAATGGTTGAGACCGACATTGACTGTCCGACGTGTGGCCGGAAAATGGGTATTCGCACGGCGTCGACTGGGGTGTTCTTAGGTTGTACCGGTTACAATTTGCCACCGAAAGAGCGCTGCACGCAAACCCTGAACTTGGTTTCTGGTGACGAAGCGGTGAAAGTATCGGACGACGATGATGAAGCCGAAGCCTTGGCATTACGGGCGAAGAAGCGTTGTAACAAATGCGGCACTGCAATGGACTCATACTTACTTGACCAAAGCCGGAAGTTGCACGTGTGTGGTAACAACCCGGTGTGCGACGGCTACTTTATTGAGCAAGGTGAGTTCAAGATCAAAGGCTATGAAGGGCCACTGATTGAATGTGACCGTTGCGGCAGCGACATGCAGTTAAAGTCAGGCCGGTTTGGTAAGTACTTTGGTTGTACCAACGATGACTGTAAAAATACTCGTAAGCTGCTGAAAAACGGTGAAGCTGCGCCACCGCGGGAAGATCCGGTGATGTTGCCAGAGTTGCCGTGTGAGAAATCAGACGCGTACTTTGTGTTGCGTGACGGTGCTTCGGGGATTTTCTTGTCAGCCAATACCTTCCCGAAATCGCGTGAAACTCGTGCGGTAACGGTGAAAGAATTACAGCGCTTTAAAGATCGCATTCCGAGTAAGTTCCATTATTTGGCGGAAGCGCCAAGTGAAGACGAGCAGGGTAACGATGCCATTGTGCGCTTTAGCCGCAAAAACAAAATTCAGTACGTGATGACCGAAGAAGGCGGGAAGCCGACGGGTTGGCAGGCGTATTATGAAAATGGCAGCTGGACAGTGACCAGTGCGAAAGCGACGGCCAAGAAGGCTCCGGCTAAGAAGGCGGGGGCGAAAAAGACCGCCACGAAAAAAACAGCGACGAAAAAGAAAGCTCCGGCAAAATCTAAAACGGGTGCTTAAGTAGATACTGACAGCTAATCAACGTTTAGATTTAAGAGAGCAGTAGTAATAACTGACACCGGCAGCATAATGGACATGCATCGGTGTGAGTGGCAGGAAGCCAACAAATTTTAAAAAGGACTTTGTATGCAAACCCTTCGTGTATTGCTGACGACGGCGTGTGTCACGTTCGTCGTCAGTGTCTTCTTGGGCGTGTTTATCAGCGTGCCTGCATTCAGTCAGGGGTTACCCGCATGCCCACCGCTTCAGGTGAGTGGTGTTAGTTCGTTGCCTGGGCACCGCGCTGCAGTGCGATCTGGGCAAAGCTTGGGGCTGGCGGCAGGAAGCAGCGAGGAGCGTGGACGCCTGCATGGCACCTCCTTTATTGAACTCTCGAATAACGCGCCAGTCGGCTTACACTATGTGTTAAAGCCCGGTTTATTACGTCCGCAAGTCGAAGCATTACTGCGAGAGTATCTGCAAATCCAAGTCGTGATTTGGCAGGTACACGACAGTCATTTCTGGCCCACTGATTTTCGCCTTACCGCTGCTAGCCTCGACGGCTTGCTCGAAGCCTTGTTGCAACCTTATGGCATGGGTATTCGCTTGTATGCCAACCATACTGCTGAAATTTTCTATTTACCTGCTGCCGACGCGTCCTCTTTTAGAGGCCAGAGCGGCCGGGAGCGTGGGCAATGAGCCGGGCTTGGGCGGGTTTGCAGTTATTTGGGCTGATCCTGATGTTGGCAGGCTGTGCGGCATCCGAGAGCAATCAGGCGGATATGCGGGAGCGCATTAACCGTGATTTAGACCAGCAACGCAGCACTTTTGGTCAGGTTGCGACGCAGGACGTCGCAGAGCCGGTTCCGTTTTTAGAAATGCGCAGAGAGCTGTATGTCCCACCCATTCAGGCGGGCAGTCGATTACCGAGTTGGACAACGCTGAATGTCGAAGTAGCGTTCGAGGACTATCCGCTCGTACGTTTGCTGCAAGACATTGCCAGTCCGTTGGGGATTAGTGTGCGCTGGCTCGACCAAATCGATAACCAACAAACCATTTCGCTCGCCCATCGCGGCAACTTGGGCGAGTTCCTGCGTAAAATCAGTGACCATACCGGTTTGTATTATCAGTTGGGTGAGAACTTTGTTTCTTGGCACCGCTTTGAAACCGCCGAATTTGATATCGCTTTTTTGGCAGGCAGTACTAACTATTTTCTTGGTGACGATGGTCGCAGTAGTAATCAGGGCAGCATGGGTGGTGGCCAAATGGTTGCTCATACCATTAGCAATCAGTCGCAGCAGTATTTGAATTTCAGCGGCACCGACTTGTCTGTGTGGGGCGATGTGAGTGCCGCATTGGCGATGCTAGTGTCTCCCGACGGCAGCTGGTCACTGAATCAAGCATCAACCTCCGTGTTAGTGCGGGACTTACCCGACCATGTCGAGCTAGTTCGTAATTATTTGCAGCAGTTAAACCGGCGCTTAACCCGGCAAGTCGCCATTGAAATTCAGGTCGTCGATATTGTCTTTAACGATAGTCGTCAGGTCGGCGTCGATTGGGACTTGGTTTACCGCATGACCAGCGGCAGTGGTGTGATTAACTTCGCAGGGCAGTCACTTGCGAACCAAGCGCAAGGCGGTGTGGCTGCTAGCTATCAACGGCTGTCTGGGCCGATGGCCGGCTCAGAGCTTTTACTGCAAGCCTTGTCGCAGCAAGGCACAGTGCAAGTGACGAAGCATCCGCGATTGGTCACCCTGAACAATCAAATTGCCCAGATTCAAATCGAAGAAAATGTCACTTACTTGGCGTCGGCTGGCACGAGTTCAACCGCCAATGTTGGTAGCACGGATATTCTTATTCCCGGGGTGGTGACCACGGGTTTCGAGCTCTATGTGATGCCGAAACTGAGTGACAACCAAGTGCTGCTGCAGTTGTCGACCACGCTGTCAGACTTAACCGGGATAGAGCAAATTCGCTCTGGCGATAGCCTCATTCAAACCCCGCAAACCAGTCGCAAGAAGTTCTTTATGAAAGCCATGGTCGCGCACGAGGAAACCTTGCTCATCACCGGTTTACAGAACAGTAAAACCGAGCTGAATCAGCGGCAAGGATTGTTAGGTCAGTTGTTTGGCGGGCGTGAAGAGCAGTCGCGCTTGCAGTCGGAAACTCTGATTTTAATGACACCGGTCATTTTGAATTAAGGGGATTGCGATGTTGCCACAACCCTATATTGAACCCGTGCGCTCATACTTGCACTGCTGGCAGCGACAGCGTTATTGGCGTGCTCAGGCTGGGCCGGTTGAGAGTCGTGGCTTGAGTCAAGCGTCATCGGTGGTGTTTCAGCAGGCGAAAATTGGTCGTCAACGCTATTTGTTGCTGACAGCTGCGGGGCAAATGAAATACTTAGCGTGGGCACTGCAGCAATGTCGGCGGCCGCAAAGTGTATTTTGCCTACAACTGAGCACCTGCTTCTTGACCTTGGCGTGGGACGACACGGTGTTGCTAGCTTATGTTTTTACCGACAGTCCGCCTGAATTTCTGCTGCGTAACCTTGCACAGCGCCAAGGCTTCCAACCGCGGGTGTATTTTTACTCGCCGGCTGCGGCACTTTCTGTAGACAGTCAAGAGGCGGTAGACAGTCAAGAGACGGTAGGAAGACAAGGGCAGCCCGACAGGCAGGAGCAGACCCACAGGCAGGAGCAGACCCTCAGGCAGGAGCAGGCAAGCAGGCACGGGCAGCTAAGTGACTTAGGGCAGTTACTCGCCAATTATTTTGTCAGCCCATGTGAGCTCTTGAGTTTGGCGACTGAGCCAGGTGCGGTTGCAGGGCGGCGATCGGCAACTAATGCAGACAGCCGTTGGCAGGCGCATGTTGGGCGTTCACGCAAGGTGGTGGTGAGTGTGCTGGTCCTTGTGGTGCTGTGCATCGGTATGAGCACTGTCTGGTGGCTTACGACTGTGCTGACGCCGGTTGGCGCTGGCTCGGGCACTGACAAAGTGGTTGGCACGGATGCAGTTGAAACAGATGCAGTTGAAAAAGAGGGTAATGCTCTGACTGCTGCGGATAGCGGCACAAGGCTAGGCGTTGAGGTTTTTCCAGCCTTGTTTTTGCTGCCTGAACTAATCAAAGAACAAGATTTGCAGGCGTATCGCATTGAGCTGCAGCAGGGTGGTGACGCGCCAAAGTTGCTGGTTAGTAGTAGCATAGGTTTGAACGATTCAAAGGGTGATCAGCAGCGGTCAACGCCAGCAATAGAGCAACTATCAACGCAAGCGTCAGCGCGAGCATCAGAACACACAGCAAAACAAAAAGCACAACAAACAAGGCTGCAGCAATTTGAGCTTACGACGGTGCAAGCCCACCAGCGAACCTCGGTTCAAAACTTTGAGAGCAGCCATGCGACCAACCCCGCGAGCAGCCATGCGCACACACGTGAGCAAGAAAGGCGAACGAACGCAGACTTGCAGAGCTTACTGACTGAATGGCTGCCAAATTTTACGCTACAACAGCAGGGCAGCGACCTTACGGTTACTTTTCACGAGGCTTGGTTGGAGGATTTAGCCACCTTTGCCTTCCTAGCTTTCACTCATGGTTTTGCGGTGACTGCCATTGATGTGCGCGGCAATGAAGGCTACGTCAGTGGCGAAATTCGCTTCTGGGCCAAGGTGGGCTCATGAACGTGGTCTGGATTTTCCTGTCACTTTCGGTGTTCTTCGGGCAAGAGGTCAGCACGGTTACGCTTGAACGTGAGCAGCTGCAAGCTTATCAACGGCAACTTGAAGAGGTCGGCAGCAGTCGTCAGGCGCAAGTATCGCTGCGCAACTTAACCTTGCAAGAACAACAACTACTTGTGGAAGTTCGAGTTGCTCGCTTGTTGCTGCAAAATGCCGAGTTGCAAACCCAACTGCAATCACAGCTTCAGGCGCAGGCGCAGTTGCAAGCGCAAAGCCAGCAAGGCCAGCTGCAAGCTCGGCAACGACTGGAGCAAAGTTTAAGTGACGTGCGAGTGATAGCCGTGATGCGAGTCGGTGATCAGGGCAGCGCTCGGCTACGGGTGAATCAGACCTTGCGCCTTGTGCGTGACGGTGACACTTGGGTACCCGGTGTGAAAATTCAGATTGGCAGCAGTTGGGTAGATTTTGTCATGACAGAGCGGTCGGCTCGTTCGCACACGCAGCGGGTTTACCTTGAGTCTGCAGAGGAGCAGCGATGAAAGACTTAATGGTGGTCGATTTGCAACCGTGCGACGAATACTGTCGCGAGCTGTTTGCAACCTGTTTGGACTTTCTGAAAACCAATGAGCATCGTCAGCATGGCGCGGTGGTTCTCAGCGATGGTCGGCTATTAGCCTCTGCGGAAACTTGGCAGGAGCAATTTTTCTTTTTGCAAAACCTTACCGGCCAAGCACAACGTTTGGGTTTACCGGTGCAATGGGGAATTACGTCGATTGTGGCACTGCGCCAGTACTTGATGGATTGCGACGGGATGCAGCGGCGCGAGGCGTTGGCGGAAGATCCGGCGCGGTATGCCAGCTTGGCGCAACAAACCCTGAGCGACATGTTGTTCGATGCGATGCAAAAGCAGGCTAGCGATATTCATTTGCAGTGTCGTGGCGACCAAGTTCGCGTCGCTTATCGCATTCACGGTTTGCTACAACAACAGGCCAGCCGCAACCGCACCTTCATTTCCGAAGTTATGGCCGCGGCATTTAATACCCAAGCGGATGACAGCCAAGAGCTGTTTCATGAGCAGCGTATTAGTGCCGCCAGTTTTGCCGCCACCTTGCCAACACCCTATGGGGAAGTGCGCGTGCGGGCGCAGCAATCGACCTGTCAAAACGGTTATACCGTGACCTTACGAATTCAACAGCCGATCAGTACCCAAGCGGCGAGCTTTGCTGAGCTAGGTTTTGCCCCGGAGGCGATGCAGCAGTTGCATGCGTTTAGCCACTTAGCTGACGGATTAGTGATTTTCTCGGGGCCGACAGGACACGGCAAAACCACCAGTTTAGCGGCGTTTAATCGCTTGTTTCCAAGTTCACGCAAGGTGATTTCCTTGGAAGATCCAATTGAAATCATTCAAGACAATATTGAGCAGAAGTTTATTGCCGAAACCTTAGAGCCGGGGTCGTTCGCACGCATGGTAAAAGTGGTGCTGCGCGAAGACCCCGATATCCTCGCCATTTCCGAAATTCGTGATGCCGAAACCGCCGCAGCCGCGGTATCGGCAAGTTTAACCGGGCATTTTGTGGTGTCGACCATTCACGCCAGCAGTCCACGAGCCGTGTTAGCACGTTTGCAGGACTTGAAAGTCGACACCGACAACTTAATTGCCAATGGCATTTTACGTGGTGTGATTGGTCAGCGCTTAGTGCCAAAGCTGTGTCCGCACTGCAGCGCAGGCAGCGAGGAACAGCGTACCTATGGTTCTGACTTTGAACGTGACCCAGGTGCAAACATGCGCAAACTAAATCCTGAAGGTTGCGTGTCTTGTCACTTTAGCGGAACGGCAGGGCGGCTGCTGTTTGCAGAAATTGTGAGTTATGCGCACGTTGCCGGGCAAACGTCCGGACCGACCTTGGCAGAGCAAGCGGCTTCTGCGGTTTTGGCTGGGCAGGTTGACGTTCTGCACGCTTGTGAAATTATTCCTGACTTTCATGCTTATTGGCGGGAGCTTTCTGCGGCGTCTGATGATGTGGCTCCGCTTTTTGTGCTGTCGGCTTCTGAGGCATCGGAATCAGCGCAGCCGGAATCTTCGCAGCAGAATCCGCATACGGAGATTTCAGTATGAACGTCAGCCGGTCAGTAAGTGCGTTTATCGATATCTGCGTAAGTCAGGGGACAATCAGCCAGCATGCCAATCAGTAAAAGCACCACCCAACGGTTACTTCAGGCGCTGCTGTATTGGTTGCGCGGTGATATTCGCTTAGGTGCAGCGTTGCAAGGGATTTTGTTGGTGGCCGAGGAGAACGGCGATCGTAAGCTGTATCAGTCGACCCTGGCGATTCGAACACAAATTAACAATGGCAGCTCGCTGAGCCACAGTTTGCGACCGTTTTTAGCGCAAGATGAATACGCTTTGTTACTGCTCGGTGAGCGCTTTGGTGTCATTTTACCGGCCTTAGAACGAATTGTGGCAACCCGCGAGCAGGCCGCCGCAACAGTTCGTTTGCTGCTGAGTAAGTTGGTGTATCCGCTGTCTTTGTTGGTCTTCAGCACAGCGCTGCTGGCGCTGATTAGCCAATACTTGTTTCCGCAACTACTGCAGGAGCAAATGGACCATGTGTTGCGCGGCCATGCAGAGCACTGGCGGTTGGTAACAGCGGGCTATTTAATCGTGATGTTGGCAGTGATGGCAGGTTTTGCGCTGGTCTGGAGTTGGCGACAGCGCAAAGTGGGTGGTCGTACCCGGCAAACAAATCAGTTATTGCGTACAAGTTTGGCGCTGTATTTCTGTGAGTCCTTCGCGCTATCTTTTCAGGGTCGCGCAAGTTTTCATCAAATTGTTTCTGTGCTGGCGCAGAATGCGTCAATCGCTATTCGGCAGCATGCGCAGCAGATGCAATTGTCGTTGCAAGGAGGTGAGCGCGTACTGGAGCGAATTATGGCCACCGGACTGTTTAGTCCCAGCGCCCTCTATGAAATTCAGTTATTGAGAAAGGAAGGGAAGAATCAGCATGACATGATGCTGAAAATTAAATCGTTAATTTGGTCTCGTTACGAAACTCAGCGATTACGACAAGTGAATGTTTTAGCGTATGTTTGCTATTTCTTCGCGGTGGTCAATATTGGGCTGATTATCGCCAACTTGGCGCAGTTAATTCAACTCACGTTTTTACAGTTCATTTAACGGATGCAAACAGGACATGGAGTCTCATATGCGCAAATCAACAGCAGGTTTTACATTTTTAGAAGTTTTGACCGTGATTACCATAGGTGCGTTTTTGGCCATTGGCGTCGCAAAAGCCGGTCAATGGGTGTCGTTCAACTCGAAGATTATTCAGTTGCAGAATGACGTGAATACGCTGCGGGCTGGTGTCCAGCAGTGGAAAATGAGTAACGGTGCCATGGTCGGTATCGAGGTTGAAAAACTGACCGAAGTGGCGATGTTACCGGAAGTGTGGGGCGACGGCACGGGGATGAGTCCGTGGTTGGGTGATTATACAATTGCTAATAACGCCCTTATTCCTGGAGCATTCGATGTCGTTGTTACTGAAATTCCTAATGAAGCAGTAGCGAAACGAATGCAGAGTTATTTTGGAGAGACGTTGCTGTCTTCTTCATATGCGACCGGTAGTTTATTACTTAAGTTCGCTGACTAACCCAACCTAAGCGTGTGTAACCTCTCGAGTCAACGCTGTATTCGCCGGTTCTTGCACACGCTTTTTTTTTTCGTTATTACCTCGTCATTCAGTTGCAATCGGCAACACGGATCCTAGCTAGCTGAAGTCAAGGAGGGCGCTATGTCTCGGTGTTTTAAAACGGTACGGACGAAAAGTGACTGCGGCTTCGCTTTAGCCGAGGTGTTGTTAGCACTAACGTTGTTTACTGTGCTTGGTGTCATGGCGATGCAGGCGCAAACGCATGCAGTTAAGTTAGCGCAAATTCGCATCGATGCGGCGGAGATTGAAACTGCCATGGATCTGTTTGGCCACTATGCGACGCAGCAGGAGCTGGACGCCGAGCAGGTGGTTGTGGGTAGTGACTTTAGTCAGTCGCTGCAACTGCGTGGTATTCCGGTGCCAAACATGCTCAGTCGTTTGCAGTCGGTTAGCGTGCTGGAGGAAGGCTTTCTATTTCATTGGTATTTGCAGGACTATGCGCATAGCGCTGGGCTTGTGCGGCGATTAGCAACGAGCCAGCAGCAAGGTACAAATTTGCTGACGTTTGCCGTGCGGCCGTGACCAGCACGACGTCTTGCATAGCATCTCTTAACGAACCAAGGACGGTAGTATGAACCTCAGCATGAACCTCAGCAAGCAACGCGGCCAAAGTATGCTAGAAGGGGCAGTGACTCTCGGTGCGGCGACGATAATTTTGCTGCTGGCGATTCAATTGATTTGGGTCTTTTATGCTGCGCAGTTTGTGCAGTATGCGGCGCTGGAAACGGTTCGGGTGGCGAGCAAAACCAGTATGGATAACCTGACCATGCAGGCGAACTTCAATTATTTGATGAATAAAGATCCGCAATGGCGCTTTTCTTACGTGACCATGACCCGCCTGCGGCCGACCAATAAAGAGCTGGAGGCGTATCCGTCCAACGACCCTGATTACAAACACGAGCTATTGGTTGATTACGCTGAAATTAGAATGGCAGGGATGAAGCCGGAGCAAAAAGAGCAATATTTACGGGATCGTATTTTGTTGGTGGAAGTCACCGCCTGTTACCCGTTAAAGGTGATTATTGCCAATCGAATTCTCAATGCTGCTTATTCGAGTTACAGCAAGAACGCCGCATGTTTAGCGCAAGATCACCTCGGTGCTGTGACTTGGCCGATACGGCGTCAGATTCGTGTTCCGCTGCACAGCCCACTTAGAGTTAAGAAGTAGGTTTTTATGCGTCCGCCTGAGATATGCTTGACATATGCTAATTTCACGCCTAGTGTCAATGGTACGAACATAGACAAGCCAGATGCTCTGGAGGTTGATATGAAAACCGCAGCATTATTTATCAATGGCCGCAGCCAAGCGGTGCGAATTCCGAAAGAGTTTGAGTTTCAGGGTGTGTCCGAGGTTGAAATAACCCGAGAAGGTGACGCATTAATTCTTCGCCCTGCGCGAAAAACATGGACAAGTTTTACTGATGTCCCTTTGGCTGACTCAGATTTCTTGGGTGACCGTGAGGACGTCATCGACGAGGGACGGGTCGTACTTTGAAAAAAACTTTTATGTTGGATACCAATATTTGCTCTTATATCATGCGTGAGCGGCCGGAGCATTTATTGAAAGTGCTGCAAGCGCATGTTGAGAACAAAGAGCGCTTGGTGATTTCAGCGATAACCTATGCCGAACTTCGCTTTGGCGCAATTGGCAGCAAAGCTTCACCGAAGCATAATTTGATCGTGGATCAATTTTTAGAACGAATTGACTCAGTTCTACCTTGGGATCAGGCGGCAGTGGAAGCGACAACTGAAATTAAACGCTATTTGGCTCAGCAAGGAACTCCGATTGGAGCGAACGATGCGGCAATCGCAGGAAATGCAATTGCCGCCAACTGTGTTTTGGTGACCAACAACAGACGTGAATTTGACCGGGTTCCTCAGTTAACCGTACAAGACTGGACGGCTTAACTGAGGCAAGAGGCCCAAGGCAACAGGCTACTGCGGGTCGTGAAAATCTTCGCAGGCTTGTAAGGTGTTCGCCATTAAGCAGGCGACTGTCATTGGGCCGACACCGCCAGGTACTGGGGTTATCCAGCTGGCGTGTTGCTGCGCTTGGTCAAACTCTACGTCACCACAAAGAGAACCGTCACTGCGACGGTTTATCCCGACATCAATGACAATTGCGCCCGGTTTTACCCAATCACCAGGAATAAAGCCCGGCTTACCCACGGCAACAACTAACACGTCAGCTTGGCGAACATGGTGTTCCAGATTTTGGGTAAAGCGGTGACACACAGTGGTCGTTGCACCAGCGAGCAAGAGCTCTAAACTCATGGGTCGACCAACAATGTTGGAAGCCCCGACAACCACGGCATGTTTACCATGCAGGTCAACACCGGTGGAGTTCAGTAGATGAATGACGCCATATGGGGTGCACGGACGCAGTACGGGAATGCGCTGTGACAAGCGACCGATATTGTAGGGATGGAAACCGTCGACATCTTTGTGTGGATGAATGCGTTCGAGAATGCGCGTCGAGTCGAGGCCGGCTGGCAAGGGTAACTGCACGAGAATACCGTCGATTTCTTGGTCTGCGTTCAGCTCGTCAATTAAGGCTTCTAAGCTGGCTTGCGAGGTGGTGACGGGTAAGTCGTAGGCTTTCGAAACAAAACCGACTTCGTCGCAGGCTTTACGTTTGCTGTTCACGTACACTTGTGAAGCTGGGTCTTGGCCAACCAAGACGACGGCGAGGCCAGGGGCACGATAACCAAGTGAGCGGCGAGCCGACACTTTGGTTTTAACGGTATTTCGAATTTCTTGGGCGATTTTTTTGCCATCAATCAGTTGCGCAGTCATTAACGAGTTCTCTGTTCAGGAAAATCAGTTCTGGGAGTATTGCTGATTGGGGTGCTATTGTCGCAGAAAATGAGCACAGAAAACAGTGATTCGTAACACCTGCCGTGACAGCTTCACGAGAACCCCAATGCAGACGAGTCATTCTCGTTTTTGTAAGTTTGCTGCTTAAATAAGTGCCAAAAAAACCGATATTTGTTTAATTTATTGCCGGGTTGCTTCAAAAATAGCCATCTGATCAGGTATTCTTAAAAATTGTTTGACGATGACGCAGCAGATAGGTAATATTCGCCCCCGTTGCCACCAGCAACAGTTCGGCGAGTAGCGCAGCTTGGTAGCGCACTTGGTTTGGGTCCAAGGGGTCGCTGGTTCGAATCCAGTCTCGCCG
>ERZ869909.2506-NODE-2506-length-12024-cov-4.493513_pt1 | contig 12024 bp, 11 predicted proteins | sample MGYA00520892_ERZ869909 | MGnify/ENA primary metagenome ERZ869909 (study PRJEB32215, sample SAMEA104723947) | bioreactor metagenome | biome: bioreactor; feature: anaerobic bioreactor; material: water | place: China | collected 2015-03-12 ... | reverse complement strand
TGGACCAACTGCTACCACCAGTACCCGGCTCACGCCGCCTTCGGCGGCTACAAGAAGTCCGGCGTCGGCCGCGAGACTCACAAGGTGGCGCTGGAGCACTATCAGCAGACCAAGAACCTGCTGGTGAGCTACGACATCAATCCGCTCGGCTTCTTCTGAGCCATCCTGTTCTGAACCACCATGCCGCCCGGCTGGACCGGGCGGCCTCCACTGAATATCTCGAGAGTGGTCGACCACTCCGGTCCCCGGCGATTCCGTACGACCCGCGGGCAGCAACCTAGGGCCCGCCCAATCCGGAGAGAGACATGGACAAGACGATGAAAGCCGCCGTGGTGCGCAAGTTCGGCGAGCCACTAGCGATCGAGGAAGTCGAGGTACCGCGCCCAGTAGCCGGCGAGGTGCTGGTCAAGGTCGCCGCTTCCGGCGTGTGCCATACCGATCTGCATGCCGCCCATGGAGACTGGCCGGTCAAGCCTAGCCCGCCCTTCATTCCGGGCCATGAAGGCGTAGGCCATATCGTGGCGGTTGGCCAAGGGGTCAAGCATGTCAAGGAGGGTGATCGGGTCGGTGTGCCATGGCTCTATTCTGCCTGTGGCTATTGCGAGCACTGCCTGGGAGGCTGGGAGACGCTGTGTGAATCCCAACAGAATACGGGATACTCGGTCAACGGCGGGTTTGCCGACTATACCTTGGCGGATGCCGGCTTCGTCGGGCTGTTGCCGGATAATATCGATTTCCTCGAAATCGCTCCTGTGCTGTGTGCGGGGGTCACGGTCTACAAGGGCTTGAAGATGACCGATACCCGCCCGGGGCAGTGGGTGGTGATCTCCGGTATCGGTGGTTTGGGTCATATGGCGGTCCAGTACGCCAAGGCCATGGGGCTCAACGTGGCGGCCGTGGATATCGACGATGGCAAGCTGGCACTGGCGGAGCGCCTGGGTGCGACTGTTACGGTCAATGCTCTCAAGACCGATCCCGCCGCTTACCTCAAGCAGGAAATCGGTGGAGCGCACGGAGCCCTGGTGACGGCGGTATCGCCCAAGGCCTTCGATCAGGCCCAGCGCATGCTGCGTCGGGGAGGCACGCTGGTTCTCAACGGTCTTCCGCCAGGCGACTTTCCGCTGCCGATCTTCGAGACCGTGCTCAATGGCATCACCATCCGCGGCTCCATCGTCGGCACCCGTAGCGACCTTCAGGAGGCATTGGACTTCGCCGGCGAAGGCAAGGTCAAGGCCACGGTGAGCACCGATCGCCTGGAGAACATCAACGACGTCTTTCAGCGCATGATCGACGGTCAGATTGAGGGGCGCGTGGTACTGGACATGGCGAGCTGAAGATTGCTCTCTCGTCGCCGGCTATGGCGACTTCAGGCGCGGCAATTGCCGCGCTTTTTTTATTTCAACTACAAGAATCCCAAGCTTTGCTTCATCATTCTCCCTTCGCAAGAAAGGGGCGTCGACATGGAGCGGGAGGAACTCGATCTTCACCAGGAGCGCCTGCAGCGAGTAGCCGCTCTACTCAAGGTCAGCGGTGCGCGCCGAGTGCTGGACCTCGGCTGTGGCTCCGGTGGGCTTTTGCAATACTTGTTGAGAGAGCCGCAGTTCGAGCAGCTGGTTGGCCTCGAACTCTCCGGGGAGCTACTGGCCCAGGCCAAGATGCGTTTCGAAACGCTGTCAGACGAGATCCGATCACGTCTTGAACTCGTTTGCGGCTCCTATGCCGATCCGCCCGGGCACCTGGCCGGCTTCGATGCCGCGGCCATGGTCGAGACTATCGAGCACGTCCCTCCAGCGTCGCTTTCCCGCGTGGAACACGCCATTTTTGCCGGCTTGCGACCACGGGTGCTGGTGCTGACCACACCCAATCGTGAGTTCAACCCACTCTATGGGCTGGCGCCGGGGGAGTTTCGCGAGCCCGACCACAAGTTCGAATGGGAACGGGCGCGCTTTGCCGGCTGGGCGAAGGGTGTGGCAAGTCGTAACGGTTACCGTGTCTCGCTGTCGGGCATCGGCGAGTGGCATTCAGACCTGGGTCAGCCGACCCAACTGGCACGCTTCGAGCGAAATGATTGTCAGGCAGTTTAAACCTGAATCCGGGTAATCAGGCGGTTCCACGCCATATGGCGTGGGACCGCCTGGCTACCTTGTCGGTTTTGATCCGGGTCAGTCCAGCTTACGCATTGACTTATTGATTGTATCGATAACTGAAAAGCTACGACCAAGGAGGGTTGTTTTTCCTTCCAAGGTTCTATTCATGCATTTCGTTTACTTCTATAGCCTCAGAGAGGCAACATTCGTTGCAACAATAAATCTTAACGTGATCGGGAGGTTTTTATGCAATGGGTTGATCCGGCTTTCTGTGATCTTCGACTGGGTTTTGAAGTCACGGCCTATGTCTATGTGCGGTAAGTAAGTTGCCGGGAATGACTCATATGTTCATTCCCGGCTTAAGCCCTTGAGTTGTTGGAAACAATAATGAGGAGAGGGGCATGACGACGAATCATCAGATTCACTTGAGTGACGCCTATGTCCTCAGACCTACTTTTCTCTTTCGTTGGGAAGAGTCCCAGAGCGCCCATGTGCTCCTCTACCCTGAGGGGATCGTCAAGCTGAATGATACGGGTGGCGAAATCCTGAAGCTATGTAATGGCGAGTCTACCGTTGACGAGCTCATCGACAAGCTCACTGAGCGCTACGCCGCCGATCGTGCTGCCATCGCCGAAAGTGTCATCAAGTTCCTGGAGGTGTCCCGTGTCAAAGGCTGGATCCGCGTTACGTCTTGATGGGGATGGCAAGCCCATCTGGGTGCTGCTCGAGCTCACCTACCAATGCCCGCTAAAGTGCGTGTTCTGCAGCAATCCGATGGACTTCGATCGTTATCGCGACAACGAACTGAGCACCGAGGAGTGGAAGGGCGTGATACGCGACGCCCGCAAGATGGGAGCCATGCAAATCGGCTTTTCCGGTGGTGAGCCCACTCTGCGCAAGGATCTCGAGGAGCTGGTCGCTGAAGCGAACAACCTGGGGTATTACACCAACCTGATCACGTCCGGAATCGGGCTTACCTCAAAGCGGCTGATGGAACTCAAGGAGGCGGGCCTCAAGCATATTCAGCTGGGCTTCCAATCCAGTGACCGTGATACGGCGAATATGCTGGCGGGGGTGGAGAGTTTCGACAGGAAACTTGCCATTGCCAAGGAGATCAAGGCCCATGGTTTTCCCATGGTGCTGAATGTTCCCATCAGCCGGCACAATATCGCCCAGGTGCCGGAGATCATCGAACTTGCCAGCGAGATGGGCATGGAGTATCTGGAGCTGGCCAACGTGCAGTACTACAACTGGGCGTTACTGAATCGAGATCAGTTGCTGCCCACCCGTGAAGAGCTGGAGTGGGCGGAATCGGAAGTGAACAAGGCCCGTGAGCGCCTGGGCGACGCCATGACTATTTTCTTCGTGATTCCCGACTACTTCGAAGGCCGCCCCAAGGCGTGCATGAATGGCTGGGGGTCCATACACCTGACCATCGCCCCGGATGGCTCGGCACTTCCCTGCTCCCAGGCCCGCAGCATCGATACCCTGGAGTTTCCTAATGTTCGAGAGCACAGCCTCGAATGGCTGTGGCGGGAGTCTCCCACCTTTCAGAAATTCCGCGGTGATGCATGGATGAAAGAGCCTTGCCGCAGCTGCGACGAGAGGGAGCAAGATTTCGGTGGCTGTCGCTGTCAGGCTCTGCTGCTGACGGGCGATGCTGCCAATACCGATCCCGCCTGTAGCAAGTCTCCCTACCATCATCTCATCCAACAGGCGGTCCAGCAGTCAGCGATTCCGGACAAGCATGTCGGCTCGTTGATTGCGCGGAATAGCAGTCATCAACTGGGGAGGAAAGCGACATGAAACTGCCACACGACTCTCTCGGGGGCACTCTGGCCGCGGGTATGGCGCTGACCGCCGTGCTTTATCTGCTTGTCCGTACATTGGTTTAGGTGGTCTTCGGACTCGACGCTGATCGACCTCGACATCTGACAGCTTCCTGGGGACCTGCCATGACCCTTGCATTACTCGACTTCGTGTTCCGCTGGGCGCATATCCTTTTTGCGATCATCTGGATCGGCCACAATTACGCCAATGTCGTGAAGAATCCGACCTTCAAACCGTTCAATGGCGAGGCGACCGAAGAGGCGCGCAGCGCTGCACTGGAGACACGGATGCAGCGTGAGCACGGCACTTTCCGCTACGCCTCTATCGTGGTCTGGGTGTCCGGCATGGGTATGCTGTGGTATCGGGGCTGGCTGCCTGATGCCGTGCTGCTCGAAGGGCCCTACGCAGTGATCGGCATGGGGGGCTGGATCGGCACCCTGATGCTGCTCAACCTATGGCTGGTGCTCTGGCCCCACCAGAAGAAGGTACTGGGATTCGTTCCGGCACCGATGGAGGAGCGGGTGCGCTGCTCGCGCATCACCTTCCTCTCGTCGCGCACCAATACGATCCTGTCGATCCCATTGCTCTTCTTCATGGCGGCCAGCGGACATGCGCTGCATCTCTTCATCTGAGTCCGGCTACGACGTCTCCTCCCGGGCCGTCTACAATTTCGCTGCGGGCCCGGGCATGATGCCTCGCGAAGTTCTGCAGCAGGCCCGGGAGGAGCTGCTGGACTGGCGGAGAAGTGGGATGTCGGTCATGGAGATGCCCTTCACCGGTGAGGCATTCCAGGCTATCCAACAGCAGGCGCAGCAGGACCTGCGCGAGCTGCTCGGTGTGCCCGCTGACTACCGCATCCTGTTCCTGCAGGGCGGTGCCTCGGCGCAGTTCGCACTGCTGCCCATGAACCTGCTGCCCGCAGGTGCCAAGGCGGATTACCTCGACACAGGGCACTGGTCGCGTAAGGCGATCGCCGAGGGTGGCCGCTACGTGCGCATCAACGTCGTGGCCAGCGGGCAGGCTCACGATTATCGCCGGATTCCCGCCCAGGCCGACTGGCGACTGGACCCCGAGGCGGGTTACTGCCATATCACCAGCAACGAGACGGCCGATGGCCTGGCCTACCACTGGCTGCCGGATACGGGTGAGGTGCCGCTGGTGGCTGACATGACTTCCGATTTCTTGTCACATCCCCTTGCCGTTGAGCGTTTCGGTGTCATCTATGCCGGGGCACAGAAAAATATCGGTCCCGCCGGGCTGTCCATCGTCATTATCCGTGACGACCTGTTGCGACCGGCGCGGCCGGAGACGCCATCGGCCTTCAGCTACCGGGTACAAGCGGAAAGCAACGGGCGCTTCAATACCCCGCAGACCTATGCGATCTACATTGCCGGCCTGGTGTTCCGCTGGCTTAAGGGCCAGGGTGGATTGAGCGCCATGGCCGAGCGCAATCGGTGCAAGAGCGCCAAGCTCTACGATGCCATCGACGACAGCGCCTTCTACGTCTGTCATACGCGTGTGGTGGACCGGTCGCACATGAATGTCTGCTTTCATTTGGCCCATGATGCGCTTACGGCGTCATTCCTGGAGTTAGCCAGCGCTCAGGGGCTACTGCACCTTCAGGGCCACCCGTCTGCCGGGGGAGTACGGGCCAGTCTCTACAATGCCATGCCCGAAGCGGGCGTCGATGCGTTGATCGCCTTCATGCAGGCGTTCGCCTTACGGCACGCCTGATTCGGGTGCGGGTCTGCTGGCCGCCTTGAATGCTTTTCTTCACGCAGGGGCTTCCCCACATGTCTCGCTACCTCATGACCGCCTTGATGCATCACAAGCCGCTTCTTGGCCGCAAGCTCGCCTTCGCCCGGGCCAGGCTGAGTGCTCGTCTCCGGGAGGGACTGTCGCAGCCTCCCGCAACAGCCCCGGTGCGGGCCATGGGGCTGACCTTTCCGAATCCGCTTGGTATTGCCGCTGGGTTTGATCGACGAGGAGAGCTGGGGCGGGAGGCGGGTGTCCTGGGGTTCGGGTGCATAGAAATCGGCACGCTCACCCCGCAGGACGCAGTAGCCGATGGTGCCAGCAAGCCGGCGGGCGGGGCCAATGGCATTGTCCTGGGTATCAACATCGGTATGAATCCCGGAACGGAGCCATCCCAGGCCCAGGATGACTATCTCATCGGTCTGCGGGCGGTATGGTGCCAGGCCGACTATATCGCCATCAACCTGAGCAGTCCCCAGGCAGCCGAGCTGCTGCAGCCGAGCCGTCGGGAGATACTGGAGACGCTCCTGGTGGCCCTGAAGCGCGAGCAGCAGGCCTTGACGGCGGTGTCCGGCCGCTATGTGCCGCTGGCGGTGAAGATCAAGCTGGCACTCTCGGCCACCGACCTTCCTGAGGTCGTGACCCGGCTGTCGGCACTGCGTTTCGATGGCCTGATCGCGGCCCTCGATACCGGCCCGCCAGCCACCCCGCAACGCTATATGGAGTGGCAGGCGCCGCAACGCCAGCACCAGGCCTGCGATCGGATCAAGCGGGTCGCCGCTATGCTGGCTGGACGGCTGCCGATCATTGCGGTAGGAGGGATCGGCTCGGCGCAGCATGTCGCCGGACGCCTGCGAGCCGGCGCCGCTCTGGTGCAGTTGCACAATGTCTTGGTCTACGAGGGCCCCCGGGTCGCCCTGGCCATCCATAAGGCATCATTGCAGGCCGGCTGAAAGCTGGCCTGCCCTCGCTTGTCATGGCGCTGCGGCAGGTTAGGGAAGCGCTGAACAAATCGGCGAGCGGAATGAAGCGCAAGGCGCACGGAGCGCAGGACCCGGAGCCTATACGGTATAGGTGAGGATTCCGAGCACCGCGCAACGCAGTGATTTGTCCGCGCAGACATTTGTGCAGCGTTTCCTTAGCATGGCGGTGGACACTATCTGCTTGTAAAGAGGACGCGCCATGTGGCAACAACAGGAGCTTCGACTGGCCCCGCGCTCGCGGGGCTTTCACCTGATCACCGGGGAGGTGGTCGAGGGTGTGTCCGGGCTGGCCGAGGTATCGATCGGGCTGCTGCACCTGCAACTGCTGCACACCTCGGCGTCACTGACCCTCAACGAAAACGCCGATCCGGACGTGCGCCACGACCTGGATGCCTTCCTGCGGGATCGCATCCCCGGTGACCTGCCCTATTTCCGGCACACCCTGGAGGGCCCCGACGACATGCCGGCCCATGTCTGCGCCAGCCTGCTAGGCACCCAGCTTACTCTGGCGGTGCGCGACGGGCGCCTTGCGCTGGGCACCTGGCAGGGCATCTGGCTTGGCGAGCATCGCGACCACGGCGGCGCCCGGCGCTTGATCGCCACCCTGCAGGGGGAGTAAGGGCGCAGCGCTCAGCGGTCGCGCTCCGCCAGCCAGTGCCGCGCCAGCCGCTGGGCGTGGTCCAGGTGGCGTACGGCGGAGAGTCGACCGGCCTCGCGATAGAGTCCGGCACGGCGCAGCTTCATGACCATGCGTGCCGGCATGCCGATGAAGATCAACCCCACGTCGCGGCTGCGCAGTTCCTCGATCAGCGATTGCAGGGCGACGATGGCAGTGGTATCGAGGCTCGGGACATCGCGCATGTCGAGCATCACCACCTTAACCTCCGGATCGACGATGCGTAGTGACGAGATGGCCTTCTCGGCGGCGCCGAAGAAGAGCGGCCCGTTGACGTCATAGAGCGCCACCTGGCGCGGCAGGCTGCGGGCCAGCTCGCTGTCGACCGGATCTAGCCGGCGGGCATGGGTGAGCTCGGCCATGCGGCGAATGAACAGCGCCGCGGCCAGGCCGATCCCGACGGCGACGGCAAGCACCATGTCGAAGATCACCGTCAGGCCGAAGCAGATCACCAGTATGGCTACATCGCTGCCCGGTGCGCTTTTCAGGGTGTGGACGAAATGACGTGCCTCGCTCATGTTCCAGGCGATGATGAACAGCAGGGCGGCTAGTGCCGCCATGGGGACGAGCCCCAATATCCCGGCAAGTGCCACCACCGCCAGCAGTACCACCAGGGAGTGCACCACGGCGGCCACCGGCGAGAAGGCGCCGCTGCGAATGTTGGTGGCAGTACGCGCCAGCGCCGCGGTGGCGGTGATGCCGCCGAAGAAGGGCACCACGATGTTGCCGAGCCCCTGGCCCACCAGCTCGGCGTTGGGATCATGTCGGGTACGGGTCAGGCCATCGGCCACCACGGCACAGAGCAGGGACTCGATGGCGGCCAGCATGGCGATGGCCAGGGCGGGGCCGAGCAGCTCCCGGATCAGGGTGAAATTCACCACCAGCGGCGTGCCATCCGGCCCGGGGAGGCGCCACGGCACCACCAGGCTTGGTGCAAAGGGTGGGATGCCGCTACCGCTTTGGCCCTGGAACTCCCAGCTGAAGCGAGAAGCGATGGTCTCGATCTCGATCCCCAGTGGAAGCACCGCCAGCGCGGCCAGTGTGCCCACCACTAGGCCGACCAATGGGGCAGGCACCGGCACCTTGAGGCGGGGCCAGAGAATCAGGGTCGCCAGAGTGACCAGCCCTACGCCGACCTCGGCCGGGGCAAGGGTCGGCAACGCACGCAGGATTAGCGTCAGGTTGTGCAGCGTACTGTCGCCCAGCGGGATTTCATCAAGGCCCAGGAAATCGGGAATCTGCAGCAGGGCGATCACCACGGCAATACCGGCGGTGAAGCCCAGCACCACCGGGTAGGGCACGAACTGAATCAGGCTGCCCAGCCGCGCCAACCCCAGTGCCACCAGGATCAGTCCCGCCATCAGGGTGGCGATCAGCAGACCCCCGACGCCATGACTGGCGACGATGGGAAACAGGATCACCACGAAGGCGGCGGTGGGGCCGGAGATGTTGAAGCGTGAACCGCCGGTCAGCGCGATGATGGCACCGGCAACGATGGCGGTGTAGAGACCGTGCTGGGGCGGTACGCCGGTGGCGATGGCCAGCGCCATTGAGAGAGGCACTGCGACGATACCGATGGTCAGCCCGGCCATTAGGTCGCGGCGCAGCTCGGCCAGCCCGTAGCCCTGTCGCCAGGCCGCAACCAGGGCGCTGCCGGGCATTGGCAGGTGGTAGCGTGGCTTGAGCGAGTGGCGGGGCATGGCGGTTCCTGAATTGGAAAAGGCGAGCAATACGCTACGCCGCGGCGGCGAGCCGGCGCAAGACGGCCAAGGTAGGGGAGGGTCGGAACGCAGAACGCGGCGCCTTCAGGCGCCGCCGTTGGATTTCATGGGGTCCTATCAGCCCTGTGTGGCGTCCGCTGGGGGGTCTCCTACAGCGCCTGGCATGGCCTGTACGTAACCGCCTTGGCCGGCGAGGGTCAGGAAGTGCAGGTGGCGCTCGTATTCCGACAGCACATCGGCGATAACCTGGCCACGGGTAAAGCCGTTGAGGTCTTTCTCCAGGCCGCCTTCTGCCAGGTAGACGTCGAGGCGTACGTAGTAGTCATCGTCCGCCGGCAGGAAGCTCGGCGTGCGCATGCGATGCGGACATACCTGGTAGACGAAGCTGGCGGCTTCGCCCAGCTCTACCTGCAGGGTGAGGCGAGGCAGGGATTCGCCCTCGAGATGCTCCTCCGTCACGTTGGCAGTCTGTCCACGACTTTCCAGTTCCTGGGCGAACTGGGTCAGCGCCGGGCGAACCGCATGTTCGATGGTAGCGGCAGCACCGGCCCGGTTGGAGGTGTCGAGTGCCCGGTCGAGACGCTCCCGCCAGTCGCCCCCAGGCGCTGTCCCGGTGACCTGACGGCGCGCATCGGCCTTGCTGCCCTCGAGCTTGAGTGCCTTGTACATTCCCACCATGATGGCGAAGATCACCAGGGAGAAGGGTAGGGCGGTAATCACCACCGCGCTCTGCAGTGCCGCCAGGCCTCCCGCCATCAGCAGTGCCACCGTCACCAATCCGATCACCATCGACCAGAATATGCGTAGCTTGATCGGCGCGTCGTGGTTCACGTCGGACAGGATAGAGGTGAAGTTGGCCAGTACCAGGGCGCCGGAGTCTGCCGAAGTGATGAAGAAGACAATGCCGAGCACGGTTACCACGGCGGCAGTCAGGCCGATATAGGGATAGTGCTCGAGCAGGGTATACATGGTGGTCTGCGGCGTATTGAGGGCCTGCTCGCCGAGCTCGACAATTCCCTGGTTGGCCACCAGTTCGATACCACTGTTACCGAATACCGACATCCACACCATCATGAAGGCCAGCGGAATGCCGAGGGCACCGGCGACGAACTGGCGAATGGTACGTCCGCGGGAGATGCGTGCCAGGAACAGGCCGACAAAGGGCGTCCAGGCAATCCACCAGCCCCAGAAGAAGATCGTCCACCACATCTTCCACTCGTTGGCCTCGTCGCCGGCAAAGGCGTAGGTATCGAAGCTCTTGGCGATGAAGGTGGAGAAATAGTCACCGGCGTTGTTCACGGCCATGTCGAGCAACTGCAGGGTGTGGCCCTGGAACAGCACGAACAGCAGCAACGCCAGCGCCAGCAGCATGTTGAACTCCGACAGGCGGCGGATCCCCCTCTCCACCCCGCTGACCACCGAAATGGTGGCGAGGACCACCACCAGGGCGATCAGGATGATCTGCACCGAGAGGCTCTCGGGCACGTCGAACATGTAGGCCAGCCCGTAGTTGAGCTGCATCACGCCGATGCCCAGGCTGGTGGCGATGCCGAACACCGTGGAGATCACTGCGGTGATGTCCACGGCATTGCCGATGGGGCCATGGATGCGTTTGCCGAGCAGTGGGTAGAGCGCGCTACGAATGGCCAGCGGCAGGCGGTGACGATAGCTGAAATAGGCCAGCGCCATGCCCATCAGTACGTAGAGTCCCCAGCCGGACAGCCCCCAGTGCATGAAGGTCTGGACCACCGCGGCGCGCATGGCCTCCTGACTTTCCGGGGTCATGTCCGGCGGTGCCAGATAGTGGGCGACCGGCTCGGCGACGCTGAAGAACAGCAGGTCGATGCCGATACCGGCGGCGAACAGCATGGCGGACCAGGAGAGCAGCGAGAACTCCGGCCGCGAGTGGTCGGGGCCGAGGCGTATGCTGCCGAAGCGCGACAGACCGATGGCAATCACGAAGATCAGGTAGGCGAGTACCGCCAGCATGTAGTACCAGCCGAAGGTCTGGCTGACCCATGCCAGGCCGGCATCGAAGAAGGTGCCGGCCTGGTCGGTGAAGGTCATGGTCAATACGAGAAAGACCAGAATGCCGGCAACAGAGCCGTGGAATACCACGGGATTCAGACGGTCCCGTCGTTCGGGAAGCGGATTGCTATGCGCCATGCAGAGCCTACTCCTGTCGGTTGGATGGGTCTCCCGCCGATATCCGATACCGAGACGCGCTGTGGATTGTTCTCCACAATCGAAAGCACGCCTGGCTGGGCTCGGACAAGGCCAGTCGATGCAGCTGCAGAAACCGCAACTCCTTGCGGCATGCTCGCTGTCAGCGGTCAGGCTCGAGGCTGGATGACGGAAGCGCTCTTTTATTGAATGAACGTTCAAATAAAATACGCATATCTTGACGAAGCTTCAACCCTGCGTTTACTGAGAGCGGTAAACGTTAACGGTTGTGTGCAGTTCTCCTTGCAGAACGCCTTGGGCCAGCTATACCTGTTGTAACCGACTGCAAGCAGGCGCCATGTAAGCTGCGCCAGCTACGGCAGGGATGCCCTCGGGACGACTGACCTGCCGGGTTGGCCGGCGAGGAAAGTACGAACTAGAACAATGATAATTCCGGAGTATGCAATGGCTCATAACAAGCAACCGGCTGACCAGCCGGACGTTACCCGCGCCGCTACGGTTTCTACCACGACGCTTCCCAGCACACCTGATTCCAGCACGACAGCCACGACAGTCACTACAGACCTTCATCGACAATCCCGCCGTCGCTTTCTCACAGGATCGGCCGTTGCCGTCGGAGCCGGTGCCGTTGCCGCCGCAGGCTTTCCCAGCGTCGCCGTGGCCCAGACCACGACCCTGCGCTTTCAGAGTACCTGGCCCAACCAGGATATCTTCCACGAGTTTGCCGCCGACTATGTGCGCATCGTCAATGAGATGTCCGGTGGCCGGCTACGGCTGAACCTGCTGCC
>ERZ869909.2504-NODE-2504-length-12036-cov-31.910611_pt1 | contig 12036 bp, 8 predicted proteins | sample MGYA00520892_ERZ869909 | MGnify/ENA primary metagenome ERZ869909 (study PRJEB32215, sample SAMEA104723947) | bioreactor metagenome | biome: bioreactor; feature: anaerobic bioreactor; material: water | place: China | collected 2015-03-12 ... | reverse complement strand
CCCGATTGTGTTTCGTGGCTCGGTGAGGATAATGCCCGATCATCGAAGCGCCGTCCAAGCGGCCAAACTTCGCGAGCCTCAGAAGAAACTCCATGACCGAAACACCCTTTCCGGCCCGCACGCACGCCCCCGCCGACGTGCTGGCCCCGCACGACACGGCCGACGCCAGCACGCCGATCTGGCTCGTCTCCGACGCCTGCCCGATTTCGGCCATTCCCGATCTCGACGAAAAGGCCCGCTGCTGGCTCGATGAGACCCGTTTCTCGGCGGCGGCGAGAAAGCAGGCCGTCATTCCCGGCGCCGATGGCAAACCCGCGGGCGTTGTGCTCGGGCTCGGAAACGGAGCAGCAGGCGATCCCTCGGGTCCCTCGGAACTCCTGATCGGCCAACTCGCGGCGAGCCTGCCGGCCGGCCTCTATCACCTGGCGAGCGAGACGCCCAACGCGGCCCTGGCGACCGTCGCCTGGGGCCTCGGCGCCTATCGCTTCCGCCGCTACAAGAGCGCGCCGGGCGATGCGCCGCCCCGCCTCAAACTCCCCGCAGGCGTCGATTACGCGTCCGTCCTGAGTCAGGTCGGCGCCGTGTGGAGCGGACGTGACCTGATCAACACGCCAGCCTCCGATCTCGGCCCCGAGGAGCTGGAGGCCGCCGCAACCCTCGTCGCCCGCGATCACGGTGCGAGTATCTCGACCATCGTCGGCGACGATCTCCTCGATCAGGGCTACCGCATGATTCACGCCGTCGGCCGCGCCAACCCGCGCGCACCGCGTCTGATCGACGTGCGCTGGCAAAAGCCCGGCGGGCGCGCGGACGCGCCGAGCATCACGCTCGTCGGCAAGGGCATCACGTTCGACACCGGCGGCCTCGACATCAAACCCGCCTCCGGCATGCTCCTCATGAAAAAGGACATGGGCGGCGCGGCGGCAGCTCTCACCCTTGCCGAAATGATCATGAGCCTCGGCCTCGACGTGCGTCTGCGCCTCCTGATCGCAGCCGCCGAGAACAGCATCGCGGGCGACGCCTTCCGTCCCGGCGACATCCTGAAGAGCCGCGCGGGCCATACCGTCGAGATCGGCAACACCGATGCCGAAGGCCGCCTCGTGCTCGCGGATGCTCTTTCGCTGGCCGACGAGGAAGCCCCCGACACGCTCCTCGTGTTCGCCACCTTGACGGGCGCGGCCCGCGTCGCGCTCGGCCCCGATCTGCCGGCCTTTTTCACCAACGACGACGCTTTTGCGGCAGCCCTCGTCGCGGAGGCCGAAGCGGTGGGCGATCCCATCTGGCGCCTCCCGCTCTGGCCGGGCTACGATCGCCACCTCGACAGCGACATCGCCGATCTCCGCAACGTGAGCGACGGGCCCTTCGCCGGCGCCGTCACCGCGGCCTTGTTCCTGAAACGCTTCGTCTCCAACGCGCGCCGCTTCGCGCACTTCGATCTCTACGGCTGGAGGCCGGCCGCGCGGCCGCTTGGCCCCAAGGGCGGCGAGCCACAGACGGCCCGCGCCATCCTCGCACTCCTCACCAAGGAGTTGACCGTATGACGGACCCGAAGGCGGACGGCACCGAACGCGAGCAAAACGAGCAGCCCCAGCGCCCGGACACACCGGGCGCGACGGCGGCAACACCTCCGCCCGTTCCGGCGCCGTCACCCGCCCCCGAGACGGAGAGCGAGAGCGCACAGGCATCGCCACAGCTCGATCCGCGCCGCCATGCCGTGCGGGCCGATCTAGCAGCCGTGGCATTGAGAGGCCAGGTCGTCTCGCCGCGCTATTCGGCAGGCGTCGTCCGCCAGGTCACGCGCGCCACCATCCCGCTCCGCCACGCACCCAGCCCGACGGCCGGCCTCGACACGGAAGCGCTCTTCGGCGAGCGCCTCACCGTCTATGACGAGAACGACGGCTGGGCCTGGGTGCAACTCGCACGCGACCGCTACGTCGGCTACGTCCCGTCCTCCGCATTGACCACGCAGGTCACCGTGCCGACCCACCGCGTCAAGGCGCTCGGCACGTTCGTCTATCCCGAGCCGGACATCAAAAAGCCGCCCACCCTGCATCTTCCGCTCAACGCGGACGTCCGCGTCGCGGAGTGGGAGGAGCGCTTCTGCCGGCTGGAGCAGGGCGGCTTCGTCGTCACGCGCCATCTCGTCGAGCGCGAACGCGTCGAGCGCGATTTCGTCGACGTCGCCGAGCGCTTCATCGGCACGCCCTATCTCTGGGGCGGACGCACGCGGATCGGCATCGATTGCTCGGGCCTCGTGCAGATCGCGCTCGAAGCCGCGGGCCAGCCATGCCCGCGCGACAGCGACATGCAGATGGCCGAACTCGGCGAGGAGATCCCCATTCCCGACGATCTCGAAGGGCTTCAGCGCGGCGATCTGATCTTCTGGAAAGGGCACGTCGGCATCATGGCCGATGGCGTGATGCTCGTGCACGCCAACGCCCATCACATGGCCGTCGTCATCGAAACGCTGCCCGAAGCCGCCGAGCGCATCCTGCGCCAGGCGTCGACACCCATCGTCGCCATCCGCCGCCTCGCGCCGCAGACGGCAAGCTGATCGGCGGTAGAGCCGGATCGTCCGGAGCCTAAAGCGCGTTCAAATTAAATGGAATCGCACCGTTCCCCTCCCCGTCATGGCGAAGCCATGCTCCGCATGGACGTGGGGAGGGGCTAGGGGTGGGGGGAAGCCCCGACAGCAGACGGTCTGCAATCCCCCCCTCCTAACCTCCCCCACAAGGGGGGAGGGACTGCGTTGTGAACTCCGCAAAATTCGTCCGTTTAACTTGAACGCGCTCTAGATCCGCCGGTAGGGCAGGAAATGACGATCGCGCGCGAAGGCATCGCCATCGAGCAGGATCGGTCCGCCGCGCCAAACGCGCCCCTGGCCCAGCGATACGATCGTTTCGATGCCCAGGGGCTTGCCCGTTGCCCGGCTCGCCCAATGCCGCTGCAGCACATGCCCGTCCGTGATCCGCTCAATCAGCGGCAAAAGATGGTCGAACTGATCGAGCACGCAGTCCTCGTACGTTTTGCCCGCGATGGTGAGGTCGAAGAGCCCGCTCTCCCGCAACATCACGGAAACGGAGCAGGCGCCGCCCGCCCGCGGCTTGAGGCTGAAGCACCAGGTTCCCCCGCCCTCGCTCTCCCAGATGTGCGCAACGTCCGCAATCGTCGGCACCCAGTAGCGGAGCTGGGTCAGCGTCGCCTGAAGCGAGGAGGGGACGCCTCCCCCGCTGCCCGCCTCCGCGGTGATCGCGGACGCGGACCAAGGAAGCCGCATAAAGCGGGCAACGACATCCCGAATACGCTGCATACTGAACGGCCTGGAAAAATCAAACGAAACAGAGAGAAGCTAACCGGCGATCGCCGCGCGATGCGCAACCTTGAGGTCGAAGGCGGCGGCGAGCAACGCTTTGGTATAGTCGTCCTGGGGCGAAGTGAAGACGTCTTCGGCCGGGCCCTCTTCCACGGCCTTTCCGTTGCGCATCACGATGACGTAATTGCAGAGCGCGCGCACCACCTTGAGATCGTGGCTGATGAAGACATAGGCAAGATCGCGCTTGGCTTGCAGCTCGCGGAGCAGATCCACGATCTGCGCCTGAACGCTCATGTCGAGCGCGCTCGTCGGCTCGTCGAGAACGATGAAGCGCGGCTCCAGCGCCATGGCGCGCGCGATCGCGATCCGCTGCCGCTGCCCGCCCGAGAACTCGTGCGGATAGCGGTCGAGTGCGCTGGCGTCGAGGCCGACCTCTTCGAGCGCCTTCGTCGCCTGGACGCGCCGTTGCGTTTCATTCCATTCGGGCTTCTGGATCAGAAGCCCTTCCTCGATGATGCCGAAGATCGAGAGCCGGGGCGACAGAGATCCGTAAGGGTCCTGGAACACGACCTGCATCTCCCGCCGGAGCGGACGCATCTCCTTGGGCGACAATCCGTCGATCCGCCGCCCCATGTAGACGATAGGGCCTCGCGACGAGATGAGCCGCAGGATGGCAAGCCCCAGGGTCGTCTTGCCGGAGCCCGATTCGCCCACGACGCCGAGCGTCTGCCCCGCGCGGATCTTCACCGAGAGCCCGTCCACCGCCTTCACATGATCGACGGTCTTGCGCATCAGGCCACGCTTGATCGGAAACCACACGCGGAGGTCGTCCGTCTCGGCGATCACGGGCGCGCCCTCGTCGAAGCGGGGCGGCTCGCCCTTGGGCTCGGCCGCGAGCAGGTGGCGCGTATAGGGATGCTTCGGATCGGTGAAGAGCGCTTCCGTCGGCTGCTCCTCCACGATCTCGCCCTTCTGCATCACGTAGACCCGCTCCGCCATGCGCCGCACGATGCCGAGATCGTGGGTGATCAGCAGCATCGCCATGCCCATCTCGCGCTGAAGGTCGCGCAGAAGCTCCAGGATCTGCGCCTGGATCGTGACGTCGAGCGCCGTCGTCGGCTCGTCGGCGATCAACAGGTCCGGCTCGTTGGCGAGCGCCATGGCGATCATCACGCGCTGGCGCTGGCCGCCCGAAAGCTGATGCGGATAGGCGCCGAGCCGCTTCTCGGGCTCGGGGATACCCACTTTCGTCAGCAGCTCGATCACCCGCGCACGCGTCGCGCTCGCGTTCATGCGCCGGTGAAGCTGCAGGATCTCCCCCACCTGCCGCTCGATCGGATGCAGCGGGTTGAGCGACGTCATCGGCTCCTGGAAGATCATCGAGATCCTGTCGCCCCGGATGCGCTTGAGGTCGCCTTCCTTCGCGTGCAGCAGGTCGCGCCCCTCGAAGAAGATCTCGCCCGTCGGATGCGATGCCGCCGGATAGGGCAACAGCTTGAGAATGGAGAGCGCCGACACGGACTTGCCGCTGCCGGATTCCCCCACGAGCGCGACCGTCTCACCGCGGTTGATGCGGAACGATACGCCCTTTACCGCCGTCGTCGTCTCGCCGCTCGAACGGAACGCCACCGACAGGTTCTTGACGTTGATGAGCACCTCTTTGGCCATGCGAAGCGCTCCTCAGGCGAACGTCTTGCGGGGATCGAGCGCATCGCGCACGCCCTCGAAGATGAAGATCAGAAGCGACAGCATGATCGCGATGGAGAAGAACGCGGAAAGCCCGAGCCACGGTGCGTTGAGATCGCTCTTGCCTTGCAGCAACAGCTCGCCGAGCGAGGGAGATCCCGGCGGCAGACCGAGCCCGAGGAAGTCGAGCGCCGTCAGCGTCGTGATGGAGCCCGAGAGCTGGAACGGCAGGAACGTCAGCGTCGCGACGGTCGCGTTCGGAAGCAGATGCTTCCACATGATCGTCGTATCCGAGAGACCGAGCGCGCGGGCCGCCCGCACATACTCGAAGTTCCTCGCGCGCAGATATTCCGCACGCACCACGCCCACGAGGCTCGTCCATTGGAACGCGAGCAGCACGAACAAGAGCGTCCAGAACCCTGGCACCAGCACCGCCGCGATGATGATCAGCACGTAAAGCGTCGGGATGTTCCCCCAGATCTCGAGGAACCGCTGCATGATGAGATCGATCCAGCCGCCATAGAAGCCCTGCACGGCGCCCGCCGCGACGCCGATGACGCTCGCCATGATCGTGAGAATGAGCCCGAATAGCACCGAGATGCGGAACCCGTAGATCACGCGCGCGAGCACGTCGCGTCCCTGGTTGTCGAGACCGAGCCAGTTCCAGTTGCCGATCGCGAGATAGCGCGCCATCTGGTCGGGCGGCGCATCGCACAGCGGCGCAACCGCCGCCCATTGCGGCGGCGCCGGATAGCCGAGCCCGCCCTGGTATTTCGTATCGCCGCGCTGCACGAAGCAGTTGCCTTCGGCGTCCGCCCGGTTCGGATAATCCTTGTTGATGGTGTCGTACCGATAGCGGATCGGCGGCCACAGCATCCAGCCGTTGCTCTCGATCTCCTCGATGATCATCGGATCGCGATAATCGGTGACGGCGAGGAAGCCGCCGAACTTCGACTCCGGATAATCCACCAGCACCGGAAACAGCGTCTCGCCGTTGTAGCGGGCGACCAGCGGCCGGTCGTTGGCGATCACCTCCGCAAACAGCGTGAGCACGAACAGGATGAGAAAGATCACGAGGCTCCAGTAGCCCCGCCGGTTCGCCTTGAAGTTTGCCCAGCGCCGCTGGTTGATCGGCGACAGGTCGAAGCGCGGCCGGAACCGCGAAAAGAAGTTCGGCCGCACCGGGTCGACCACTTCTTTCTCCAGGATCGGATCGTCGCGTTTCGCGTCCACGGGGCTAGACCTCCCGGCTGTCGAAGTCGATCCGGGGATCGACGAGCGTATAGACGAAATCTGTGACGACGTTCACGACAAGCCCCAGCAGCGCAAAGATGTAGAGGGTGGCGAACACGACCGCGTAATCGCGCTTGATGGCGGATTCGAAACCCAGGAGCCCGAGCCCGTCGAGCGAGAACACGGTCTCGATCAGAAGCGACCCGGTGAAGAACGCACTGATGAACGCGCCCGGGAAGCCCGCGATGATGATCAGCATGGCATTGCGGAAAATGTGCCCGTAGAGCACCTCGCGCTCGCCGAGCCCCTTGGAGCGGGCGGTGATCACGTACTGCTTGCGGATCTCGTCCAGGAAGCTGTTCTTGGTGAGGAACGTCATCGTCGTGAACGAGCCGAGCGCCATGGCGATGATCGGCAGCGTCAGGTGCCAGAAATAATCGACGATCTTGCCGAACAGCGAAAGCTCGTCCCAGTTGTCGGAGAAAAGGCCGCGCGAGGGAAAGATCTGCAGGAACGACGAGCCCGCGAATAGGATCAGGAGCAGCACCGCGACGAGGAAGCCCGGCACCGCATAGCCGATCACGAGCGCCGTGCTGGTCCAGGTGTCGAACCGCTCGCCGTCCCGCACCGCCTTCCGGATGCCGAGCGGGATCGAGATGAAATAGGTGATGAGCGTGATCCAGATGCCGAGCGAGACCGAAACCGGCAGCTTTTCCTTGATCAGCTCGATCACCGACACGTCGCGGAAATAGCTGCGGCCGAAATCGAACGTCAGGTAGTTCTTCATCATCAGGAAGAAACGTTCGTGCGCCGGCTTGTCGAAGCCGAACTGCCGTTCGAGCTCCAGGATGAACTCGGGATCGAGACCCTGCGCGCCGCGATAGCGCGACGTGACGCTATCGCCGCCGCCGCCCATCTGCGATTGCCCGCCGAGCGTATCGCCGCCGCCACCCCCGCCGATGCGGTCGGTGATCGAGGTATCGGTGCCGGAGAGCTTCGCGATCATCTGCTCGACCGGCCCACCGGGCGCGAACTGGATGATGGCGAAGCTGATCAGCATGATGCCGAGCATCGTCGGCACGATCAGCAGCACGCGCTTGAGGAGATAAGAAGCCATCGTTCGATCACATCCCCTTACCCTGGCGCCGTCTGCCCTCGGGCAGCGCCGCTCAGGCCTGCCTCTGGCAAACCGCTAGCGCCGTCCCGCGGCCTTGGCCTTCTCGCCGTCGAACCACCACGTCTCGAGCGCACCGCGCGCATACTTGGGCTTCACTTCGGGCCAGCCGAACTTGTCCCAGAACGCGATCGAGTGTGCACCCTTGTACCACTGCGGGATCCAGTAATGCCCCGCACGCAGCACCCGGTCCGCCGCCCGCGTCGCCGCGACGAGGTCTTCGCGCGACTGCGCCTTGACGACGCGGTCGATCAGGTCGTCGAGCACGGGATCCGCAATGCCGGCGAGATTGTAGCTTCCGCTCATGGCCGCGGCCTCCGAACCCCAATAGTTCTTGAGCTCGATACCAGGGGTCAGCCGAAGCGAATAGCGCTGCGTCGTGATGTCGAAATCGAAATCCTTGAGGCGGCGCTGATACTGCGCGGGATCGACGCGCCGCATGGTGGCATCCACGCCGATCAACTTCAGGTTCTTGATGAACGGCGCGATGATACGCTCGAAGTTCACCTCGAACAGCAGGAACTCGATCGAAAGCTTCTCGCCCTTCGCGTTGCGCAGCCCGTCGCGCGTCTGCTCCCAGCCCGCTTCTGCCAGCAGCTTCGCCGCGCGCCTCAGATTGTCCCGGTTGTTTCCGCTCCCGTCGGAGACGGGCGGCGAGACCGGCTCGCCGAAAACGGTTTCCGGCAAGCGGTCGCGATAGGGTTCGAGCAGCTTGAGCTCATCGGCCGTGGGCAAACCCTCGGCCTTCATGTCCGAGTTTTCGAAGAAGCTCGCCGTGCGCGTATAGAGGCCGAAGAAAAGGTTGCGGTTGCTCCATTCGTAGTCGAACGCATAGCCCAGCGCCTCGCGCACGCGGATGTCGCGGAACTTGTCTCGGCGCGTGTTGATGAAAAAGCCCTGCGCTCCGGAGGGCCGTTCGTCGTTTAACGTCTGGCGGAGAATGCGCCCTTCCCGCACGGCGGCGACGTCATAGCTCGTCGCCCAGTCGCGCGCCGTGAACTCCTCGCGGAAGTCGAAGTTACCCGAAAGCAGGTTCTCGAGCTCGAGCGTCCGGTCGCGGAAATACTCGTAGCGCACTTCGTCGAAATTGTTCTGGCCGCGGTTGACGGGCAGATCCTTGCCCCAGTAGTCGTCGCGCCGCGTATAGGCGACATACGTGCCCGCGCGGAAGTTCCCGACCTTGTAAGGCCCCGATCCGAGCGGCGGCTTCAGCGTCGTCTGGTCGAACTCGTTTTCGGTGTAGTAGCCCTTGGAGAGAATGGGCAGCGTCGCGACGTTGATCGGAAGATCGCGCGTCAGTGTGCCCTTGAACGTGTAGCGCACGGTATGCGCATCCAGCGCCTCTGCCTTTTCCACGTCGCGGATCTGGCCCGAAATCGCCGGATGCCCTTTGGCCTTGATCGTATCGAAGGAAAAGACGACGTCCTCTGCCGTGAGCGGAGATCCGTCCGCGAACCTGGCCTCCGGCCGGAGCTTGAACGTCACCGACATGCCGTCGTCGGCGAGATCGGCCGTTTCCGCAACCAGTCCATAGACCGCATCCGGCTCGTCCATGGCCCGCGCCATGAGGCTGTCGAACAGTAGCTCCAGCCCCTGCGCAGCGTCGCCCCTCAGGATGAAGGGATTGAAGCTGTCGAACGTGGTGAGACCGCCCGAGCCGATCTGCGAAACGCGTCCGCCTTTGGGAGCGTCCGGGTTCACGTAGCCGAAATGCGTGAAGTCGGCCGGATATTTGAGATCGCCGAAGATCGACAGCCCGTGCCGCGGCTCGGCGGCAGCCGGGCCGGCAAGCGCGATGGCAAGCCCCAGCATCGAGAGAAGCGCAAAGGCGCGCGTCGCTTTGCGCGCCATCGCCGGACGCCTCATGTCGGCTTCACGTGTCCGCAGGCTCATCCGCTCAGTTCCTGCGTGCGGCCTGAAGGGCCTTGAGCTTGTCTTGGTCGACCCACCAGACCTGCGTCAGCGCCGAGGTCTGAGACGGCAGCTTGTCGGGCCGGCCGAACATGTCCCACGTCGCAATCCACTCGTTGGGATTGTACCAGTGAGGCACCACGTAGTGCCCCCACAACAGCACGCGGTCCAGCGCCCGCGTCGCGGCCACCAGCTCGTCGCGGTCCTTGGCGAACACCAGCGTTTCGATGATGGAATCGATCACCGGGTCCTTGATACCGATGGTGTTGCGGCTGCCGTCATGGTCTGCCGCCGCCGAGCCCCAGAAATCGCGCTGCTCGTTGCCGGGCGAGATCGACTGCGGGAACATGTCGATAATGATGTCGTAGTCGCGGCTCATCTCGCGCCGCTCGTACTGCGCGGGATCGACGACGCGCGTCGTTGCCCGGATACCGATCTTGGCGAGATTGGCGCGATAGTGCGCGATGTGCCGCTCGAACGAATCCGACCCGATCAGGAACTCGGCGGTGAACGGCTCGCCCTGGGCGTTGCGCAAAACCTGTTCCGTGCGCTTCGAACCGAGACCGACCGTTTGCATCGCCTTGCAGAAGAAGCCGCAGTCGGGGTCGTCGACCTCCTCGGTGCGGATCTCCCATCCCGCGTCCTTCAAGAGGGCCATCGCCTTCGCGAGATTGTCGCGCGCATCCTCGCGCGTCGCGAACGTCGGGTTCTTCCACTCGGTGGTAAACACCTCCGGCGGCAGATCCTTCTCGTGCGCCTTGAGGATTTCGAGCTCGCGTCCTTCCGGCAAGCCCTTCGCCGCCAGCTCGGAATTGTCGAAATAGCTGTGCACGCGGCTATATTGGCCGAACAGCAAACTGCGGTTCAGATCCTCGAAATCGAACGCCAGGTTGAACGCCTGCCGCACGCGCCGGTCCTGAAATTTCGGCCGGCGGATGTTGAATGCGAAGCCCTGCATGCGGGCCACGCCTTCGGTCGGGATCACTTCTTTTTTGACGAGGCCTTTCTTGAGCGCATCGAAGTTGAACTGCGTCGCCCAAGCGCTCGCGGTGTTCTCGCGCCAGAAGTCCGCGCGCCCGCTCTTGAAGTCCTCGAACGCCGCCACCCGATCGCGGAAGTATTGGAAGCGCAGCTCGCCGAAATTCCACTGTCCGATCGCGACCGGAAGATCCTTCGCCCAGTAATCCTCGACGCGCTCGAACACGATGCGGTTGCCCGTGTCGAATTCCTTGATGCGGTACGGACCCGAGCCCAGCGGCACTTCGAGCGTGCTCTTTGCAAGGTCGCGCGGCTCGCCGTTGCGCGTCTTGCCGTCCCAGAAGTGCTTGGGCAGCACGGCAAGCTGGCCCAGAATCTGCGGCAGTTCCCGGTTCCCGGTCTGATCGAAGGTGAACGTCACCTCGTGCGGCCCGGTCTTCTCGCCTTTCACGACGTTCGCATAATAGCGGCTGTACATCGGGTTCGCCGCCTTGATGGCCTCGAGCGAGAAGATCACGTCTTCCGGCTTGATCGGCTCCCCGTCGTGGAAGCGGGCCTCGGGCCGAAGCCCGAAGGTGACGGAGCTGAAGTCGTCCGGAAACGACACCCATTCCGCCACGAGGCCGTATTCCGTCGACGGCTCGTCCGGGCTACCGGCCATCAGCGTGTTGTAGATCATGCCGACGCCGCCCGCAGGCACGCCGCGGATGGAGAACGGATTGAGGGAATCGAACGTGCCCTGCGTCGCGAAGCGGACCACGCCACCCTTTGGCGCGTTCGGATTGACCCAGTCGAAATGCTTGAAATCCGCACCGAACCTCGGCTCGCCCACGAGCGACAAGGCATGGTGACGGACCTGTGCCGGCGGCGCGGGCGGCTCAGCGACCACCTCTGCTCCTGGAGTCTCCACACCTTGCCCGAAAGCAACGGAGCCGGTGGCGAAAGCCACGAAGAGAAGTGAGAAAAGGGAGGTCGCGGGTCGCTGCACCATATATGCCGTCATCCATTCCGTTCCGTCGAAAGCCGGGCGAACACGGAAGTTTGGCACGTGCCGCCACACAGGTCGACGGCCCCGAAAAAATCAGGGCCGGACCAGGGGAAAATCAGTTCCTAGCACGCCTTCTCACGGGATACGGATTAAACATCGGCAAGATAGGGCGGCAGCCTGTGCCGCCCCCTCGCAGCGATCTTAGGGCGCAGGGGCAGCCGGCGCTTCCGGTGCCGCGGCCGGAGCGTCTTCCGCAGGTGCCGGCAGAGGCTCCGGGCTGTCCGCGAGCGACCGCAGGTAAGCAATCATGTCGGCCAGCGTGGCATTGTCCGCAATGCCATTGAACACCATCCGGGTGCCCGGCAGATAGGCGCGCGGAGCATGAAGGAACCCGGCGAGCGCTTCATAGCTCCATTCGCCGCCCTTGCTCTTGATGGCGTCGGAATATCCGCCAAAGTCGCCGACGCTGCCGAGCGCACGGCCGAGCACGCCATAGAGATTGGGGCCGGCCTTGCTGGCGGCACCCTTTTCAGCCGAATGGCAGGCCGCACACGCCCGGAAGGCCGCTTTGCCGTCGTCGGGGCTTGCGTCGCCCACGAGCGCGATCACGTCCGCCGGATCGAACGCCTTCGGCCCGGCCGCAGGCTCCCCGCCGTCCGCAGGGGCCGCGCCATCGGGCTGAGGAAGCTGATAGCCGCCGGTCACCGGTCCGTGGTGGCTCAACTCGTTGATCAGTGTCTTGGGCACGAAGAT
>ERZ869909.2503-NODE-2503-length-12037-cov-4.812291_pt1 | contig 12037 bp, 9 predicted proteins | sample MGYA00520892_ERZ869909 | MGnify/ENA primary metagenome ERZ869909 (study PRJEB32215, sample SAMEA104723947) | bioreactor metagenome | biome: bioreactor; feature: anaerobic bioreactor; material: water | place: China | collected 2015-03-12 ... | reverse complement strand
CCATGGCGGTGTGCCTGGGCACCCTGGCGGCCTTCGTGATGACGCGATTCAAGCGCTTTCGGGGCAAGACGATGCTCTCCAGCATGGTGACCGCGCCGCTGGTCATGCCCGAGGTGATCACCGGGTTGTCGCTGCTGCTGCTGTTCGTTCACATGGCGCAGATGATCGGCTGGCCGGCGGATCGTGGCATGGTCACCATCTGGATCGCCCACACCACCTTCTGCAGCGCCTACGTGGCGGTGGTCGTGGCCTCCCGGCTGCGCGAAGTGGACCTCTCCATCGAGGAGGCGGCCATGGACCTTGGCGCGGGCCCGGTGAAGACGTTCTTCCACATCACGTTGCCGGTGATCTCGCCGGCGCTGGCAGCGGGCTGGCTGCTGGCTTTCACCCTTTCGCTGGACGACCTGGTGATCGCCAGCTTCGTTTCCGGTCCCGGCGCCACGACCCTGCCCATGGTGGTTTTCTCCTCGGTGCGAATGGGCGTTTCGCCCAAGATCAATGCGCTGGCCACGTTGATCATACTGGCCGTGTCGCTGGTCACCTTCCTCGCCTGGTACTTCATGCGCCGCAATGAGGCCAAGCGGCGACAGGCGATGCTGCAGGATATGACAGCCGGGCGGTGAGGAAAGTACTGCGCAAATGGCTCGCTTCATCTCGTTCGCCGGTTTGTTCAGCGCTTTCAAACCATCCATTCACGAGAGGTATTGCAATGTCGACCAGTGCCAACGCCGAGCATGTGGCGTCCTACTATGCGGCGACCGCTAACCCGTCGCCTGAACGTCCCCTCCTTGTGGGCGACACTGTGTGTGACGTGTGCGTGGTCGGGGCGGGCTTTACCGGCATTTCCGCGGCGCTGCACCTGGTCGAGCAGGGCTTACAGGTGGTGGTGCTGGAGGCGGCTCGGGTCGGCTTCGGCGCGTCGGGGCGCAATGGCGGGCAGATCGTCAACAGCTACAGCCGGGACATGGACGTGATCGAGGCGAAGTACGGCTCCGAAACCGCCAGAGCGCTGGGTGACATGGCCTTCGAGGGCAATCGCATCATTCGCGAACGTATTGCGCAGTACGCGATAGCGTGCGATCTGAAGGACGGCAACCTCTTTGCCGCCTGCAATGCCAGACAGATGCAGGGGCTGATCGAGCACAAGGCGCTCTGGGAACGCTACGGCCACCATGAGCTGGAACTGCTGGAAGGCCGGGCGCTGCAGCGGGAGGTCAACAGTGAGCGCTATGTGGGGGCATTGGTGGATCACTCCGGCGGCCACCTGCATCCGCTCAACCTGGTGCTTGGCGAAGCAGCGGCCTTCGAAGCCCTGGGCGGGGTGATCCACGAGCAGACCCCGGTGCTGGAGGTGAGGCACGGCGAGCCGGTTGTGCTGCGTACGCCTCAAGGCAGGGTCACCGCCCAGCGGGTGGTAATGGCCGGGAACGCCTACCTGCAGGGCGTGCTACCGGAGCTGGAGAACCGGTCGATGCCCTGCGGCACCCAGATCATCACCACCGAGCCGTTGCCGGCGGCCCAGCGCCGCGAGCTGATACCCAATGACATGGCGGTGGAGGATTGCAACTACCTGCTCGACTACTACCGCTTCACCGCCGACGACCGGCTCCTATACGGCGGCGGCGTCAACTACGGCGGCCAGGACCCGACGGATATCGCGGCGGTGATTCGGCCCAAGCTGCTGAGGACCTTTCCCTCGCTTGCCGAGGTCGGAATCGACTACGCCTGGAGCGGCAATTTCCTGATGACCCTGAATCGATTGCCGCAGTTCGGGCGGCTCAATGGCAATGTCTACTACGCCCAGGGGTATTCCGGCCATGGGGTAACCTGCTCCCACCTGGCCGGTCGCTTGATCGCCGAGGTGATGCGAGGAGAGGGTGAGCGCTTCGATGCCTTTGCCGGCCTGCCGCACCTGCCCTTCCCCGGGGGGCGCCTGCTGCGCGTGCCGCTCTCGGCGCTTGGCGCCTGGTATTACTCCCTGCGCGATAGGCTGGGATACTGATGGCTGGGAGTCCAAGACTGTCGCTTTACGCTGACACCTGGTCAGGTATTGTGGAAGTGAACGGCAAGCGCACTTTTGTGTCTCGCTACGGCGTATACTGATTGCCACTCCCCTGGCGGCGCCGGATGCGCCGTCTCTCATCGCATTCACCGCACATCGACCGGAGCCGACCCCTGTGTTTTGTCGGCAAGGCGCCCGTGCGCCACAGAGGAGGTGACAGATGAACAAATCAACCGTCGTCGGTACGACACTAGCCGTTTTCGGTCTCGGTGGACTGGCGTTTGGCGCCTGGCAGGTGCAGCAACCTCCCGGGGAGAGCGGCCCCCAGTTTGCCGATATCGTCGGCATGGAGCGCGTGACACGCAGCGTCGAGACCCCCCGTGAGGTATGCGAGGACATTGTGGTAAGCCAGGCGGCCCCGCAGCAGCCCAGCCGTGACCCCAATCGCATCGCCGGCACGGCCGCTGGTGCCGTTGTCGGCGGCCTGTTGGGCAACCAGATCGGAGGTGGCAGCGGCAAGACGCTGGCTACCGTTGCTGGTGTCGTCGGCGGCGGCCTGGCGGGACGCGAAGTGCAGGGACGAGTCGAGGCCAATCAGGCGCCGCAGACCTACACCACAACGCAGCAGCAGTGTCATACGGTCATGGACAGCTCCGAAGAGACCATCGGCTATGACGTGACCTGGCGACACGGTGAAACGACCGATGTCTCGCGCCTGGATCATCGGCCTGAGGGCAACCGCGTGCTGCTCGAAGAGGGTCGGCCGCGCTGGGATCTGCCGCTGGCCAACGACGGCTGAGGCTTGCTGCCAGGGTAGGCCTTTCAAGCTCCTCTCGATAATCGCTTCGACGTGGCGCCCTGACATCGGTCGGGGCGTTTTCGTTCCTAGGCATGCCTGAGGTACCACTCGTACTCGAGCTGGCTCACCTCCTGCATGGCCTGGGCACGCTCGGCGCGACGATTGGCAATGAAAACACGGATGAAATCGGGGCCCAGGGCATCGCCCAGGGGGGCGTTGGTTTCCAGCAGGTCGAGGGCCTGTTGCCAGCTGTTTGTCAGGCTGGGGGGGAACTGGTCGTAGGCGTTTCCCGTTACCGGAGCGGGCGGCGCCAGGCTCTGCCGTATGCCATATTCGATGCCGGCCAGCAGGATGGCGAGCAGCAAGTAGGGGTTGGCGTCGGCGCCGGCGACCCGGTGCTCGATACGACGGGCGCCGTTGGGCCCGGAGGGGATGCGTAGTGCCACCGAGCGGTTGTCGTAGCCCCAAGTGGGCGCCATGGGCACATAGAGCCCCGGTTGAAAGCGGCGGAAGGAGTTGAGGTTGGGCGCGCAGATCGCCATGGAGGCCGGCATCAGCTCCAGCAGGCCGGCGATGGCGTGCTGCAGCGTCGGTGTGCCCAGTGAGTCACCATTGGCATCGCTGAAGACATTGTTGCCGGCGTCGTCCAGCAGGCTGATGTGCACGTGTGTCCCGTTGCCGGCTTCCCGTCCATAAGGCTTGGCCATGAAGGTGGCCTCGAAGCCGTGTGTCAATGCCACACCCTTGATCAATCGCTTGAGCAGCAGGGCGCTGTCGCAGGCCCTAAGGGCATCGTCACAGTGCGTCAGGTTGATCTCGAACTGTCCCGGCGCGCACTCCTTGAGCGCGGTATCCAGCGGAAGGTTCTGGACCCGGGCAGCAGATTGGATGTCGTCGAGGAAATCGGCATATTCGTCCAGTTCCTGGATTGAATAGAGCTGACTCTGGGTGGCTCGCTCGCCGCTGCAGGGCGAGCAGGGCGGCTGTATTTCGCCGGAGGCCGTGCGCACACGGTCCACCAGATAGAACTCCAGTTCGACGGCAACCACAGGGGTCAGGTCGGCTTCCTCGAGACGATTCAGGACCCGCTTGAGCACCTGCCGTGGATCGGCAAAGAAGGGCGTCTCATCGGCCTCGACCATGGTCATCAGCACTTGGGCCTGGCGACCCTTGCGCAGCCAGGGGCAGGGCATCAGCGAGCCTTGTAGCGGGCGGCAGACCCGGTCGCTGTCGCCAATGGCAAGGCCCAGGCCGGTGGCCTCGATGGTGTTGCCGTTTATGTCCAGAGCGAAGACCGATGCCGGCAGGTTGACACCATCGAGGCAGGCCTTCTCCAGGTTGGCGCTGGGAATGCGCTTGCCACGCAGGACACCGTTGAGATCGCTGATCAGCAGGTCGATGCTGTTGATGTCGGAGTGGCGCTCGAGAAAGGCCCGGGCTTGAGCGGCGGTAAGCGACGCCATGAGGTCACCTGTATTGTTCTGTTTCGCTGTCGTATGGGGTCATCTTTCAGTCACTGCACAGTGTTGTCAAATTCTTTACGGAACGGGGAGGCCGGTCGTTTCAGGAAATTATATTTAATATGATACCTTACATGAGGTTAAGTATATAATTTCTTGTGTTTCCTGGTTTTTGTTCGGCCCTGTTGGAAAGATTACTCAACGAAGCTATGGTAGGCAGAGTTAACTACCCTGCTTACGAGCCTTCAAAGGAGACTGCCGATGCAGAGCCGACCCCTGGTGGGTGTCATCGCCTGTCGCCGTGAGGTGGAGGGGAGCTCCGCACACACGGTGACTGACAAGTACCTGAGCGCGCTGCGCGACTATGGCCTGGCCCCGGTAGTGCTGCCGGTCTGGCAGGACAGTGTCGATATCGACGTGTTGACGCATCTTGATGGGCTGTTGCTCACCGGCAGCTATTCCAATGTCGAGCCCTCACGCTACGGTGCCGGGCGTGCCCCGGAAAACACCTGGGACGATACCGACCGCGATGCCGCGGCACTGGCCTGGATTCCCGCTGCCCTCGACTTGGCGTTGCCGTTGCTGGGTATCTGTCGCGGCTTCCAGGAACTCAACGTGTCCTTCGGCGGTAGGCTGCATCAGGCCCTCCAGACGCAACCCGGCCGGTTCGACCATCGTGAACCACTGGGCGAGCGTGAGGTGCGATATTCCCCTGCCCATGAAATCGAGATCCTCCCGGGCAGCCGCCTGGCCGCGCTCTTTCCCGAGCGTCGGGCCTGGGTGAATTCGCTGCATCAGCAGGGGATCGCCGAGCTGGGAGCGGGGCTTAGCGCCGAGGCGGTGGCGCCGGATGGCGTCATCGAGGCGATCTCGGTCACCGATGCCTCTGCCTTCGCCCTGGCCGTGCAGTGGCATCCGGAATGGCGACCAGCTGAACATCCACTCTACCATGCGCTGTTCGAAGGCTTTGCCAGCGCCTGTCGTGGGCATCGCGACGGGCGCACTGGCGATGCGCCCGGTGAATGATACGATGATCAATTCGCCGTCATTCTTGATCACTCGCACCGAGGTCGACGCGATGGTGTATCTGGGCAGCAAAGCAATGGACGTTACCGCGCGGCGGCTGGCCGCACGAGAACAAGCGGATGCCCGCCCCGCATAAAGGAGTCCCGATCATGAGTCGTTCGCAATCCCCCCGCACCCGGACCGACTGGGCAGCCATGGCCGCCGGGCTCGACTTCGAGTCGCGCGCCTATATCGACGACGCCTTCGTCGAGGCGGCGCGCGGCGAGACCTTCCCGTCTCTCAACCCGGCCACCGGGGACGTCCTGGCCCGGGTGGCGAGCTGCGATGCCCCAGACGCCGAGCGGGCCGTGGCGGTCGCCCGTGAGGCCTTCGCCGGCGGCGCATGGTCGCGGCTGGCGCCGGGCAAGCGCAAGAAGATTCTGCTGCGCCTGGCCGACCTGATGGAAGCCAACAAGTACGAGCTGGCGCTGATCGATACCCTCGACATGGGCAAGCCTGTGAAAAGCTCCCTGGGCGACATGGCCGGCGCCATCGCCTGCATCCGCTACCAGGCCGAGTGCATCGACAAGCTCTACGGCGAGGTGGCCCCCACCGGTGAGGAGAGCCTGGCGTTGGTGCTGCGTGAGCCCATCGGCGTGGTGGCGGCCATCGTGCCCTGGAACTTCCCGCTGATGATGACCGCCTGGAAGGTCGCCCCGGCGCTGGCCGCCGGCAACAGCGTGATCCTCAAGCCCTCGGAGAAATCGCCGCTTTCGGCGCTGCGCCTTGCCCAGCTGGCCAAGGAGGCGGGCCTGCCCCGCGGTGTGTTCCAGGTGCTGCCGGGCTTCGGCCACACCGTGGGCAAGGCACTGGCGCTCTCCATGGAGGTCGACTGTCTCGCCTTCACCGGCTCCACCGCGGTGGGCAAGCAGCTGATGCAGTATGCCGGCCAGTCCAACCTCAAGCGGGTCTACCTGGAGTGCGGCGGCAAGTCACCCAACATCGTGTTCGCCGACTGCAAGGACCTCGACCAGATAGCGAGCCACGCCGCCGCGGCGATCTTTCACAACCAGGGCGAAGTATGCATTGCCGGCTCGCGGCTGCTGGTGGAGAACTCGATTCGCGAGGCGTTCATCGACAAGGTGCTCACCGCGGCGGAGAGCATGCAGCCCGGCGACCCGCTGGACCCGGAGAGCTTCATGGGCGCCATTGTCGATGAGACCCAACACCGGCGTATCCTCGATTTTATCCGCCAGGGCGTGGAGGAGGGCGCGCGACTGCGTACCGGCGGTCAGGCACTGGACGGCCCTGGCTTGTTCATTCCGCCCACGGTGTTCGATGGCGTGACGCCTCAGATGACCATCGGGCGCGAGGAGATCTTCGGCCCGGTCTTGGCGGTGTTCGGCTTCGACACGGAAGAGGAAGCCGTGGCCATGGCCAACGACACGCCTTACGGCCTGGCGGCGGGGCTGTGGAGCCAGGACATCGACCGCATCATGCGTGTGACGCGCCGCCTGCAGTCGGGCCAGGTATTCGTCAACAACTGGGCGGGCGGCGACCAGACCATGCCCTTCGGTGGCGTCAAGCAGTCGGGCAACGGGCGCGACAAGTCGCACCACAGCCTGGAGGAGTACTCCAACCTCAAGAGCGTGTGGATGGCACTGCAGATGAACTGAGACGAGGGGAGGGAGCGGGCGGTTGCGACAGGTATACTGGCGCGACGACCGCTCGCAGGAGATGCCCCTTGAATGATCTGATGACGCTGCTGGTCTCCCTTCCCACCGGATATGCGATGGTGCTTTCGGCGCTGGTGGCGTTCCTGCTGGCCTTCACCCTTGCAGGCCTGCTTGCTACTCGGCGCCAGCGCGCGGAGGCACGGCAGCACGCCGTGGCCCTGGCCGAGCTGCGCGAGCGGCTTGCCGAGCGCGAGCGGCGCTTCGATGCACTGCAACAGGCGTATGGCGAGGCGCAGGTAAACGAGGCGCGTCTCTCCACCACCCTGGAGCAGAAGCAGCAGCACTTTGCTGAACAGATCACGCTACTGCGCGAGAGCCGCGACCAGCTCAAGCAGGAGTTCGAGAACCTTGCCAACGAGATACTCGATCGCAAGGGCAAGGCATTCTCGGAGCTTTCCCAGAAGCATATCAGCGGCTTGTTGCTGCCTATCCAGAGCGAGATGAAGGGCTTTCGCGAGAAAGTGGAATCCATCCATCGCTTCGATACCGAACAGCGCGCCAGCCTGCGCACCGAGCTCAAGCATCTGCAGGGCCTCAACCGCGAGATCACCGACCAGGCCGATCGCTTGACCCGGGCGCTGCAGGGGCAGAAGAAGGTTCAGGGCAACTGGGGCGAGCTGATGCTCGAGAACGTTCTTGAAGGCTCCGGACTGCGTGCCGGCAAGGACTATCAGCGCGAGGTCAGCTTCACGACCGAAGAGGGGCGGCGGCGGCCCGATGCCATCGTCTACCTGCCCCAGGGCAAGCACCTGGTGATCGATGCCAAGACATCCTTGTCCGCCTATGTGCGCTATGTGAACGCTGACGAAGAGGTGGGGAGGGGGCAGGCGCTGGCCGAACACGCTCGGGCGGTGGGCGACCGAATCGCCGAGCTGGCCGACAAGCACTACTACGACCTCCCGGGGCTCAACTCACCGGAAGTGGTGGTGATGTTCATTCCAGTGGAATCCGCCTATGTGGAGGCGCTGAAGTTCGACGAATCGCTCTTCCAGCGGGCCATCGAGAACAATGTCCTGGTGGCGACCCCCACCACGCTGCTCACCAGCTTGAATATCGTGCGCCAGCTGTGGCGCTTCGAGGATCAGAGCCGCCATAGCGCCGAGCTGGCCAGCCGTGCCGAGAAGTTCTACAACAAGCTGCGTCTCTTCCTGGAGAGCATGGAGGACGTGGGTAGGAAGCTGGATGGGGCCCGGGACAGCTATGACAGGGCCATGGGCCAGCTGGTCAACGGCCGTGCCAACTTGATCAAGCAGACCGCCGAATTCCAGGAGCTGGGTGTGGCGGTGAAAAAGGAGCTGCCCGTCGAGCTGGTCGAGCGGGCCCGCCTTGAATTGTCCCCCGGACACCATGGCGACTCGGAGGAAGGGAGGGGCGATGTGGAGCCTATTGCCCCGGATCCGTTGAGGTAGGCTTTCTATCCGGTGGAGGCGCCGCTATGACGAATGCTGCTTGAGCTGGGCCAGGAGGCTTTCGGCTTCCTCCGTCAGGGTCGCATTGGCGCGCATGTCCCCATTGCGTGCTGCCTCCATCGCCTGTTGCAGCTTGTACTCATAGGCCTTCTGCAGCTTCTTTTTCGAGTCAGGTTTCAACCATCCGAACATGGTATCTCTCTCCGTTAATGCGTTGATACGTTGATGGGCATGAGACGCCGCCGGGATCGCGTTCAGAAATTTTCCCACTGTGGCTGGTATTGCTGGCTGACGATACCCGTCGTTGTCCTTCTCCGGGCGGGCTTCGGATCATCGTACTCAGAACGGGGATCGGTTACCTCCATGCGGGACAGGGCCTGGCTCACGGCGGTGCTGTTGTGTGGCAGGTGGAAGGCCGACATGGCGCTGATCAGCTGCTGGGCATGCTGGCTCAGGTTGGCAGCGGATGAAGCGCTCTGATTTACCAGGATGGCGTTCTGCTGCGTCACCTGATCCATTTCATAGACCGCCTTGCCGGCTTCCTCAACGCCGGTACGCTGTTCGGCGCTGGCCTGGCTGATCTCCTGCATGATCTGACTGACCCGACCGATCGCCTGGATGATTTCTTTCGTCGCCTGGCTGGCATCGGCTGCACGGGCGTTGCCATGCTTGACCCGTTCGACATTGCTGGTGATCAATTCATTGATTTCCCGGGCGGCATTGGCGCTGTTCTGGGCCAGCTTGCGTACCTCGGCGGCGACCACGGCGAAGCCCCGCCCATGTTCTCCGGCGCGAGCTGCTTCCACCGAAGCATTGAGGGCCAGGATATTGGTCTGGAAGGCGATGTTGTCGATGGTGGAGATGATGCTGGCGATCTCGTTGGAGCTGCGATCAAGGTCATTCATGGTCTCCGCGACCTGCTGGACGGCGGCTCCACCGCGCTTGGCCGTGATCGAAGCCCCTTCTGCCTCGCGACTCGCATCCGCTGCGTTGGCGGAGTTCTGTGTCACGGTGCCGTTGAGCTCCTCCATGGCTGAGGCGGTCTGGGTCAGGGCGCTGGCCTGCTGCTGTGTGCGTGACGCCAGGTCGTTGTTGCCCTCGGCAATCTGCTCGCTGTTGGTGGCCACGGCGTCCGCAGCAGCGCGTACCTGGGCGACGATCCCCTGCAGTTGGCGTGCCATGGAGACCTGTGCCGCCATGATGCTTTGGCCGTCGTTCTTACGCAGGCGCCCTGTGGTGGTCAACTCACCACGGCCGATAGCCTCGGCGAATGCCTTCACTTCATGGGGCTCGGCGCCCAGTTCCCTCAACAGCTGGCGGGATAGCAGGTAGGCGATGATACCGCCGATGACCAGCGCGGTCAGGCAGAGCCCCAGCATCAGTATCTGGAAACCCTCGGCCGTGTCACGGGCCGCGGCGGTATCGGTGGCGCTGTTGCCTTCCTGGTAGTCGATGAAGCCGTTGATTGCATCGAGCCAGCCGAAGAAGGCGGGGCCTGCCTCGGCGAGCAACTGCTGACGGGCCTCTGCCAGATCACCGGCCTGTCGGTGCGTCATGACGTCGGTGGCGAGTTCCTGGGTGGTGGCGGCCTGACCCTCGATGGCAGCCAGCAGGGTGCGTTCCCTTGCGGTAACGCTGTCCGGCGCGGCACTCATGACCTCGCTCAGCTCGCTCGTGGCACGTTCATAGTTATCAGCCAGCACCTGGTAGTTGGCCTTCAGGGTTGCCAGGTCGGCGTCATTGGTGACCAGGGTCATGTCGCGCAACAGGATGGCACGGTCATGAACGCTGCCTCGCCAGTCGATGGCGTGGCGCAACTTGGCACCATTGATGTCGTTGATGGTGGTCAGGCTACGGTCGATGCGGTTGACCTGGCTGATACCGATAAGGGTCAGGGCAACGATCAGCACCAGTACGGCTGAGAAGCCGCTGACCAGTCGGGATCGGATACCAAGTCGAGAGAAACCTGTTGTCAGGGAGTTCATTGTCTTTCCTTCTTTTTTTTTGAGGCGCTCTGCGGCGCCGGGGCCAGCGGCGCTTGAGTAGCGTCCTGCGTAGGAAGGTAGCTTATTCTCTATACGTTAATTGTACAACTATCGATACGATGTATAGATTTTATGCTGCAGACGCAGCAACGCACCGCCTGGTGGCAGCGGCAGGACATGATAAGGCCAGGTTAAGGAGGGCTAAGGTGAGAGTCAGAACGATCTGGCGGGGGTGCAACAGCTCACCAGCCGGCAGGGTTCCTTGCCGGGATTCCGGAAGCGATGGGGCACATTGGTATCGAAGTAATAGGCTTCGCCGGGGCATAGGGTACGGGTTTCGGCGCCGATGGTGATCTCGATCTCGCCTTCCAGTACGACACCGGCTTCCTCCCCCTGATGGGCGATCATCTCGCGACCGGTATCGGCGCCGGGGGGATAGGTCTCAATCATGAACGCCAGCGCCCTGCTGGCGCGATTCGCACCCACCAGCTTGTAGATGACCTCGCCGGTTCCCACATCGGCCAGCTCGGCGACCGAATAGAAGACCTGATTGCGGCTCTCAAGGTCCATGGTGAAGAAGTCGCCGACACTGATCGGGATGGCATCTAGGATCTTCTTCAGGGAACTGACCGAAGGACTGACCTTGCCCTGCTCGATCAACGACAGACTGGAGTGGGTGACTCCGCAGCGCTTGGCCAGCTCCCGTTGTGAAATGCCGCGCAGGGTACGCAGGGCGCGCAGCCGTGCACCGACGTCATCCGCCATCCTGATCTCCTTGTGCTCTCGGGCAGCGGGGGCGTGCGTACTGTCGGTGCATCATGCCCCCGGCGGGCTCAGCAGAGCGCGTCCAGCTTTTGCTTCAGCAGCTGGTTGACCTGCTGTGGGTTGGCGGTGCCACGAGAGGCCTTCATCACCTGGCCGACGAAGTAGCCGATCATCTTGCCGCGCTTGTCGGGCTCGGCGTCGCGGTACTGGGCGACCTGGGCGGGGCTCTCGGCAATCACCTGGTCGATCATCGCTTCGATGGCACCACTGTCGGTGACCTGCTTGAGTCCCTGAGCCTCGATGATGTCATCGGCGCGGGACCCTTGGTCGTTCCACAGGGCCTGAAAGACCTGCTTGGCGGCCTTGCCATTGATGGTGTCGTCCATCACCCGGGCGATCAGTTCGCCGAGCTGGCGGGCCGAGACGGGACTGTCTGCGATCGGCAGGCCTTCCCGGTTGAGTGCACCGGAGAGCTCGCCCTGGACCCAGTTGGCGGCTTGCTTGGCATCTCCACAAACGTTCTTGGCCTCCTCGAAGTAGTCGGCCATCTCCCGCGTGGCGGAAAGCACGCTGGCATCGTAGGTGGAAAGACCCAGCTCATGCTCGAAGCGCGCCCGCTTCTCGGCGGGCAGCTCCGGCAGGTTGCTGCGAAGGTGGTCGACATAAGCCTGGTCCAGCACCACGGGCAGCAGGTCGGGGCAGGGGAAGTAGCGGTAGTCGTTGGCTTCCTCCTTGGTGCGCATGCTGCGGGTCTCGTCCCGGTCGGGGTCGAACAGGCGAGTCTCCTGGACTACTTTGCCGCCCTCCTCGATCAGCTCGACCTGCCGTTCGACTTCGAAGGCGATGGCGCGTTCGACGAAGCGGAAGGAGTTGACG
>ERZ869909.2502-NODE-2502-length-12057-cov-275.799583_pt1 | contig 12057 bp, 9 predicted proteins | sample MGYA00520892_ERZ869909 | MGnify/ENA primary metagenome ERZ869909 (study PRJEB32215, sample SAMEA104723947) | bioreactor metagenome | biome: bioreactor; feature: anaerobic bioreactor; material: water | place: China | collected 2015-03-12 ... | reverse complement strand
GCCGAGCAGAGCGGCGACGGCAACGCCCTGGCGCGCATCGAGCAGCGGCGCGAGGCCTTTGTGGGGTATCGCGAGACCATGGAAAAATTTAGGTAACGAAAAGGCCCGCGCTGGATGGCGCGGGCCTTGAGGTTCCTAAGGCAGAAAGCTGCCTCTTTTACTTCTGGAAGTTGAGCATGCGCTCCAGCGGCTTGAGCGCGGCCCGGCGCAGCTCGGCGTCGACGAAGATCTCGCCGCTGCCCTCGCGCAGGGCGCCAGCCAGGTTGTCGAGCGCGTTCATTGCCATCCACGGGCAGTGGGCGCAGCTCTTGCAGGTCGCGCCGTTACCGGCGGTGGGCGCCTCGAACAGGGTCTTCTCGGGCACCATCTGCTGCATCTTGAAGAAGATCCCGCGGTCGGTGGCCACGATCAGCTTGTCGTTCGGCAGCTCCTTGGCCGCCTTGATCAGCTGCGAGGTCGAACCGGCCACGTCGGCCAGCGCCACCACCGAAGCCGGCGACTCGGGATGTACCAGCACGGCGGCGTCGGGATAGAGGGCCTTGAGGTCCTCGATGCCCTTGGCCTTGAACTCCTCGTGGACGATGCAGGCACCATCCCACAGCAGCATGTCGGCGCCGGTCTTCTGCTGGATGTAGCCGCCCAGGTGCTTGTCCGGTGCCCACAGGATCTTCTCGCCGCGCGCTTGCAGGTGCTCGATGACGTCCACCGCGATGGAGGAGGTCACCACCCAGTCGGCGCGCGCCTTGACCGCCGCCGAGGTATTGGCATACACCACCACGGTGCGGTCGGGATGCTGGTCGCAGAAGGCGCTGAACTCGTCGGCCGGGCAGCCGATGTCGAGCGAGCAGGTCGCTTCCAGGGTGGGCATCAGCACACGCTTCTCTGGCGACAGGATCTTGGCCGTCTCGCCCATGAAACGCACGCCGGCCACCACTAGGGTGTCGGCGTCGTGACGCGCACCGAAGCGGGCCATCTCCAGCGAGTCGGCCACGCAGCCACCGGTCTCCTCGGCCAGCTGCTGAATCGCATCGTCGGTATAGTAGTGAGCGACGAGTACTGCGTTATGCAGCTCAAGCAGACGCTTGATCTCGTCGATGCGGGCCTCGTCCTCAGCCGGAATGCGGGTCGGACAGTAGGCGCGGGCGAGGTGTTCACGCACCTCGATTCGGGAAGTCATGATCGTCATCGTGTCTACCACCGTGACTGGCAGGGGCTCCCCCTGCGTGTACCGGGTGCACCGTGAACCGTACGCTCCGTACGGGCGATGCGCCTGAGGCTGTCGTCGGCGTCTCTCGCCATCGCAGCCCATCACTCTATTCTACACCACCTCTTCGTCTACACCACCTCTTCGCCTACATCACACTAGCGAGGATCGAGGCATGACAAAAACGCCCCCGACTCGAAGAGCCGGGGGCGTGGAATCTGGTGGGTCGTGTAGGATTCGAACCTACGACCAATTGGTTAAAAGCCAACTGCTCTACCAACTGAGCTAACGACCCAGCACTTGCAAACAAGCTTCCAGGTCCGGAATGGTGGGTCGTGTAGGATTCGAACCTACGACCAATTGGTTAAAAGCCAACTGCTCTACCAACTGAGCTAACGACCCTTCCGAACGGGTGCAGATATTACTGATCGCACCCTGCACTGGCAAGGACTTTTTTGACTTTCATCCTGTGTTCGCCGTTCAACGACCCTTGGAATTCCTGGGCTTGCGCATCGCCTGCACCGGGCGCCGCTTGTTCTTGTCGCGGCTCCAGCGGTTCTTCTCGTCCGGGGTGAGCTCGGGCACCTTGCGCGGCTCCATGCCGGCGGAGAGCGCCAGATCGTCGATCTCGTCCTGGGACAGCTCAACCCACTCCCCCGCCTTGGCCCGCTTGTCGAGGAAGATGTTGCCGTAGCGCACCCGCTTGAGCCGGCTCACCGTCAGCCCTTGGGATTCCCACAGCCGCCGCACCTCTCGGTTGCGCCCCTCCATGATCACCACGTGGAACCAAGTGTTGATGCCCTCGCCGCCGAACTCCTGCACGTCGGTGAAACGCGCCGGTCCGTCCTCGAGCATCACGCCCTCGACCATGGCGACGATATGCTCCTTGCGCACTTCACCCATGACCCGCACGGCGTACTCGCGCTCGACCTGGGTGCTGGGGTGCATCAGCCGATTGGCCAGCTCGCCGTCGGTGGTGAACAGCAGCAGGCCGCTGGTGTTGATGTCGAGGCGGCCGATGGCGATCCAGCGCTCGCCCTTCAGGCGCGGCAGACGCTCGAACACCGTGCGGCGGCCTTCAGGATCCTTGCGCGTGCACAGCTCGCCTTCCGGCTTGTTGTACATGATCACGCGGCGCGGTGTCTCCTCGGCCCCGCGCAGAGTCACCGGGCGGTCGTCGAAGCTGACGCGGTCGCGCATCTCGATGCGGTCGCCCAGGGTGGCGACCTTGCCGTTGACCTTGACGCGACCGGCCTCGATGGCCGCTTCCATCTCGCGGCGCGAGCCCAGCCCGGCACGGGCCAAAACCTTCTGCAGTTTTTCCGTGTTGCTCGTCATTCTGACTTCTCGTCTACGGTGGATTCCGCCCCCGCTCCGCCGTCATCGTCGACGCTGGTGCGGGCACGTTCGGCCAGGCGCGCTTCGAGATCGGCGAAGCTCAGTCCCGGCCTGTCGGACGCCTTCCCGGCGTGTGCTTCGTCGGCCGTCCCGGCCGTCGTTGGGTCAAGTGTAGCCTCTACGGCGATACGCTCGTCCATGGGTTCGTCGTCGAACGCATCGTCTTCGAGCGCATCATCGTCGAACGAATCGTCCTCGATGTCGTCGAGCGTAGCGCCCTCGATTCCATCCTCGTCGCCGCTCGTCGCCTCGCCGGCCTGCTCCAGCAGGGGGCTGGGCGGTGGCGGCGCCTCATCCTCGAACAGCGGCTCGGCCATGCCCTTGAGTTCGTGCATGGGCGGCAGCTCGTCCAGGGTCTTGAGGCCGAAGTCGTCGAGGAACTGGCGCGTGGTGGCGTAGACCGCCGGTCGACCGGGTACGTCACGCTGTCCGACCACGCGAATCCAGCCGCGTTCGGCGAGGGTGCGCATGATCGAGCTGCTCACCGCCACACCGCGCACCTCTTCGATGTCGCCGCGGGTCACCGGCTGACGATAGGCGATCAGCGCCAGCGTCTCCAGCAGCGCCCGGGAGTATCGCTGCGGGCGCTCGTCCCACAGCCGCGACACCCAGGGCGAAAGCCGCGGGCGAATGCGCAACTGGTAGCCAGAGGCGGTCTCGATCAGCTCGAGCGCACCCCGCTCGTGACGCAGCCCGACCCGCTCCAGTGCCTCGCGCAGGCTGCGCCGCTGGGGTCGCTCATGGTCGTCGAACAGGCTCTCGAGCCGCTCCAGCGACAGCGGCTCGGCCGCTGCCAGCAGCGCCGCCTCGAGAATTTCATCGAGACTGTCGGGCAGCTCCATGGCGGTCATGGGCGGTCATCTCCCCGGGGCATGCTCTCCTCCACTTCGGCGCCGGGCTCTTCGGCCACTTCGGCAAAGGGACTTTCGACAAAGGGACTTTCGACGTCGGCCCCATCGTCGTCGAAGGCCGCTTCCTCGCTGTACTCCCGCGGCGCCCGGGCGCGCACGTGGATCGGCGACAGCGGCGCATTCTGCACGATCTCGATCATCGCCTCCTTGGCCAGCTCGAGGATGGCCATGAAGGTGACGATCACCCCCGCGCGCCCCTCCTCGAGCGTGAACAGCGCCTCGAAGGGGGTGTAGTGTTCGTGGTTCAGGCGATCCATGATGGCCAACATGCGCTCCCGGGTCGAGAGCACTTCGCGCCCCACCTGATGAGCCTGGTTGAGCTCGGCACGACGCAGGATGCCGGCCAGCGCACCGAGCAGCTCGTCGAGTTCCACATCGGGATGAATCACCCTGGCCTGCAGCGGCGGCAGCGCCGCCCGCGCCGGGAACCAGTCGCGCCCCACTCGCGGCAGCTCGGCCAACGCCTCGGCGGCGCTCTTGAGCTGCTCGTACTCCTGCAGGCGGCGGATCAGCTCGGCGCGGGGGTCCTCCTCCGCCTCGTCGCCCCCCTCTCTCGGCGGGCGCGGCAGCAGGGTGCGCGACTTTATCTCGGCCAGCATCGCCGCCATCAGCAGATACTCCCCGGCCAGCTCGATCTCCATCGCCTTCATCAGCTCCACGTACTCGATGTACTGGCGCGTGATGGCCGCCACGTCGATGGCCAGGATGTCCAGATTCTGACGGCGTATCAGGTAGAGCAACAGGTCGAGCGGCCCCTCGAACGCCTCGAGGAAGATGCGCAACGCCTCCGGCGGGATGTAGAGATCCTCGGGAAGCTCGGTGATCGGCTCGTCGAACAGCCGCGCCAGCACCGCCGACTGGGTCTCGGCGTCGCTCGCGGCCGGCTGCTCGGCTACAGCCGTGGGGGGCGTCTCGCTCACGCGGGGGCTGGCCTCTCGGCTGGGCTGGTCTGAAGGTCGATCACTCAGTCTAGCAAGAGTGCAGGGTCAGGGTAAGCCCGGCTCGGCCTGGGCACAGGCCACCAGCGGTGCCCCAGCGGACAGCCCCAGCGCCGCGACCTCCCCCCGGACGCGGGCACCGGCGAGGCACTCGAGGCGCCTGGCCGCCAAGCTCCCCTCGACGCGAGCCCGCGACAGCAGGGTGAGCTTGTCCCCGGCCTTGACCACGCCCGCCACTTGCCCATCGACACTTACCTCGCGGCCCTCCAGGTGAGAGGATACCCTGCCGCTCATCGTCACCATGACATGATGATCCTGGGCGATGACGGCGCCCTCTATGCTGCCCTTGATCACGACCGGTTCGCGCGCGGTGAGATTGCCCAGCACGCGGGTTGCCATACCGATGCGGCTGCCCTCCTCGACATGCGGCACGACCGTTTTCTGCACCTCGGCACTGGCCGTCCCACCTGCCGGTTCGCTCATCGACGCTACCGCCTGCAGGCTTGCCTGAGCAGCCGGCAGGGGCGCTGCGAGCCCCGTCGACAAGCCGACCTCCGTTGCACGGCGCTGGCCCTTGCGTCGCCTGCCATCCCAGACGATCAGCGTCATGGCGGCCACGCCGAGAAAGATGAACCATGTCTGAATGCCCATGCCCTTCTCCATGTCTTGGAGTGTTCTTATAGATCCTCGCTCCCGGGGGCGGTGCCGAAAAATACCCCTTGGATCCCGCCCAGCTCTACGCTTTGCCGTCACCGAAAGCGAGGTAGGCTCGTTCGACCCATGTTCGATCTCCCACATGCCCAGTGGTAAGGGTTCGCTACGACGACGCACGAGAATCGGTCGAGTATAGGGGAAATACCGAGCCCAGGGGGCAGCGTGATTCACGACGCCGGGTATCGAGACTCTCACCTCCAGGAGGTTTGTGTGTTCCACAAGACAAAGGCTCGTCAACCGGAAGCCGTGGCAACGGACGTCGTCGCCTCCGCCAGCGGCCATTCCCTGCCGCCTCGGCAGGAGACCTCGGCGACACGGCCCAGCGTGTCGATCATCGGCAGCCACACCCGCGTGCAGGGCGACATCGATGCCGATGAAGATCTGACCGTGGCGGGATACGTACAGGGAACCATCATCTGCAAGCAGAACACCGTCACTCTGGGGAGCGGCAGCTGCGTCAACGGTGACGTTTACGCCCACACCCTGCACGTTTCTGGCGAAGTCGAGGGCAACCTCGTGGCGTCGCATCGCGCCACCATTCACAAGGGTGCCAGCGTCCGGGGAATGATCGTCACGCCATGCCTGATGCTCGAGGACGGCAGCACCTTCCAGGGCAGCATCGACATGGATCCCGAGCACGAACTGCTCAAGAGCGCGTTCGGCGAGCCCGCCACCAACCGACGGCCCCGCTCCACCCCATCGCTCGAGGTCAGCGACGGCAGTGCAGCGGAAAGCGTCGCCGATGAGCCCCTCAGCGCCCCTGAGCTGGAGGACGATGCCCGGCCGGCGGAAAGCTCGACCTGATCATGCCGTTCGCGGCGTGAGTGTCGGCCTCACTCCACCGCCTCGGCCTTGCGATAGCGCCCGGTATAGTCGAACAGCTTTTCGCGTACCTGCCAGTGGCGCCCCACCTTGCGCCCCACCACGAAGTCGGGATGGCGCAGGCGACGGCGCCCGGCGATGACCTCCTCGGCGCTGGTCGGCTGCCAGCGCACCCCCGGCGCGCGCAGATGATCGCGCAGGAACACTGCCGCGAAGGCGGCACGCTGTGCCGGAGTTTCCAGGGCGAACCACTCACTCAGACTCGTCCCATCCTCGTCGTGGTAGGTGACCTTGAGCCGCGGCAGCCCGCGGCCGTTGACGGTAGCTTCGAGCTGCATGCCGGCTACCCGCAGCACCCGGGCGTCCCTGAGGCGCAGCGCCTCCTTGAGCTTGTCGTCGGCATCGACCAGCAGGGTCTGACAGCCGTGACAGCGCCGCGCGGCGATGTCGTTCTCGGCGCCGCAATCGCCGCACACCTTGAAGCGGTAACGAAACGAGCACTGCTCCGGTTTACAGGCGCCCGAAGCCGCGCCATGCCTTCTATCAGCGCCACCCGCTGTCGTTGCTGTTTTTTCGCTTTGAGCGCGGCTTCGGGCGCTTTCGACAAGCCCCTGACAGCGGCGGCCGAAGTGCTCGATGACGATCTCGCCCTCCTTGCGGCCCCAGAACAGGTTGGCGTGACCGCAGGCGGGGCACTCGACCTGTACCGGCTCGGCATCCGAGGCCGGGCGCGGGCTGCCCACTTCCGGCGCGTAGAGATCCCCGGGGTTACCGGCGTAGTCGAGGATCAGGCAGTCGCGCTTGCCCGAGGCAAGGCGCAAACCGCGACCGACGATCTGCTGATAGAGGCTCACCGACTCGGTGGGCCGCAGAATGGCGATCAGGTCGACATGAGGTGCGTCGAAGCCGGTGGTGAGTACCGCCACGTTGACCAGATACTTGAGCTCGCGCGCCTTGAAGGCGGTGATGATGCGCTCACGCTCGCGCGACGGCGTCTCGCCGGTGATCAGCGCCGCCTCGGCGGCCGGCAGGTAGCCTAGCACCTCCTCGGCGTGGGCCACGGTGGCGGCGAACAGCATCACACCCTGGCGGCTACCGGCGCGCTCGACGATCTCCGCAACGATACCCGGCGTGGCGCGGTTGCCCGCCGCCACCCGGTTGAGCTCCTCCTCCCGGAACAACCCGCCCGCCCCCGGCACCAGCGCGGAAAAATCGTAGCGCTCCACGGCGGCGTCCACGCGCCTGGGTTCGGCCAGGTAGCCCTGCTTGACCATCAGCCGCAGCGGCTGCTCGAACACGCAGTCGCGAAAGAAGCAGTCGTCGTCACCGCGCACCATGCCGTGGTGGTGGCGGTGATAGATGAAACCCTGCCCCAGGCGATAGGGCGTGGCGGTCAGGCCCAGCACCTTGAGCTGCGGATTGGCCTGCCTGAGCGCTTCGATCACGCGGCGATAGCTGGCGTCCTTGTCCGGCGCGACGCGGTGGCACTCATCGATCACCAGCAGGGTGAAACGACCCTGCTCCGGAGCAGATGCGTCGAAGCGCGAAAGGTGGCGCACCACCGACTGTACCGAACCGAACACCACTTGGCGGGCGCTCTCCTTGCGCCCCAGACCAGCACTGAAGATATCCGCCTCGAGACCGTAGGCCAGGTATTTGGCGTGGTTTTGCTCCACAAGCTCGCGCACGTGGGCCAACACCAGCACCCGCCCGCGGGCGAGTCGCGCCAGCTCGGCGATGACCAGCGACTTGCCGCTGCCGGTAGGCAGCACCACCACCGCCGGCTCGTCGCTGGCGCGGAAGTGCACTACCACGCGGCGCACCGCCTCCTGCTGGTAGGGGCGCAGCGAAGGGGCCGTAGTGTCGGGTGGGACGACGGTTCTCACGTGCTCGAGGTCAGGTGAAGCGCGGCTCGCGGCCGGCCATCCTGGCCGCCACCGCTTCCAGTTGCTCCTCGCCGCCGAGCAGGCCGCGCTGCAGGCTGGCTTCCAGCGCCAGGCGCTCGCGCTCTGACATGGCGGGGGCGCGGGTGAAGAGTTCACGCGCTGCAGCCACTGCCTTGGGCGAGCGCGCTGCCACCGCGGTGGCGATGTCTCGCGCGGTACGCCGGGGGTCGTCGGCCAAACGCGTGGCCAAACCGAGCGACACCGCTTCGTGTCCTGCCACCTTGCGCCCGGTCCAGGCCAACTCGCGCAGCACGTCGCTGCGAATGCTCTCACCGGTCACGCTGATGCCCATGTCGGGAATGATGCCCCAGACGATCTCCAGCAGTGCCAGCCGAGCCTCGGGATGCACCACGCGAACGTCGGCACCCAAGGCGATCTGCAGCCCGCCGCCGTAGACGTGCCCGTGCAGCGCGGCAATCACCGGCACGCCGGCATCGCGCCAGCCCAGCGCCAGGCGCTGTACCGGATTGATGCCCTGCTCATCGGGCGCCAGCAGCGAGGGCAGCCGCTCGGGACGAGACATGATCGCCGCCATGTCGAGCCCGGCGCAGAAGCTCTCGCCCTCTCCCTGCAGTACCACGGCGCGCAGCCCCTCGAGCTCGGCCAAGCGCTGCTGCGCCGCCAACAGAGCGTCGATCATCGCCCAATCGAGGCCGTTGTGCTCACGGGGTCGCGCCAACGTCACCTCGGCGACATGATCCTGAAATGCCAGCGTCACCCGTTCATGAAAGACTTCCCTGGTCATGTCTCGCAGCCTCTTGCCGTTGATCCCGGCAGTCTGGCGCGACGACTACAGTTGTCAAACCTTCGTTGCATTTTTCTTCATGGATTCTTCCGCAGTTCGACTATAGTGAAAACTCAGTGCCGTGTCGGACGAGACCACCCGAGGGCGATGGGAAGCGGGTGGTTCGCGTCACACCGGTGGATGGAATCACTGGTTCTTCAGACCTAAACGTCGCGAAAATTGATGAAGGTCATGCAAACTGGGGGCACACTTCGAGCATCATTCCAGCGCTGCGGATCAGCAGGGATGCAGCCGATGCTCAGCCTCCGACAAGAGGACACTGCCATGCCAGAAAGACCAATAACGATCGCCAGGCGGGCCCTGGCGCTGGATGAGCTGTTGACACTCGCCGAAACCCACGAACGCGCCGAGGTGAACCGATACCGTAGGCTTGCTTTCAGCTTCCTACCCTTCGACACCTCCGTCAGCCGCCTGATGGCCTCACTCGGCATCCAGTGCGAAATGCGCGTTGAGGAGTTGCGCCGGCTTTCGCGCCAACTGGGCCTGCCGGACGACGCCATCAAACAGGCCGCACAGGTCATGTCGCCGCCCTTGTTCATCGATACACCGCTACAGGCACATGAGACCCTGGCCCAGGCGGTCATCGATGCCGAGCACTCTCTGCATTTCCACAGGCATCTGCGCGAAGCCAGCACCGTGACGGCGCTGTACCCGGCGCAGACGGCAATCATCAAGCAGAAGCAGGCAGAGCATGTGGTGCTGGAGGGTTTCGTCACCTCACGCAGCGAACCGAGGCAGATGGAACAGCGCGCCTGAGGGCATCAATCCCGCCCCTCGGAGTCAGCGAGACCAAGGCAGGGATCAGCCAGAACAGCATGAAGCGAAGAGGCGGCCACTGGCCGCCTCTTTCATTTGCGAATGACGGGCCAGATCAGCCCAGCCAAGCCCGGGCATTGCGGAACAGCCGCATCCAGGCGCCGTCGCGAGTCCACTCCGCGGGCCGCCAGGAGTTGGTGACCGCCCGCACCACCCGCTCGGGGTGCGGCATCATGATGGTCACCCGACCATCCGGCGTGGTCAGCCCGGTAATGCCGGAAGGCGAGCCGTTGGGGTTGGACGGATAGTGGGTGGTGACCTGGCCGTAGTTGTCGACATAGCGCAGGGCGACCTGAGCGCTGCCCTGCATGCTGCGCAGGTGAGCGGTATCGCGGAACTCGGCGCGCCCTTCACCGTGCGCCACGGCGATCGGCAGCCGCGAGCCTTCCATATCGGCAAGCAGGATCGACGGGCTCTGCTCCACCTGCACCAGCGCCACCCGGGCCTCGAACTGCTCGGACTCATTACGTACGAAGCGCGGCCAGCTGTCGGCGCCGGGAATCAACTCCTTCAGCTGGGAGAACATCTGGCAGCCGTTGCACACGCCGAGGCCGAAGCTGTCGTCGCGCTCGAAGAACGCCGCGAACTGCTCCCGCGCCCGCGGGTTGAACAGCACCGATTTGGCCCAACCCCCGCCGGCGCCCAATACGTCGCCATAGGAGAAGCCGCCGCAGGCCACGAGTCCCTTGAACGAGGCAAGATCGACACGCCCGGCGAGGATATCGCTCATGTGCACGTCCACCGCCTCGAAGCCGGCATGGTGGAAAGCCCAGGCCATCTCCAAGTGGCCATTGACCCCCTGCTCGCGCAGGATGGCCACCGCCGGGCGTGTAGTGTTGACGAACGGCGCCGCGATGTCCTCGTTGACGTCGAAGGTGGGGCTCGCGGAGAGGCCCGGGTCGCGACCGTCGAGCAGGCCGTCGAACTCGCTCTTGGCGCAGTCGGGGTTGTCGCGCAGCGCCTGCATGCGATAGCTGGTCTCGGCCCAGGTGCGTTGGGCCAGCAGCCGGGTGGTCTCGAGCAGCGGCTCCTCGAACAGGGTCACGCGCACCTGGTCGTCGTAGCGCGGCCGGGCGATGACGCCACAGGTCTCGATACCCGCAGCGGCGAACTGGGCCAGCACCTCCTCGGTGTACTGACGGTTGACCTGGATCACCGCACCGAGCTCCTCGGCGAACAGCGCATCCACCGCCTGTGTCGGCTCGTCGATCAGCCAGTCGAGCTTGATCTCGAGGCCGGCATGGGCGGCAAAGGCCATCTCCAGCAGCGTGACGAGCAGACCGCCGTCGCTGCGGTCGTGATAGGCCAGCAGCTTGCCGTCGGCGTTGAGCCCCTGGATCACGGCGAAGAATGCCTTGAGATCCTCGGGATCGTCGAGATCGGGGCACTCGTTGCCGAGCTGACCGTAGACCTGCGCCAGCGCCGAGCCGCCCAGACGGTTCTTGCCACCTCCCAGATCGATCAGGATCAGATCGGACTCGTCCTGCTCCAGGTTGATCTGCGGGGTCAGGGTCTTCAGCGCATCGGTGACCGGGGCGAAGCCGGTGACCACCAGCGACAGCGGCGCGGTGACGCTCTTCTCTTCACTTTCGCCCTTGTCGTTCTCGGCCTGCCAGGCGGTGCGCATGGACATGGAGTCCTTGCCCACCGGAATGGCGATGCCGAGCTGCGGGCACAGCTCCATGCCCACCGCATGCACGGCATCGAACAGCGCCTGGTTCTCGCCGACATGGTCGGCGGCGCTCATCCAGTTGGCGGAGAGCTTGATGTCGGACAGCTTGGCGATCGGCGCAGCCGCCAGGTTGGTGATGGTCTCCGCCACCGCCAGACGGGCGCTGGCCGCGGGGTCGATCAGCGCCACCGGCGGACGCTCGCCCATGGCCATCGCCTCACCGGCATGGGTGTCGAAGCTCGCCGTGGTCACGGCGACGTCGGCCACCGGCACCTGCCACGGGCCGACCATCTGGTCGCGGGCCACCATGCCGGTGATGGAGCGATCGCCGATGGTGATCAAGAAGCTCTTGGAGGCTACCGTGGGCAGCCGCAGCACGCGATCCATGGCCTCGCGCAGATCGAGGTTGTCGAGCATCACGCCGGGCAGCTCCAGCGACTCGCGCCGGAACTCGCGCTGCATCTTGGGCGGCTTGCCGAACAGCACGCTCATCGGCAGATCGACCGGCTTGCTGGCCATGGACTGGGCCTCGAAGTGGCCGTCGCGCACCTCGAGGTGGTGGGCCTCGGTGGCCTCGCCGACCACGGCGTAGGGGCAGCGTTCGCGCCTGCACAGCGCATCGAAGGTGTCGAGATCCTCGGGTGCCACCGCCAGCACGTAGCGCTCCTGGGCCTCGTTGCACCAGATCTCCAGCGGGCTCATGCCCGGCTCGGCGTTGGGCACTGCACGCAGATCGAACAGGCCGCCACGGCCACCGTCCTTGACCAGCTCCGGCAGGGCGTTGGAGAGCCCACCGGCGCCGACGTCGTGAATGAAGCGAATGGGATTGGC
>ERZ869909.2501-NODE-2501-length-12064-cov-3.911571_pt1 | contig 12064 bp, 14 predicted proteins | sample MGYA00520892_ERZ869909 | MGnify/ENA primary metagenome ERZ869909 (study PRJEB32215, sample SAMEA104723947) | bioreactor metagenome | biome: bioreactor; feature: anaerobic bioreactor; material: water | place: China | collected 2015-03-12 ... | reverse complement strand
TCGATAAACTAAGCAAAAACGAGATGACACTACATGACCAAACCAAACTTCGATATGGAAGCCGCCTTAAAGCAATTGCGTGAAGGCAAAGACCTTACTGGTAAAGACGGTATCCTAAGAGGGTGTTCAATATTCTGTGTCAGCCAAGTTTTCATAGGTCTATGTGATGATCCAGTCGGCCTTCAAAGTGGATGCTCAGTTGCGGCAGCGTCAGGTTTCAGTTGAACTGGGTGTGACCAGCGCTCGGATGCCTTTAACATACCCGCGTAAAGCCGCCTTTGGTTTTGTCAGCTTGCGGAACTGACGGTGGACAGCGGCTGCAACGCTATTGGTCGTTCAAGACATCAAACAAGTCACTATGGCGCGAATTTGGTCGCACACTGGCGCAGTTAGTGCCGAAGTCACATTCCTGTGAGCGAATTCTGAACATGGTACCTCGATTAAACAATGCGTCACGTTGAAAGGTGACATTGGCGATGGCTGATTCTGTGCGACCCCAAAGCGGTGTTCCAACGACGCTAATCCGTTCAATGTCGAGTGCCTCTTGCAATTGCTTGGCGATCTGCAATTCAGCCTCATCTTGTTTTTCATCTCGAGCTTGCTGTTGCAGTTGTGCAATAACTTGTCGCGACAACGCACGAGCTTCGGTATGGCCATTGACGCTGAGACGTTGCAGTAAACGCGTCGCACCTTCAAGATCATACTCAAATAGCTGGCCGTTTAACTTGAGTCGCGCCAGTAAGAACATAGCCGGTGCAGACCCACGTTGTGCTGCAGCCTCAAGGAGCTGATTAGCGGCAGCTGTGCTTTCATCACTTTGCTCCATATACAGTTGTAATGCTTTTTGGTATTGGGCTGGGGCGTATTGATGGTCAACGCCATGTTGTAAATAGCGATCGGCTTCGGCTGCGTCTTGCTCAACAAATGTTCCTTGGCGATACCAAGTTGCAAGAGTGAAGTTTGCCATGGGGTTACCACCGCTAGCAGCACGTTTCATCCAGCCTACACCACGCTCAATGTCTTGCTCGACACCATCGCCGGTAACATACAGCATCGCCAGAATAGACATGGACGTCAGGTCACCGTAGCGTGATTGCCGATGCAACATCATAATATGAGGACGACACGAACCGTCATTGCAGAGACCGCTGCTTGTTTGTTGCTCTATCGCTGGGCGCTCGTTAGCCGCCAGGTCAGAAGCGACTGCGTGCTGGAGCCCGAATGTAACAGCAGTGGACGTAATAAGGACAGTTGCGTACAGGGTTGACGTTGCTTTTGTCTTCCAAGCCATCATAAAACAGAGCCTTTATCTGGTTGATATATAGTTAAAATAGTTCAGCAAGACTAAAAGGTATAGTTATTCGTGAGACGAATTTGTAACAGGGTGTTTCGCAAACTTGCATATTAAATTAGGATCTTCTAATATCTGGCTATTCACATAGCGGAGGCTCTTATGACCACGAACAAAGCACGCACAACTCAAACTACGCCAGAGGCGGTTCCGGTAACCGCTGCGCGGGAGCGCGTTTTTCAAGTGTCGAGCAACCGTGGTTCAGCACGGCACAAAATGCGGTATGTCGAAGCGTCTGCACCCGCACAAGCAGGTGAGTGTCGTATGTGTGTTGGTAACCTAGTCGACTAAGCTGCAAATGCCCCCCAAAACAAAGCTATCAGCCGTGATTTGAATAAGTCACGGCTTTTTTATGGCCGGTGATAAGACGGCAGTCACTTTATTCAATAGCCACTGTAAGCCGGGGTCAGCGCTATGAGCGTCGTGCCAATAAAGTTGTAAGCGCGTGTCCGCTATGGGCAAAGGGACAGGCCATTTACGCAGTGGAAATTGGGTAACTAAGCGGTCGGCGATACGCTCTGGCAGTGTTAGTAGCGCATTTGAGGACGCACAAAGGCTCGCGGCGGTTTGGTAACTTTGTACGCGCACCGCTAATTGTCGCTCTACACCCAGTTCCCGCAGTAAATAATCTTCCAGTACGGTGCCTCGGGCGCGTGACGATACAGCAATATGGCGACTGGCTAAGTAGCTGTTAACGGTTAATTGTTCCTTGTTGCTGTCCCGCCGCAGAACAACAAAAGGTTCTTGTGATAGAGGCCGTTGCTGCACTGGGCTGCCGATCGGTAAGGCGACGTCAATCGCAAGATCAGCGTGGCGTTGCAGCAGCGTATCGGCTAGCTGCGCATGGGGTATCGCAATGCTCTCGAAGCGACAGTTTGGCGCAAGCTTGACTAATTTTCGATACACAACGGGAAACAGTTCAGCTTCGATGGCTTCAGGTATGCCAAGGCGAAAAGTTCGCAAGCTGCGAATAGGCTGGAAGTCTTGGCTGCGCTCGACGAGGCTAGTCATGCGTGCAAGGAGTTCCTGCATTTCGGGTAGCATTTTTTCACATAGAACAGTAGGGCGCATGCGTCGGTTGTCGCGCTCGAATAATGGATCGTTAAAATGCTCTCGCAAACGTTTCAGCGCATGGCTAATGGCTGACGGCGTGATGTGTAATGCCGCAGCGGCGCGATTGAGCTGACCTTCCCGATAGATAGCCACCAGCACACGGAGTAGATTGAGATCTAAACGAAAGTGAATTTCATTCATGTTAGTCCCTTAGTAAATTTCACTTTATTCATGTTAGTGGAGTTATTAGCATGAGGCGAGTTGTTTTTAATTGGCACATACGCCAAGGAGTCGAAAATGTTTGGCTTGAACCCGAATGCTCAGCAATACCTTGCTCGCGTAAAGTCATTTATGCAGGAGCATGTGCTGCCCTATGAAGAACAAATTTGGCGCGATTATGTCACGCAGCAGGGGCATAGTGATTGGACGCAATGGCGTGTACATAGCAAAGTTGAAGAATTAAAAGAGCTGGCGAAAAAAGAAGGGCTTTGGAATTTGTTTTTACCGGACGCACGCTTAGGTAAAGGCCTGTCGACAGTTGAATATGCGCCGCTTGCCGAGCAAATGGGGCGCAGTATTATTGCCCCAGAGATATTTAACTGTAACGCCCCAGACACTGGCAATATGGAAGTGTTATACCATTTTGGTACAGAAGCACAAAAGAAAGCGTGGCTGGAACCTTTACTGCGCGGTGAAATTCGTTCGGTATTTGGGATGACCGAACCACAGGTTGCGTCTTCCGATGCGACGAATATGGAAACGACCATTATTGCTGATGGCGATGATGTAGTGATTAATGGCACGAAATGGTGGTCAACCGGTTTGGGTCACCCGCATGCGAAGATAGCGATTGTCATGGGCTTAACTGACCCAAGTGCGGACAAGTATCAACGTCACAGTATGGTGTTAGTTCCGCTGGATGCCGCTGGCGTGAAAATTGAGCGGATGTTGCCGGTGTTTGGTGACTACGACGCGCCGTATGGTCATGGTGAAGTGAGCTTTAATGACGTGCGCGTGCCAAAGGAGAATGTTATTGGACGCCTAGGCGCCGGCTTTGCGATTGCTCAGGGTCGCCTTGGCCCTGGGCGCGTGCATCATTGTATGCGAGCGTTAGGCGCCGCCGAGCGTGCGTTAGAGATGCTCATTAAGCGGGGAATGAACCGTGTTGCGTTTGGCCAGCCACTGTTGAAGTTGGGTGACAACGGGACTAAAGTGGCGAAACATCGCATGGCCATCGACCAAGCGCGTCTGTATACCATGTACACTGCCAATGTAATTGATAATCATGGCGTGAAAGCGGCCATGAGTGAAATTGCTGGCATTAAAGCGGTTATTCCAAGTGTGTTGCAAAGCGTCGTCGATGATGCCATTCAAATCCACGGTGGTGGTGGTTTAAGCCATGATTACATGCTCACCGGGTTTTACGCGATGGCGCGAGCTCTGCGTCTTGCCGATGGGCCAGATGAAGTGCATCAAGCCATGGTGTTACGCCAAGAACTTAAGAAATATCGACAGGAATCATAATGAGCAATCAAGTGATTGATCAGGGGGTAGCGGTTCGTGAGCAGGAGCAATTTGACATTGCTGCGGTGGACCGTTGGATCAAACAAAAGCGTTCCGACATTACGGGGCAGCCAGAAGTCACGCAATTTCCTGGTGGCGCATCGAATTGGACTTACCGCTTAGAGTATACGAATGCAGATTTAATTCTGCGCCGTCCGCCAGCAGGAACTAAAGCCAAATCAGCGCACAATATGCAACGTGAACATGACTTACAACTCATGCTCAAGCCGCATTTCGACAAGGTTCCAACCATGTTTGGTTACTGCAGCGATACCAGCTTAATTGGCAGTGATTTCTATGTGATGGAACGGATTGTCGGAATTGTGCCGCGCAAAAACCTTCCTCGCGGCGTCGCGATGCCCGCCGAACAAGTTCGGGAGTTGTGTACCAATATGCTTGACCAGCTTATTGCACTGCACAAAGTCGATTACGTTCACGCCGGGCTCGATGCCTTGGGTAAAGGTGAAGGGTATATCGAACGCCAAGTTGAAGGTTGGTGTGGTCGCTACGAAAAAGCGCGAACTTGGAATGTCCCAAGTGGTAAGAAAATTATGCGTTGGCTGCGCGCAAATAAACCGCAGCATGAGCGTTTATGTTTGACTCATAATGATTTTCGTTTCGATAACCTAGTATTAAACCCCGATGATCCCACTGAGATCTTAGCGGTTCTAGACTGGGAACTAGCAACGATTGGTGACCCCTTGGTTGAACTGGGCAACTTGCTCGCCTATTGGGTGCAAGCGGACGATGACCGCGTCGCCAAGGCCACTCGCCGTCAACCCACTCACCTAGAGGGCATGCTGACTCGTGATGAAGTGATTGCTTATTACTGCGACAAGATGGACTTGCAGGATGTCGATATGGCCTTCTATCAGGTTTTTGGATTGTTTCGTTTATCGGTAATCGCCCAACAAATCTATTATCGCTACTACCACAAGCAAACGCGCAATCCAGCGTTTAAGAATTTCTGGTTTGTCGTGCACTATCTGCACCGGCGTTGTCGCCGCCTGATGAAGCAGAAGCAGGGTTAACCGATGGCTAAAAAACGCACCACGGTTTCTTTAATACGCCATGGTCAAGCCTCGTTTGGCCAGAAAAATTACGATCAGTTGTCACCGCTTGGCATGCAGCAGCTCGAACATGTAGGTGCCCATTTAGCGCAGCGAGAAGAGCAGATAGACGTTATTCTGCGTGGTAATTTAGCTCGCCATGAACAAAGTGTTGATGCACTACTTCGTGGTTATGGCAGTTCAGCAGGCAGCAGTCCCGATGTGGTCGAAGTGCCCGAGTGGAATGAGTTTGATCATCGGGCAGTGATGCACGCCTACGCTCAAGACCATGCGGAATTGAGAGCATGGTTGGCGAACCCAAAACCAATCGACACCGGCTCGCGCGCAGAAACACAGCAGGTCATGCAGATATTTCGAGAAGCTGTTGTGCGCTGGCAGAGTGGTCAACATGATGCCGATTACGCGGAAAGCTGGCCACAGTTCCTCGCTCGCGTGGATCAAGCTTGGCAAACGACACAAGAGTCGATTGCAATGCACCAAAACGTTTTAGTGCTGACCTCTGGCGGGCCGATTTCGTTGTCGGTGATGGCTAGCTTGCAGTTACCCGCTGAATCTCTCATTAGTCTTAATAAGCGTTTAGTGAATGGCGGCTTCACGCGCTTTCTAGTGGCGTCTGAACAGTCGTCCCGTGAGCTACTCAGCTTAAATGAACAACAACATTTTGGCGGTAAGTTTCAGCACCTATTAACCTATATTTAGGTGCGACCGTTAAGCAACGAACGAGAAAAATCATGAGAAAAACAATCATTATTACTGGCGCAAGCTCAGGTCTTGGTGCGGAAATGGCACGGCAGTTTGCTGCGAAGGGCTATGACTTAGGTCTTTGTGCACGCCGTACAGAGCGCCTTGAAAGTTTGCGCGATGAAATTCAAGCTGCTGATTCACAAGCAAAGGTTATTTTAAAAGAACTCGACGTCAATGATCATGATGCTGTGTTTCGGGTGTTCAATGAATATCGCACGGAATTTGGTCGGATTGATCGAGTCATTGTCAACGCGGGCATGGGCAAGGGTGGTCCTTTAGGTACGGGCTTGTTCAAATACAATAAAATGACTGCCGAAACGAACTTTGTTGCCGCACTAGCACAGTGTGAAGCCGCACTAGAGATATTTCGGGAGCAGAATTCAGGTCACCTTGTGACCATTGCCTCGATTAGTGCCTTGCGCGGAATGCCGCGTGCCATGACCACCTATGCGGCAACCAAAGCAGCGTTGTTAAATCTAACCGAAGGAATTCGTGCTGACTTAATGCGTAGCCGCTTGCCTATTCCGGTTAGTTGTATTCTCCCAGGTTTTATCCGCTCGGAAATCAACGAAAAGGTTAAGAATACCCCGTTTATGTGTGATACCGTACCGGGTGTACGCAGTATGGTCAATGCGATTGAAAAAGAGAAAAAAGTTGCATTTGTACCAGGCTGGCCGTGGCGACTCGTGGCATTTTTGATGAAACGTTTGCCGCTGAAAGTGGTGATGAAAATGGGGTAAACCATGCAGATTAAGTTGTATCAAGTCGATTCGTTTAGTGACCGTCCGTTTGCGGGTAATCCAGCCGCAGTGTGCCCATTAGGCGCGTGGCTTGATGACGATATGCTGCAAGCGATAGCCGAAGAAAATAACCTGTCGGAAACAGCGTTTTTCGTTCCGGAAGGGGACGGTTTTCGTTTACGTTGGTTCACACCAGAAGCGGAAGTTGATTTGTGCGGACATGCAACCTTGGCCGCCGCTCACGTTTTATACACCCACTTACACAGCGAAAAACCAAGTTTGCATTTTTATACGCGCAGCGGTGAATTAGTGGTCAGTAAAGAGGACGACAGCCCAGCGCTTACTATGGACTTTCCAGCGTCCTATCCGCAAGCGATCAGTGGCGAAGCGCGGGCTGGGCTCTTGAACTTTTTTGAGGGAGCGCTCGGGGTGCGTCCCGTCGCAGTAGCGAGTGCATTCGATTATATCGTGGAGTTTGCCAGTGCAGCCGATGTGCAAGCTGTCGTGCCCGACCATGGTCAACTGAGTCTACTTGATGGCCGTGGTGTTGTGATTACTGCACCCGGTGACGATTGTGATTTCGTTAGTCGCTGCTTTTTCCCGAAACTACGTGTCAATGAAGACCCGGTGACAGGCTCGGCACACTGTGAGCTAGCGCCTTATTGGTTTGCGCGTTGGCAACAAGAACGTTCAGAGTTTGTCGCCAAGCAGTTGTCTCGTCGGGGTGGTACTGTGCATTGTCGAATCACAGGAGATGGTCACCAGCGCGTTGAATTAAAGGGCACAGTCGCTGACTACTGCCAAGGTACGATTACACTCGTTAATCCTTAGTTTCGGTGTTGTGCTGAGTAACCGCCGATAAGAGAAACCATACATGAAAATTTTAAAGTGGCTCGGTATTGCGCTTGTTTTACTACTCATCGCAATTTTGATTTTTGTGTTTGTAAGTCATCGTCAGAACTTTGTTGAGCACCGTAACTATGATGAGCAAGTCCGCCTCGAGGCTCCGGGCTCACTTGTCCAGCTAAGCCAAGGCTATACGCATTATCATTTGCAGGGGCCAAGCGATGCTCCGATGGTTGTATTGGTGCACGGCTTTAGTATTCCAGCTGAAGCGTGGGGCGAGACAGCGGAGTTTTTGCTGGCGCAAGGCTACCAAGTGTTGTCCTATGATTTATACGGCCGAGGTTACTCCGAACGTCCTCGGGTGATGTACACTGGCGAGGTATTTGAACGGCAGTTAATCGATTTGCTTGATGCATTGCATGTGCAGCAGCCGATTGTTCTAGCCGGCTTATCAATGGGTGGGGCGGTGGTTATGCGCACTGCGGCGAATCACCCAGAACGGGTGCGTGGTAATATACTTTTAGCACCGCTACACCAACCATTGCAGCCACCACCGATGCCGGAGCGTATTGGCCACTATATGATTTCTGGTTTCTATGTACCAACCCTGCGCGCGAGCCTTGCAGCGGACTACCTAACGCCAGAACAGCAAGAGCAGATGCTCGAGGCCTATGATGCGCAAATGCAAATTCGTGGCTTTACACGGGCGCTAACATCGTCGTTTTATGCGTTTACCACGGAAGATCACCCGAGCTTCTACCGACAAACTCAGGAACATGGACAACCGACTTTGTTGATTTGGGGCGAGCGGGACAATGTTGTGCCATTTCGTCAGTCTGAAGGTGTTCGTGCCGATGCGCTTGTGGTGGACTTTTTGGCATTTCCGGACGTTGGTCATGCACCGCATCTTGAACGCCCAGAGGAAGTGCAGAGGACAATGTTGCAATTTCTGCAGTCGTTGTAGCATAAACTTACACCTACGAAAAAGCCCGCAATGCAAATGATTTGCGGGCTTTTTCATGGTGCGCTTGCGGTCAGTTAAGTGCCAATAATGCCGCCGTCTTCACGTTCAATGATCACTGTGGCGGAACGCGGTCGGCTATTGCCACCATCGGGCCAGTGACTCGAGGCTGACTCTGGTGTTGAGCCTTCGCCCGGATGCTGCACATTAATAAACATCGTACGCCGGTCGGGTGTCGTCACAACGCCGGTAATTTCACTGCCCACCGGGCCGGTTAAAAAGCGTTTGACGATGCCGCGATCAGGGTCTGCGACCAACATCGCATTGTTGCCGTAGGTTTCACCGCCCTGAATTGCACCGCTCATGTCGGTTTGAATCCACAGTAAACCAGAACTGTCGAACCACAGCCCGTCAGGACACGCGTGGTGATTGTCGTCGGTTAAGGTAATGGCGGTGTCTCGCGTATAAGTTCCTGGTGATCCGGCTAACAAAAAGAGATCCCATGCAAAGGTTTCGTCACTGCGTTCGCGCCAACGAATGATGTGGCCGGCATAGTTTTCTGCTCGGGGGTTTGCGGCATCGACTTGCTCTGCGCTACGGCGCGTATTATTGGTCAGGGTAAAGTAAACTTCGCCCGTCTGTGGGTGAACGGCTCCCCACTCAGGTCTGTCCATCGGTGTTGCACCGACAATATCCGCGGCTAAACGTGTATTCAATAGGACGTCGCCTTGGTCGCTGAATTGGACGTTCGCAGCAGTAGCACGGCGCTGAAAAATAGGGTCGTTAATATCGAGCGGCAACCATTCGCCGCTGCCATCGTCATTGAAACGAGCGACGTAGAGGGTACCGGTTTCCAGTAGGTGAGAGCCAGCGGTTGCGCGATGATAAGGCTGTGCGGAAACAAATTTATAAATGTACTCAAAGCGTGAGTCGTCACCCGAGTAAGCGACTAGTGGCTCACCTTCGATTGCTTCTGCGAAAATAATGCCTTCGTGCGCAAAACGACCGAGCATGGTGTGCTTAATCGGTGTGCTGCTGGCATCAAATGGATCAATTTCGACAATCCAACCATAAGTATTGGCTTCGTTGCGGTAATCTTCGTGTGGGTTAGCACCCCTAGGCGTGACGTCAAAGCGTTGATATTCGTCAGCACTTGGGGTCGCAGTTTCCCAATAGTAGCGGCCATGCTCCGAGGCAACACCGTAACGCGTCTGTTCACGGTTGTGTTCGTCTCGATTGACAAAACAACGCGCCCAGTTTTCTTCACAAGTTAAGTAAGTTCCCCAAGGCGTTACGCCATGCGCACAGTTGTTCAGGGTGCCACGAGCGCGGGTGCCGTCTGGGCTATACAGAGTTTGCATTTTTTCATGACCAGCAGCGGGTCCAGCTAAGCGCATCGGCGTCGACCCAGTAATGCGGCGGTTATAAGCGCTGTCTGCAACTAACTGCCATTGCCCGGCCGACTTGCGGATATGGGCAACGGAGACACCATGGGCTGCTATTTCTTTGGCGACTTGCTCTAGTGGCCTCGGCGCTGCATTTGGGCCGTTCGGGTGCAGGAAAGCTGGGTCGACATACTCGTGATTCATAACCAGCAAGCCTTCTTCAGAGTTTTGTGCCGTCGTACGCGCGTCAATCGGAAAGAAGTGCATGCCGTCGTGGTGTGCGCCAATTTGCTGGGCTTGAGCAGTGGCGCTATCACTGCCATCGCCTTGCCAGGCTGCTTCGGTGTTCGTCAGCGGGGTTCCCCAAGGTAAAAATGCTTGCGCGCGGTAGCCAGCAGGCACTCGCACTGCGTCCGCAACGCTGGTACTCACGGCATTAAATGCAAGACCCGGTTTCTGGGGCGCCAACACGGACCGACTTGGTGTTGTGCAGGCAGCTAAAAACATGGTTGCGGCAGTGGCCGCAGATCCTTGCAGAAAGCGCCGGCGACTCATATTGACATTCAATACATCGGCGAACGAACGATTATCACTAAAGTTAGTGCGCGGATCTTCGTTGTTAATATCAAATCGGGGGGTGTGCGACGGCATCAGTAGCTCTCTTTTGTCCTAAACTTTGCTGCCAAGTTTTAGCAAACTGGCATGACAACTTTATGACAACGAATAGAAAACTAATTTGCGACCATGGTCTTGTTTGTTTTCGAGTGCGTATCTGGCATGATAAAGACTAACGATTATCAAGACTAACTATTAGTAAGACTAACCCAGTTCAGTTAAATGAGACCTGTATGCCGACCGATAAAGACCGCGAACCTTTTATTCCGCAGCCTGTGAGCAAAGAGAAAACCATACAAAAAACCATTGCCTTGGTCACTGCACCTATCGGTTTGATTTTTTTATTGTCTGACGCCCAAGATTTATTGCGCCTGATTCAATCAACAGGGCTAAATTGGTACCAAGTGTTCAGTCCCATTGCCTGGGGAATCATCATCGGCGCCATTCTTGGTCTGATGCGCTTTGATAAAGTTCAAGTGGCAGCAAAAATTTCAACTTGGTTAGCAACGGCATTGACGACGTTCGGTTTGGTTGGCTCAATTGCCATCTATTTTGAACATCGATTGTGGTATCTTGCTTGGCCAACACTTTGGCTGGCGGCACTAGGTATCGGCATCTATGCGCTGTTTTTAATGCAGCTGCGTTTTTCAGAGAAATATCAGCAAGGGCAATAAACGGTGAGTAAACAGCTACTGTTAAATTGTGATCTTGGCGAAAGCTTTGGCGCCTGGACTATGGGTGATGACGCCGCGGTTATGCCGTTGATTGACTGCGCCAACATCGCTTGTGGTTTTCACGCCTCAGATCCGTTCACGATGGCAACAACCGTAGCACTTGCTGCTCAACACCAAGTTAAAATTGGTGCCCACCCAGCATACCCGGATTTAGTTGGTTTCGGTCGTCGATCAATGGCACTGTCGCCAGCTGAAGTGCAGGCCACTGTGTTGTATCAAATTGGTGCTCTTGATGCGTTTTGTCGCAGCCACAACAGCCGTGTCCATTACGTTAAACCGCATGGTGCCTTGTACCACGATATGATGCGCGACGAAGAAACGTTGCGCGCAATACTTTCTGCTGTGCGCGCCTATCACCCGCAGCTAAAACTTGTACTTCCGGCGCAATCGAACCCAGAACCGTGGCGCCAAATTGCTGGTGAGTACGGCATTGCGCTGTGGTTTGAAGGCTTTGCCGATCGAGCCTACCAAAGCGATGGAAAACTCGTGCCACGCAACCAAGTCGGAGCTGTCCATCACGATTTAAATGCTATGGTATCGCAAGCAATACAATTTGCTGCTGGGCAGGTGACAAGTTGCGATGGGGAAGTTCTGACACTACCTATCGACACGCTTTGTGTTCATGGTGACACACCACAAGCACTGGCCGCTATCCAATCAATTCGCGCCGCATTGCAGGGACAGTAACGACTCACTGTCGAACGGATAAGCAAGACCCATGCCGAGAATGCCGCGCAGACGCATTAAATTTACGCTTTGAGAAAGGAGTAGTCAGTCTATGACCAATTTGGTCACAACTGCTCAAGAAACTGAACTTGCGGCACCCGTCGCAGAGTTTTGTAACGCCGGTGTTGACGCTTTACTGGTTAAGTTTGGCGACGAGATAGACGCCTGTATGCCAAGTTATCTGGCAAGCATTCGCGAACGTGTATTGAACCAACTCGCCGATGTCGTCAATGAAGTGGTTCCAGCGTACGCTAGTTTGTTAGTGTATTACGAACC
>ERZ869909.2499-NODE-2499-length-12074-cov-6.963991_pt1 | contig 12074 bp, 10 predicted proteins | sample MGYA00520892_ERZ869909 | MGnify/ENA primary metagenome ERZ869909 (study PRJEB32215, sample SAMEA104723947) | bioreactor metagenome | biome: bioreactor; feature: anaerobic bioreactor; material: water | place: China | collected 2015-03-12 ... | reverse complement strand
TCCCCGCCCTTTCGGAAAGATTCCTTCGTGAGGCAACGAATTCTATTTCGGGAAGATTTCTACTTGAGGCAACAGGTTCCGGCTGGAACCGGTTGGTACCCGCAGCGCTCGAGAGCGCTTCAGGTATACTCACACGCGAGAGCAGGCTGGACGGTCGCGGTCCCGCGGCGCCTTCGGGCTCGCGGGATGGAGGAAAGTCCGAGCTCCACAGGGCAGGGTGCTTGGTAACGCCAAGGCGGGGCGACCCGACGGAAAGTGGCACAGAAAAAACACCGCCGATGGCGCCTTCGGGCGCACAGGCAAGGGTGAAAAGGTGCGGTAAGAGCGCACCAGCAGCCTGGTGACAGGCTGGCTTGCTAAACCCCACCTGGAGCAAGGCCAAATAGAGGGACCATGGCGTGGCCCGCGTCGTCCCCGGGTTGGCCGCTAGAGGCATGCGGTGACGCATGCCCCAGATGAATGACCGTCCAAGGGCTTCGCGCCCCGGACAGAACTCGGCTTACAGGCCTGCTCTCCTATGCCCCATGCCGCGCCGGCGGGCGAAACCCCGCCGGCGCGGCGCCATGAACGGATCTATACATACCCGTAAGGAGTTTTTTCGCCGTGGACATTCCACGAATATTTAATGTCACCGAAAGTGCTCACCGCATCCACAACCCGATAACACCCGAAAAGCTCGCCACTCTCGGCGCGGCGCTGCGTCTGGAATCGGGGGCCCGACTGCTCGACCTCGGCAGCGGTTCGGGGGAGATGCTGTGCACCTGGGCACGCGATCACGGCGTCATCGGCACCGGCATCGACATGAGCCCGTTGTTCACCGAGCACGCGAAACGCCGTGCGAAAGAACTCGGCGTCGCCGATCAAGTTAATTTCATCCATGGCGATGCTGCCGGCTATGTCTCTGACGAGAAGGTCTGTGTGGCAGCCTGTGTCGGTGCTTCCTGGATCGGCGGGGGAGTGGCCGGCACGATCGAGCTTCTGGCGCAGAGCCTCCGCACCGGAGGGATCATCCTTGTCGGCGAGCCCTACTGGCGACAGATACCGGCGACGGAAACTGTCGCCAAGGGGTGTCTTGCCAACGCAATCTCCGACTTTCTCAGCCTTCCAGAACTTCTCGCGTCTTTCGGCCACCTTGGCTACGATGTCGTGGAAATGGTTCTGGCTGACCAAGACGGCTGGGACCGATACGAGGCGGCCAAATGGCTCACCATGCGCCGATGGCTTGACGCTAATCCCGACGATGAGTTGGCGAAAGTCGTTCGAGCCCAACTGACCTCGGAACCCGAGCGCTACGCCGCGTACACACGAGAATTCCTGGGTTGGGGTGTGTTCGCGCTGATGACGCGGTGATGTGCTGTGGCATCCGGCGGATTATCAACCGTTGTGTCGCTCCACAGCCCGGAGTGTGACTCGGGGACAAGCGAAGCAGGCCCCAGATGAATGATCGCCCAAGGGCTTCGCGCCCCGGGCGAAACCCCGCCGGCGCGGCGCCATGGGGGGGAGGGGGAGATTCAACAATGTGGCCCGCCGTGAGGAAATGACAATGAGTTCACCGCTACTGCCTGAGAATCTCTACCCGATTACAGCGAAAGGCCACTTGGACAGAGCGATCTACCTTCTCGATAAACATGTGAAGGAGAACCCGCTACAATATGCCCTCTATGCCGCCTTGGAGCTTCGAAATGCGATCGAGCGGCTCTTGTTTGAGTATCTGGTATTGATTCATGGCGCTGAGAATGTCTCCAAGAAGATGGAGAATATATACACGGCCAAGGAATTGCACAAGCGCATTGATGCGGTAGAACCAGAACTGGAACAGAAAATCAGCTTTATGAATTTATTTTTGCGCGCCAATGGCTTGCCACCCGCAGTGGTGCCTGATCTGACGGCACTCACCAGACTATACGGTCAGCTCAATAACTACCTCCATGCTTGGAAACGGCCGGAGAACACTGCGCAAAACCCTGACTATTGGAAGGGCTTCTGGAGCATACTCGACGAAACGCAAGGTATGCTGACACAAATACTGCGTATGTCAATGCAGCATATGAGGCTTGAGGGCAAAGGACTTGCCCTCTATGAAGCGTGGAAACAAGACAAGCTGAGCGATGAGGAGGTGATTCAGGCCTTCCGCGAAAGCCGAGACTCATCTTGACTGAATGTGCCTGCAAGCTGGCCGAAGGAGAGATCAAACCCAAGCTGGGGTAATAGCAGCATGCGCAGCAGAGCTTCGCCACCAAGTGCGTACTCAAACTGAAGTTTTGGAATGTGGGGATGCAATGGGTTGCCACGGCCCACTTGGGTATCTGCCCATGAACTGGAGGCAGACGCGGATCCATACAACGCCGTTGCCGCCGTGCAAACATGGAGCAAGCGCAAGGCGGAGCGCTTCTAAGCTAGAGCACGTCCGAGGCGCTTGGGAACGCCTGCGCGAGGAAGGGTGGTTAGGGTAACTCCCAGCCTTTACTCGTCCCCGACGATTCGCAATCCGGTTCCGTAGGGGTTGTTCGGGCTGTCGGAGCGGTAGGGACTCCCCGCACCGTAGGGGTTGTTGACGCTGTCTGGGCTGTACGGGCTGCCGTAGCGCCCGTAGGGATTCGATGTAGATTCCGGATCGTACGGATTCGCGCTGATCCGTCCCCGGTAGTTCCCCTCGCTGTCGTACAATCGCGGTGCGTTCGTCGCGTAGGGGTTGTTTGCCGAGCGGTTGCTGTACGCGCTCCCATAAGGCCCGTATGGATTGGTGACGCTGTTCGGATTGTATGGACTGCCCGCCCCATACTCGTTTCCGGTAGAGTCCGGGGCATAGCGGTTGCGGCTCAAGTTGCCAAGATACCGGCCCGAAGGCTCCTCATCATCCGTACTGCTGGCATTGTGATTCAGGAACAAATCTCCGGATCCAGCCGTCTCCTCCCCCACACGCGGACGCTGCCAGGACGATCGATTGTCCTCATCTCGTTGGAACGCGGACGGTCGATTCAACCGCGGTCGCGGGGCGATGGGTTCGAGTTCCGGAAATTCGAAGGATTCCCCCGCGAGCGGCATCGTCGAGTACGCTTCATACGATGGCCGCGCGTAGTTCGGCTGGTGGTACGACGATATCGAGGGGATCTCCGACTCCAGCATAACCTCTTCGTAGCCCGGCCGGTCACGGTATAGCTCGGGGGTGTTCGTAAACAGCGGAGTCCCGTTGGCATCCCGAAAGGCTGCAAAATCGGACTTCCGCCATTCCAACTGACGCGATTGCTGCCTTTGCTCCATTTCCTGCAAGAGGCGGTTCCGCCGCTGCTCAAGGTTCTCGCTCAGGCCCGTGGTGGCCGAGTCTGCCCACGCGTCGGCCCTAGTGACTGCCTTCGGCTCCAATGGCTCGGGAGCCGGTATTGCGGGGGCATTGCGATGATACCAATGCGGGGTCGAAATGGGCTGGAGGTCAAGCTCCAATTCCTCGTATCCCACGCGACCACGGTATAGCTCGGGGGTGTTCGTCAAAAGCGGTGTCCCGTCGGCATCCCGAAAGGCCGCAAAATTGGACTTCCGCCATTCTGTCTGTCGCGATTGCTGCCTTTGCTGCATTTCCTGCGAGAGGCGGATCCGCCGCTGCTCCAGGTTCTCGTTCAGGCCCCTGGCAGCCGAGTCTGCCCACGCGTCGGCCCTGATGGCCTCGGTCGGCTCCAATAGCTCAAGGTCCGAAAGTTCGAGCGGTTCGTGCACGCGCGGGGTTATCGGTTCCAATTTCGAAGGCTCGCGCTGCTCGCTCATGCGCGGGATGTAAGTAGGCTCCGGCAAACTCCTGCCGAAGTTGTCGTCGTCATGGACCAATGCCAAGCCACCAACCAATACCACAGCCAACGCGATAGCCGGAGATGTCAACCTGCGCGTGAAACGCCGCATACAACCGTCCTTCCTCTTGATGCTTCGAGTCTGGAAGAATCAAGTGACTCGCTATAGTACACAGCGATTTACTATTCAATCAAGAAAAGGGGGAACGAGGAGCAGTCCTTGCGTAAAGTCTACTTGAGACAAACCATTTTGAGTAAAGCAAAACGCATTATACTTTACTCAAACGGGTTTGTGTACAGCAGACTATACTTAAACCGCGCCATTTTGGTGCAAATATCGTTCAGAATACAGTCGGCTTGATGATGGGCGGCTTCATTCCGGTCACGACGCGGTCGTGGCCGGCGAGGTCTTTCTTGACCTCGATGCCATCGAAGCCGGCGTCTTTCATGAGGGCCTGCACGGCCTCGGCCTGGCTTTCGCCGATTTCTAGGCCGAGGAAGCCGCCGGGCGCGAGCCAAGCGGGGGCCTCGGCGATGATGCGGCGGTAGAAGGCGAGGCCGTCGGGGCCGGCGAGGAGGGCATGCGGGTCCTCGTAGTCGCGGATGTCGGGGGCGAGGGTTTCGTACTCGGCCTCGGAGACATAGGGCGGGTTGCTGACGATGACCTCGAACGGGGCGGTGTGCTTCGGCAGGGCGTCAAAGAGGTCGCCTTCGTGGAGACGGACCCACTCTTCCTTGCGGTGCCGCCGTACATTGCGCCGGGCAACGCGCAGCGTGTCGGGGTTGATGTCCGTAGCGGTGATGATAAAGTCCATCGGCGTGGTGGCGAAGGCGAGGGCGATGCAGCCGGTGCCGGTGCACAGGTCGAGGATGCGGGCGTGCTCCATCTCGCGAGCGGCGAGATAGAAGTTCGCCTCCTCGAATAACAACTCGGTCTCGGGCCGCGGCACAAGTGCGGGCGGGTCCACGCAGAGGGACACGCCGTAGAACTCCCACTCGCCAAGGATGTAGGCGATCGGTTCGTGCCGGAGGCGGCGCTCGACGAGGTTTTCGAGCGCGGGCAGGGCGATGGACTCGTGTTGCCGGGCCAGCAAGTGGCGCCGCTCGACGCGCACGCAATAGGCGACCAGGTACTCCGCATCGACGCGGGGCGACTCGCTGGTGGCCTCGAGACGCTCGGCCGTCTCGCGTATCCACTCGGCGATGGTCCGCTCGGCGCTCCTACTCAACGGCGGCGAGCTTCTCCGCGCGATCGGCGGAAGTGAGGGCGTCCACCATGTCCTGGATTTCGCCGTTCATGAATGCATCGAGGCTATGGACCGACTTGCCGATGCGGTGATCGGTGATGCGCGACTGCGGGTAGTTGTAAGTGCGGATTTTCTCGCTGCGGTCGCCACTGCCGATCTGGCTGCGGCGCTCGGCGCCTGTCTTCGCGGCCTCTTCCTCCTGCTTGAGCGCCAACAGGCGCGCGCGCAGCACCACGAGGGCCTTGGCCTTGTTCTTGTGCTGCGATTTCTCATCCTGGCAGGTGACGACCATGCCCGTGGGCAGGTGGGTCACGCGGATGGCCGAATCCGTCGTGTTGACGCTCTGCCCACCCGGGCCGCTTGAGCGGTAGACATCAAACTTCAGTTCGCCTTCGTCGATATCCAGCTCCACCTCCTCGGCCTCGGGCAACACGGCCACGGTGGCCGTCGAGGTGTGGATGCGCCCCTGCGACTCGGTGGCGGGTACGCGCTGCACGCGGTGAACGCCCGCCTCGTACTTCAACTGACTGTACGCGGCATCGCCCTCGACGCGGAACGAAATCGAGCGGAATCCATCCATGTCCGACTCCGTTTTCGACATGGTTTCCACGCGCCAACCACGCACCTCGGCGTAGCGCGAGTACATGCGGAAGAGGTCCGCGCTGAAGATGGCCGCCTCGTCGCCCCCGGCCCCGGCGCGAATCTCGACGATGACATTCTTGTCGTCGTTCGGATCGCGCGGCACGAGCAACAGCTTGAGTTCATTCTCGAGTTCCGCCGGCTTGTCCCGCAGCTCGTCCCGCTCGGCCTCGGCCAATTCCCGCATGTCCGGGTCGGATTCGGAGCGAATCAGCTCCTCGGCCTCGGCCAATTGCTGGGCCACCTCGCGGTACTCACGGTAGACCCGCACCACCTCCTCCAGCGGCCGCCGCGCGCGCGCGCATTTGCTGTAGCGGTCCGGGTCCGAGGCAACTTCCTGCGACATCATCTCGTGGGTGAGGCGGTCGAATTCGTCCACCAAGCCATCCAGCTTGGTTTTCATTGAGGCATCCATGGGGGATTATTCTCCAGTCAAGCGGCACACGCGTGCGGTGGCCGTCGGCACAAAATGGGAAAGCAATGGAAAACGGAGTGCGGGGCGACTTGCGAGCGGGCGCCGCTAAAGGAAATGGTAGGCGTTTGCCGCAGCCACACGGTCGCGCGCGCGCGTCAAAGCAGATTTAATGTGTGCCATCGCTTGCATACGGAGATCATACCGGCGCACCGCCATCGCTTCAAGGCGCGGGAGTGTCCGCATACGCCGGCAAAGGCCCACGCGTTGCTCCCCCTCACCCCGGCCCTCTCCCAAGGGGAGAGGGAGTATGACGGTCTAATTTGGCTACCCGTTGGCGCGCTGTTCGCGTTCGGCGGCGGTCATGTCCGCCTCGACCATGATCTGCACGAGTTCCTTGAAGGGCACCTTGGGGCTCCAGCCGAGCTTCTCGCGGGCCTTGGCGGGGTCGCCCAGGAGGGTATCCACCTCGGCGGGGCGGTAGTAGCGCGGGTCAATCTCCACGAAGTCGTTGTAGTCGAGCCCGACATGGCCGAAGGCCTCCTCGAGGAACTCGCGCACGGAGTGCATTTCCCCGGTGGCAATGACGAAGTCGTCGGGCTGGTCCTGCTGGAGCATGAGCCACATGGCCTCGACATACTCCTTGGCATAGCCCCAGTCGCGCTTGGCGTCGATATTGCCCAGGTAGAGCTTCTTCTGCATGCCCAGCTTGATGCGCGCAACCGCGCGTGTGATCTTGCGGGTGACGAAGGTCTCGCCGCGGCGGGGGGATTCGTGGTTGAACAGAATTCCGTTGCACGCGAACATGTCGTAGGACTCGCGGTAGTTCACCGTGATCCAGTAGGCGTGCACCTTGGCGGCGGCATAAGGGCTGCGGGGGTAGAACGGGGTCGTCTCGGTCTGGGGCGTCTCGACGACCTTGCCGTACATTTCGCTGGAACTGGCCTGGTAAAAGCGCGCGGGCACCTCGCACAGGCGCAGGGCCTCAAGCAGTCGAACCGTGCCGGTGCCCACGATGTCGGTGGTGTACTCGGGGGTATCGAAGCTCACGCGCACATGGCTCTGGGCGCCGAGGTTGTACACCTCGTCCGGCTGGATGCGCCCGACGACGGCGGCAAGGCCCGCGGCATCGGCCAGATCGCCGTAGACGAGGTGCAGCCGGCGGTCCGGGTCATGCGGGTCCTGGTAGATGTGGTCCAAGCGTTCGGTGTTGAAGGAGCTCGAGCGGCGGATGAGTCCGTAGACCTGGTATCCCTTCTCGAGCAATAAATCCGCGAGGTAGGAGCCGTCCTGCCCCGTGATGCCGGTAATCAGTGCCTTTTTCATGATTCTCCCAATCGCATGCTAAGTCCCCAGGCCTGCCGTGCGCGCTTGCTTGTCACGAATCCGCCCTGTCAAAACCGATTCGTTGGCCCCACGCGCGCATCCAGAAGCCCACTGCCACGGGCTTGCCCCGTTCGCCGCCGGGGGATCCTAGCACATTGGCGCACGGAAATGACCCCCGAAGCCGGTTATTGAGCCCGAACCGCCATGGTGGTACCGTGAAGCTTCGCAATGGGCGGGGACACCGGGTGAGAGTTGGCATAACCATGAACCAAGAATCAGGCGCTTCGCCCGGCATTGTCATCTGTGAACCGCAGTGCGCGGGCTTCGAGCATGCAGTGCCGAATGCCGCCCTGCTGCAAACGGCGCGGGAGGCGTTTCCGGCGCACTCGCTGTATTTCGCGGCGGAGTCCGAACACCTGGCGGCGGTCCGGTCGAGCGGGGACAACATCTCCCCGCCATTCTCGGAAGTCCCGATTGCGATTCCGTCCACGACGGTGGGCATCATCGCTCGCGCCATGGGCGAGCAGCGCACAATTCGGGCGGCCCTGCGCGATGCAAAGGGGGTCAACGCCGGATTACTTCTTTTTGCCTCGATCAGCCTGCCGGGATTGTGGGCACTGCACGCGCATTTGCGCACGATGCGCCGACGGCCGGTGGTGTTGGCGGTCGTCCATGGCATGCTGGCCGCCCTCGAGCGGCCGCCTCGCTCGATACCCACGCGGTGCGCAGGCTTGCGCCAAGCCCTGCGATGGCCCCTGCCCACGGGGATGCGGCTGATCTCCCTTGGCGATTCAATCCACGCGCATATTGCGGAGACGGCCCCCTCCGCTGCTCGCCATTTCCTCCCTCTGGACCTGCCGTATACCTGGGCCCAGAAGGAGGGCGTGAAATCCGCTCCCGAAACGCCGCCGTGCTTCGGCTATATCGGCGTGGCCAATCGTTTCAAGGGCTTCGACCGCTTCGTGCGCGTTGCGCGGGCCGCGCGGGAGCGGGGTGTCGAGGCGCGATTCCTGTTGGCTGGGTTCGTGCCGGAGGGCATGGCCATCCCCGAGGCCGATGGGGTGGTTGAGGGACTCGGGCACACGCCGCTGTCGCGCGAAGAATACGCCGCACGCATCGCGGAAATGGACTTCGTGCTGTGGACCGGTGAGCCGGACCATTACCGCCTGACGGCGAGTGCGTCGTTCTTGGATGCCTTGTCGTTCGTGAAGCCGGGCATCTACCTGAAAAACCCCTATATCGCCCACTACGCAGAGCGGATGGGCGACATCGGCGCCTTGTGTGATTCGGAATCGGCGTTGATCGACGCCGTCTGCGAAGCTCCGGATGCCGCTCGCTATGCCCGCCAGTGCGAGAACATCGTGACGGGCCGCCGCCTCTTCGAGCCGGCGACCCTTGCCCCAAGACTCCGGGACATCGCGCTGGAAGCGGGTTTTAATCCGGACGCTTGACGAAATCGAGGTAGGACTCGGCCCTTTTTGCTGGCTGCGCCTTGGCGATGCCTTCCAGCGCATCCAGCTCTTCTTGCGTGGTCACGGGCGAAAACTGCACGGCATGGTGGACGCTCTCCCCGGGCGGAATGACCCGCAGAAAGCCGTGGCCCTCGTCGATGTGCCGCCCCTCGACACCGCAATTGCAGGGCTCGAGGCCTACGACATACTCCTGCTGTCCCAGCTGCTTCCATTGCGTGAATCGGGGGAGGGTGTCCGCCTTGTAGGCGACCCGCACGCCGAACCCATCGCCGTTGGCGAAACCGTCGTTGACGACCGCGGTCTCGATCCAACCCTCGGCATTGGGCTGCATATCGTGATAAAAGACCTGCTCGGCGTAGCCCGCCGTTGGGCCTTCGAGCCGGTTCCAGGCGTCGATGCCTGCCACGGCCGTGTCGTCGCGCGGCGCGACGGCCTTCGAGGGAGTCAGGACACGCGAGCCGGCCTCCACCGCGGGCCAGCCGATGTTGCAGTGATAGAGCAGCATGAAGGGCTCGGGGGCAAAGGCCTCGTTGCGCACTTCGTCACGAATGGCGATGGTTTTTGAGCCCAACTCGGTTTCAATCTCGCGGATCAGCACGAGCTTCTCACCGAACACACTCGCCTCGCGCATTTCACCGCGCAATCGGAGCACGAAGCGGTCGCCCTCCCATGCCTGCGTCACCTGAAGATTGCGCGCGGGGGTGTTCCCGATACGGCCATGAAGTCCACGGCCGTTTTCGGCGCTGTCCGCGGCGGGGGCGCCCACATTGGTCAGGCCGCAGGTGGTGAGCAGACCGCCGAAGTAGCTCCGCAGCCAACGAATCCCCTCGGGCTCGAAATAGGCCGGGGCGACATCCCCCGTCGGCGAGCGCCAGCCCATGGCCTTGCCCTGGTAGGAGGCATGGGCGATATCCATGCAGCGATCCAGCAGCACCGTGAAGTGCAGTCCGCTGCCGGTATGGACGATCGCCGCGCGCGTAGAGCGTGCGTTGCCATCGTCGAGTTGCACAAGTTGAATGCCCGCGATCTGGTCCATGTTGCCGATTCGCGTGCGCAAGGCCTGCGCGTCTTGATCAAGTCCGTGTACATGCATGTTGGAATCTCCCTCTGCAGCCCCCTACGATACGGAGAATGCACGCCGCACGCAACGCGGCGGAATTCCACACGGCCATCGCCGTGTTCCGTGCCTATAGCCGGAGGAATCACCGTGAAAATCACCATCGCCGTCCCCATGCTGCTCGCAACCCTTGTCATGACGCTGCCGGCCATGGCCCAGCGTGCCCCCTTGCTGCTCGAACCGGTGGCAAGCGGCTTTTCCTTGCCCCTGTTCGCCACGGCGCCACCGGGAGACACGGGCCGTATCTTCGTGCTGGAAAAGGAATCGGGGCTGGTGCTCATCGTGAAAGACGGCGTGCGATTGGCAGAGCCCTTCCTGAATATCAAGGATTTGATTTCAACTCAGAGCGAACGCGGTCTGCTGGGCATAAGCTTTCACCCGGATTACGCGGAAAACGGTGCCTTCTTCTTGAGTTACACCCGCACGAACGGCGCCTCGGTGCTCTCGCGCTGGCAGGTTTCCGATGACCCCGATGTGGCGGATGCCGCGAGCGAATCGGTGCTGATGGTGATTCCGCAACCCGCGCAGAACCACAACGGCGGCATGATCGCCTTCGGGCCGGACGGCTACCTCTACTTTGGCGTGGGCGATGGGGGCGGCAGTGGGGACCCGTTTGAGAACGGGCAGGACCGCTCCAATCCGCTCGGGGCGATGCTTCGCATCGATGTGGACACCCCCGGCCCGGACACGCCCTACTCGATTCCGGCGGACAATCCCTTTGTCGACACCGCGGGCGCCGACCCGCGCATCTGGGCCTACGGGCTGCGCAATCCTTGGCGCTTCAGCTTCGACCGCGAGACCGGCGACCTGTGGATTGCGGATGTGGGGCAAAACACCGTGGAGTGGATTCATTTCCAGCCGGCCGGCAGTGAAGGCGGGCAGAATTACGGCTGGCCGGTCTTCGAGGGGGACCTCTGTTTCGACGAGAACCCGCTGTGCGATTCGCCCGAGCTGTTTGTGCCGCCCATCTTCGTCTATGATCGCGACTTCGGGCGCTCCATCACCGGCGGGTACGCATACCGGGGTGGGCGTATACCATGGCTGGAGGGCGTGTACCTTTACGGCGATTACCTCTCCAGCCGCATTGCGGGTTTCCGGTGGGATGGTGCAACCGTATCCGACTTCACGGAGTTTACCGACGAATTGCGCGTCGGCCTCTCCCCCACGCTGGGCTTGATCTCCTCCTTCGGCGAGGACGGCCGGGGCGAAGTGCTGGTCGTCGAGTACAACCGCGGCCGCGTGTCGCGCATCGTGCCGGATACCATTCCCGAGGATGTGACGGCGAGCGGTGAAGTCAATGCGGTGGATGTGCAGTTCGTCATCAACGCGGCGCTGGGCCTGGACACGGGCAATCTCGTGACCGATGTGAACGGCGATGGCGAGGCGAACGCCATCGATGTGCAGCTTGTCATTAACGCCGCCTTGGGCGTGGGTACCGATAACGACTGACGACGCAGGAGACGACCGAATTGGGAATACCCGTGACCGACGACCCATACGCATTGTTCGCGGACTGGTGGCGAGAGGCCAAGGAGAGCAAGCGCACCTACCCCGATGCAATGAGCCTGGCCACGGCGGATGCGGATGGCCTGCCCTCCGTGCGTATCGTGTTGCTCAAGGAGTGGGACGACCGGGGCTTCGTGTTCTACACCAACCTCACGAGTGCGAAATCGCAGGACCTGCAGGCCAACCCGAATGCGGCGCTGTGCCTGTACTGGGAATCCCTTGGACGGCAGGTGCGGGCCCGTGGTTCCGTCGAATTGGTGGACGATGCGCAGGCGGACGCCTATTTCGCCTCGCGGCCGCGTGACAGTCAGCTCGGGGCGTGGGCCTCGAAGCAGTCGCAGCCGCTGGAGGGGCGCTTCGCGCTGGAGAAACGCGTGGCCGCCTATGCCGCGAAATATCCCATCGGCGCCATCCCACGGCCGCCTTTCTGGTCGGGCTGGCGGATACGCCCGCAGCAGATCGAGTTTTGGCAGGAGGGAACCTTCCGCTTGCATGACCGCGTGCAGTACGAGCGCGACGGAGACGGCTGGCGCCACACGGCGCTCTTTCCCTGATCGATTCCCCCCCTGACTGAAT
>ERZ869909.2498-NODE-2498-length-12076-cov-4.914493_pt1 | contig 12076 bp, 11 predicted proteins | sample MGYA00520892_ERZ869909 | MGnify/ENA primary metagenome ERZ869909 (study PRJEB32215, sample SAMEA104723947) | bioreactor metagenome | biome: bioreactor; feature: anaerobic bioreactor; material: water | place: China | collected 2015-03-12 ... | reverse complement strand
CGTATTCACGGCGGCTTCTGGAAGGGGCTGCCCCTCACCGCTGCCGTGCTACGGAGCCGATCAACCCGACACACACCAGCATCTTCACGCGCTCCTGCCCCGCGCCATGTTTCCCTTGCCTGTGGGGAAAATAAAGGGCTTCAGCCATGTCCGATCTCGTTCAGATCATCTATATCAGCCGCGCCACCTTCGAGCCAGGCCCGAGGGAAAATGGCGTGGAGCCGCATGTCGGCCGCATTCTGATGTCCTCCCGAAAGAACAACCCGCGCCGCCGCCTGGTCGGCGTACTGTTCTACGGTGACGGCTACTTCTTCCAGTGCATCGAAGGCGAACGCAGCGCCGTTCAGGCCCTGTTCTCCCGCATCAGCGACGACCCCCGCCACACCGACATCCGCGTCCTCAGCATGCGCGACATCGACGTCCGCAGCTTCAACGACTGGTCCATGAAGTATGTGCCCGCCGCCCGCGAAGTGCTGGAGGAGCTGCGCCGCTTCGGCCAATCGCGCTTCAATCCCTACGAATTCAACGAAGAGCAGGTCGAGCGCATGGTGGATCTGCTGCGCGCCAGTGCCGACCCCACCACCGGCCGCCTGAACGGACCGCCACCACGAAATGCGCCCGCAGACATGATGGGCTTGACCTACCTGGCCATCGCCCTGGCCACCCTCGCCCTTGCCGTGTCATGCGTCACGCTGGCGATGGTCATGGAGTGGCTGTGATGCTGCCGGTACCCTCCGAGCAGGCGCTCTGGATCCGCCGGCTCGGCTTCGCCGGACTGCTGCCCTTCTATGCGCTCGCCGCCCTGGTATGGGTAGTGCCCGGCCTCAACTGGCCAGCGCAATTACTGTTGCTGTACGGTGGCATGATTTTCTGCTTCGTGGGCGCGGTGCACTTCGGCGCCGCCCTGTTCAACGCCGCCATGCCCCGGGGCGGCGTCTGGTGGAGCATCATGCCCGCCGTCGCTGCCGCGCCCATACTCCTGACCCCACCCGTATTTGGCTTGCCTCTGGTGGCAGGCGGGCTGATTCTTGCCTGGAGCGTTGACCAGACCATGCTCGAAACCGTGCTACCACTCTGGTATCGCCAGTTACGCGACTATCTCACCGCAGGCGCGGTACTGGCCCTGATACTCGGCTGGCTCGGGGCCATTCAGATACATTAATACGCAAAATTTGGTTTAACCGATGGCTCCCGTCTGATGCACCCTCTAGGATGAGTTCATTGCATCGACAGGAGCATCCAGCACATGGAACGTGACAACAGAATTCTTCACGGCCTGCTTCTCGCCTTTTCGACGTTGTGGCTGGCCGCCTGCGGAGATCCGTCCCGCAACTTGCCAGAACCTGCCCCGCTGCCGGAACCCGTCAATCGTACCGTCACCTATCACGATGACGTGCGCCCGATTCTGGAAAGCAAATGCCTGACCTGCCATAGCTGCTACGACGCGCCCTGCCAGTTGAAACTGGAAACGGCGGAGGGCCTGATTCGTGGCGGTCACAAGAAAGAAGCCTACGACGGCACTCGCACCCACGCACAAACACCCACCCGGCTCGGTATGGATGCCGAAGGTGAGGCTGAGTGGCGCGAAAAGGGCTTCCACTCGGTGCTGGAGAGCGACGCTGAACAGAAGTCGCTGCTTTACAATATGCTCGCCCTGGGCAAACAGCGCCCGTTCCAGCCCAACACCCGTCTACCGGATGATATGGAACTGGGCGTGACCCGCAGCAACCAGTGTGTAGCTGCCGACGAATTCGATGACTATGCGCGCAAGCACCCGCTGGAGGGTATGCCGCTCGGCGTCACCGGCCTCAGCGATAAAGAGTTCGCCATTATCAGTGCCTGGCTGGCCCAGGGCGCCGAGGTCGAATCCACCCCCACGCAAGCCAATAGCACCGAGCAGGCAGTCATTGATGACTGGGAAGCCTGGATGAACCAGGACAACACACGCCAGCAACTGGTGTCGCGCTGGCTGTTCGAGCACCTGTTCCTGGCACATCTGCACTTTGCCGATCTGCACGCCAGTGACGAGCGACCGGCGCGCTTTTTCCAGATGGTGCGCTCACACACCCCGCCTGGCGAACCGATTGAACTGATTGCCACGCCGCGCCCCAATGATCCGCCCGAAGGTCCGGTCTATTACCGCATACGCCCGGTGCAGGGCAGCATTGTGCACAAGCGGCATATCACCTTCCCGGTGGACAAGGCCCTGCGCGAGCGAATAGAAACGCTGTTTCTGGCGGACGACTGGCGCGTCGACACACTGCCCGGTTACAGCTACACCGAGCGCGCCAACCCGTTTGTCACCTTTGCCGCGATTCCGCCGCGTGCACGCTACCAGTTCATGCTGGATCATGCAGAATACTTTACCCGCACCTTCATTCGCGGCCCGGTATGCCGGGGCCAGATTGCGACGGATGTGATCCGGGATCATTTCTGGGCCATCTTCCAGGACCCGGATGATGACCTGTTTATCACAGAAGGCGCCTACCATAATCGTGTTGCGCCGCTGCTGGGCCTGCCGGGCCAGAACGACGATCTGCTCAAGGCGGGCAGCAACTGGCGCGAGTATCGCGACCGCCGCAATCGCTACCTGACACTGCGCAATCAGGCTTATGCAGCAGCCTATCAGGATGGCGCCTCCCTGGATCATGTCTGGGACGGCGACGGGCATAACACCAACGCGGTGCTTTCGATTTTCCGTCACCACGACAGCGCCACCGTGGAGCGCGGCCTGATCGGTCGTGTGCCACAAACTATCTGGTGGATGGATTATCCGCTGTTCGAGCGAACCTATTATGAGCTGGTGGTAAACTTCGATGTGTTCGGCAACGTCGCACATCAGATTCAGACACGGCTCTACTTTGATCTGATCCGTAACGGGTCGGAGCATAACTTCCTGCGTCTGCTGCCACCCGGGGCACGCAAGACCGAGCTGGAAGACTGGTATCGCGGCAGCGGCCGACTGAAAAGCCATGTCACCTATGCGCCACTGGATAACACCACGCCCACCGCCGAGCCCTTCGCCACCGATGCGCCGAAACAGGAACTGGGCGTGCGTTTGCTGGAGCGTTTTGCCGATATCAATGTGATGGCGCAGGACGCGATCAATCGCTGCGCCGACGGCGAATGCATGCGCCCCGACCAGCCGACCTGGATACAGGAGACGGATGCCCACCTGTCACGATTGGCCTCAGTACGTGCCGAGCAGTTACCGGGCATCCGCAAGTTGCCGGACGCCAGCTATCTGCGCGTGCGCCATGACAACGGCGAGCGCACGGTGTACACGCTGGTGCGCAACCGCGCCCACAGCAATGTCGCCTTCATGCTGGGCGAAGAACTGCGCTACGAACCGGACAACGACTATCTGGTGGTCTACCCGGGCATTATCAGCAGCTATCCCAACTTCATGTTTGATGTAGCCGCCAACGAGGTCGAGCAGTTCAGCCGTCACCTTGGTGTGGTGGAAAAGCAGGAGGACTTCGAAACACTGGTGAAGCGCTGGGGCGTGCGGCGCACGCATCCGGACTTCTGGGAGGTTCTGGAGGATGTCACTGCGTGGCTGCATGAGCAGCGGCCGATTGAAGCCGGAGTGTTTGATATCAACCGGTTTGAGAATTTGTAGAAGGCGAGTCTGCAGAAAGGATGTCGGGCTGGCGCACCAGCCCGGCATCTTTCAGGATAGCATCAGCCGTTGGCGCGGCGCGGACGACCACTGCCACTGCCGTTGCGCTGGGCGCGCACCGGCGCAGGAGCGCCATTGTCCATACGGATATTCATCTGCTGACCGGCCACCCACACTTTTTGCAGGTGCGTCAGCGCAGCACGCGGCAACGAGTCCGGCAGATCCACCGTGCTGTATTCCGGGAAGATGTCGATGCGGCCAATATTGGTGCTGTTGAGCTTGGCTTCATTGGCAATCGCGCCGACGATGTTCGACGGTTTGACACCATGGGTGCGGCCCACGTCGATGCGGTAACGGGTCATGCCTGCATCCGGCACGGACGGCGCACGCGGTGCACGGTCTTCACGGCCACCTTCGCGACGGGCACGCCCTTCACGCGGTGCGCGATCAGCACGCGGCTCACGGTCATTGCGGTTCAGGCGGATCACCTGTGCGGGGCGATCTTCTGCCAGCAACGGCTTGTCGCCCTGCAGCAGACGCGCCAGCGCGGCAGCGATGTCCACGGGGTCGGCACCGGTTTCGGCCTGGCTGGCCTGAATCAATGCACGGTAGTCATCCAGACCGCCGCGGCCGATGACTTCACCCAGACGACGAATGAACTTCGCCTGGCGCGCCGCATTGATATCCGCGCCCCGGGGCAGCGGCATCTCGGTCACTTTCTGGCGGGTCAGGCGCTCGATGTTCATCAGCATGCGCTTTTCACGCGGCGTCACGAACAGGATCGCATCGCCCTCGCGCCCGGCACGGCCGGTACGGCCGATCCGGTGAACGTAGGTTTCGCCATCAAACGGGATGTCGTAGTTGAGCACCATGGAGATGCGCGGCACGTCCAGACCCCGGGCCACCACATCGGTCGCCACCAGAATATCCACACGGCCATTTTTCAGCTGCTCGACCACTTGCTCACGCTGCGGCTGGGCCATATCGCCGTTCAGGGCCGAGGCACGGAAGCCTGCGCCCTGCAGGAATTCCGCCAGCTCGACAGTGCTTTCCTTGGTGCGTGCAAACAGGATCACACCATCGAAGTTTTCTGTTTCCAGCACCCGCAACAGCGCATCCGGCTTGTCGCGGTGATTGATAAACAGGTAGCGCTGACGAATCGCCGCCACGGTGGCCGTCTTGGTCGCCACAGTGATTTCCTGGGGATCTTTCAGGAAGCGCTGAGCCAGCTTGCGAATCGGTGGCGGCATGGTCGCCGACAACAGCGCCACCTGGCAGGCTTTCGGGGTCTGCTCCATGACCCATTCCACGTCATCGATAAAGCCCATGCGCAGCATTTCATCGGCTTCGTCCAGCACCAGACACTGCAGGGTGTCCAGGCGCAGTGTGCCGCGCTTGAGGTGATCGACCACACGCCCGGGCGTGCCCACCACCACTTGCACGCCTTCGCGCAGTGCCTTGGTTTGCGGGCGATAATCCATACCGCCACACAGGGCCACCACGCGCAGATCACGAGCGTGCTGGCCATACTTTTCAAACGATTCGGTCACCTGCAGCGCCAGCTCGCGCGTCGGCGCCAGCACCAGCACCTGCACGCCCTGCGCCGGGGTGCTGCCGAAACGGGAAATCAGCGGCAGCGCGAACGCGGCCGTCTTGCCAGTGCCGGTCTGGGCCTGGCCAATGACATCACGGCCACTGAGAATCAGCGGAATGATGGCACTCTGAATGGAAGAGGGCTGGGTATAGCCCATATCGCTGATGGCTTTGAGCACTACAGCGTCGAGACCCAGGGCGTCGAACGCCGGGCTGTCGTTTTGCACAGACATGTATCACCTTGAACGCAATGGCTCACACCACGCGCTTTAACATACGAATGTAAGAGATATCAGGCGGCGGCCATGTTGATCGCCGCAGGACATCGCACCAGGCTTCCCGTGAGAAGCCCATGACGTGTCCAGGAGGACAGTGAGAGGGGCCGGTACGGGATTCGGCACCGGCAGGGCCGGTGCGGACAGACGCGCGTTTACCAACGGGCGGGCTGTCACTCAAGCGGGCGGAGTCTACAGCAGGCCTGCGCCCAACGCCAGTGATATCTGCAAGGTGGCGGAGGTATGATAGGCGGCTTGTCCGATGCTGGAGACCGCCATGCCGACCATCTGGGTCGATGCCGATGCTTGCCCGAACATGATTCGCGAGGTGCTGTTTCGTGCCGCGCAGCGCGTTGGCATGCCGATGATTCTGGTGGCCAACCAGCCGCAACGCACGCCGCCGGGTCAGTTGATTCGTGCCATTCAGGTGCCAGGCGGCTTCGATGAAGCCGACGACTACATTGCCGAGCAGGTGGCCGCCGGGGATCTGGTGATCACGGCCGATATTCCGCTCGCCTCGCGCACCATCGAAGTCGGCGCCACGGCGCTCAACCCCCGTGGCGAACTCTACACCCCCGACAATATCCAGCAGCGGCTGACCATGCGTAATTTCATGGAAGAAATGCGCGGCGCCGGGCTGGCCAGCGGCGGCCCGCCGCCCATGGGTCTGAAGGACAAGCAGACGTTTGCCAACGCACTGGATCGGTGGATCGCCGTCAACAAGGACCGCTGACTCCCGAACTGTGCTAGGGTCGGGAGCCATGGACGAGATCGAAGCCGCGCTCAAGGCGTTCGCCAATTTCATGTGGGGCCCACCGCTGGTGCTGTTGCTGGTGGGCGGCGGCCTGTTCTTCGTGCTTTATTCGCGCCTGCTGCCCTACCGCCACTTCGGTCACGCTCTCGGCATCCTGCGTGGCAAGTATGACAACGCCGACGACGACGGCGACATCTCCCATTTTCGAGCCTTGAGCACGGCACTGTCTGGCACCCTGGGCCTGGGCAATATTGCCGGGGTCGCCGTGGCCATCACGGCGGGCGGGCCCGGCGCCGTGTTCTGGATGTGGGTCACCGCCGTGGTCGGGGTCGCCACCAAGTTCTACACCTGCACGCTGGCAATCATGTATCGCGGCCGCGACAGCGCGGGCGATCTGCAGGGCGGGCCCATGTATGTGGTGCGCGAAGGCCTGGGCCGACGCTGGTGGCCCCTGGCCACGCTGTTCGCCGTGGCCGGGTTGATCGGGACCCTGCCGGTGTTCCAGGTCAATCAGCTGGTGCAGTTGCTGCGTGAAGTGGTCGCGGTGCCGCAAGGTTGGGTCAGTGAAACCAGCAGCTTCGGGTTTGATATCAGCGTGGGCCTGATCGTACTGGCGCTGGTGGTGCTGGTGGTGCTCGGGCACATCCAGCGCATCGGTCTGGTCACTTCGCGCCTGGTGCCCGCCATGGTGCTGCTCTATCTGGGCATGACATTCGCGGTGCTGAGTCAGCATCTGGCTGATATTCCAGCGGCGCTGGTGCGGATCGTCACGGATGCGTTCACCGGGCAGGCGGTGGCGGGCGGGATTCTGGGCGCCGTGATCGTGGAAGGTGTGCGCCGGGGTGCCTTTTCCAACGAGGCCGGTATCGGCACCGAAGTCATGGCACACGGTGCCGCGCGCACCCGCGAGCCGGTACGCGAGGGGCTGGTGGCGATGCTTGGCCCGGTCATCGATACCTTGCTGATCTGCACCTGCACCGCGCTGGTGGTACTGGTCACCGGCGCCTGGGACGGCGATGGCGGCGGCCTGACCAGCGACCGCGGCGTGTCCCTGACCCTGAACGCCTACAACACGGTGATGCCCGTGCTGGCCGGGCCACTGCTGGCAATCATGGTGACGCTGCTCAGCCTGAGCACCATTCTGACGTTCTGGTATTACGGTGCAAAATGTCTCGGCTTTTTGTGTGGCGCGCAGGTGCAGCATCACTACATCTGGTTTTACGGCACCCTGATCCTGATCGGCAGCGTGGTGTCTCTGGATACCGTGCTCGGACTGATTGATGGCATGTATGCCGTGATGGCCATTCCCACCATGACCGCCTCGTTACTGCTGGCCCCGAAGGTGAATGCAGCGGCCAGGGATTATTTTTCCCGGCATCGTTTTCGGCGCAAAGGTGATGGCGTTTTGCCACCATAGACAGCCTCTGAACAAGACGCCATAGTCGATCAAACCTTTGGCAAAAACGCCACACAGCGCGATGACATTCGAACCGTTTCGTAAACTGTTGCTGGAACGCCAGGCCTTGCTGGAGCGCATTGATGCGGAGAGTCTCACCCCGCAGCAAGACGTGTCGGCAGAGCAGACGCCGGTGGTCTTTTCCACCGCCCGACGCCGGCATGAAATCCGCGCCATCCGTGCCGCACTGGTGCGCATCGACAACCGCCGTTATGGCTGCTGCGAAGACTGCGGTTGCACCATTCCCGAAACACGGCTGTCGCGCTATCCGACTGTCACCGTGTGCGCCGATTGCGCAGAATCACGCGAATCCTCTAAAGGATAGGCCCCCCGCACACGCACCTGCGCCAAAGGCCCATGGGTATCCAGGTACGCGTCCAGTCCGTAAACACGGGCCAGATTGTCTTCCGTCAACACCGCTTCCGGCGTGCCGTCGGCCACGCACTGGCCATCCTGCAACAGCAGGATACGACTGCCATAGGCGGCGGCCAGCGACAGATCATGACAAGCCATGATCAACGCCGTCTCCGTGTCCTGCGCCAGCATGGCCAGCTTCGCCACCAGACGATACTGCTGCGCCGGGTCCAGGGCCGAGGTGGCCTCGTCGAGCAACAGCAGTCGTTCACCCGACATCGCATTCAGTTGCACCAGCACTCGCGCCAGTTGAACCCGTTGCTGCTCACCACCGGACAGGCTGGTGTACAGCCGCCCGGCCAGATGCAACACATCGCACCAGGCCATCTGCGCTGCCACGGCGGGATGCTGACCGTCGCCCGCATCACGACCAGGCAATCCCTGCGCCACCACTTCTTCCGCCAGCATGGGGAAACTCAGGGTCACCTGCTGGGGCATCACCGCGCGACGCCGCGCCAGCTCGCCCCACGACAATGACGTCAGCGGCACGCCGCCCAGATGCACCGCGCCGGATTCTGTGGGCCACTCGCCAGACAGCACCCGCAGCAACGAGGATTTACCGGCACCATTAGGCCCCAGCAACATGACACGCTCGCCCGCCCGGACCTGCAGGGAGAGGTCATGCAGCAAACGTTTGCCGTGGCGAACCAGACTCATCCCGCGCACAGACAACAGCGGTGTAATACCCTGCAGCGTCATTCTGGCAGCCTCCTCATTAACAACGCCAGAAAGAAAGGCCCGCCCAACAGCGCCATCATCAGGCCAATGGGAAATTCCGCCGGGGCAACGATCAACCGCGCGCCGGTGTCGGCCAGCACCAGCAGCACCGCACCGAGCAATGCCGAGGCAGGCAGCAATGTGCGGTGATCCACGCCCAGCGTCAGGCGCACCAGATGCGGCGCCACCAGACCGACAAAACCGATCAACCCGGACACCGACACCGCCGCGCCCACCGCCAGCGCGCACATCACCACGATGCGCCGCTTGAGGCGGTCCACATCGTGCCCCAGGTGGAGCGCCACCGACTCGCCCAGCAACACCGCGTTCAGGGCCCGCGCGAGTAAGGGCATGGCCAGCAGCACCAGCACAATCCAGGGCGACACCAGACGCAGGTCACGCCAGTCGGCCTGCGCCAGACTGCCCATGGTCCAGAACGTAAGGGTGCGGAGCTGGCCATCGTCCGCAATAAAGGTCATCACGCCCACGCCCGCCATCGCAATGGCGTTGATGGCGATCCCCGCCAGCAACAGCATGGCCACATGCGTCTCGCCCTGGCGGCTGCCGATACGCCAGATCACTGCCGTGGTCAGTAAGGCGCAGACAAATGCCGTGAGCGGCAGGGTCATGCCCGGTACCGTCATATCCCAGTGGGCAAAAACCCGCTCGCCCAACACGATTACCGCCACCGCGCCCAGCGCTGCGCCACTGGAAATACCGATCAGACCCGGGTCGGCCAGCGGATTACGAAAGAGCCCCTGCAACAGGGCACCGGACACGCCGAGCGCAGCCCCGACGAGCATGGCCAGCAGCAGACGCGGCAAACGCAGTTCGCGCACCACCAGTTGCACACTGGCTTCGGCCTGGCGATCGAACAGCCCCTGCCAAACCTCCGCCACACTCAGCGGCATGGGGCCGGTGCGCAGGGCCAGCAGGGCTCCTGCCAACAGCAGCCCGGTCAGCAACACCAGCGCGGGGCGCGCTGGCAGCCGTCCGGTTACCGGGACCATGCCACCCCGCCCTGCCCGCTCGCCACATCCAGCACCTGCGCCATCGCGTCCGGCAGGCGCGGGCCAAAGCCCAGCAGCAACATGCTGTCCGCCACCAGAATACGGCCGTCGCGGCCGGCGGGCGTCATCTGCAACGCGGGCCAGTCCTCGGGTTGAAACTCACCCGGGCGAGTCTCCGCCACGATGATCATGTCCGGCGCCAGCGCCAGCAGCGCTTCGCTGCTCAGCGGACGATAACCGCGCTGACCGGTAACGGCATTGGGCAGGCCCAGACTGTCGAGTAACGCCTGGGCCTTGGTGTCCTGCCCCGCCAGGCGCACGCCATGCGCACCCGCCGACAGCAGGCACAGGACCTTCGGCGGGTCCGCCAACGGCAAGCGCGCCTGAATCCGTTCAAATGCTGCTTCCAGCGACGCCACCAGCGCATCACCCGCCTCCACCTGGCCGGTTTCCGCCGCCACCTGCCGAGCACGGGCAATCACGCCTGCGGGTGAAAGGGCGGCGCTGATCGGCACCACCTCGGTCACCCGTTCCAGTTGCCGCAAGGTGCGCGGCGGCCCGGCCTCACCCTCGGCCACCAGCACCTTGTCCGGACGCAACGAGACAATGCCCTCCACCGGCAGGTCGCGCACATAACCAACGCGCGGCAAGGCGCGCGCTTCCGGCGGCCAGAGGCTGGTGTCGTCCACCGCCACCAGTTGCGCTTCAGCGCCCAGCGCGTAGACCATTTCCGTCACCGCGCCGCCCGCCACCACCAGGCGCTGCTGCGCCGACACCGGCAACGCCAGCAGCAACACCGACAACGCCACCATCAGCCGTATCATGGCGCCGTCTCGATCTGCGCCAGCAGGTCACGCCAGGCGGGCAGCTCTGCCTTCCCCGGCTTGCGTTCACCGAACAGGCTCAGCACCAGTTCCCCCGCCGCATTGAACGCGTCCAGCGAGGTGATGTCGCCGTCCTCGGACGGTCGCCGCACCACCCACAGCTGTTTCATTTCTGCCGTGCGCATATGCAGATTGAAATGCGGGTCGAGCACGTTGAACCATTCGCCGGTGCGCAGCAGCCGATGCACCTGCCCGGTGTAGATCTGCACGATGCCGCGATTGCCGACAAACGCCATGATCGGTGTGCCAATTTCCGCGACACTCGTGAGCACGTTTTCCACACTGTCCGGCGCCACTTGCCGGGCCCAGGGCTCACCGACTTGCTCCAGCGCCGTCAGGCGATCCAGCCCGTGGCGTTGCAGCATGTCGTGGAACTGGTGCACGTCGGTGATCGCTGCCCAGTCTTCGCGCAGCGGTTGCGGATCCGGCAGCGACGGCTTGCGCTGGAACACAGGAGCACTCTGCAGTGTCAGGGGCGGGCGTTGTTCAGCGGCGCGGAAGCGCGCCACCAGCGCCTCCCAGGCCTGCATGTCGGTGCCGTCGGTGGCATAAACCTTGTGCACCGCCTGGCCGCTGTGATCAAACATCTGCAGGCTGTGGCGCGGGCCCTTGGGCCCGGCTTCGGTCACGGCGCAAGCGTGACCCCAGTGCGAGAAAAACACACGCAGGTCGATCTCGCCCAGGCACAGGCCCATGCGGCCGCCCTCCATGACACTGAACTTGCTCATCTGGCCGGTGGTTTCATGCACCACTTCGTCGTTGCGCGCCAGCGTCATGATGCGCCCCAGCAACGATAACGACGGATAGATCTCGGTAAAGGCAGGTTGCAGCCGCACCACCTTGTCTTCGGGTTCGGTCAACAACAGCGCCAGTTCGCTGACGCCCAGTTGCTCCGCCGCGTTACGAATGCGCAGGCGCGGCTGCGTTTCGCGCAGGGCCCGCCAGGCCGCTTGCAAGGCTTCGCGCTGTTCCGGCGAGTGCGGCACCGGATTGTGCCGCGCGGGTGTCGATACCTGAGTCATGGGATTACTCCTGAGCGTCATTCAGATCAAGGGCACGCCAGCGCAGGCGAGGATGCCCGCTGGTGCCGCCTTCGTTGTAATAGCCGATCACCTGCAACTGGAATTGCGGCGCGTCGTCATCGTTGCGATCGGTATCAATGCGGTAGACGCGGTAGTTTGGCCAAAGGCGGTGATTGCCCTGCAAATCGTAGGCGTACCAGCTTTGCTGCGCGAAAATGCCGCTGCTGCTGTCGGCGGCGTACAGCTGCGCCGGGATCGGTTCGCCACTGTCCGGGTCGATGGTGGCGCTTTGCCAGGTGGCCAGGTCCGCCCAGTCATGCGGGCCAAAT
>ERZ869909.2497-NODE-2497-length-12079-cov-4.141893_pt1 | contig 12079 bp, 9 predicted proteins | sample MGYA00520892_ERZ869909 | MGnify/ENA primary metagenome ERZ869909 (study PRJEB32215, sample SAMEA104723947) | bioreactor metagenome | biome: bioreactor; feature: anaerobic bioreactor; material: water | place: China | collected 2015-03-12 ... | reverse complement strand
GTAGCTCAACTGGTCAGAGCCGGCGGCTCATAACCGCTTGGTTGGGGGTTCGAGTCCCTCCGGGCCCACCATTTTTCCTGTCCTCCCTCGCATCCGCTCGGTCGGTCCTCGCTGACGCTACGGGCTCGGTATTGGTGCGTAGCCCTCCACCATTTTCCCGCATTTTCAGGCTTGCAGGCTCACCGTCCTGAACGTCAGTGACACGCGGCGGGTCCTTGGACGGCGCAGGCCATCGACAAGGTCTGATTTGCGCGCCGGAATCTCGTGCGTCCAGTCATAGCGCGCCTGACCCGACAGGATCAGCAGGGATAACGGCTCCAGCACGTGGCCACGCTGCTCGCCGGTTTGACGGCATCGAAACAGCATTTGCACAGGTCCGCCAAGGCTTAGCGAGGCGACAGCCGGGCCGAAACACGGCTCGCAATCGATATGGGCCGATATTCCCTGCCCAGGCAGATACTCGTTGACGATCACCTGATCGATGCGGTCCGGGAACTCTGGCAATGCTGAAACCGCTTCGCTGACCGGCACCAGCCAGTCCGGCAACGGGCCGAGGCGCATAGCCGGTGTAACGCGGCGCTCACGATAGTCGTAATGCCACCCATAGTGCTGTACGCGGCGCTTCAGATCAGAACGCCATTCGCTGGAATCCACCCAATCGAGAAGCCGCCCACCTGCCCCTTCGGGCAGGAAATCCCCGATGATGCTGGCCCCCGGCGGCAATATCGGTTGTGTCATCGGATCACGGCCCGGCTGGCCTGACTGCAGCCCGCCCCCTACCCTTTCAGCAGCGCTTCGAGGATGCGGCGCACTTCAGCGCCATGTTCGGGATCGCCAAGGCCGAAAGCGGCGGCGGCGCGCAAATATCCGGTCTTGGAGCCGGTATCGAAGGTTTCGCCGGTAAAGGGCAAGGCGTGGAAGGGGCTGGTTTCCATCAGTTTCAGCATGGCATCGGTCAGCTGGATCTCGCCGCCCGCGCCGGGCTTTTGCTCTTCCAGCGCGTGGAAAATCTCCGGCTGCAGGATATAGCGCCCTGAAATCATCAGATTGGACGGAGCATCGGCGATGGCAGGCTTTTCCACCATGCCGCGCATCTCGATCAGATCGCCCTTGCGCTGGCCCGGTTCGATAATGCCATAGGAGCTGACCTCCTCCATCGGCACTTCCTCCACCGCGATGATATTGCCGCCCGTCACCTTGTGGGCCTGTACCATGGCGGCAAGGCAGGGGGTCTCGGCGCGCATGATCATGTCGGGCAGGAGGACGGCAAACGGTTCATCACCAATAATGTCGCGCGCGCACCACACCGCATGGCCAAGACCCAGCGGGGCCTGCTGGCGTACAAAGCTGCACGCGCCGGGCGCGGGCAGGTCAGCGCGCAGCTCTTCAAGTAACTTCGTCTTGCCCTTGGCCTCCAGCGTCATTTCCAGCTCATAGGCGGTGTCGAAATAATCCTCGATCGACGCCTTGTTGCGGCCCGTCACGAAGACGAAATGCTCGATACCGGCCGCACGCGCCTCATCAACGACATAGTGGATGGCCGGCCGGTCAAAGACGGGCAGCATTTCCTTGGGCATTACCTTGGTGGCGGGAAGGACGCGCGTGCCAAGACCGGCAACGGGAAGGACGGCCTTGCGGACCGGCTTTTTCGACATGCTCGATACTCCGTGGGGAGGCTTATTCGACGGTGACGGACTTGGCGAGGTTTCGCGGCTGGTCCACATCCGTCCCCTTGTAGACGGCGACATGATAGGCGAGCAACTGCACCGCACTGGCGAACAATAACGGATTGGTCAGCTGGCTGCCCTTCGGCAGGGTGATGATCCGGGCGGCCTCGCCTTCCAGAGCGCGCGCGCCTTCCGGGTCGGTGATCGCAATCACATGCGCCCCGCGGCTGGCTACCTGCTGGATGGAGGAGCGCGTCTTGTCGAACAGCGCATCGTGCGGCGCGATGACGATGACCGGCAGGCCTTCCTCGATCAGGGCGATGGGGCCGTGTTTGAGCTCGCCAGCGGCATAGCCCTCGGCGTGGATATAGCTGATTTCCTTCAGCTTCAGCGCGGCTTCAAGGGCCAGCGGGAAATTCTGGTTGCGGCCCAGATAGAGCACGGTCGGGTGGCTGGCGATTTCCTGGGCCAGCGCCTCGATCTCGCCTTCGCGTTCCAGCGCTTTGACCATCAGGCCCGGCGAGGCCAGAAGGCTGGCCACATGGCCGGCCTCCTGCGCGCGGTCCAGATGGCCGCGATGGCGCCCGGCCAGCACCGCCAGGCACGCCAGCGCGGAAAGCTGGCTGGTAAAGGCCTTGGTCGAGGCCACGCCGATTTCGGGGCCGGCCAGCGTCGGCACGACGAGGGAAGCCTCGCGCGCAATCGTGGAATGGGGGGTGTTGACCAGTGCCAGCGTCTGCACACCCGCGGCAGCCGCGAGGCGCATGGCTTCAAGCGTGTCGGCGGTTTCACCCGACTGCGAGATGAACAGCGCGATGTCGCCGGGCAGGAAGACCGGGTCGCGATAGCGGAACTCCGAGGCGATATCGACCTCGACGGCCAGCCGCGCGAGCGAGCCGAACCAGTAGCGTGAGATTTCGCCTGCATAGGCTGCCGTGCCGCAACCGACGATTATGAGGCGGCTGGCAGAGCGGAAATCGAGGCCGGCGATCTCGTGCACGCTGTTTTCAAATGCGTCCGCATAGTGGGATACGGTGCGGCCGATCACTTCGGGCTGCTCGTGGATTTCCTTTTCCATGAAGTGGCGGTGATTGCCTTTTTCGGCCAGCACATGGCTGGTTTCGGCGGGCACCAGCTTGCGGGTCACGCCAGCGCCTTGTCGGTCGAACACCTCGATTGCGCCCGGGCGGATCACCACCATGTCGCCATCGTCGAGAAACATGATCTGGCTGGCATGGCCGGACAGCGCCAGCGGGTCCGATCCCAGATAGCCTTCCGTGCCGCCAAGACCGGCAATCAGCGGCGCGCCCTTTCGTGCGCCCATGATGAAGCCGGTTTCGCCCTCAATCATCACGCCCAGCGCAAACGCGCCTTCAAGGCGGGGCAATACCGCTTTGAGGGCGGCAACAGGATCGCTGCCCGCCTGCATTTCGCGGTCGATGAGATGGGCCACCACTTCGGTATCGGTCTGGCTGGTGAAACTGCGCCCCTGCGCGGCGAGTTCTTCGCGCAGTGTCTTGAAGTTCTCGATAATGCCATTGTGTACGACCAGCACGCGGCCGGCCTGGTGGGGGTGCGCATTGTCATCGCTGGCAGCGCCATGGGTGGCCCAGCGCGTATGGCCGATGGCGGTACTGCCGCCAAGTGCGGGGGGAATCTTGTCGGCAAGGGCCTGCACCTTGCCGGTGGCGCGCAGGCGATGCAGCGCCCCGCCCTTGTCTATCACGCCTATCCCGGCGGAATCGTAGCCACGATATTCAAGCCTGCGAAGACCTTCGATAATGAAGCCTTCCGCCTCGCCGTGACCGACCACACCTACAATGCCGCACATTCAGCAACTCCCGGATTTGCCGCAGACGTTACGCCCCTGATTTCAGCCTGCTTAGTGGCAGGCCGCACAGCGTTAGGCAAGGCGGGGCGCAATCACGCTTGATGACGGTTTGTGAAATGACGAGCCCGATGGCGGTTTGCGCACGTCACGGGCCATGGACGCCCCGGACCCGATGGGTTAGGAGTTCAGGTTCATGCTAGGGGACATTTGTGGAGCATTGAGGGCATGAAACTGCCGTTCAGGACCATGTGTGCGGCAGCTGCCCTGCTCACCGGACTGATGTTCGCAAACGCTGCCGCCGCGCAGGAAGGCGAGCGCCCGATCTATCTTGACGCCATCGAGATCGAACAGAACCGCGAAGGCAATGTCATCACCGCGCGCGGAGAGGTCAGCGTCCAGTCAGGCGACCGGATGCTGTTCGCCGACGAAGTGGAATACCGCACCGACGAAGACCGCGTGATCGCGCGCGGCAATGTGCGCCTGCATGACGGGGATATGCCTGCCCAGACCGCCGAAGAGATCGAGCTGACCAATGAATGGTCGGAGGCGATGGCCACCGGCTTTGCCATGCTGATGGACAATAATGGCCGGGCCGCCTCGGCCTATGCCATCCGCAGGTCGGACGGGGGCGTGACTCTCCACCGGGCTTACTATACCGCCTGCGATATCTGTGAGGACAGCCGCCGCCCGCCGACCTGGCGTTTTCGCGCCCGCGAGGCGGTGCAGGACCCTGAATCGGAGATGATCTATTACCGCGACGTCCGGCTGGAGGCGTTCGGGGTTCCGATTTTCTACTCGCCCGTCTTTGCCCATGCAGACCCGTCTGCGCCGCGGCGTTCGGGCTTCCTCATTCCGACGGTGGATCTCTCCAACCGGCTCGGCTTTGTCTACCAGCAGCCCTATTACCATGTGATGTCGCCGCATCGCGATCTCGTCGTCACGCCGATGGTGATGACCGAATACAATCCGGTTGTCCGCTACGAATACCGCCAGCGTTTCTGGTCTGGTGCCATCAGGATTCGCGGCAGCGCCACCTATGAGCAGGAGTTCGACCGCGATGGCGGGTTCGGCGATTCCGAGCTTCGTGGTCACATTGCCGGTTCTGGCGCATTCAATATCGCGCCGGGCTGGGTCTGGCGCTTCAATGTCCAGCTGACGTCCGACCCACTATATATGGAGCGCTACGGGCTGCGAGGCGATGCGGACCGGAGTTCGGACTTTGCCAGGCTCAATGCCCGCCTCCTGCCGACCGAGATCAATGTTCGCGGGCGGACGCGGCAGTATTTCGCCAACGCAACCGTCATGGGTTTCCAGTCGCTGGCAGACAATATCGCCGATGAAACCCTGCCCATCATAGCCCCCATCGTGGAAGCCGAATACCGGCTGCCGCTTCCCGGCTGGGCGGGATTTGCCAATGCCAGGGCATCCGGCATCTACCTGACGCGCGATCTGGGCAATGATTACGCGCGGGCGACGGGCGAAATCGACTGGTCGCGCAATTTCACCCTGCCCGGCGGCATCCGCGTTTCTCCCTATGCCGGCGCGCGCGGCGACGCCTACCGCTTCACACGCACCAATGCGAGCGGCGTGACGCTGGAGACGCGCGAATTTACACGCACCATGGCTAATGCCGGTGTGGACGTATCATGGCCCTTCCTGCGGCCGGGCGATCTGGGCGACACGATTCTGGCGCCGCGCATCCAGCTGGCTTCCTCGACGGCGCTGGGCGACGATGAAATCGCGCCGGGCGAGGACAGTCTCAATCTGGAGCTTGATGTCTCCAACCTGTTCGCGCGCAACCGGGCCAATGGCTATGACGCCTGGGAAGAGGGTACGCACCTCAATGCCGGCCTGACAGCCAGTTTCCAGTCGAAGACGCGCTATCTGCCCGACACCGAGCTGTTTGTCGGCCGCAGCTTCCGTCTGGATGGCGATGCCAGTTTTGGTCCGGGGTCCGGCCTCGATGAACAACAATCGGACTGGGTGGCACAGCTCGATGTCAATTTCGGCAATCAGTTCGAGCTGGGTGTGAGAGGCCGTTATGACGGCGACACGACCCAGGCCAACCGGATCGATGCTTTCTCGCGCGTATCGATCTGGCGAGTGACGGGCAATGTCACCTATTCACTGGTCGACGATGCAGCGGTTAATACGCGGGTGCGTGAATCGGTCAATCTCGGCGGTAATTTCCGCGTCACCGACAACTGGTTTCTGGCCTATTCAGCCGTGCGCGATCTGGAGCGCGGGGTTACGCGCCAACAGGATGTCAGCCTGATCTATCGCGATGAATGCACCGATCTGCGGATCATTTACGACCAGACCAATTACGATATCGGCAATCTGGGCCCCAGCCGGTCGATCATGCTGCAGGTGACGCTGTTCTCGATCGGGAACCGATAGCCCGCAAGCCCCGCACAAGGACCGTGTCCTGCTAGAACTCGCGGATTGCGGCGATGACCGCGTCCTGCGCGGCTTCGTCCAGATAGGGGTGCATGGGCAGGGAGATCACCTTTTCTGCCTTGCCTTCCGTGACAGGCAGTCCGCCCGGCCCGGCAGGGTATTTCGCATACGGCTCCTGCTGGTGGATCGGGATTGGATAGTACACGGCGCTTGGAATGCCGCGTGATTTGAGATGGGCCGCCAGCGCGTCACGGCGGCTGTGCTCGATCGTGTACTGCGCCCAGACAGACACCCCATTTGCGACGACCTGCGGCACGGCATCGACATGCTTTTCCAGATGCGTGTTGTAGCGCCCGGCAATGCGGTTACGCGCCTCGATCTCGTCGGGGAATATGGCGAGCTTTTCCAGCAGCACCGCCGCCTGGATGGTGTCCAGGCGCGAGTTCATGCCGATACGGACATTGAAGTATTTGGGATCGTGCTCGAAGGCACGCTTCTCGATGTCGCGCGGCATGGCTTTGCCATGTACGGCGAGCGATTCCATGATCTCGGCCAGATCCGCATCATCGGTCAGCACCGCGCCGCCATCGCCATAGCAGCCCAGCGGCTTGGCGGGGAAGAAGGAGGTGGTCGTCACATCGCTCCAGTGCGAAGGGTGCTTGCCGTCGAGCGTGCAGCCAAAGCCCTGCGCGCTGTCCGCGATCAGTTTAAGGCCATGGCGCTGCGCAATCTCGGCAATCTGCGGATAGTTGGCGGGCTGGCCGAACAGGTCGACCGCAATCACGGCACGCGGGTTCAGCTCGCCTTTTGCCTTCACCATCTCGATGGAGGCCTCAAGATGGGCCGGGTCCATATTGTAGGTCGCCGGGTCGATATCGACGAAGACTGGCGAGGCGCCAAGCCAGGGCACCACTTCCGCCGTGGCGGTAAAGGTGAAGGACGGACAGAATACCGCGTCACCGGGGCGCAGCCCCCACGCCATCAACGGCAGGACCAGCGCATCAGTGCCATTGGCACAGCCCAGCGCGCGCGATGAACCACTGAACCGGGCCAGCGCAGCCTCAAGCTCCTGAACTTCCGGGCCCAGAATAAACCGCCCGCTGCGCACGGCGGACATGATCCGGGCGTCCACCCTCTCCGCGATACGGGCGTATTGGGCTTGAAGATCAATGAATTGCATGACTGGATCCTGTGGGTCGGCTGCCGCCATCGGGCGGTGTTCTGATTGGCGCGACCATGATGCAGGCCTGCGCGAGGAGGGAATCACAATCTGTTTCGATGTCTGCGGGCAAGCCCTCACGGGCCGGGAAGGCTCACTTCACCCGGTCAGCCAACCTTTTAAGGTATAGCGCATAGGCGCCGCCACCCATCGCATCGGCGAGCGCGCGCAAATCCTCGCGGGCGATAAAGCCCTGCCGGAACGCGATCTCTTCCGGGCAGGCAATCTTCGAGCCTTGCCTGCGTTCCAGCGTAGAGACGAAATCGGCTGCTTCCAGCAGGCTGTCGGGCGTGCCGGTATCCAGCCACGCATAGCCCGCGCCCATGGTTTCCACCTCCAGCTCGCCTGCATCGAGATACATCTGCAACAGGCAGGTAATCTCCAGCTCGCCGCGCCCGGACGGCGTGACCTTGCGGGCGCGCGCGGGGGCGTTCCCGTCGAGGAAGTAGAGCCCGGTAACGGCAAACTCGGAAGGCGGCGTTTCAGGCTTTTCGACGATGTGCGTTGCACGGCCCTCATCATCGAAAGCCAGAACGCCATAGCGTTGAGGGTCGGCAACCTCATAGCCGAACACCGTCCCGCCTGATGGACGCGCATCCGCCGAACGCAGCATCTCGCGCAGGCCCTGGCCAAAGAAGATGTTGTCGCCCAGCACCATCACCGATGGCGCACCGGCGAGGAAATCTTCGGCCAGCAGATAGGCCTGTGCCAGCCCGTCAGGCGATGGCTGCGCGATATAGCTCAGCGATATGCCCCACTGGCTGCCATCACCCAGCAGCGCCTGAAACAGAGCCTGATCGTGGGGCGTGGTGATGATCGCGATCTCGCGCACGCCCGTCATCATCAGCACCGACAGCGGATAATAGATCATCGGCTTGTCGTAGATCGGCAGGAGCTGTTTGGAGACCACAGCCGTGACCGGATAAAGGCGCGAACCTGATCCGCCAGCCAGAATGATACCCTTGCGTAGTGTCACGGCCATTTTCCCGCAGTGCGATCCAACCGGCCCCCTGTATCCGGCGCGTGCTGCCGGACGTCAATGCGCGCCGCGCGGGTCAGACCTTCGTGCCGAGCCGCTCGCCTGCACCCTTGCGCGCCAGCAGCGGCCGCCACCAGCGCTCATTGTCGAGATACCACTCAACCGTGCGGCGCAGACCCTCCTCCAGCGTCACAGAAGGGCGCCAGCCCAGCTCGCCGGCTATCCGGCTGGCGTCAATCCCGTAGCGGGCATCATGGCCGGGCCGGTCATCAACAAAGCGGATAAGGCTGGCATGGGGCTGCGTTGAAGGACGCAGCTCATCGAGCACCGCGCACAGGGCTGTCACCAGCTCCAGATTGGTGCGCTCGCTATTGCCCCCGATATTGTACGACCGGCCCGTCTCGCCGCGTTGCAGGACGTTCAGCAACGCGTCGGCATGATCCTCGACATAGAGCCAGTCGCGCACATTCGAGCCATCGCCATAGACCGGCAAAGGCTCGCCCGCGAGCGCCTTGATGATCATTAGCGGGATCAGCTTTTCCGGGAAATGATACGGCCCGTAATTGTTCGAGCAGTTGGTCAGCACCACGGGCAGGCCATAGGTCTCATGCCAGGCGCGCACCAGATGGTCGGCCGCCGCCTTGGACGCTGAATAGGGCGAGCGCGGATCATAGCGCGTCTCTTCGGTAAACTTCACTGACGGATCGGCAGGCAGGGAGCCATACACCTCGTCAGTGGAGATATGGTGGAAGCGGAAGGCTTCCGGACGGCCCTTGCCCGCCCAGTATTTGCGCGCGGCTTCGAGCAGGTTGAACGTGCCGTTGATATTGGTCTCGATGAAGTCCGCCGGGCCATCAATGGAGCGGTCGACATGGCTTTCAGCCGCCAGATGCATGACGGCATCGGGCTGATGGGCGTCAAAAATCCGGTCCAGCGCAGCCCGGTCGCGTATGTCTGCGTGCTCGAAGGCGTAGAGCGGGGAGGTGGCCACAGACGCCACATTCTCCAGCGAGGCCGCATAGGTCAGCGCATCGAGATTGACTACTGCCAAGCCGCGCGACACCGCCAGGCGGATGACCGCCGAGCCGATAAATCCCGCCCCGCCTGTGACCAGTACTTTCATCGCCCTGCCCGGCTCCCCCGCGTTCAGATTTCCTGATCGAACGCGCCGACTTCAGGATATTTCGCCAGCTCCTGCTTGATCGCGGCGAAGATCGCGCTGACATCTTCTTTGGAGGCGAGGCTTTCGACCACCACGACCAGGTTGGGCGTGTTGGAGGAGGCGCGGATCAGCCCCCATGCCCCGTCAGCAAAGGTGAAGCGCACGCCATTGACGGTGTTCACCTCGACGATCTCGCGGCCCGCCACCGTCTCACCCTTCGCCTTCTTGTCTTCAAAGCTGGCGATGATGCGCTCCACCACATCGTATTTCACCTCGTCCGCGCAGGCGGGCGACATGGTGGGGGAGCCATAGCTGACCGGCAAAGCGCGCTTGAGATCGGCCATTGAGCTGTCCGGATTATTGTCCAGCATGGCGAGGACGCAGCGCGCCGCCGTCAGCCCGCAATCATAGCCCTTGCCGACGGGCGGCTGCAGGAAGAAATGGCCGGACTTCTCAAAGCCCGCCAGCGCGCCCAGCTTGTGGGAGCGGCGCTTGATGTAGGAATGGCCGGTCTTGAAGTAATCGGTCTTCGCGCCATTGGCTTTCAGCACCGGATCAGTGGCGTAAAGCCCGGTCGATTTCACATCGACCACGAAAGTGGCGCCCTTGTGCTCAGCGGAGAGATCACGCGCGAGCATCAGGCCCACCTTGTCGGCGAAAATCTCCTCGCCCTCATTATCAACGACGCCGCACCGGTCCCCGTCGCCATCGAAGGCAAGACCGACATCGGCCTTGTGCTCGCGCACCGCCTCGGCCAGCACGTGCAGCATCTTCATGTCTTCGGGGTTCGGATTGTATTTGGGGAAGGTGTGGTCCAGATCGCAATCGAGCGCGACGACTTCCACGCCCATGGCTTCGAGTGCCTGCGGCGCAAAAGCGCCCGCCGTGCCATTGCCGCAGGCAGCGACGACTTTCAGCTTTCGCTTTGCTTTGAAGCCGCCCACCAGATCGGCGATATAGCGTTCGCGCACGCCATCGGCGCGCACATAACCGCCGCCAGAGCGCGCCTTGCCAAGCCCCTCAAGAACGATGGTTTTCAGCCGGCTCATCTCGTCCGGGCCGAAGGTCAACGGACGTTCGACGCCCATCTTCACCCCGGTCCAGCCATTGGAATTATGGCTGGCCGTGACCATGGCGACGGCGGGAATATCGAGATCGAACTGCGCAAAATAGGCCATGGGCGACAGGGCAAGGCCAATATCATGCACCGTCACACCGGCCTGCATCAGGCCAACCTCCAGCGCCTGTTTGACCGAAAGCGAATAGCTGCGGAAATCATGGCCCGTGACGATATGCGGGGCGACACCCAGCTCGTGCATCAGCGTGCCAAGGCCCAGTCCCAGCGCCTGCACACCGTAAAGATTGAGCTCCGGTGCCTTGTCAGACCCCGGATGACCGAACCACCAGCGCGCATCGTATTCGCGAAACCCGGTCGGCTTGATGAGCGGGCGGGTTTCAAACTCCCAGCTATTGGGCGGGATGTCGGCGGCGGGGCGCTGGCTATCGGTCATGTGTGCCTCTTTGGGGGGTCAGGTCCGGTCCGGGGTGAGCGCGTATCAACCTAGCTGAGACCGGCACGCAATAGATCATGAATGTGCAACAGGCCGAGCGGCTTGCCGGTTTCATCACAGACAAACACGGACAGGATTTTGTGCGTTCCCGCCGTCATCAGGCGCAGCGCATCGGCGGCAAGATCGCCGGGCCGGACGCTTTTGGGATTGGCCGTCATGATCGACTCGACCGGCGAAGCAGTGAGGTCCGGGCTCATATGGCGGCGTAAGTCACCGTCCGTGATGATGCCGGTCAGCTTGCCGCCGCGCGTAATGCCGACACAGCCAAACCCTTTGGCGCTCATCACGATGAGCGCGTCGGCCATCAGCGTGCCTTCTTCGGCCAGCGGCATGTCATCATGCATCAGATCGCCTGCCTTGAGGAAGGCTGCGCCCAGCGTGCCGCCGGGATGGAAGGTGGCAAAATCGGCAGCCGTAAAGCCACGCGCCTCAATCAGTGCCACGGCGAGCGCATCGCCATAGGCCATCATCAGCGTGGTGGAGGTGGTCGGTGCGCGCGTCTCCGCGGCGGCTTCCGGCACATCGGGAATGAGCAGGAGATGATCGCTCGCCTTGGCCAGCGTACTGTCCTTGCCTGCGGTGAGCGCGATCAGCGGCACGCCGAAGCGGCGGCAATAGGCACTCAGATCCCCCAGCTCGCGCGTCTCGCCCGATTTGGACAGGGCCAACACCGCATCGCTGGAGGTGATCATGCCCAGATCACCATGGCTGGCTTCTGCCGGGTGGACATATTGGGCCGGCGTGCCGGTAGAGGCGAGCGTGGCGGCGATCTTGCGCGCGACATGGCCCGACTTGCCCACACCTGCACAGATGAGACGGCCCCTCAGGGTGGCCAGCAGGCTGACCACGCCAACAGCGCGCTCATCGAAGGCATCTTCCAGGGCGGCCAGCCCCTCGCGCTCGATACGCGCGGTCCGGCGCATGGCATCAAGGATACGCGCCGTGTCTATCCGGGCAGAGGGGCGGTTCAGGCTTTCAGGTTCAGACATGGAAAAGGGGTCGACCTCAATCACGGCCCACGGCCTGCACCGGGTGCAAAGACGCCGGGCCGAGGGGTTTCACTTGGCTTGAGGCTTTAGCAGCGCTGTTTCGTGCTGGCCAGTTCAGAAGGCGTGATTGCCGATCTGGGTGGCGACGAAGGACAGGAAACGGTCCAGCGTTTCCTGGGTTTCTGTCTCGATGATACGTGCGCTGGCCTGGCCGCCCGGTTCGGTCATGTAGAACATGCATTCGGAGGTCCGCGCCGCCAG
>ERZ869909.2496-NODE-2496-length-12081-cov-5.346218_pt1 | contig 12081 bp, 11 predicted proteins | sample MGYA00520892_ERZ869909 | MGnify/ENA primary metagenome ERZ869909 (study PRJEB32215, sample SAMEA104723947) | bioreactor metagenome | biome: bioreactor; feature: anaerobic bioreactor; material: water | place: China | collected 2015-03-12 ... | reverse complement strand
ACGCCCATTTTCAGCCGCTCGCCAGGACCGTTTCCCTTGCCCACGCCGGCGAGGAGATCGCGGCGCGGCTGACGGTTGCCGCCAACGGCAATGCGCGGATCGACGTGGGAGAGGCAACCGTCTCGCTGCCCGCCTCGGGCAGCGCCGGCTTGGCCACGGCGCGCTGGCCGGGCCACGTCACCGTCTTTTCCGGCGCGGCCAGCCACACCTTCGCCGTCCACGACCCGTTCGCCGACGCGGAAGCCGCCGCGGCGGGCGGCGATGCCCTGCGCGCGCCGATGCCCGGCCTCGTCAAGCTGACGCGGGCGGCGGCGGGCGACAGCGTGCAGAAGGGCCAGCCGCTCCTGGTGCTCGAAGCCATGAAGATGGAGCACACCATCGCCGCCCCGCATGACGGGGTGATCGAGGAGATCGTGCCGGAGGGCGCGCAAGTCACGGACGGCGCCGTTCTGGTGCGGTTCCAGGAATAGGCCGGGAACGGCCGATGACGCAGCCCGATCCCCTGCTTCCCGCCCGCCACCGGCCTTATGAGGACGTGCTGGCGCTCGTCGTCGGCACGGCGCTGACGGCGCTCGGCCTGACGATCTTCGCCGAGGCGACGCTGCTGACCGGCAGCACGGCGGGGCTGGCGCTGCTGGTCCAGTACGCGGCCGGCTACCCCTTCGCCGTGGTGTTCTTCGTCATCAACCTGCCCTTCTACGCGCTGGCGCTGATGCAGATGGGGTGGCGGTTCACGTTGAGGACCTTCTGCGCGGTGCTGCTGGTCTCGCTGTTCGCCGGCCAGACCGGCCGCTGGGTCGAGTTCTCCTATCTCGACCCGCTCTATGCGTCGCTGATCGGCGGCACCGTCATCGGCGTCGGGCTGCTGATCCTGTTTCGGCACCGCGCCAGCCTCGGCGGCGTCAACATCCTCGTGCTGTTCCTCCAGGAACGGTTCGGCCTGCGCGCCGGCTACGTCCAGCTCGCCATCGACGCGGCGATCCTGGTGGCCGGCCTGTTCTTCGTGCCGGCCGACAAGGTGGCGCTGTCGCTTTTGGGCGCGGTCGCCATCAATCTGGTGCTGGCGCTCAACCACCGGCCGGGCCGCTATATCGGCGTGAGCTGAGCCAAAGGCGTGGCCCGAATGGAAAGGCCGCGCCGGCTGTTTCCTCCGGTCGCGGCCTTTTCGCCCCTTTTGAAGTCGCGGCGCTTTTCGCGCCTTGTCGCCTTCCCTGTGTAACCTGCCCTGTGTAGCCTGCCCCTGTGTAACCTGCTTGTGTCGCGCGGTTCAGTGAACCGTCATCCATTCGCGCGCCTCGCGCAGCGCCCTGGCGATCTCCGGCTTGCTCATCGTGGCCGACAGCTCGGCCCGCAATTCGGCGGCCCGCGCCGAGCCCTTGATGGCGGCGATGTTGAACCATTTATGCGCCGCGATGAGATCGACCTCGCAGTCGCGTCCGGTTGCGTACATCATGCCCAGCTCGAACAGGATTTCCGCCTGGGCGTTGGCGCCGATGCCGGCGTCGTGCATGTCGAAACGAGCCATTTTCACATTCCCTGTTTCAGTCCCGAGAGCCGTCTGTTTCGGCCTGTCCGGTCGTTGCCGTCTGTGGTTCCGAGAATGGCGGGGAGCCTTGAATCCGTCGTTAAATGGCGTGCTTAATTTGGAGAAAACAAAATTAAAACAAGAGGTAAATCCTGCAATTCATTAACGATGCCAAGGCGCGGATCCCAAGGGATTCGATGAAAATACCCGGAAAATTGCATCCCGCAGCGGAAAGGCTTCGCTAACCACGAACCGCTTCCGTTTTCCGCCGCGCTGGTTTACGCTTACGTTCGCGTCAGCAAAAGAAGCGCGCCGCCGTCAGCCGACAGCGTCAATCGAACGGGAGGAAACATCATGAAGCGCAACATGCTTGCGGTGGCGGCCGCGTCACTCGTCCTGGCGGGCCCGGCGCTCGCCGCGCAGCCGATCGAGGGGACGTGGAAGCGCACCAACGGCACCCTGATCCGCTATGCCGCCAGCGGCGGCGACAAATTCTGCGGCACCGTCATGAACGGCGAATACAAGGGCCAGTCCATCGGCTGCATGTCCGGCTCGGGCAATTCCTACAAGGGCCAGGTCAACAAGCTCGACGAGGGCAAGACCTATTCGGGCAGCGCCACGATCAGCGGCCGGTCCATGAAGCTGTCGGGCTGCGTCGCCGTGGTCCTTTGCAAGTCCGAGACGCTGACCCGCCAGTAGGAAGCCAGAGCGGCTTCAGGAAAGGCGCGAAGCGGTTCCGTTTCAGCGATAGCCGCCGCCGCCGCTTACATAGACGGGGTCGGCGGTCATGAAGGAACAGGCGTCGGAGGCCAGGAAGACGATGAGCCGGGCGAGTTCCTCCGGCTGGGCGAACCGTTTCAGCGGAATATCGTTGCGCAGCCTTTCGGCCATCGCCGCGTCGGTGCCGGAATTTGCCTGGAAGGCGGTCTCCACCGCGGCGGGAGCGACGGGAATGCAGCGGATGCCCCGGTCGGCGAACTCGCGCGCGATGCCCAGGCTCAGCGTCACCACCGCCCCCTTGATCGCCGCATAATGGATCGAGGTGCCGGGGCCGCCGCGTCTGTGGGCCATGCTGGCCATGTTGAGGATGGTGCCGCCGCCGCTCGCGATCATCAGCGGCAGGGCTTCCTGGACGGCGTAGTGGGTGCCGTAGAAATTCAGCGCGACGCTCCGTTCCATCAGCGCGTCATCGGCCTCGAGATAGGTACAGCGGCGCAGCGCCGAGCCGGCCGAGTTGAGCAGCACGTCGAGCCGGCCGTGACGCCTCTCGCCGAGTTCGACCATCGCGCGGAGATCGGCGCGGCGGGTGACGTCGGTCGCGATGAATTCGGCATCCGCGCCTTCCGCCCGAAGCTCCGCCGCGATCGCGCCGCCGCTCTCCGCGTCGATGTCCGCGAGCACGAGCCGCGCGCCGCAACGCGCGAATTCGCGGGCGGACGCCGCACCGATGCCGGAGGCCGCGCCGGTGATCGCCACCACCTTGCCGACGAAGAAATCCTTATTGGCGAACATGTCCCGTTTCCTTTCTGGCGCCCCCTGCCCGCAGGCGCAGGAAGCGGGCCGGCGGACCCGCCCAGGGACCCGCCGGGTCGTTCGTTTGTCGCGGCGGCAGGCTCAGAGCTTCAGCGCGAAGGGATCGCGTTCCTCCAGCGAGAAATCGATCATGACGTTCTTGGTCTGCAGGAATTCCTCCAGCGCGACGAGACCGCGTTCCTTGCCGAAGCCGGAATCCTTGTAGCCGCCGAAGGGCGCCATCACCTGCGCCGCGCGATAGGTGTTCACCCACACCGTGCCGGCGTGGATCGCCCGGATCATCCGCATCGCCCGCGGCAGGTTGGTCGTCCACACGCCGGAGGCGAGCCCGTATTTCGTGGCGTTGGCGATGGCCACGGCCTCTTCCTCGGTATCGAAGGGGATCACCGCGAGAACCGGACCGAACACCTCTTCCTGCGCGAGCTCCGAGCCGTTCTCCACGTCACGGAAGATCGTGGGTTCGATGAAGAAGCCCTTGTCGAGACCCGGCCCGCTGGCGGGCCGACCGCCTGTGACCAGTTTCGCGCCCTGCGAAACCGCCGTGTCGATCCGCTCGAGGATGCGCTTGAACTGGGGCTCGTTGGCCGCGGTCCCCATCTCGGTCGCCTTGTCCAGCGGGTTGCCGAGCTTGATCTTGGCCGCTCGCGCCGCGAGGCGTTCCACCACCGTGTCGTAGACGCCGCGCTGCACGAGCAGCCGCGAACCGGCGATGCAGGTCTGGCCGGTCGCGGCGAAGATCCCCGCCAGCGCGCCGACCACGGCCTTGTCGAGATCGGCGTCCTCGAAGATGATGTTGGGCGACTTGCCGCCCAGCTCCAGCGTCACCGGGATCAGCCTCTCGCCCGCATCGGCGGCGATCATCCGGCCCACCTGCGGCGAGCCGGTGAAGCTCACCCGGTCCACCCTGCCGCTGCGGGTCAGCGACTGGCCCACCCGGTAGTCGCCCGTGACGATGTTGATGACGCCGGGCGGGAAGCCGGCTTCGTGCACCAGCTTCGCGAATTCGAGCGTCGTGCACGAGGCATGCTCCGAAGGCTTGATGATCACGCAGTTCCCCGCGGCGAGGGCGGGGGCGAGCTTGTTCGACAAAAGCCCCATCGGCGAGTTCCACGCGGTGATGAGCACGCAGACGCCGAGCGGCTCGCGCCGGGTGAAGTCGAACACGTCCTTCTGGTCGAGCGGAATGGTCTGGCCGTGGATCTTGTCGGCCGCACCGGCGAAATAGCGATAGGCGCGCGCGGCGAAATGCATCTGCACCCCGGTTTCCCGGATCACCTTGCCGTTGTCGGTGGTCTCGAGAACCCCCATCCGCTCGGCGTTGGCTTCGAGAAGCTCCGCCAGCCGGATCATCAGCCGCGCGCGTTCGAGCCCGTTGGTCTTGCTCCAGACCGTCTCGTAGGCGTGGCGGGCGGCGGCGACCGCATCGGCCACCTGCGCGGCCGATGCCTGCGGCACCATCGCATGGGTTTCGCCGGTATAGGGGTTGATCGCGGGGAAATAGTCGTTTTCATCCGGCGCCACGAATGCGCCGTCGATGTAGAGCTTGTATTCCGTCTTCACATTTTCCTCCGTTCGCCGGAAATCATCTGTCACAGGTTGGGACGCAGCGTCTCGCGCACGATCGTGCCCGCGACGAGAGCGTCGAAAGCCTCGTTGATCTGACCGAAGCCGATATCGCCCGACCGCAGCCGGTCCACCGGCAGGCGGCCCGCCAGGAACAGGTCGAGATAGCGCGGCACGTCGCGCTTCGGGTCGCAGCTGCCCATGTAGCTGCCGCGGATGCTCTTCTCGTCGGAGACGAGCGGGGCGTGGGCATAGGCGTATTTCGCCGTCGGATCCGGCAGGCCGGAAGAGATCAGCGTGCCGCCCCGGCCGAGCAGTTCGTAGGCGGTATTGACCGCCGGCAGCGCCCCGGCCGCCTCGAAGGCGAAATCGACGCCGCCCCAGGTCGCGTCCATCACCGCCTGCCGCAGGTCGGGCGAGGACGCGAGAAAGCCGTGCGTGGCGCCGAGCGACTTCGCCAGGGCGAGTTTCTCGGGCAGCATGTCCACCGCAACGATCGGGTTCGCTCCCGCCGCCACGAGGCCGATGAGCGCATTGAGCCCGACGCCGCCGAGACCCACCACCGCAGCGCTCTGCCCCGGGCGGATGCGGGCGGTGTTGAAGACCGCGCCCACGCCTGTGACGACGGCGCAGCCGAAAAGCGCCGCCACCTCGAGCGGGACGTCCTTGCGAATGGAGACCAGCGAATTCTCCGAGACGACCGCATATTCGGCGAAGGTCGAAAGCCCCGTATAATGATAGAGCGGTCCCTGGTCGAAATGCAGCCGGCGCGCGCCGGATTGCAGCGTACCCTCCGCCCGCGCCGTCCAGGACGAGGTGCAGAGGTTCGGCCGCTGGTCCTCGCAATAGCGGCAGTGGCCGCAACTCGCGACGAACACGGCGACGACGTGATCTCCCGGGCGAAGGCGGCGCACGCCTTGACCGACCTCGCGCACGATTCCCGCCGCCTCGTGGCCGATGACGGTCGGAACCTTGCGCGGCCGGACGTTGGCGATGGTCGACAGGTCGGAATGGCACAGCCCCGCGGCCACCACCTCGATCAGGACCTCGCCCTCGCCGGGGCCGTCGAGGGTCACTTCCTCGATCCGGATCGGGCGCGAAACGGCATAGGGCGCGGGCAGACCCTGCTGGTGCAGAACGGCGGCTTTGATCTTCATCGCTAGGCTCTCCGTTCTTCCACGGGATCGACGTCGAGCCGGACGGCGTCGCCGTCGAGGCTCGCGCTCAGCGGCGGATATTTGCGCAGAACGAGCGGATCATGGCCGGGGACGATATGGTCTGGACTGTCGGCCAGCGCCCGGCAGAGTTCCCATCCGGAAAACACCTCGGGATAGTTCGCGAAGATCGGGAAGGGGTTGCCGTCGTCGATGTTGGCGTAGAAATGCGAGGCGTCGGAGGCGAGCACCACCCAGCCGCGCTGGGTGTAGACCCGGACGATCTGCATGCCCGCCGCATGGCCGCCGACCCGATGCAGCGAGACGCCCGGGGCGATCTCGGTCTGCCCGTGATGAAGCGAGAGCCGCCCCTCGAACAGGGTGCCGACCACGGTCTTGACGTCGTCCACCAGATAGAAGTGGTTCACCCCGTGATCGGCCATGTGCGGGCCGACCACATATCGCATCTCGTCGTTCTGCAAATGGACCCGCGCATTCGGGAACCGGTCGATATTGCCCGCATGGTCCCAGTGCAGGTGGGTGATGACGAGATCGTCCACCTTCGCCGGATCAACGCCCACGGCCTCCAGCCCCTCCACCGGGCAGCGGATGAACTCGTGCCCGCGTTGCAGGCATTTCCACTGTTTCGAGCCGACATCGACCACGATCGTCCGATGGGCGTTGCGGATCACCCAGATGTAGAAGTCCATCGGCATCGGGGTGTCGTGCGGATCGCCCTGGGCGCAATTGAGACAGTTGTGGAACCGCATCCTGAAGGGACTGGCCGCGAAGCGGATGGCGATGACCGAATAGGGATCGGGATTGGCCATCTCAACGCCCCATCATCAGATTGGGCATGAAGAGGGTGATCGCCGGGAAGGTCAGCAGGATGCCCAGGGTGACCAGCTCGACCAGGACGAAGGGCAGCACGCCCTTGAATATCTCGCCCGTACTGACGGACCCGCGCGCCGCGCTGACCACGACGAAGAGGTTCAGGCCCACCGGCGGCGTGATGCAGGACAACTCGATCAGCTTGACCATGATGATCGCGAACCAGATCGGATCGTAGCCCAGCCCGACGACGAGAGGATGGATGACCGGAATGGTCACGACCATCATCGAGATCGGGTCCATGATCATGCCGAGGATCAGGTAGAGCAGCACCAGCCCGCCCAGAAGCATCCACGGCGGAACGCCCGAATCCTGAATCGCGGTAAGCAGCGTGTCGATGAAGCCCGTCATCAGCAGCATTCGCGAGAAGGCGAGCCCGCCCATGACGATCAGAAAGACGGTGGCGGTCGTCCGGGCCGATTCCGACAGGCCGCTGGTCACGTCCGCGAGCTTCAGCCGGCGCATGACCATGCCGATGATCAGCACCGCCACCGCCCCCACCGCTCCGGCCGCGGAGGCCGAGATCATCCCCGAATAGATGCCGCCGACGATGACGAAGGCGACGATGCCGATCGGCAGGACCGAGCTCAGCGACCGGACCCGGTCCACCAGCGGCACCGCCTCCTGCACACGCGGCGCCCAATGGGGCCAGATCCGCACGAAGACGCTGATCGAAACGACGTACATCACCACGGTCAGCAAGCCGGGAAGGATGCCGGCCATCAGGATGCGGCCGATCGACTCGTTGGTCAGCACGCCGTAGAGAACCATGGTGATCGAGGGCGGGATCATGGCGGCGAAGGTTCCCGCCGCGGCGATGATGCCCGCCGAGACGCCGCGATTGTAGCCGAGGCGGAGCATTTCGGGCAGCGCGATGCGCGTGAACAGCGAGGCGCCGACGATGGTCGAGCCGTTGATCGCGCTGAACCCGGCCGAGGCGAAGGAGGTGGCCATGTAGAGCCCGCCGCGCACCCGCGCCAGCCACATGTCGGCCGAGCGGTAGATGTCGCGCACGATCCCGGTGGAGCCGGCGATGACGCCCATGGCGATGAACATCGGGATGGCGGCGTAGACGTAGTTCGATCCGACCGCGAAGGGCAGCGTGCGGAAGGTCGTGAGCGTGAAGTTCCAGCCGACCGTGCCGACAAGCCCCGCGATCGAGGCGGTAAGCATCGAGAAGGCGACCGGGACGCCGAGCAGCATGAGCGCCAGCATCAGCGCGATCGCCAGAAGCGCGATGGTAAACGGGTCCATTAGTGTTCCTCGCTCGACGGAGCGCTTTCGGGGTTGATCGCGGCCGGCAGCGAGCCGGGCCAGATCACCAGGCAGATCAGCTGTCGCACGGCTTCGGCGGCCGCGATCACGAGGCCGACGGCCGAGGCGCATTTGGCGAGCCATATCGGGATCGGGAAATAGCCGGCGGCGACCTCGCCCGATTGGGCGGCGGCGATCGCGCCCATGGTGCCTTGGCGCGCCAGAAGAAACATCACGAGCACGCCGATCAGCAGGGCGCTCAACTCGCCCAGATAGCGCATACGGGCGCCGAAGCTCTGCTTCAGAATGTCGACGACGACATGGGCGCGCTGGCGCTGCACGGTGGGCAGGGCGAGAAAGATCGCCGTCGCCAGAAGCGATTCCGTCATCTCCGTGCTGGAGAGGAGCGGGCTGCCGACAAGGCGGCCGAGCGTGTCGCCGGTGCCTATCAGTATGATGGCGCTCAGGCAGATGCAGGACACCACCAGGCAAAGACGGATGGGAACCGCCATCGCCAGTTCGATCTTGCCCGCCAGAGAGGCGCGGGGTTCCCCCGCGCCTGCACCGGTCGGTCGCCTGGCCTGACCTTCGGTCATTCACCACGCTCCGCGAGGATCTTGCGGGTATCCGCCACGACCGATTTCGCGGCCTCGCATATGCCCTTGTCGCACATGGACTGTTCCCACAGGCCGAGCATGTCGGGGAACATCGCGTTGAGCTTGTCCTGCTCCTCGAAGGTCACCAGTTCGGCGCCGTTTGCGACGGCGTCGGCGATCCATTTGTCGTTGAGCTCCTTGAACCGGCTCTGTTCGTACGCGACGGCCTCCGTATAGGCCTCCTCGAAGACGGCCTTCACATTGTCCGGCCAGCTGTCCCAGGTTTGGATTCCGGTAAAGGCGGAATAGGCGGCGATCGAACCGAAGGAGATGTCGCTGAAATAGGGCGCGACCTCGGCCAGCTTCATGAAGCCCGCATTTTCATAGGAGTTGTAGGCGCAGTCGAGCGTGCCGCGCTGCAGCGCCTCGTACATCTCGGTCAGCGTCACGTTGACCGGCACGGCTCCGAGCTCCCTCAACACATAGGGCGGCCAGTCGCCGAAGCTGCGGATGCGCTTGCCCTTCAGATCCTCCAGCGTCTTCACGGGCGAGGTGCATTGGAGCCGGTAGGGCTCGAGACCATGGATCTGGAGGACCTTCACGCCGTTATTGGCGATCTCCTCCTTCACGTACTCGTTGTTGTTGATCTGGTATTCCTGCACCGCCATCGCGGTGATCGGATCCCAAAAGACCATCGGCAGCGAGTTGGTCAGGCCGATCAGCGGCCATTGCGCCGGGTGATAGGTCGGCACGAAGCTTCCGATGTCGACCGCACCGGCCTGAACGAGCTCCATCAGTTCGCTGGCGCCGCCGAGACTGCCCGACCAGAAGAATTGGATCTTTACCTTGCCTCCGGTCTTCTCCTCGACGATCTCGGCCAGCTTCTGCTCGGCCTGGGCCGCGCCCCAGGTGTTGGGCGCGAAATGGGCCCACCGCAGGTTCATGCTGGGATATTCTTCCTGCGCCCAGGCCATCGGCGCCTGCAGCACCGCGACCGCCGCCGCGGCCATTGCCACCAGTTTCCTCATTCTGTCCTCCCTTTCGTTGACAATTCAACGGTCAACAGCGTGACCACACTCGACCCGCCCCACGGTCGGGACAGGGGCCATCTCGAAACCTCAAGCGCCCGTCAGGTTTTGCGTCGGGATGTCACCACGTGCTTCCTCCAAGCAGCGCTGACGGAGATCAGGTTAGTGTGAAGGATGCTAACAGGTCGAGTTCTTAAGTCAACTGTAAACAGTATATGTTTTATCATTGCCCTGAGATCGGCTTTCGACGCCCAGGACACTTGCAGTCGCTGGCAAAATGGCCAGGACTCATGCTGCCCAAGCCCGCTCCCGGATGGCTGTCCCATCCGTTAAAGGTTGATCCGTTCTCGCTGCAGGTCAACTGTTGACAATATACTAAAAAATGTTGAATCTGCCTCGCAGCGCCATAGCAGGAGGATCGGAAGAGCATGGATTCGCGAACGGGTGAGTCGAAGGCCGCTGCAAAAGCGCTTACGGGACCGGGGGGCGACCGGGGCCGCAGGAAGGCGTTCCGTGCGCTCGTCGAAGCCCGGCAGGCTACATTGCTGCCCGGCGCGGCCAATGCGTTGACGGCGCGGATCATCGAGGAACTGGGCTTCCAGGCGGTCTATCTTACCGGAGCCGGGTTGACGAATACCCATCTCGGCATGCCCGATCTTGGATTCGTCACGCCGAACGAGATCGCCGACACCGCGGCGCGGATCAGCGACGTCTGCACGCTGCCGCTCGTCGCCGATATCGACACCGGATTCGGCAACGCGCTCAACGCCTACCGCACCGTTCAGATGATGGAACGGGCCGGCTGCGCCGCGCTGCAAATCGAGGACCAGATATTTCCCAAGAAGTGCGGGCATTTCACGGGCAAGGACGTGGTGCCGCTCGAAGAGATGACCGGCAAGCTCAAGGCCTGTCTCGACGCCCGTTCGGATCCCGACCTGCTCATCATCGCGCGGACGGATGCGCGCGCGGTGCTCGGCTTCGAAGCCGCCCTCGACAGGGCCGCCGCGATGGCCGAGACCGGAGCGGACGTCATTTTTGTCGAAGCGCCCCAATCGGCCGAGGAGATTCGCCGGATCGGCCAGTTGCCGCAGCCGCAGCTCATCAACATCGTGATGGGCGGGCTCACGCCGATGCTGACGCTCGATGAGCTGCGCGGGGCCGGCTTCTCGCTCGTGCTCTACGCCAATGCTGCGCTGCAGGCCTCCGTGCTTGCCGTGAACCACGTCCTGTTGCACCTGCGCGACAGCGGATCGCTGCACGGTGCGGAACACCTTCTGGCAAGTTTCGCGGAACGTCAGCGGATGGTGCGCAAGGACCATTACGACGCAATGCAGGACCGATACACCGGCGCCTGACCGTAACACGGCTGCGGGGAGGAGAAGAATGTCGCTGAGGAGCATTCCCGCGCAGTTCTGGCGCGGGGGCACATCGAAGGCGCTCGTCTTCGACGACAGGAACCTGCCGCCCTCGCAGGAGGTGCGCGACCGCATCTTTCTGTCGGCGATGGGCTCGCCGGATGCCAACGGCCGGCAGCTGAACGGGATGGGAGGCGGGATTTCCTCGCTGTCGAAGATTTGCATCGTCGGCCCGTCGAGCCGGCCGGATGCGGATGTGGACTACACCTTCGGCCAGGTGCCGGTGGGCGAAGGCGCGGTGGACTATTCGGGCAATTGCGGCAACATGTCCTCCGCGATCGGCCCGGCTGCATTGGAATTCGGCCTCGTGCGCCCGCCCGCCGATGGCGAGGCGGTGGTGCGCGTCCACAACACCAATACCGGCAAGGTCATCGTCTCCCGCTTCAGCGTGATCGAGGGGCGGCACGATCCCTCGGGCGATTTCCGGATCGACGGCGTGTCGGGCAGCGGCTCGCCGGTCCGATTGGAATTCCTCCATCCGGGCGGCGCCAAGACCGGGCTCTTGCTGCCGACGGGACGGGTGGTGGACGACCTGGTCCTGCCCGATGGAACCCGCATCGAGGCGAGTTGCATCGACGCGGCCAATCCCTGCGTCTTCGTCGCGGCCGCGGCGCTCGGAAAGACCGGCCTCGAACTCCCCGACGACCTCGAAACCGATCCCGACTGGCTCGACCGCATCGAGGCGGTGCGCCGCGCGGCCAGTGTCGCGATGGGGCTAGCGCCCGATCTCGCCGCGGCGGCGCGGGCGGAATCGTTGCCCAAGGTGGCGATGGTGGCGGCTGCGGCCGACGGGCCCGTCCTGTCCGGCCGGATCCTCGCGGCCGCCGATCATTCGATCTCGATCCGCATGATGTCGATGGGCAGGCCGCATCGCGCGGTTCCCGTGACCGGGGCGGTCTGCCTCGCCGTCGCGGCGCGGCTGCCCGGCTCGTTGCCGGCCCGGCTGCTTTCGCAACGCCCCGGGCCGATCGTCGTCGGCCACCCGTCGGGCTCGCTTGCGGTCGATGCGGACGTCGTGCCGGACAGCGGGCCGGACAGCGGGCCAGCCGGCGTGACGGTCCTGTCGGGCAGCGTTTTCCGGACCGCGCGGAAGCTGTTCTCCGGGGAAGTCTGGTTCGAATG
>ERZ869909.2495-NODE-2495-length-12081-cov-8.635538_pt1 | contig 12081 bp, 9 predicted proteins | sample MGYA00520892_ERZ869909 | MGnify/ENA primary metagenome ERZ869909 (study PRJEB32215, sample SAMEA104723947) | bioreactor metagenome | biome: bioreactor; feature: anaerobic bioreactor; material: water | place: China | collected 2015-03-12 ... | reverse complement strand
CCCGGCGACGGCCTTCCCGGCGTGTGGCGCGCGTTCGTGTTCGGCCTCCGTTACGTCGCGCAGCGCCCGGCGTTCGTCTTCCTGTCGGGCTTCATGGCGCTGACGCTGTTCGCGGGAGGCTTCACCTACGCGCTCTCGGGGCCCATCGTGCTCGGCCTCGCGGACGAGGCGACGATGGGGCTCACGTACGCCGCGTACGGCATCGGTAGCGTCGCCGGCGCCGTCGCGCTGGGCGCGTGGGGCGGACCGGCGCGGCGGGTTCCGGGGATCCTGCTCGCGACGCTGGTATCCGGCGTCGCCACCACGCTCCTCGGGTGGCGGCCCGACGTCGTCTGGATCGGCGCATTCTTCGTCATCCTGGGGTGCTCGCAGGCGGTCATGCTGGCGCTGAACCGGGTCGTGTTCCAGCAGCACGGGGCGCCGACCGTGCTGGGACGCGTGTTCGCGTTCCGGCTGGTGCTCGCGACGACCGCGCAGGCGGCCGGCGTGGTCGCCGCGGGGCTCCTGGCGGCGCGCGTGTTCGAACCCGCCATGTCCGTGGGCGGCGTCTGGGCACGACGCCTGGGACCGTGGTTCGGCGTCGGCGAGGGGCGGGGCGCCGCCGTTCTCACCACGCTCGTCGGCCTGGCGCTCGTCGTGGCGGTGCTGGCGACTGTCTCGTCCCGGCGCGTGCGACGGATCGAGGAGGCGCTCCTCGCGGATGGGGGTGCGCAGGCGCCCGCGGTCGCCCGCCCCGGCCTCACGCTCCCAACGCGACGACCATCGGGCTGAAGTACGGCACCAGCCAGATCAGCCACACGACGACGCTGAACCGGTGGAACCGCGTGAGCCAGACCTCGTCCCGCCGCCACAGCACGACCGCCGCCCAGACGGCGTGCACGAACATGAGCACGATCGCCAGGAGACCCGAGAGCCCGTGCAGGTCCCAGGTGAGGCCACCCGCGTGGTCGAACATCATGCCGGTGCCGATCGTGTCGAGCGCCAGGCCCAGAACGAACATCGCCAGGTGCCAGGGCCTCAGCCGGCCCTGGACCCGCTCGCTCCACACGCCGACGGTGTAGAACGCGAGCGCCAGGGTGATGATCACCGTCACGGCCACGGGCACGCTCCGACCTCCTCAGGACTCGCGGCGGTAGATGCAGCAAGCGCGCTGCTCGACGGCGCCCAACGATCCGTACAACGCGAGCGCCTCGGGGCTGTACCCCGCGATGGTCGCCCGCGTCAGGCCCATGGCCTGCAGCCGCCGCAGGCAGTCGTGGATGACGGCGCGCGCCAGCCCGCGGCGACGGAACGCGCCGTGCGTGCAGATGCGCTCGACGTCGGCGGCGGCGTTGCGGGCGTCGATCAGGGCCTCGCAGCCGGCCACGAGGCGACCGTCGGGGGCGCGCACGCAGAGGTCCGTCGGCGCGTGGTAGATGGGGTTCTCGCGGGCGACGGCGGCGCGCTCGAGGTCGCGCGCGAGCTCCTCGTCGGACAGGTCGGCGCGCCCCTCGAAGGCCTCGGCGCGAAGCCGACGCAACCCGGCGTAGTCCGGGTCCGTCGCCATGTCGACGATCGCGAACCCGTCCGGCAGCGGCGGCGGCGCGGGCAGGGGGCGCGTGAGGTCGAACGTGTAGGCGTGGAAGGTGGACGCGGGCCGGAAGCCGTGCCGCTCGAGCGCCGCGGCCTCGACGGTGGCGGCCGCCGTGATCTCCACCGAGAGCGGACCGCGATCGCCCCAGTGCGTCAGCGCCCATGCGAGCGCCTCGTCGACCAGCCAACGACGTCCGCGGGTCGTCAGCACCACGAACTGCGGGCCGCCCTCCTCCGAGATCGCCGCCGCGGCCAGGTCGCCGAGGCCGTCGAACCACAGGTGCGCGTTGCGCTCGCAGAAGCGCGGGATCGACGGCTTCGCGCCCCACAGCCCGTGCTTCCAGTCGACCAGGCGGCCGAGGCACCAGGTCGTGTGCGTGCGCACGTGGCCGGGGTCGTCGGTGACGAGGCGCGCGAGGCGAGCGAAGTCACCGGCCTCCTCGGCGTAGTCGCGGTGGGTCGTCCTCACGGCACCACCGACCCGCGTGCGTCCTCGCGGATGCGGTCCGACATCGCGCCCTCCGGGCCCGCTCGCCTGCGCGGCCGGCATCGCGGCCGGCACCACCCCTTCCACGGTAGCACCACCAGCCGCCAACCTCGCCTACCACGCAGATCGCGCCGCGCCGACGATCGCTAGGGGACGAACCGGTCGTGAGCGTCCGGAAGCCACGTCTTGCCACGTGTGACGTCGGGTGCTAGGGTCGCCGACGTCAGAAGGAGGAACCGTGAACACGACGACGGCACGTAGGCACGCGGCACGGTGGGTCGCCGCGATCGTCGCGGCGGCGCTGCTCTTCGGAGCTGCCCAGGCGCAGGAGCCGATCCCCACGATCGAGATCCTCACCACCACCGAGGCGTACGACCCGATCCGCTACGAGTCGGCGTTCATCATCGCCGAAGCCTGGCGGCAGCTCGGGTTCGACGTCATCGTGCGGCCGCAGGAGTTCTCGACCCTGTTGCAGCGCTTCTACGACGAGCAGAACTTCGACGTCACCATCCTCGGCTGGTCGGGCCGGGTCGACCGCCTCGACCCCCAGCACTTCCTGTCGACCCTCGACTCGCGCCAGACCAGCCTCGGTTCGAACAACCCCGGCGGGTACGACAACCCGGCGTACGACGCGCTGTTCGACGCGCAATCGCGCGAGTTCGACGCCAACGCCCGCCGCGCCTTGGTCCACGAGATGCAGGAGATCGCCGCCCCCGACGCGCCGCTGGTGATCCTCTACCACCGCGACGAGGTGATCGCCTACAACGCGACCCGTTGGACCGATATGGTCACGATGGCCGGCGAAGGCCTCTACAACGAGTGGACCCCTCTGCGCGCCACGCCGTTGACCGACGATCGCGTCCTCACGATCGGTTCGCCCCAGGAACCCGACAACGTCAACCCGCTCGCCTCCACCTCGGTCTGGGGCTGGAAGTGGATGCGGATGTACTACGACAAGCTCGTGCGCCTGAGCCCCGAGATCGAGCCGCTCCCGTGGGCCGCCGAGACCATCACGGCCGTCGACGACGTCACCATCGACGTCACCCTGCGGGCGGGCATGACCTTCCACGACGGCATGCCGGTCACGGCCGAGGACGTCAAGTTCACGTTCGATTACTACATCGAGCAGGACTTCGGTTACTTCCGGGCCTTCGTCTCGCGCATCGCGAGCGTCGAGGTGACCGGCCCGCTCGGCGTGCGCTTCAACCTCTCCCAACCGTTCGCGCCCTTCATCACCGTCACGCTGTCGCAGATCCCGATCCTGCCCGCCCACATCTGGAGCGGCATCGACAACCCGGGCGACCTCAACCCCGACGAGATCCCGACGATCGGCAGCGGCCCCTTCCGGTTCGACCGCTACGACCGCGGCGAGTACAAGCGCCTGACGGTGTACCCCGAGCACTTCGCGGCGGGCGACATCCAGATCGAGGCGATGGAGATGATCGTCTTCGCCGACAGCGAGGGCGTGTTCACCGGCATGCAGACGGGCCAGCTCGACATGACCGCCTGGCGCATGGAGCCCGGCCAGATCCCACTCGCCGAGGCCAACGCCGACCTCGTCGTCGTGGGCGTGCCCGATTTCGGCTACTTCCACATGACGTGGAACCTGCGTCGCGCCCCGTTCGACGACGTCGCCGTGCGCCGCGCGCTGACCATGGCCACCGACCGCCAGCGGATGGTCGACGTGCTCCTCGACGGCCGCGGCGAGATCGGCTCGAGCGTGGTGGCGCCGGTGAACGCCTTCTGGCACAACCCCTTCATCGAGCGCTTCGACTACGACCTGGAAGCCGCGCGCGCCGAACTGGAGGCCGCGGGCTACACGTGGAACGCCGCCGGCCGGATCGTCGCGCCCTGATCGTTCGCTAGCTCCTGTAGGGGGGCGCGACCCCGCGCCCCCCACCCCCACGACGAGGTCACGTTGAGCCGCACCTACGTCCTCCGACGCGGCCTGCAGGCGGTCGGCACGCTCCTGGTGATCGTGACCGCACTGTTCTTCCTGTTCCGCCTGGGCCTTCCCGACCCCACCGTCGCGCTCGTCACCGATGGCCTCAGTCCCGAGGACCGAGCCGCCGTCCGCGAACGCTTCGGCCTCGACCGCCCCTTGGTCGAGCAGTACGTCATCTATCTTGGCAACATCGTCCGGGGCGAGTTCGGCACCTCGTTCCACTACAAGGCCCCGGTCGCCGGCGTGGTGTGGGAGAAGTTCGCCAACACCATGGTCCTCATGCTCGTCGCCATCGTGTTCGCGTACCTGCTGGGCATCCCCCTGGGCGCCTACCTGGCGTGGAGGCGAGGCACCCGCACCGACACGCTGGGCATCGTGCTGGGCCTGACGTTCCGCTCGGCCCCGATGTTCTGGACCGGCATGCTGGCGGTCTTGCTGTTCGGCGTCGCGCTCGGGTGGTTGCCGACGTCGGGGATGCGTACGCTTCCGTACGAGGCGGCGAACTTCTTCGACAAGGTGTTCACGCTCGACTTCCTGCGCCACCTGGTGATGCCCGCCACGATCATCGCGCTCTTCTATCTTGGTTCGCCGCTCCTGATCATGCGCAACACCATGCTCGAGGTATACGGCGAGGACTTCATCGAGATGGCCCGCGCCAAGGGCCTGCCCGAGCGCGACGTGCTGTACCGCCACGCGGCCCGCAACGCGCTGCTGCCGGTCATCACGCAGCTGGCGGTCACCATCGGCCTGGCGGCGGGCGGGCAGGTGGTCGTGGAGGTGGTCTTCTCCTGGCCCGGCCTCGGTCGCGAGATCCTGCAGGCCGTCCGAACCTCCGACTTCCCGCTGGCGCAGGCCACCTTCATGCTGATGGCCGTCCTGGTGATCGCCATGAACTTCCTCGCCGACCTCCTCTACGGTGCCCTCGACCCGCGGGTGAAGCTCCGGTGACCCCTCCAGGCAACGCCGCCCGAGACGACGACGCAGCGGCCCGGGACGCCGCGCGGCCGCGGCGTCGGGCGCGCTCCCGTTATCTCGCGCAGGCGCTCGCTCCACTGCGGCTCGTCTTCCACGACCGACTGGCCACCACCGGCGTCGCGATCCTCGCGGCCGTCGTGTTCATGGCGTTGGCCGCACCTCTTGTCGCGACCCACGACCCGCGCGCCATCACCGAGCGTGCGGAGGGTTCGTGGATCACGCTCGGCCCCGAAGGCTGGCGCGTCCGGACGGCCATCGGCGACGATCCGCTCTACGGCCTCTCCGTCCACGGCGACGGCGCGCTCGCGGTGGGCGCGAACGGCCTCGCCACCCTCTTCGACGGCCGCGACTGGACGCCGTGGCCCCGCTCGACGACCGCGACCCTCCGCGGCGTCGCCCACGGTGCCCCGGGAGCGATCGCCGTCGGCGATGGCGGCGCCGTCGTCTGGTACGGCGGCGGCGAACCCCGCGCGTGGCAGCTCGGCGACACCGACCTCCACGGCGTCGCCTGGGTCGACGACGGCCGCGCCGCGCTCGTCGTCGGGGCCGGCGAGGCTGTCTGGCACGTGCCGCTGGCGGCCCTCGAGGCCGACGGCGGCGACCTCACGGCCACCGCCACGCGGCTCGCCAGCCCGGTCGGGCGCGGGCTCCTCCTGCGGGCGGTCGCCACCGACGCCGACGGTTCGGCGATCGCCGTCGGCGAACGCGGCCTAGCGTTGACGTGGTCGCCCGCCGACACGCCCGGCGGCGCCGGCGTGCTGCACCAGCTCACGCTTCCCACCTTCCGCGACTTCAACGGCCTGCACGTCGACGCAGCGAGCGGACGCGCCCTGATCGTGGGCGAGCGCGGCACGCTGCTGCGGCGCGAGGGCCTCGACGCGCGCTGGGTCGAGGACCCTCCACCGGACACGCGCGCCCTGCGTGGCGCCTGGATCGGGCCCGACGGCCGCGCGTTCGCGGTCGGACGCAACGGCGTGGCGCTGGCCTTCGACGGCGAGGCGTGGCGGCGCGACGCCACCGGCACCGAACGCCACTTCCGGGCGGTCGCCGAGGTCGCCGGAACACCGGTCGCCGTCGGCTCCGACCCGTTCGTCGACAAGCTCGCGCCGCCGTCGTCGGCGCACTGGTTCGGCACCGACCACCTGGGCCGCGACCTGTTCAGCCAGAACGTGTACGGCTCGCGCATCGCGCTGCTCGTGGGCTTCCTGGGGGCGGCGCTGGTGGTGCTCATCGGCACCAACGTCGGCCTCCTCGCCGGCTACTACCGTGGCCGCACCGACACCGTCCTGATGCGCATCGTCGACGTGATGTACGGCATCCCGTTCGAGCCGTTCGCGATGATCCTGGTGCTGCTGTTCGACCCCAGCCTGCTGATCGTGATCCTGGCCATCTCGCTGCTGACGTGGCGCACCGTGGCGCGGCTCATCCGCTCGCAGGTGCTGTCGCTCGCCGAGCGGCCGTTCGTGAAGGCCGCCCGCGTGGCGGGCGCCTCCGACCTGCGCATCCTCTACCTGCACATCGCGCCGAACGTGCTGCCGCTCGTCTTCCTCGAGCTGGCGATCATCCTCGGGGCGTCGATCATCGCCGAGGCCACCCTGTCGTTCCTCGGGCTCGGCCCGCCCCAGTCGATCTCGTGGGGCGGCATCCTGCACAACGCCCGCCTGTCCGGCGCCTGGCGCACCGCCTGGTGGTGGAACATCCCGCCCGGAGCGTTCATCATGATCACCGTCCTGGCCGTCTTCTTCATCTCGCGGGCGCTCGAGGTGATCGCCAACCCGCGCCTGAGGGGCCGATGACCCGCGACGGCCGCGCGGCCCCCCACCGCGGACCGCCCGCCGCCGGGCGTGCCGGCGAGGCGCCCGCGCCCCTGCTGGACGCCCGTGGCCTGCAGGTGTTCTACGACACCGAGGCCGGACCCGTGCGCGCCGTCGACGGCATCGACCTCCTCGTCGCGGCGGGCGAGGCGCTCGGCCTGGTCGGCGAGTCCGGCTGTGGCAAGACGACCGCCGCCAAGGGCGTCATGCGCCTGCTGCCGCCCAACGGCCGCGTCGCCGGCGGACGCATCGGCTTCGACGGCCGCGACCTGGCGTCCCTCGACGACGAGGCGCTGCGCCGCGTTCGTTGGGCCGAGATCTCGTGGATCAGCCAGGCCGCCATGAACGCCCTCGACCCCGTCTACCGGGTCGGCGACCAGATCGTCGAGGCGATCCAGGCGCACCGCGACGTGTCGCGCAGCGACGCGTTGGCGCGCGCGGCCGACCTGTTCCGCATGGTGGGCATCGACCCGCAGCGGCTGCGCGCGTACCCGTTCGAGATGTCGGGCGGGATGAAGCAGCGCTCCGTGATCGCCATGGCGATGGCGCTCGACCCCAAGCTCATCATCGCGGACGAGCCCACCACCGCGCTGGACGTGGTGACCCAGGCGCAGATCCTCGCCCGCATGCAGCGCCTGCGACGCGAGCATGGGATGGCGCTGCTCTTCATCACCCACGACATCTCGGTCGTCATGCAGACGTGCGACAGCGTCGCGGTCATGTACGGCGGCCTGGTCATGGAGCGCGGTCCCGTGCGCGACGTGTTCCGCCACCCGCTCCACCCGTACACCATGGGCCTGAAGAACGCGTTCCCGACGCTGGAGGGCGCCAAGCGCGAGCTCGTGTCGATCCCGGGCGCGCCGCCGAACCTGCTGCGGCCGCCCGTGGGCTGCCGCTTCGCCGAACGCTGCCCCTTCGCCACGGACCGCTGCCGGGAGGAGGCGCCCGCCCTCGTCGAGGTCGAGCCGACCCGGTGGGCGGCGTGCCACTACCCGGAACAGGCGGAGGCGTTCCGGGAGCGCACCGCCCACGAGGCCACCTGGGCAGCCGTGGCCGAGCGCTTGGGCGGCGGCGGCGAGACGCGCCGCGGCCCGGCGACCGAACGCGGCGACGGGCAGTTGGTCGAGGTCGACGGCCTCGTGCGCCACTACCCCGTGGCCCAGCCGTGGTGGCGCCGCGGCCGAAAGGCGCCCGCGCGCGTCGTCCACGCCCTCGACGGGGTGAGCTTCGCGATCCGCCGGGGCGAGATCCTGGGCCTCGCCGGCGAGTCGGGCTCCGGCAAGACCACCACCGGCGAGACGCTGGTGCGCCTGCAGGAGCCGACGGCGGGCCACATCCGCTTCGCGGGCGAGCCCATCGAGCACCTGCGGGGCCGGCGCCTGCGCCGCTTCCGGCGGCACGCGCAGATGGTGTTCCAGGACCCCTACGAGACCCTCAACCCACGGTTGACGATCGAGGACATCGTGGGCGAGCCGCTCACGATCCACCGCCTCGCCCACGGCGACGAACGCGAGGCGCGGGTGGTGGAGGCGCTCGAGCGCAGCGGGTTGCGGCCGGCCGCCGACTACCTGGGGCGCTTCCCCCACGAGCTCTCGGGCGGCCAGCGGCAGCGCGTGGCGATCGCGCGCGCGATCGTGCTCGCCCCCGACTTCCTGGTCGCCGACGAGCCGGTGTCGATGCTGGACGTCTCGATCCGCGCCGGTGTGCTCAACCTGTTGCGCCGCTTCCGCGACGAGGACGGCATCTCGATCGTGTACGTGTCGCACGACCTGCCGACCATCCGCTACGTGGCCGACCGCACGGCGATCATGTACCTGGGCCAGATCGTGGAGATCGGGCCGACCGAGGAGGTCGTGCAGCGGCGTCTGCACCCCTACACGCAGCTGCTGCTCGAGGCGAGTCCCGAACCCGACCCCGACGTGGTGAAGCCGGCGCTCGAGGCCCGCGGCGAGATCCCGAGCGCCATCGACGTGCCCAACGGCTGCCGCTTCCACACCCGCTGCCCGCTCGCGACGCCGGCCTGCGGTTGGGAGGGGCGCGACGTCGAGGCCGCGCTGGCGGCCGCCCGCGTCGTCGAGCGCGACGTCGGCGGCATCGAGCGGACCCGCGTCGACGCCCTCGACCTGGCGGTCACGGCCACCGGCGACCCGGACGGCGCGCGCGAGCGGCTGACGGCGGCCATGGCGGCCGTGCACCCGACGCTCGTCGAGGCGGCCGAGTGGGTGCGCGACCCCGCGGGTTGGCGTCTGCGCTTCGCGCCGGTGGACCCGCCGCCGCTGCGGGAGGTCACGCCCGGGCACGAGGTCGCGTGCGTCCTGGTGACGCCGGAGGGCGCCGACCCCTAGCGGTGCGGGGTTCCGTCTCCCGCCGGACGCGCGGGGGTCGCCCTCACGGGGCGCCGCGAGGGCCGGCGCCGACCGCCCCGTCGCGTTCGCTCCGGGTGTGGACGCGCAGGACCAGCCACGCCCCGCCGCGGTGACCGAGCTCCATGACGAACGTGCGCGCGGTACGGGATCCGCGGTCGTCGGGGCAGGTGGTGGCGGGTTGGGTCACGGGCGTCGTCACGGGACGCACCTCCTCACGCAGGCGGTGCGCCGCGTCGCGGACGCGCTTCGGCGCAGGGGGCAGTTGACCGACCGGTTGGACCGCCTGGTCAAATCATGGCATGGGTTGACCGACTGGTCAAGGGGCGCGCGCCGCCAACCCGTGCTCGAGCGTGTCCACCAGGTGGTCGAGCACCCGCGCGACGTCGTCCTCGGTCGCTTCCGCCGGCACCAACGCATCGAGGTGCCGGAAGAGCAGCGCCACCACGTCGTGGACGAACGCCTTCGGCAGGGACGGCCGGAACTCGCCGGCCGCGTGGGCCGCGTCCACCAGGTCCCGCAGGCTGTCGCGACCCCCGCCGGGCAGAGCCTCGCTGACGGCGCGCCGCACCGCAGCGCTCTCACTCGGGAAGCGCATCGACAACGCGTAGTAGCGGGGCTCGCTGCGGGCGAAGGCGAGACCCAGGCCGGCGAGGAACCGGACGCGCTCGAAGAACCCCGCGGGGTAGGTCGCCCCGCGCCGCGCCGCAGCGAGCTGGGCCAGCTTCGCCTGCGAGATCACGTCCGCCATGCACAGGTACAGGTCGAGCTTGTCGGCGAACCGGTGGTAGAAGCTCCCCTTGTTCACGCCGGCCGCCTTGAGGATGGCGTTCAGCGACGCCTCCTCGAACGACTTGCGGCTGAACTCGTCGATCGCGGCCTCGAGCAGGTCCGGCATGCCCGGGAGCGGGTTCGGCTCGCCCCCGCGGCGCGGACGCCGGAAGCCACGGCCCTCGTCCATCCCGTCGTCCCCTCTCGTTCCCACCATGCGGCACGCCCACTGCGGTGGCCGAACCCTACCATCGCACGGCGACGCGCCCGATCGCGAGCCCGCGAAGGGTCGCGCACCGCCGCAGCCGAAGGAACTCGGCGGCCGGCCGTGCCCGCGAAGGACCGTGTCCGCCTCGCCAGCGGTACGCTGGCGCGGTGCCGCTCGATCCCACCGACACCGCCCCCGACCCGGCCGCCCGCGCCCGCCATGCCCGCCGCATCACCGCCGCGCTCTTCGTCAGCCAGAGCCTCGGCTCGGCCGGCACCATCGCGGCCGCGACGGTCGCCGCGATCGTCGGCGCGGAGCTCTCGGGGATCACCGCGCTCTCGGGCGTGCCGGCGGCGGTCACGCAGGTCGGGGTCGCCGTGGGGGCGCTGTTCTGGAGCCGCGCGTCGGACCGCATCGGCCGGCGCGGCGCGCTGACGGCGGCGCTCCTCACCGGCGCCGCGGGCGCCCTGTTGTCCCTGTTCGGCGTCGCCAGCGGCAGCTTCGCGCTGGTCCTGGTCGCGCTGTTCTTCACGGGTTCCGGCAGCTCGGCCGTCCAGCTGGGGCGCTTCGTCGCGGCCGAGGTGAACCCGCGCGCCCGCCGCGCGCGAGCCCTCGCGACCGTCGTGCTCGGCGGCACCGTCGGAAGCGTCGTCGGGCCCCTGCTGGTGGGTCCGACCGGCGACCTGGTGACGTCGTGGGGCTGGAGCGAGATCGCCGGTCCCTACCTGGCGACCGGTGCCGGCTACCTGGCCACCGCGTTGCTCCTCTTCGTGAGCCTGCGGCCCGAACCGCGCGCGATCGGGGAGGCGATCGCCCGCGAGGAGCGCGGCCCCGTCGCCGACGCACCCGCCCGCAGCGTGCGCGAGCTGCTGCGCGACCGCTCCGTGCGCACCGCGATCGCCAGCGTGGTGACGGCCCACATGGTGATGGTCGGGCTCATGCAGATGACCTCGCTGCACATGCACGGGCTCGCGCACCCCCTCACCAACATCGCCCTGGTGTTCTCCAGCCACACCTTCGGGATGTTCGCCTTCTCCATGGTGTCGGGGTGGCTCGCCGACCGCTGGGGCCGCCGGCCCGTGCTCGGGACGGGCGCGGTGATCACGCTGGTGTCGTGCCTGCTGGCGCCGCTGTCGCCGGAGCTGCTGCCGCTGTCGATCGCGCTCTTCCTGCTCGGGCTCGGCTGGAACCTGTGCTACGTGGCCGGCTCGGCGCTCCTCGCCGACGCGCTCGCGCCGGCCGAGAAGGGCCGCATGCAGGGCTTCAACGACCTGCTGGTGGGCGGCGCCGCGGCGCTCGCCACCCTGATCGGCGGCTGGATCATGGCCGGTCCCGGCGGCTACACCTCGATGGGGTTGCTGGGGGCCGCCGCGACCGCGCCGCTGCTGCTGGTGGTGGCGCGCCTGCCGCGAGCGAGGCCGGCGGCCGCCTAGCCGTCCCCCGCCGCCACCCACGCGGCCTGCACGTCCAGCAGCTCGGCCGTGACGGCGTTCTGCCGCTCCAGGTCGGCGGCGTGGCGCAGTTGTGCGAGGCGCTCGTCGACGTTGCGCTCGGCGGCCTCCATGGCCGCCAGCCGAGCGGCGTTCTCCGCCGCCTGCGAGGCCGCGAACGCGCGCGCGAGCACGTGCGCCAGGTGCTGGCGCACCAGGCCCCGCAGCAGCCGCTCGTCGTCGACCCCGGCGAGCGGCAGGCACGGCGTCGGCCAGGGCCGGTCGCGCAGCTCGCGCAGCCAGGCGACGTCGAGCGGCAGCAGCTGCGTGGCCTCGGGCCGGTAGCCCACGCCCGTGGTGGGCACGTGGTGCAGCACGAGCACGCGCCCCACCGCGTGCTCGGCCTGCCACGCCTCCACCCGGTCGAGCAGCCGCGCGACGGCGACGTCCGTCGCGTCGACGCCCGCGGGCAGGTGCTCGGTGCGTTCGGCGTCGTACCCGAGCAGCGCGAGCCGC
>ERZ869909.2494-NODE-2494-length-12084-cov-3.921712_pt1 | contig 12084 bp, 9 predicted proteins | sample MGYA00520892_ERZ869909 | MGnify/ENA primary metagenome ERZ869909 (study PRJEB32215, sample SAMEA104723947) | bioreactor metagenome | biome: bioreactor; feature: anaerobic bioreactor; material: water | place: China | collected 2015-03-12 ... | reverse complement strand
GAGGGAACGGAGCAGGTGATGTGAATGGATTTTTCGCTGACCGATGAACAGAGACAGATGCAGGCGCTGGCCAGACAGTTCGCCCGGGACGTGATCAAACCCGCGGCGGCCCGCCACGACGAAGACGAGAGTTATCCCGCAGACGTAATCGAGCAGGCGAGCGGGCTCGGGCTGCTCAACACGGGTGTGCCGGAGGAGTACGGCGGGCTGGGCCTGGGCATGCTCTCGGAAGTGCTGATAGGCGAGGAGCTCGCCTGGGGCTGCATGGGCATTTACACCATCCTGATGGCCTCGGAGCTTGGGATCACGCCGATCCTGCTGGCGGGCACAGACGAACAGCAGGCGCGCTTCCTGCCAGGGCTGGTTCAGGGACCGGCGCTCGCTGCCTTCGCGCTTTCAGAGCCAGACAACGGTTCTGACGCAGCTGCACTGCGCACCCGCGCCGTAATCGAGGGCGAAGAGATAGTCCTGAACGGCAGCAAGATGTGGATCACCAACGGCGGTCTTGCAGACCTGACCGTAGTCTTCGCCACCGCCGATCCCGAAGCGGGCTCGCGCGGCGTGGTCGCCGTGGTTGTCGAGAAGGACACGCCCGGCTTCAGCCACGTCAAGATCACCGGAAAGATGGGGCAGCGCGCTTCCTACACCGCGGAGCTGAACTTCGACAACGTGCGGGTGCCGGTCTCAAACATGCTGGGCGCTGTCGGGGACGGCTTCAGGATCGCGATGCGCACGCTGGACAAGACCAGGATCCCCGTTGCTGCCGGCTCCGTCGGTATCGCAAGGCGCGCGCTCGACGAATCGATAGCCTATGCCCGCGAGCGTTCCGCGTTCGGCCGCAAGATCCACGACTTCCAGGCGATCCAGTTCAAGCTGGCCGACATGCGCATCGGCATCGACACCGCACGTCTGGCCACGCATCACGCTGCATGGCTTGTGGACCAGGGCGCTCCGCACGGTGTCGAGTCCGCCATCGCGAAGACCCACGCTTCTGACCTCGCGTTCGATGCCGCCAACGAGGCGATCCAGATCCACGGCGGTTACGGCTACGTGAACGAGTACCCCGTCGAGAAGCTGCTGCGTGACGCCAAGCTCAACCAGATATACGAGGGCACCAACGAGATCCAGCGCATCGTGATAGCCCGTGGCCTGATACGCTGAACGGCATGAAGATAGCAGTGGTAATCAAACAGGTGCCTGACGTCGAGGCGCGAATAAGGGCAGAGGACGGGAAGGTCTCTTTGGACGGAGTCTCCTTCATCCTGGACGGCATGGACGAGTACGGCGTGGAGGAGGCCCTCAGGCTGCGCGAAGGCGGCCTCGAGTGCGACATCAGCGTGCTGGCACTTGGGCCCGCGCGTGTGCAGGACGCGATCCGGACCGCCCTGGCGATGGGCGCTGACGAGGCCACCCATATCGTCACGGATGATCAGCTGGACGCCCTTGCCCAGGCGAAGGTGTTCGCCGATGTGGTCCGCATGCAGGGCGCCGAGCTCGTGCTGCTCGGAGGCAAACAGGCAGACTGGGACAGCGCCGCACTCGGCGCCGCGCTGGCCGAGGAACTCGGCTGGCCGCTTTCGGACTGGACTACCAGCCTGGAGCTCGAGGGCCGCGCGCTTACACTGCGGCACGATACCGACCAGGGCACGGAGCGGCTGGAGATGCCGCTTCCCGCTGTCGTCACGACCCAGCAGGGCCTCAACGAACCGCGCTACCCGACCCTGCCAAACATCATGAAAGCGAAGCGCAAGCCGGTCGAGCTGCTCTCGCTCGCCGAACTGGGCAGCGTCAGCAGCCTGACCCGCATAGCGGACGAAGCCATCGAGACCAGGGACCGCCGCAACGAGATCCTGAGCGGCGACGCAGCCACAGTCGCCAAAGAGCTTGTCGACCGGCTCCGGAACGAAGCGCGGGTGCTGGCATGATCCTGATCGCTGCGGAACATTCGGACGGCAAGCCCACGAAGGGAACGCTCGAGCTCGTCAGCGTTGCAAGGCAGCTGGGAGAGTCCCGCGGACAACAGGTGAAGGCTGTCGTAACCGGTCCCGGCGCCGAGGCGGCAGCCGGCAGGCTGGCGGACTGGTGCGATGAGGTGTACTGGACCGCCAGCGAGGCGCTCGATGGCGCCGGCGAGCCACTGGTGTCCGCTCTCGCACAGCTGGCTCATGAACAGGATGCTTCCTTGATCCTCATGTCCTGCAACCGCAGGGGACAGGCAGTGGCCCCGCGCCTGGCGGTAAGGCTCAAGGGCGCGCTGCTGGAGGACGTCACCGCGATCGAAACCGCCGGCGACGGGCTCAGGGCGCGCCGCTTCACCTACCTTGCACGGGTGACCGAGACTGTCGAGACGGATGCTGACTTCGCGGTGATCAGCGTCAAGCCCGGCGCGGTCGATCCTGCGCCCGAGTCCGGTTCGGCCGGCACGGTCACTCCGGTCATTGCGGAACTGGCCGAGACCGACGAGCGCGTCACGCGCAGCGATGCCCAGGTCGCTGCCGGCGGAAAGGTGGCGCTCGGTGAGGCCGACATCGTCGTGGCCGGCGGCCGCGGCGTCGGAAGTGCCGAAGGCTTCGCCAGCCTGGTCGAGCCGCTCGCCGCGGCCATGGGTGCGGGCGTGGGCGCCACGCGCGCAGTCGTCGACGCCGGCTGGCGGCCGTTCGCCGAGCAGGTCGGGCAGACAGGAGCGACGGTCTCACCGAAGCTTTACGTGGCTGTGGGGATATCCGGCGCCGTGCAGCACCTGTCCGGCATGAACCGCTCGCGCGTGATCGTGGCCATCAACCGCGACTCCGACGCCCCGATCTTCAGGATCTGCGACTACGGCGTGGTGGGCGACGCCAGCCAGATCGTGCCGGAACTGATAAAGGTGCTGCAGGAAGGCTGATTCTGCGAATGAATGAAGTGGCCGCGCCCTGCATGGGGCGTGGCCACTTGACGTGCGGTGCGAAAAAGAGACCCCGGTTCAGTCGGAGCGCGTGAGCACGGCAACGCCCGGCAGCTCGATGCCCTCGAGGAACTCGAGCGAGGCGCCGCCGCCGGTCGAGACGTGCCCGACCCTGTCGGCCAGACCGGTCTGGTTGAGCGCAGCTACCGAGTCGCCGCCGCCCACGACCGTGAAGGCGTCCAGGCCGGCCACCACTGCGGCGAGCGCCCGGGTGCCTGCATCGAAAGGCGGCACCTCAAATACGCCCATGGGGCCGTTCCAGAAGACCGTCTTCGCCCCCTTCAGGACCGCTGAGAACGCGTCTGTCGCTGCCGGACCGATGTCCAGCCCCATGAGTCCGTCCGGGATGCTGTCGGAGGCGTGCACCGACGTTTCGGCGCCAGCCTGGATCGCGGCCGCGCAGACCGAGTCGGCGGGCAGGTGAACCCTGACGCCGCGCCTGTGCGCGTCGGCAAGCAGGTCCCGCGCCGAATCGTACAGGTCCTCCTCGATGAGCGAGTCACCGACCGCACCGCCCTGGGCCCTGATGAAGGTGTAGGCCATCGCGCCGCCGATCAGGATCTCGTCGACCAGACCGACAAGCCTGAGCAGCACGCCCAGCTTGTCGCTCACCTTCGCGCCGCCGATCAGCACCGCGAAGGGGCGTTCCGGGTCGTTGGTGAGCCTGCCCAGTGCGCCCAGTTCGCCCTCGAGCAGCCGTCCGGCGGCAGAGGGCAGCAGCTCGGCCACGCCGACGGTGCTGGCGTGGGCGCGATGGGCCGCGCCGAACGCGTCATTGACGAACGCATCGGCGTAACCCGCGAGGATCCGGGCCAGCGCGGGATCGTTGCGGGTCTCGCGCGCGTCGAAACGCGTGTTCTCCAGCAGGGTCACGCTGCCCGCCGGGGCAGCCGCGTTGAACGTCGCCTGCTCGGCGGAGCCGGGACCCGGTGTCGCCAGGTACCTCACCTCGCGGCCAAGGAGCTCCTCGAGGCGCTGCGCGACGGGGGCAAGGCGGAACCGGTCCTCGGCACCGCCTGGCCTGCCCAGGTGACTCATCAGGAACAGGGTAGCCCCGCCGTCGAGCAGCTCCCGGATGGTGGGCAGGGCCGCGCGGATGCGGCTGTCGTCGCCGACCAGCGTTCCCTGCAGGGGGACGTTGAAGTCCACGCGCACCAGGACGCGCTTCCCGTCGAGCTCCAACCCGTCCGGACCTCGCATGACCTGCGACTCAGGCTTCCTTCGCCATGAGTTCGAGCACGTCGACCATGCGTGAGGAGTAACCCCACTCGTTGTCGTACCAGACGAACACCTTCGCCAGGCGGCCGTTCACGCGGGTGAAGCCGGAGTCGAAGATGGCCGAGTGCGGGTTGCCGACGATGTCGCTCGAGACGAGTTCGTCCGTGCTGTACTCGACGATGCCCCTGAGGTCGCCCTCGGCCGCGCTCCTGATCGCGCCGTTCAGTTCCTCGACGTTCGAATCGCGCTTGAGGATGACAGTGATGTCGGAGAGCGAGCCGGTCGGGGTGGGGACGCGTACCGAGACCCCGTCGAAGATGCCCTTGAGCTGCGGCAGGACCTTGCCGACGGCACGGGCCGCTCCGGTGCTGGTCGGGATGATGTTGGTCGCTGCGTTGCGGGCGCGGCGCAGGTCCTTGTGCGGGGCGTCCAGGATCACCTGGTCGTTCGTGTACGAATGGATCGTCGTCATCATCGCCTGCTCGACCCCGAAGGTGTCGTCGATGACCTTCATGACCGCGGCGAGCGAGTTGGTGGTGCACGATGCGTTCGAGATGATGATGTGGTCCTCGGGACGGTACTGGTCTTCGTTCACGCCGAGCATGATGTCGAAGTCGCTGTCAGGCGACGGGGCGCTTATCAGCACGCGCTGCGCGCCGGCCTGCAGGTGCTTGCCGGCAGCCTCGCGGCTGGTGAAGATGCCGCTCGCCTCGACCACGATGCCCACGCCGGCGGCCTGCCAGCCGATGTTGGCCGGGTCGCGCTCGGCAGAGACCAGGATGCGGTGCCCGTCGACGGTGATCGCTTCGTCATCGCTCAAAACCTCGCCGGGGAAGCGTCCGTAACTGGAGTCGAACTTCAGCAGCTGCGCCAGCGTGGCGGGGCTGGTGAGGTCGTTGAGCTGTACGACGTCCTTGTGATTGCCGCGCTCGTGCAGGATGCGGAAGATCTGACGTCCGATGCGGCCGAAGCCGTTTATTCCTATGTTCATGTCAAGCCTCCAGGGATGACTTCGGGCGGGCTTCCGAGGGTGCGTGAAGCCCGCATCTCCGACTGTTGATTGTACCGCATCATCATGGACGCGCCGGAAAGCGGGTTTCAGGCGCGCCTGAGCCGGATCGTCACGGCCAGCGAGTCCACCTCGGCATCCTCCGTGTACACGCCCTCGCCGGACAAGACGCTGCCGAGGCCGCTTGCGAGTACCTCGCCCGCGATCGTTGCCCCGTGCTCGGCGATCGCGTCCGCAAGCTCCCCCTCGGCCACCAGTTCCAGGCTGATGCGGTCGGAGACGTCGAGTCCGGCGTTCTTGCGCGCGTTCTGCACGAGCCGCACGACCTCGCGGGCGCGCCCCTCGCTGACGAGTTCGGGCGTGAGCCGCGTGTCAAGCGCGGCCAGGTAACCCTTGTCCTCCGAAGCCGAGTAGCCCTCGGGGCTGCGGGCGTCGAGCAGGAACGCTTCGGGCTCGAAGCTGAAGGTCTCGCCGCCGAGTACCAGCTCGGTGTTCTCGCCCTCGCGGATCCTCCTGGCGAGCGCCCTCGCGTCCAGGTCGGCAAGCACCCTGCGCAGTTCGGGGATGTGGCGGCCGACGCGCTTGCCGACCAGCGGCAGGTTCGGCCGGACGGCGTAGTCAACGAAGTCGGCGGCCACGTCCAGGTACGTGACCTCCTTGACGTTCAGCTCCTCGCGCAGCTCGTCCTCGAGACGCTTGAGGCCCTCCTGCTCGCCCTGGCTGCGCACCCGCACCAGCAGTCCCGGAAGCGGCTGCCTCGTCTTTATCCCGGATTCGGCGCGGGCGGAGCGGCCGAGTTCGACCAGCCTCTGCAGCACGCGCACGCTGTCCAGCAGCTGCGCGTCGACCAGGGTGGCGTCCGCGACCGGCCAGTCGCACAGGTGAACGCTCTCGGGCGCGTCAGGATCGACGCTCAGGACCAGGTTGCGGTAGATCTCCTCGCTGATGAACGGCGCGAACGGTGCGACGAGTTTCGAGACCGTCACGAGCGTTTCGTGCAGCGAGGCGTACGCCGAGGCCTTGTCGGCGCCCTGCTCACCCTTCCAGAAGCGGCGGCGGTTGCGCCTGACGTACCAGTTGGAGAGGTCGTCGACCACGAAGTCCCTTATGGCGCGGCTCGAGCCGGTCGCATCGTAGTCCTCCAGACGAGTGGTCACGTGCTGCACCAGCTGGTTGAGGCGGGCGAGCAGCCAGCGGTCGGCGAGCGGCCGATCGGCCGGTGCGGGCGCGGCCGCCAGGTCCGGCCGGTCCAGGTTGGCGTAGAGCACGAAGAAGTAGTAGCTGCTCCAGAGCGTGCCGAAGAAGTCGCGCAGCGTCTCCTCGACGAGGCCGGCGCCGAAGCGCTTGGAAGTCTCGGGCGGACTCGAGCTGTACAGGTACCAGCGGAGCGCATCGGCGCCCTGCGCGTTCAGGATCGTCCAGGGGTCCACCGTGTTGCCCTTGGACTTGCTCATCTTCTCGCCCTTCTCGTCCAGCAGGTGACCCAGACTGATGACGTTCCTGAAGGCCGAGGTATCCGCCTCGACGTGTGCGACCGGGCCGGCGGGGCGGTCTTCGGATCCGGAGTCGGTGAGCAGCGTGCCCAGCGCGTGAAGGCTGTAAAACCAGCCGCGCGTCTGGTCGATCGCCTCGCAGATGTAATCGGCGGGGAAGTTCTCCTCGAGCTGGCGGCGTGCTTCGGAAGTGCCTTCAGCGCCACGGTAGCCCCATTGGGCGTACGGCATCGCGCCCGACTCGAACCATACGTCGACCACGTAAGGCACGCGGGTGTACGTCTCGCCGTCCAGCTCGAAAGTGATTTCGTCGACATAGGGACGGTGCAGGTCGAGCTCGCTCAGGTCGCGGCCCGCAAGCCTGCCGAGCTCCTCGCGGCTGCCGACGCAGACCCGCTTCCCGCTGGGTGACTCCCAGATGGGCATCGTGGTGCCCCAGAACCGCTCGCGGCTCAGTGCCCAGTCGACGTTGTTCTCGAGCCAGCGGCCGAACCTGCCCTCGCCCGTGCTGGGCGGGTACCAGTTGATGCGTTCGTTGTTGGCGAGCAGCTTGTCCTTGACTTCGGTGGTGCGGATGTACCAGCTCTTCTTCGCCACGTTCATGAGCGGCTTGCCGTCGCGCCAGTTGAAGGGGTACGAGTGCAGGATGGTGCCGGAGCGGAACATGAGGCCACGCTTCGTAAGGTGCGCGGTGATGTCCGCGTCGGCGTCCTTGAACCACTGGCCGGTCCACGGTCCCTCGCCGGCCTCATCCGGATCGCCGACGTCAGCGAGCATGAGGCCGTTCAGCCCGACGGAGAAGATGGTCGGGAGGCCGTGCTTGCGGCCCAGGTCGAGGTCGCCGTAGGCCGGGGCGGTGTGGACGATGCCGGTGCCGTCCTCGAGCGTCACAAAGTCGTCGAGCACGACGCGCCAGGCAGCCGACACGTCCGCTTCCTCCGGTACGCTGCCCCTGAGCACGGGCGCGTAGCGGAGCGACTCGAGCTCACGCGCGGCGAAGCTGCCGAGTACTTCGTGCTGCGTTTCGCCGAAGACCTTCCCGACCAGTGCGGAAGCGACGATGTAGATGGAGGTGAGCCCTTCGGCCCCGTGCTGTGTTCCGGCCGCCACCAGCGTGTAGTCCGCGTCAGGCGAGATGGCGAGGGCGACGTTGGCCGGGAGCGTCCACGGCGTCGTGGTCCAGGCGAGCATGCTGACGTCGCGCGTCTCGCCCTCGGGGATGATTCCCCGGGCGGCCAGGTCAGCGTTGCGCAGCATGAACTTCACGAACACGGAGGGGTCCTTGACGTTGTCCCGGTAGTCAAGCGCCACCTCGTGTGACGCGAGCGTGGTGTTGCTGCTCGGACTGTGCCAGGTCGTCTTGTAGTCCTCGACCAGCAGGCCGCGGTCGAAGAGCTCCTTCATGATCCACCAGCACGACTCCATGTAACTGGCGTGAAACGTCACGTAGGCGTCGTCCGTGTCTACCCAGTAGCCGATGCGCTCGGTCATGCTGTTCCACGCCTCGATGTTTTCGAACACGTACTCGCGACACAGCTGGTTGAAGCGCTCGATGCCGTACTCCTCGACCTGCGCCTTGCTCTCGAAGCCCAGCCGCTTCTCGATCGCGATCTCGACCGGCAGGCCATGGGTGTCCCAGCCGCCCTTGCGGGGCACCTCAAAGCCCTGCATCGTCCTGAAGCGCGGGAAGAGGTCCTTGTATGCGCGGCTGGAGACGTGATGCACGCCCGGCGCCGCGTTGGCCGTGGGCGGGCCCTCGTAAAACACGAACCGGCCCCTCGGCGCCGGCTTCTCGACCGAGCGCCTGAACACCTGGCGTTCGCGCCAGAACTCAAGCAGGCTCTCCTCGAGCCCGGGAAGGCTGACAGACGGAGCTACGTTCCTGAACATCGCGCTGGTACTCTCCTCCTGCCGTCGCCAGGGCGCTGCAGGACGCCATGCAAAAGCGCCCCACGCCTTGGCGTTGGGGCGCTGGCAAGCGCGGTACCACCCAACTTCACTGCCGACTCGGGCAGCCTCGCGGCCTGGCCCCGAAGGGCAGACCCCGGTGCGGTGACGTGCACCAGACGGCTCCGTCTACTGCCGCACGGAAGCCCGGGCGGGTTCTTGGAGCGGCTCGGGGATGATCTTTCGCGGTGGCCGTGCCGGCCGGGCTCACACCATCCCCGGTTCGCTCCTGAACTGGCCGAAATCACTGCCGCTACTCTTTCCCGTCAGCGCCACGCCCGGACCGGAACCTGGCGTCCGGCTGCGGGCGTCGCGCAGAACCTTTACAAGAAAGGCGTCTGCGCATATACTTAAAACTAGCAGCAGGCTGATAGCAGAGTCAACATCCCGCTGCGCCACCCTGAACAACCTGGTTCCAAGCCGATCTCGGCTGAAGCTGACTGCCGGCAATGTTCAAGGGAAGGCGCCCGCCTGCAGAGCATATGGCCAGTGCGGGCCAGAACCACTTAATGATCATGTTCACATCCGGTAAAGAGGAAGGCAGATTCCGTATGAAGTTGAACCACCAGACAGGCAAGTCCGAACCATCCGGGACTCTTGCCAGCCGACAGGCGTCGCAGTGAGCGAGCGCCCGAGCAAGGCTGACGCCGATGAGGTCCTCGAGGTCGCCATGACCGAGGAAGCAGAAGCTCCCAAGCGGAAGCGCGGCCGCCCCAAGAAGACGGCCGAGGCCGTCCCGGCTGCAGCGGCCCTGGCTGAAGCGGCCGAGAAACCCGCTCCCAAGCGCGCCACGCGCAGCCGCAAGAAGGCCGATTCTGATGACGCCGCGCCCGTCGAGGCTGAGCCTGCAAAGGCAGCAACCGATGAGGCCGGGGACGGCGTCGCCACCGCAGACGCGACTGATGCCGGCGGCAGCAAGCCTGCCGGCCGCTCAGGCGGCAGGGCTCCCGGCAAGGGCAGGGGCAAGGCCGCTGCCCAGGAAGCACCTGCCGGCAGTGAGACCGGAGATTCCTCCGCCCAGGACCCGGATGCGGGCGACCCGGCTGACGCCGGTGAGCGCCGGGGCGAGAAGCGCGGCAGGCGCGGTCGCAACACTGCCCGCAAGCAGGGCCACAACTTCAGGGACCTGCAGCAGAAGATCATCCCCGAGCTGCACCTCATCGCCAAGGAGGTCGGGCTCGAGGACTACCGGCAGATGGAGACGGACGAGCTCGCGGTCGCCATCCTCGAACGCAGCGCCGAGACCGAGGGCCTCAAGCTGGTCCGCGGCTACCTCGAGATCTCGAGCGACGGCTACGGCTTCCTGCAGGAGTCGCTCCTTCAGAACAACACGCGCTCCGTGATCGTTTCTGCCGGACTCATCAAGCAGTTCCGGCTCCGCTCGGGCGACTTCATCATGGGCAAGTCCCGACGCCCGCGTGACAACGAGCGCTACGGCACCCTGATCAGGGTAGAGGCCGTCAACGGCGTCGATCCGTTCCAGGCCGCCAAGCGTCCGCGTTTCGATGACCTGGTCCCGACTTTCCCGGACCGCATGATCCATCTCGAGACCGTTCAGAACGAGCTCGCCTCCCGCGTCATCGACCTGCTCGCGCCCATCGGCCGGGGTCAGCGCGGCCTGATCGTCGCCCCACCCAAGGCGGGCAAGACCACGCTGCTCAAGAAGATCGCCCACGCAGTCATCACCAACGAGCCCGACATCAAGGTGATCGTGCTCCTGGTCGACGAACGTCCGGAGGAGGTCACCGACTTCCGCGAGTCCGTCTCCGGCGTCGAAGTCATCGCCAGCACGTTCGACGAGCCGCCCACCAACCACATCCGCGTGGCCGAGTTCGTACACGAGCGCTCCAGACGCATCGTCGAGGAGGGCGGCCACGTGATGATCCTGCTCGACTCGATCACCAGGCTTGCACGCGCCAACAACCTCGTGACCCCGGCAACAGGCCGGACGCTTTCGGGCGGACTTGACTCCAACGCGCTGCACTGGCCCAAGCGCTTCCTTGGCGCCGCGCGCAACATCCGCGGCGGCGGCAGCCTCTCCATCCTGGCCACCGCGCTGGTGGAGACCGGCTCGAGGATGGACGACGTCATCTTCGAGGAGTTCAAGGGCACCGGCAACATGGAACTGCACCTTTCCAGGCGGCTCGAGGAGCGCCGGATCTTCCCGGCCATCGACATCCTGAAGTCCGGCACGCGGCGCGAGGACCTGCTGCTGGGCGAGGCCGTGCTCGCAAAGATGTGGCTGCTCCGCAAGGTCATCAGCGACATGGACGCCGCAGAAGCGATGGAGATGCTCCTCTCGCGGCTCTCCAGGACCAAGGACAACGCCGAGTTCATGTCCACACTCGGACAGGGCTGAACGAACGCATGAGGAAGTGGAGGCCGGTCGTGATCACAGTCGCGACCGGCCTTCTGCTGGCGCTTCACGCCGTGCCCGCCCAGGCCGACGATGCGGCACGCGAGTGGCACGCGCAGAGGCAGCTCGCGCTGCTGGGGCTGGCCCCCGTGCACATGGCGGCCTTCGAGCTGCCGGCACCCGAAGTGATCGCCTGGCCGCTCCACGGCCGGATCAGCTCCCGTTTCGGCTGGCGCAACGTTTCAGTCGGCGGCAACCGTAACCATACCGGTCTGGACCTGGTCGCCGTGAGCGGAACGCCCGTCGGCTCCGCCCTGAGCGGCACGGTATCCTTCGCCGGCTGGTCTGGCGCATACGGCTACACTGTCTACGTCGAGCACGATGGCGGCCTCCAGACCCGTTACGCGCACCTGAGCAGCATCAGCGTGAGCGTCGGGGAAACTGTCAGGCAGCTCGACGAGGTCGGCCGGGTCGGGTCGACCGGGGCGTCCACCGGCCCCCACCTGCATTTCGAGATAAGGGTGAACGGTCTGGCGGTGGATCCGCTGCCCAGGCTGCCGGATGGTCAGAGCGCACAGACAGGCGGAGGTAGCGCCCGTTAGAGTCATAACCAGTGGTCAAAGTAGTGGTCATACACAACAGACAGCACCTGGTGAGTTCTCTCCGCCGCAGCCTGCAGAGGCACGGCGTCATGGTGCTGACAAGCCTGGATGGAGACGCCGGGCTGGAACTTGCGCTCGAGGTCAGGCCGGACCTGCTCGTGATCGGCGACACCGTCACGACGGGCGGGGGACAACTCCTGTCCGAGAGCCTGCGCCTGCATCCCGAACTTGCCGCTTCGCGGCTCATAACCATCACCCAGCGCGCCCCGGGAACCGACACGCGAACCGCGACGCAGGCGTCAGGTGTCGCCACGCTCGAGCTGCCGTTCAGGCCGAGCGCGATCTGCGCACACCTGAGGTCGGGCGGCTGACCCGCGCATCGCAGCGCCGCTCCCTGCTACTATGGCGGGCAGCATGGCAGCATCACAGCGGAACCTGAACACAACCGGCAGTCCGGACGGCCTCAACTTCTACGTTTACACGTACGGCTGTCAGATGAACGAGTACGACACGAA
>ERZ869909.2493-NODE-2493-length-12091-cov-79.919511_pt1 | contig 12091 bp, 13 predicted proteins | sample MGYA00520892_ERZ869909 | MGnify/ENA primary metagenome ERZ869909 (study PRJEB32215, sample SAMEA104723947) | bioreactor metagenome | biome: bioreactor; feature: anaerobic bioreactor; material: water | place: China | collected 2015-03-12 ... | reverse complement strand
GTTGGGGCGTGGCCAAGTGGTAAGGCATCGGTTTTTGGTACCGTGTACCGTAGGTTCGAATCCTACCGCCCCAGCCATCTCATATTAACACGTAGTTTCAATAAATTAGAGCGGCATCAGCCCGATCAACCGGAACACTTTTCCGGCCCATTGAACCGCCTCACAATCCCCTCAGCCGACTCATACGAAATGTGTAAGGACGAAACCAGCGCTTCGCCCCAGCAATTCTTGTCGTGCTGTATTGACCAACACCGGAAACGGATAGGTCACCGCATTCACCTCTGTTCTTCCGCGATGTCGAATGCGTATTCTGGAGACGCATCTTCGCGGCTTGCGCCCTCTTACCCACGCAAAACACCCGCCCACTGCGGAACATTGGCTCTTCATGGGTCTGCGCCCTATCCGAGCATGTGGTAGGGCCAGCTGTCACATACCGCTCTTCGTGGAGCCCTCACGCGCCATGACGAACAACCGGCTGACGACGATGATGATCGCGCCGATGATCGTCCAGATCACCGGCTTGTCGCCCCACAGCATCCAGCCGAGAGCGTCCGCCCATACCAGCGCGGTGTGGTCAAATGGGGCGACGATTGCCGCCGGTGCCAGCGGGAAAACCTGTCCGATCAGCGCGAGCCCCAGGCTGCCGCAGACCGCGACGCCCAGGAACAGCCAGAGGTCGGCGGGCATGACCGGTGTCCGCACAGCCACGGAGATCGGCGCTTCGTAGAGCATCGGAAATAGCATGGTGAACAACATCATCGTCCATAAGCTCTCGTCTCGACCGATCCATCGGGCACTGATCATTAACACCGCATATATCAAGTCAGCGGTAACGGTCAGCAGACTAGCGCCGGCATCGTTGGCGACCAGCAGCGCGATACCCGCACAGATCGCCGGAATCGCCAGTTTCAGGCTGCTTGGTTCGACAGTCGGCGCACTACGTTGCAAGTTTCGCTCGGAATGACCGCGGTGCGCACCGTGGTATCAAAAGCAGGGTCAGGTTACGAGGGCATGCACGAGGCCGAGGTGAAGGCAGGTCTAAAAGGGCATCTCGACCAGTGTTCAGCCCGTCCAGCGGTCCCTCACGGTTTACGCTCGACCTTCCGCGACTGGCCAGCCGAGATGACGATCTACCCACGCGACATGGCCGAGATGGCGCTTGCCCATTTCATCGGGAGCGATGTTGAACGCGCCTATCGCCGTGGTGACATGATCGAGAAGCGCCGCGATATGATGGTGTCGTGGGAGAGGTTCTTGGTTGGTTGCTGATGTGTGCGACTTGCTAGGGTTAGCTTTCATGCTTCGGAGGGATTTCTGGAAATGACGGGTGCGCGCAAACCACGAAAGCCACGCTTCCGCGCCGCACGGGGCGGAAAGCTGCCTTACGGCGACGCGGTGACGCGGAAGGCGCAGGACACTGAAACGGTCGCTCGAGGAGTTGACCCGCATCGGCTTGCACAGTGCTATCGACTACACCAAAACCCCAGCCCGAAGTTCATCTGAACCGAACTTTGCCGGACATACAGCATTCACTCCATTCCTGATCCGCTGTTACGCTCCGGCTTCCGACCTCCCCGTCCGCGTATCCTCTCGAACTAAAGAAACCCCGTTGATCAGCGAGATTGAACTGATGCGGTGGCAGCGACACGCTCGATGTCAAGCTGACTGCCTTTGACAACCGCTTCCGCGACCGGATCGAGCGGCTCATACTGCCGGGCCAGCCCTCGTTCGGCAATATCGCGCGGGCGCGTATCCGCGGGGTTGAGCTGGAAGCCTCCTATGACTGTGACACCGCGTTCGGGCGCGTGGCGCTGAGCGCGATGGAAGGGACGAACACCGAAACCGGCGCGCGGCTGGATTCGATCCCGGCGCATGAACGTGTGGTGGAATACGGCCGACGCTTCCAGAACCACGGCCTTGAAGCCGGTTGGCGCGGCACCTTCGCCAGGGGCGCCACACGTGCCAATGGCGACCGGTTCGGCGGGTATGGCCTGCACGATGTCTTTGTTGCCTGGACGCCAGACCGGGGCGCACTGGCGGGGGCAACGTTGCAGCTTTCGGTCAACAACGTCTTCGACCGGCATTACCACAACATCCTCGACGGCGCGCTGTCCAGCGCCGAGCCTCGGCGCGGGCGCGATCTGCGGATCACGCTGGGCCGGACCTTTACCTGGTAAACCGCCGCTTCTGATTGCCGACCACCCCCGCAGGTTCATGCCTGCGGGGAGTCCTTGTTTGCAGGCAGGAGGAAGAATTGGCGCCAGCAATGTCCCCTAGAGAGGGCTTGCCCCGGGGTGGCACGCCGTGGCACCTGAGAGACAAAGCATGAGGAACCCATGACCCAGCCAATCCGCCTTGCCGATTACACAGCTCCAAGCCATCTGATTGACCGGGTAGACCTGACCTTTCGTCTGTCACCGGGTGCAACGCGGGTTCTGGCGCGCATCGCCTTTCGGCCCAATCCGGCACGCGCGGCGGGGCAAGATCTGTGGTTGGACGGCGAAAATCTGGTGCTGATCAGCGCCGCGATCGACGGCAAGCCGGTGAACATCGAACCCGGCCCCACCGGCCTCTTGCTACCCGCCGACACGCTGCCGAAGGGCGGGTTCCTGTGGGAAGCCGAAGTCGAGATCAACCCGCAGGCCAATACGACGCTGGACGGGCTTTACATATCAAAGGGGATGTATTGCACCCAATGCGAGGCCGAGGGCTTTCGCAAGATTACCTTCTATCCCGACCGTCCCGATGTCATGGCGCCGTTTCGCGTGCGAATCGAAAGCGATCTGCCAGTGCTGCTTTCAAACGGGAACCCGGTGGCACGCGGCAAGGGCTGGGCGGAATGGGATGACCCGCATCCGAAACCTGCCTATCTTTTCGCACTGGTGGCAGGCGATCTGGTTGCAACGCGCGCGCGTTTCAGCACCCGCTCGGGCAGCAATGTCGATCTGGCGATCTGGGTGCGCGCGGGCGACGAGGACAAGACCGATCATGCGATGCACGCGCTTGAACAATCCATGGAATGGGATGAGCGGGTCTACGGACGCGAATACGATCTTGAGGTGTTCAACATCGTCGCCGTCGATGATTTCAACATGGGCGCGATGGAGAACAAAGGCCTCAACATCTTCAATTCGCGCTATGTGCTGGCCTCGCCCGAAACTGCGACCGATGACGATTACGCAAATATCGAACGGATTGTGGCGCATGAGTATTTCCACAACTGGACCGGCAACCGCATCACCTGCCGTGACTGGTTCCAGCTGTCGTTGAAAGAGGGGCTGACGGTCTATCGCGACCAGCAGTTCATGGCCGATCTGCGCGGCGCGGCGGTCAAGCGGATCGGCGATGTGCTGACCCTGCGCGCGCGCCAGTTCCGCGAGGATGCCGGGCCGCTGGCGCATCCGGTCCGGCCTGCAGAATATGTCGAGATCAACAATTTCTACACCGCGACAGTTTACGAGAAGGGCGCCGAGGTGATCCGTATGCTGGCGCTTCTGGTCGGCGAGGAAAACTATCGCCGCGCGCTGGATCTGTATTTCAGCCGTCATGACGGGCAGGCCTGCACGATCGAGGACTGGCTGGCGGTATTTCAGGATGCCACGGGGCGCGACCTGACGCAGTTCGCGCTGTGGTATGCGCAGGCAGGCACCCCGCATCTGCGGGTGAGCGAGGAATGGAAGGACGGGCGCTTCAGCCTGACGTTGGCGCAACATCTGCCGCCCCAGCCCGGCCAGCAGCCCTCCAGCCCCATGATGATCCCGGTGGCCTTGGGGCTGATCGGGGCGGAGGGCGAAGAAGTGGTGCCAACCGAGGTGGTGGCACTGGAGCGTGCTGAAATGACATTGCACTGGGACGGGCTGGACAAGCGGCCCGTGCCCTCGGTTCTGCGCGGGTTCTCGGCGCCTGTGGTGCTGGACCACAACCCGCAACCGGGCGCGCTGGCGCATCTGCTGGCGCATGACACAGATCCCGTCGCGCGATGGGAAGCCGGACGCAGGCTGGCCCTGGAAACCGCGCGCAAGACAATCGCCACCGGCGATGCGCCCGACGCGCAATGGCTTGAAGCCCTGGCGCCAGTGCTGGCCGATGACGGGCTGGACCCCTCATACCGCGCCCTGATGCTGCGCCTGCCCGAAGAAGAAACCATGGCCGCGCATCTGGCCGGGCTGGGGGCTGTGCCCGATCCTTCCGCGATCCACGCGGCACGGCAACGGATGCGCGCTGCGATGGCTGCACGCTTTTACGAGCGGCTGAACGGGCTGCTGGCCGAACTGGTGCCCGAAGGCGCCTACAGCCCTGATCCGGCGGCGGCAGGGCGCCGCGCGCTGCGGATGGCGACACTGGGGCTGGTAGCCCTGCAAGACAGTGGCGCGCAGGCCCGCATGGTGTATGACGCGGCCGACAACATGACCGAGCAGCTGGGCGCTCTGGCAGTTCTGCTGGACATCGGGCGCGGCTCCGAGGCGCTGGCGGAATTTGGTGCGCAGTGGCGGCACGAGCGGTTGGTAATGGACAAATGGTTCGCGCTACAGACCAGCCATGCCGCGCCCGATGGTGCTGCATGGCTTGCGGCGGAACTGGCAGCGCATCCGGATTTCGACTGGACCAACCCCAACCGCTTCCGGGCGGTGTTTGGCGGGCTGGCCGGGAATCACGCAGGCTTTCATCATGAAAGCGGTGCCGGATATGACCTGCTGGCCGAATGGCTGATCCGCCTCGATGGCCGCAACCCGCAATTCGCGGCAAGGATGTCGACCGCGTTTGAAACCTGGCCCCGCTATGATGCGCGACGGCAGGCAAAGGCCCGCGCAGCACTGACGCGGATCGCCGGGCACAAGAAACTGAGCCGGGACATGGGTGAGATGGTGGCACGGATGCTGGACAATCCCGAGCGGGATTGACATGCGCCGCGGGGATGGAACGGCCACCTCGCCCCCTGCGCGACGCCAAGCGCCTTCGAAGGCGCTTTTCACCGCCTCAGGCAACCCGTGCGCGCGGGGCGGGCCGCACAACCGGCACTTGCCATGGATCGATCCTCGCAAGAGCATACTGTCCACTGCCCGCCATCGACTGTGCCAACGCGATTTTCAATCGCGTTCAAGCGCCTTCGAAGGCGCTTGGCGTCGCGCCAGTGGGAAGAAGGAACGCCTCAGTTCAGCGCGATGGAATAACCAAGATAGACGGTGTTCATCCCCGGATTGTGCCGGTAGATCCCCGCATTCGAGCGATGCGCCGCACCCAGTAACAGCTCGCCGCCACCGCGCAGCGCCATCCCCACCTCCAGGCTGGAGCGGAACATCACCGCGCCGCCAAGATTGCGACCACTCCCCTGCCGATAAAGCCCCGGCATCACCGCCACACGCACAAAGCCCGGATTGCTGCTGGCTCGCCAGGTATAGGCCAGCCCGGCACCGACCCAGCCCTCGGACCGGGTGCTGAGCGAAGCGCCGACAACCGGCTGAAACCCGAAGCGCAGCGGCACACCGCGCCAGCCCAGATACCCCTCGGTTGATCCATTGCTATTGTAACCCAGCGCGACTGTCAGCGCGTTGTCCTGCGCCACCGCAGGTGTTGACAGCAAGGATGCAGCCAGCGCAGCGGCAAAGGTGTTCATACGTGCAGGTTTCATATGCAACATCGACATAAGTGTTCCCCTCGCAATCAAAGCCCCAGTTTCGCGCTGACCAATGCATTCAAAGCGGCCGGGTTGGCCTTGCCGCCAGTCGCCTTCATGACCTGGCCGACGAACCAGCCCGCCAGCTTGGGGTTGGCCTTGGCCTTTTCAACCTGCGCCGGATTGGCGGCGATGATCTCGTCCACTGCGGCCTCAATGGCGCCTGTGTCGGTGACCTGCTTCATGCCCCGTGCCTCGACAATCTGTGCCGGATCGCCACCCTCGGTCCAGAGGATTTCGAACAGATCCTTGGCAATCTTGCCGGAAATCGTCTGATCGGCCAGCAAATCCAGCAGACCGCCCAGTTGCGCGGCTGAAACCGGGCTGTCGGCAATGCCCAGCCCTTCCTTGTTCAGCCGCCCGAACAGCTCGTTGATCACCCAGTTGGCGGCGGTCTTGCCGTCGCGGCTTTTGGCAACCGTATCGAAGAAGGCAGCATTCTCCAGCTCGGCGGTCAGGACCGAGGCGTCATAATCGGTCAACCCGTAATCGCTCATGAACCGCGCCTTCTTGGCATCGGGCAACTCGGGCATCGAGGCCGCGATGGCATCGACCCATTCCCGCTCAATCTCCAGCGGCAGCAGGTCCGGGCAGGGAAAATAGCGGTAATCATGCGCCTCTTCCTTGGAGCGCATGGAACGCGTCTCGCCCTTGTCGGGGTCGTAAAGCCGGGTTTCCTGCAACACCTTGCCACCATCCTCGATAATCGCAATCTGGCGCCGCGCCTCGTAGTCGATCGCCTGCTGGATGAAGCGCATCGAGTTCATGTTCTTGATCTCGCAGCGCGTGCCCAGATGGCCAAAATCCTGGGTTTCCTGATATTTCTCATATTGCCCCGGCCGGCAGACCGACACGTTCACATCCGCCCGCAGGTTGCCGTTCTGCATATTGCCGTCGCAGGTGCCGAGGTAGCGCAGGATCTGGCGTAGCTTGACAACATAGGCGGCGGCCTCTTCTGGCCCGCGGATATCGGGTCGCGAGACGATCTCCATCAGCGCCACGCCCGTGCGGTTGAGGTCCACAAAGGACATGTTGGGGTCCATGTCATGGATCGACTTGCCCGCGTCCTGCTCGACATGGATACGCTCGATGCGCACGCGGCGCGCCACACCGGGGCCCATCTCGACGATCACCTCGCCCTCGCCGACCAGCGGGTGGTAGAGCTGCGAAATCTGATAGCCCTGCGGCAGGTCTGGGTAGAAATAGTTCTTGCGGTCAAAGGCCGAGCGCAGGTTGATCTGCGCCTTCAGCCCCAGACCGGTGCGCACCGCCTGTTCGATGCAGAATTCATTGACCACCGGCAGCATGCCCGGCATGGCAGCATCGACAAAGGAAACGTTCGAATTGGGCTCGGCGCCGAAGGTGGTGGATGCGCCGGAGAAAAGCTTGGCCTGGCTGGAGACCTGCGCGTGAATCTCCATGCCGATGACCAGTTCCCAGTCGCCGGTGGCGCCGGAGATCGTTTTGGGGCGGGGAGAATCGAAGCTGAGATCGAGCATGGTGCGGATTCCTCGGGGTATGCGGATGCGGTTCTAGTGCGCCTTGCCCCCCGAGGGAAGCCGTGAATTGGCGCAAAATGGGCAAAGAATCGCCGATAAGCCGCGCAAAGCGGCGTCACACAAAGGTGAGGTCTTGCCCAAAAGCGCAACCCGGCGCAAGGGGCTGTCAACAGCAACTGCCTTCGGAGCACCCCATGCGCCATGCGCTCATCGCCGCCTTTGTTCTTGCCGCCTGCCAGCCGATCGCGGCACACCAGCCCGCCGAAGTCGAGGTCGCGGCCCGCTGGGACCACCGTAGCGAGGCATCGGAATGGAACGACGCGATGATGCAGGCGCTGATGACCGACGGCGCACCGATGCTGGCGCTGGACCCGCGCGATGCAGCCGAATTCTGCCCCGGCTACAGTGAGGCCAGCGAAGAGGGGCGCGCGGCGTTCTGGGTGGCGTTCTTCTCGGGGCTGGCGCGGTTTGAGAGCACCTGGAACCCGCGCGCGGCGGGCGCCGGCGGGCGCTATCAGGGCTTGTTGCAGATATCGCCCGCGACGGCACGGCATCATGGCTGCGATCTGTCGTCACCGAACGGATTGTATGACGGGGCGACCAACCTGAGTTGCGCCACCCGCATCGCTACCGCGGCGGTGCTGCGCGATGGTGTCATGGCCTCGGGCCGGGGTGGCGTGGCCGCCGACTGGCCGCCGATGCGCGACAGCGCGAAGCGCGCCGAAGTCGCCCGTTTCACCCGCGCACTGCCGGTCTGCCAGGGCAACGGCAGCACGGCCGCACTGGGCGAATAACCGCCGCAGCGCAGGACAATCGGAGGCCGACGGCTCATCGCCCGTCGGCTACCGCCTCACTTGCTCAACGCCGGCCCGCCGCCGCCCTCGCTGCCGTAGCCCGGCTCGATGACCTCTTCGACAAATCCGTGCAACACTACCTGCCACCATTGCAGCGTGTCATCGAAATTGGCGGCCGTCACCCCGCCCGCCAGATTGACGTCGAATTCGACGGTAGCGTTCTGGTTCATGTCCAGATAGGCGGCACTGAAACGGCGGTCACGGTTCCAGGCGTTCATCTGCTCAAGCGTATGCATGCCGTTCGATTCCCACCATGCGCGCAGTTGCAACGAGCTGCAGTTCGCGCCATCGGTGCAGTTGAGAAACGAGATCGTATAGACCACGCCATCCATCTCGGCGCGAATCCAGGGTCCGTCAACGGCATCATCGAAACGGCGCATGGCCGGGCCATAGGCTCTGGCCAGCTCCACCACACGGTCGATATCCTGACCGGTGATCATCCCTCCGACCTGGGCAGAGGCAGGCTGTGCCAAGGCAAGAAGCGGCAGCACAAGAGCGAAAGCGGGATACGTCTTCAGCATGGCCATCGCGGTATACCTCTGGGAGGGTTGATCCCTGAAGGCTAGCATTGCCCGGCGCCAGCAATCAACGGCTCTGTGTTGGCCGCGCTGCTTGCAAAACCGCGCCCCATGGCCCAAAAGGCTGGTAGCATTTTCAAGCCGAGATCAGGATGTACGAATACAAGGTCATTCCCGCCCCGCAGCGCACCGTAAAGGTGAAAGGGCTGAAAACCCCGGGCGAGCGCTTTGCGCATCTGCTGGCGGAGGCGATGAACGCCGAGGCAGAAGAGGGGTGGGAGTTTCTCCGCGCCGAGACCCTCCCATGCGAGGAACGCAAAGGCCTGACCGGCACGGCGAAAAGCTTTCAGTCAGTGCTGATATTCCGTCGCGCGCTGGGTTTCGCCGAGGAAGGCCATGCCGACTGGACGGATGACGAGGCGGGGCTTGCCAACAGCGATCATGCCGAAGCGGATACCGCATGGCGTGATCACGACCAGCCCGATACTGACAGGCCAGAGCCTTCGGCAGGTGCAACCGGCGCGACAGTTGAACAACCCCCCCGGCTGAGCCTTGTCGCCACCCGCCACGAGCCTGAAACCCGCGTACCGCTTGCCGGTCAGAAGGCAGATCAGCTCGTCAACCAGTCCGGGCGGCAAGAGCCGGTTCTGCGCCCAGGCGCCGCCGCCACGGCCCTCGCCTCTGAACGCCCGGAGCCCGTGCTGCGCACCCGCGCCCGTGACGAAGGCGAAAACAACGGCTGACCCGCCCGCCCGGAATGGCGTTCTAGCTCAGCGTCAGCCGCAGCGCATGGATGCGTGCCACCAGATCCCGCCCCAGCGCTGCATGCACCGCGCGGTGACGTTCGATCCGGCTTTGCCCCTTGAAATCGGGCGATTGCAGCGCGATATGGAAATGCGTGTTACCGCCTTCCCGCCACCCGGCATGGCCGCGATGCTTTTCGCTTTCATCCTCCAGCCGCAACTCACCGATAGTGAATGCCGCCCGCAGACGGTGCTCCATTTCCTCGATCACAGGTTTCTGTGCTGACATGGCTGCTCTGCCCTTTCCATTTTCCTGCCGAACAAACTAAACTCCTGCCTCCGACTCGCAAGGGCCGGAATCGCGCCACCCGCCGGTGAGGGACCGCACAGGCGTCAAGGCAGAGCAGAGAGAGAAAACCGGGACGAGTAATGACAGGCAACCCTTTCAATTTCGACATTCGCGCCTCGGCTGACAAGAAGAAGCGCACCAAGGGACGGCGGGGCATGTCAGGCGCGGTCGAAACCTCGTCACGCCAGTGCGAGCATCCGGGCTGCACCGAACCGGGCCTTTACCGCGCGCCGCGTTCGCGCGATGCGCTGGATGATTACCTGTGGTTCTGCAAGGACCATGTGCGCGAGTATAACCTCAAGTGGAATTTCTTTGCCGGGCAGTCCGAGGACGAGATGCTGGGCACCATGGAGCGTGACCGCGTTTGGGGTCGCGCCACCGATCCGCTGGGCACCGGCAGCAAGGCGCGCGAGGCCAAGGGCTGGGAACGCCACGGCATCAAGGATCCGTTCGAGGTGCTGGGCGACAAGGCAACCCGACGCCAGCCCGAGTCTGCGATGGCACGCCCCGGCGGCACCCCCACCCGTCGCCTGCCCCCCACCGAGCGTCGGGCACTCGAGATCCTCGATGCGCGCGACACCTGGTCGCGCCCCGAGATCCGCAAGCAATACAAAAGCCTCGTCAAGGATCTGCACCCCGACCTGAACGCCGGCAACCGCGCCGACGAGGAGCGCCTGCAAGAGGTCGTCTGGGCCTGGGACCAGATCAAGGAAAGCCGCCATTTCCGCGACTGAATGAGGGATACCATGGCGCTTGACGGCTATATCCTCTGCGCCACGCCCCGCTCTGGCAGTACGCTTCTGTGCGGGCTTCTGGCCGCGACGGGGCGGGCGGGCGATCCGCATTCCTTCTTTCGTCGCGAAGATATCACGGAATGGGCCGCCCATTGGGGCCTGTCGCCGCACGGCGGGCTGGGCGAGGATTCCGGCTTCGACCGCGCCTATCTGCACGCCGCCATAACGGCCGGGCGCGCCAGAACCCCTCTGTTCGGGCTGCGGCTGATGGCCGAAACCCTGCCTGAACTGACCGCGCTGCTTGACCGCCTGTATCCGGGCCTGCCGGACGATCGCGCCCGGCTGGCGCAGGCCTTCGGACGGCTGGCCTTTGTCCAGCTGTCGCGCGGCGATCTGCTGGGGCAGGCAATCTCGCTCGTGCGGGCGCGCCAGACCGGCCTCTGGCATCGTGCGCCCGACGGCACAGATGTCGAACGCCTGGGCCCACCGCGCGCGCCCCGCTATGATCATGCCGCCATCGCCGCTGAACTGGCGCGGCTGAAACAGGCAGGCGCGCAATGGGACAGCTGGTTTGCCCGCCAGGGCATCACGCCGACCGCCCTGCATTACGAAGATCTCGCCGCCGACCCCGCCGCCATCGTGTCAAAGCTCTGCGCAACCCTCGGCATCGCCCCGCCGCCCGCCGATGAGATACGCCCCGGCACCGCCCGTCTGGCCGATGAACTGAACCGCGACTGGGCCGCACGGTTCCTGTCAGAGACGGGCTGAAGCGCGTCAGGCCGGCGCCAGTTGCATCTTTCGCCGGATCATCGGGCTCAGCGCGATCAGGATGATAGCAAGCGAAAACAGACACCAGATCGCGGGAACCTCGTTCGGGTTCGAGGTCAGCAGCCCCGCCGCGACCGGCCCCGCCAAGGCATGAAACACCACCAACCGCCACGCCCCATAAATCAGCGGCAACAGAAAGGCGACCACCATATAGGTCGGAAATCCCCAGCGGACGCCCAGCCATTGCTCCACCGGAACCATCAGCCCGCTATAGGGCACATCCCAGGCCTGATGCCAGTCACCCGAAACGGTGCACATCTGCGCACCGCACAGGTTCGAGCCGGGCTGACAACTGCCGGCCCAGGCGAAGGGATAGAGTTGCAGGATCATCACCACCGCCGACAGACCGCACAGCCCGAAGACCAGCGCTTTCATCGCCAACGGGACACGCCTGGGCACCAAGGCCATGGCGAAGGCGTTGATTACAAAAGGCTGAAACACGATATGCAACACCGACAGAAGCGTGATCGTCTGGTTGGCAGGCGAAGCGCATTGATCGATCACCATGTAACCTGCGAACTGGAGCGCCTCCATGAGGGTGAAATAGCTCAGCGTGAAAGGAATGACACGGGCATCGCCGCGCTTCAGCGTAACCACTGTGGCCACACCGCCCAGCCCCACCATCGCGCCCGAAACCGCCATGCTCCAGCACATGCAAGCTCTCCCCGCCTGATAAGGGGTAGCCAAGGCTCATGCCTAGGCGGCCCAACCACTTTTCTGACCGATCACCCCCGCCATGGCAACTACCCAGATCGCGTCCGTCACGACAGACCTTGGCCAGATTGCCTGCTTGCGCAGAAGCCTGTTTGTTCAAGATAGGGGGGCGCTGCCCCCGTCCCTTCTGCTACGCAGAAGGGACTCCCCCGGGATATTTATTGAACAGATGAAGCAG
>ERZ869909.2492-NODE-2492-length-12092-cov-10.813483_pt1 | contig 12092 bp, 10 predicted proteins | sample MGYA00520892_ERZ869909 | MGnify/ENA primary metagenome ERZ869909 (study PRJEB32215, sample SAMEA104723947) | bioreactor metagenome | biome: bioreactor; feature: anaerobic bioreactor; material: water | place: China | collected 2015-03-12 ... | reverse complement strand
TGGCTCGCTACCTTCCATCACGGCTACGCAGGAGTTGGTTGTTCCTAAGTCGATTCCAATTATTTTACTCATAACTACTATTTAATTTAACTGTTTGTTCAATTTTTCAGTAGCAAATAGTCAATCATTGTGCCAGCGGAAAGATTATGACAGGATGGCAGGAAACAGTTGTGAGTTTGTGAGACGTGAGTGGTGAGTAATGGCTTTTGTTGTCAAATACTAAGTCACCTTGCTTCAGGTATTGAGGAATCAAACCCTGAAAGGGCGTAATACTTTATTACTCATACCCACTTATCATTACCCAGAAAGTTATTAGCGATACCTATACACCCACGCTAGAGAGTCTGTTTTCAAATTTAAAATTTACTTCTTCGGTATATTCTCCAAAATTTCCAATACAAACTTCCAATATTTTTGAGCAGAAGATATGCTGGCTCTTTCATCCGGCGAGTGTGCTCCTTTGATGTTGGGACCAAATGAAATCATATCCATACCAGGGTAGTTTTGACCCAGTATTCCACATTCCAGTCCGGCATGGCAGGCAGCGATGTGAGCTCTTTCGCCATTCATTTTATAGTAAATTTCGTCCAGCACTTTTAGAATCGGGCTGTCAGGGTTGGGTTCCCAGCCGGGATAATCGCCGCTTAGGGTCACTTCACAGCCCATCAGTTCAAAGGTGGAACGCAGACTGTTTGCCAAATCCATTTTTGAACTTTCCACCGAAGAACGGGTCAAGCAGCCTATGTGAATACTTCCATCTTTCACTAATACTCTTGCCACATTGTTTGAGGTCTCCACCAAACCTTCAATCGCCGGGCTCATTCTAAACACTCCGTTGTGTGCTGCATAAACTGCCTTCACCAACAACTCCTGTGCATCGGTATCCATTACTTTTGCAGGCATAGCTGCTGCAACAATTTCAATTTTTAGTGAAGGCTCCAGAGTTTTATATTCGGTGTGGATGTCTTCTATCAAAAGTTGCATTTCTGCCATAAAGGCTTCTCGATGTGTATTGGAAACCGCCAATATCGCATTGCTTTCTCTGGGTATGGCGTTGCGCAAACTTCCACCGTCAATAGAGGCAATTTGAGCGTCAAACTCTTCAGTAGCTTTAAAAAGCAAACGGTTCATCAGTTTGTTGGCATTGCCCAGACCTTTGTGGATGTCCATACCGCTGTGCCCGCCTTGCAGACCTTTTACGATTATTTGAAAAGCGGTGCTGTTTGCAGCGGGAGAAACTTCTTTATAGTTTCTCGTGGCTGTCACGTCAATTCCACCGGCACAACCGATTCCGATTTCGTCATCTTCTTCGGTATCCAGATTAAGGAGGATTTCACCTTTCAGCAATCCACCTTTCAGTCCCATGGCGCCGGTCATACCGGTTTCTTCGTCTATGGTAAAAAGTGCTTCGAGTTCAGGATGTTTGATTTCTTTACTTTCGAGTATCGCCATAATGGTCGCGACTCCTAATCCGTTATCAGCTCCCAGTGTGGTGCCTTTGGCTTTTACCCAATCACCGTCCACATACATTTCAATGCCCTGGGTATCAAAATCAAAATCGGTATCGTTGTTTTTTTGATGCACCATATCGAGGTGCGACTGCATCACGATGGCTTTGCGGTTTTCCATGCCTTGAGTGGCAGGCTTTCTGATGATAACATTGCCCACGCTGTCCACAAAAGTTTCCAGCCCCAGATTTTCACCAAAGTTTTTTATAAAAGCAATCACTCTTTCTTCTTTTTTGGAAGCCCGCGGTACGGCATTCAAATCTGCAAAGTTGCTCCACAAAGCTTTGGGCTCTAAATTTCTAATTTCCTGACTCATTTTTTTTCTGTTTCCCGCAAAGGTAAAAAATGCAGAGGAATATAAAGTTCAATAGTTTGGAAGAACAGTAATATTCAGAATTATTGCTGAATTCAACTTATTGTAAACTTTAGAGTTCATGAAATTACAAGAAATAATTTTCAAACTTTTTTTAGTATTTTTGTGAGATTGGTGACTGAGTTAAATAATCGTGAAATGAAACAAGTAGTTTTAAATATTAAAGAAGATAAGTACAGGTTCTTTATGGAGCTAGTAAAAAGCTTTGATTTTGTTCAGGTTGAGAAAAATGAAGGAGATTCTAAGGAAGAAATTGTTGCCAATCTAAAACAATCATTTAAAGAACTTAAACTCTATAAGGAAGGAAAGCTAGAAGGCATTCCTGCTAAAGAGCTTTTAGATGAGCTATAAGGTAATTGCTTTACCGGAATTTAGGCGGGAAGTAAAAAAACTCGCAAAAAAATACCGCTCTTTAAAGACGGAACTTTCTGTTTTGTTTGATGAACTCACTACAAACCCTACTCTCGGCACCCCGCTTGACAATGATGTTTATAAAATAAGGCTGGCCATAACTTCAAAAGGTAAAGGCAAAAAGGGCGGCGCAAGGGTTATAACTTACGTAAAAATTGATAATACCACCGTTTTACTTCTCTCAATTTACAATAAAGGCGAAAAAGACACCATTTCAGATAAAGAAATACAAGAATTGCTGAAAAGCATCCTAAATAACTGACTATATGGAAGATAACAGTACGGCATTCAAATCGGAAAAGTTGCTCCACAAAGTTTTGGGCTCTAAATTTCTAATTTCCTGACTCATTTTTTTTCTGTTTCCCGCAAAGGTAAAGAAATGTTTGTGGTATCAAAGATGAATACATCTGGTTTTATGACTTTTGACAAATCGAAACAAGTGAAGTATTTTTTTTTTATTATGAAAGAAAAACATAATATTTGAAAATAATTCAATATTAACTAATAAATTAAAAAACACATGAAATTAAAACTACTTATTGCTGTACTAGTTGGCTTTGTTACGACTGCTTCAGCACAGAAAATGAAAGTCGAATCAGGTGACTTTTCCTTCCTGAAAGGCCAAACTGAACTTAAGGTTGTTATGGATTACAGTATGGCCACTTTTTATAAAGAAAAAATGAATGAGGAAAAATACATCGCTGAAAGAAAAAAAGAAATCGGTGATAACAAAGGAAAAAATGAGGCGGAAAAATGGGCAGCAGACTGGGAACACTCCAAGAAAAATACGTTTGTGGATAAATTTCTTGCTTCAATGAACAAGAATATGAACATCAAAGCTTCAGAAGATGTTGATTCAAAATATACTTTGATTGTTGAAACAATCTGGATTTATCCGGGTTGGTTTGCTGCGGTGATGAAACAACCCGCAAAAGTGACTACCCGTTTAAAATTTGTGGAAACTGCCAATCCATCTAATGTTTTGTTGGTAATAAATAGCAAGGATGCACCCGGCGACAACTACATTGGCGTGGCCAACAATAACGACCGTATTGCCGAAGGTTATGCAAAAACAGGCAAGTCACTGGCGAGATTGATTAATAGAAGAACAAAATAATTGTTATTCAACAGAGCTAACTTTTAAACTCATTCGATAAAACACATCATACGGGGGCTTAGGCTCCCGTTGTTATTTGATGCCGAGACGAACCCTTTCAGGGTTTTGAATCCTGATAGGGTTGGTTGAGAAGATTAAGTAAACTGTATAATTATTTTAGAAAAGTACCACCACCTCAATTCAAAAAATAAATCTATTTTAGGGGCCAGTATGAACAGACGCACCAAAATTATCCTTACCCTGTTACTCGTTGCCCAAATGATTGGCCTGCGGGTGTTGTCTTATTTTCCTGAGTTTGTGGAAAAGTATTACAGCCTGGGGCTGTTTCCGTTTGTCTCAAAAATTTTCAGGCATCTTTTTGGGTGGATTCCATTTTCGGTGGGCGATGTGTTTTACAGTGCATTGATTATTCTCGCCGTGCGCTGGTTGTATTTTAATATTAAAAGAATCAAAACCAAGCCCGTTGGTTTTTTTCTGGACATCACCGCCACGCTTTCCATTGCTTATATTATGTTTAATTTGATGTGGGGTTTTAACTACTATCGGGTGCCTTTGCACCAAACACTGGGAGTAGAACGCGATTACACCACCGAAGAACTCATCACCCTTACCGAAAACCTGATTGAAAAAGCCAACACTCTGCACCGTGCACTGGGCGCAAAAGACTCTGCAATGGTGATAAACCCCTACTCCCACCGGGAAACTTTTGAACTTTCTACTAACGGTTATGACAACCTCAGCGAAAAATTCCCCACTTTTTCATACCACCCCAAAAGTATAAAAACTTCGGCCTGGAGCCTGGTACTTTCCTATATGGGTTACAGCGGTTATTACAACCCTTTTACTGCCGAAGCTCAGGTAAACGATATGATTATCGGGCATCGGTTTGCCGTGGTTACCTGCCACGAAGAAGCACACCAGCTGGGCTATGCCGCCGAAAACGAAGCCAATTTTCTGGCCTATCTGGCGGCTACACACAACGACGATTTGTATTTTCAATATGCCGGGACCATTTTTGCGCTGAGATACTGCGTCAACGAACTCGCACGAAGGGATATGGACTTGTATAAAGAAATGATTGACACCGTAAACTTTGGCATATTGGAAAGCTACCGCGAGGTGCGCGAATTTTGGCAGCGGTATGAAGGCCCTATGGAGTTTATTTCCAAAAACTTTTTTGACCGCTTTTTAAAAGCCAACAACCAGGAACTCGGCATCAAAAGCTACAGCTATATGGTAGCGCTTTTAGTGAATTATCATAAGGAATATCCGATGTGATTTTTTAACTCTTAAAAAGATGTTAAAAGTTAAGCTTTAATGACTGTGCTTTGAGACAGTTTTTTACATTTAGATATTCTATTAAATAATCCATAATTCAAGACAAAGTTTAATATAGAGTTTATTTAAGGGAAAATCAGCTTAGCCCCTTCCCTAAAGGGAGTCTGATTTTCCTCGATTTCGCCCTTTAGGGAGGGGGAAACAAATCGAGGAAAATCCTGCGAATTTAAAACTTAATGCGTACTATTTAAAATCAACTTAATGAAAAAACTTTTACTGCTCTTTCCTGTGTTTTTCTGCTTTTTAGCACTTTCGGCACAGGAATATTTTCCAATCAACAACGGGGTAAACAATCCCAACTCCAACTTTACAGCTTTTACCAATGCAGTTATTTATGTTACCCCCACTCAAAAAATTGAGGGCGGCACACTGCTGATTCAAAACGGTCAGGTGGTGCAAGCAGGCAAATCGGTGACTATTCCCGCAAACACGGTAGTGATAGACCTCAACGGTAAACACATTTACCCGTCGTTTATCGACCCCTACAGCGATTTTGGTGTGGAAAAACCCAGAGGCAACCCCACCCGTGGCCGCTCACCGCAATATGATGCCACCCGCTTCGGTTATTACTGGAACGACCACATTAGAACCGAAATCAATGCCTTTGAAAAATTTAAGTTTGACGACCGAAAAGCCAAAGAGCTCACCGAATCCGGTTTTGGTACTGTGGGCACTCACCATCATGACGGTATTGCCCGCGGTACGGGGATGGTGGTAACGCTCAACACCCAAGGAAACGACAGCGAGCGCATTCTTCAACAAAAAGCCACACAGCATTACTCCTTTTCGCGCAGCGCAGAGTTTAATCAGTCCTACCCTTCTTCCGTTATGGGGATGATGGCATTGCTCCGCCAGATGTATCACGATGCAGCCTGGTATGAAAAAGGAAATGCACAAACCAAAGACCTGGCACTGGAAGCCTTGATTACCAACAAAAACCTGCCTTCCATTTTTGAAACCAAAGACAAACTCCACAACCTGCGAGCAGACCAGGTGGGCGACAAGTTTAACATTCAATACATCATAGTGGGCAGCGGCTATGAATATGAAAATATCAAAGACATCAAGGCTACCAATGCCACTTATATCCTGCCGCTCAACTTTCCGGATGCTTTTGATGTGTCCAACCCCTATCAGGCGGCTTATGTGTCGCTGCAGGATATGCGCCGCTGGAATCAGGCACCTGCAAACCCCAAAATAATGGCAGAAAACAACATCGCTTTTGCCTTTACCACCCTCGATTTAAAATCGCCTAAGGACATTTTGGCAAGAATTCAAAAAGCGATTGAGTATGGTCTTTCACCCGAAAAAGCACTGGAAGCCCTCACCTCTGTGCCTGCTCAAATTTTGAGAAACAACCGCATTGGCAACCTTAACAGGGGTTCGATGGCCAATTTTATCATCACTTCCGGCTCTGTTTTTGACAAGGGAACCACCATTTTTGAAAATTGGATTCAGGGCAGCAGACACGTGGTAAACGATATGACCCAGAAAGACATAAGAGGCAATTACCTTCTTACCGTTGCCGGAAATAATTATGAAATGAGCATAACCGGCGAAATGGCACGACCTAAAGTAGAAATCAAGCAGGATACGCTTACGCTGAAAAGCTCTCTAAGCTATGCCGGAAACTGGGTAAACCTTTCCTTAACGAAAGAGGACAATACCTACCGAATGACCGCCATAGTAAGCGATTTGTCTGACCACCTGAGCGGACGACTGTTCCTTCCCAACGGAAATGAAAGCACTTTCAGAGCACAAAAAACAGGGCCTGCCGAAGAAGCCGAAGATAAAAAAGAAGACGAAGAAAAGAAAACCCCCGAAATGGTGGCCGTTACCTTCCCCAATATGGCTTATGGAAATGCCCAACTGCCCCGGGCACAGGACATTCTATTTAGAAACGCCACTGTTTGGACCAACGAGGCAGATGGCATACTTGAAAACACCGATGTACTTATCAGGAACGGCAAGATTGCGCAAATTGGCAAAAACCTTTCTGCCGGCAATGCACGTGTAGTAGATGCCACCGGCAAACACCTCACTGCAGGTATTATCGATGAACACTCCCATCTGGCACTTTCGTCTGTCAATGAAGGCGGGCACAATGTTTCTGCTGAAGTAACGATGGAAGACGTAATTGACCCGGACGACATAGGCGTTTACAGGGCACTTGCAGGTGGAGTAACTGCTGCGCAACTGCTACACGGTTCGGCCAATCCCATCGGCGGGCGTTCAGCGATAGTAAAATTCAAATGGGGTGAAAGTCCGGAAGGAATGAAGTTTAAAAATGCCCCCGGATTTATCAAATTTGCCTTAGGTGAAAATGTGAAGCAATCCAACTGGGGCGCTACAGAAACTGTGCGTTTTCCGCAAAGTAGAATGGGTGTTGAACAAGTGTATCACGACTATTTTACCCGCGCCAGAGAATATGAAGCCCAAAAGAAAAGCGGCAAACCCTTTCGTTATGACGAAGAAATGGAAACCCTTGTGGATATCCTGAACGGAAAAAGATTCATCAGTTGTCACTCTTATGTGCAAAGCGAAATCAATATGCTGATGAAAGTAGCCGAAGAATTTAATTTTAAAATCAACACCTTTACACACATTCTGGAAGGCTACAAAGTTGCAGATATTATGAAAGAACATGGCGTGAGAGGTGTTTCTACTTTTAGTGACTGGTGGGCATTTAAGTTTGAAGTAAACGACGCCATACCCTACAACGCAGCCATTATGCACAACGTGGGATTGAACGTGAGTTTAAACAGCGACGACGGCGAACTCATCAGAAGGTTGAATCAGGAAGCGGCAAAAGCGGTAAAATATGGCGGAGTTTCAGAAGAAGAAGCCTGGAAAATGGTGACTTTAAATCCTGCTAAAATGCTTCGCATCGACGACCGTGTGGGCAGCATCAAAACCGGAAAAGATGCCGATGTAGTTTTGTGGAGTGACAATCCGTTGTCTATGTATGCCAAAGCCGAAAAAACCTTGATTGAAGGTGCTGTTTATTTTGACCTTGAAGACGACCTGAGAAAGCGAAATGCCATTCGCAATGAAAGAAACCAACTGATGAAAATGATGCTGGACGAAAAGAACGGTGGAGGTAGCACCCAGCAACCAAGAAGAAGGCCTTCAAGAGACTTTCACTGCGATACAGACCATCTGGAAGAAGAATTTCACTTTCACGACTAATTTCCTAAAAAAATCATGATGAAACATAGAATCAACATACTAAGTATTGCATTTTTACTGACTTTCAGCTTGTCGGTTTTTGCACAACAAACGCCCGGAGGCCCGCAAACTGAAGCCATCTCCATCACCGGAGTTACAGCTCACATCGGCAACGGAACTGTTATTCAAAACGCCACTATTGTTTTTGAAAACGGAAAAATAACCGCTATCGGCTCCAATGCCGCTGTAAAAGGAAGAATCATCAATGCGCAAGGCAAACACGTTTATCCGGGCTTTATTGCTGCCAACAGTACTCTGGGGCTGGTTGAAATAGACGCTGTAAGAGCCAGTGTGGACGAGCGTGAAATTGGAAGCTTGACACCCCACGTTCGCAGTTTGATTGCATACAATGCCGAAAGCAAGGTGGTGGAAACCATGCGTCCCAACGGTGTCTTGATGGGACAGATTGTGCCCAGAGGCGGAAGAATATCAGGCACCTCATCCATCGTGCAGTTTGACGCCTGGAACTGGGAAGACGCCGCCGTAAAAATAGACGACGGCATTCATCTGGACTGGCCAACCAGTTTCCGAAGAGGTCGCTGGTGGATGGGTGAATCCCGGGCTTTTCAGCCAAATGCTGATTATACCCAGGAAATCCAATCATTGCGAGATTATTTAACACAGGCAAAAACGCACAAAGCATCAGCCACTGAAACCAATCTGGCTTTTGAAGCTCTAAAGGGTTTGTTTGACGGAAGCAAAAAACTTTTTGTGAGAGCCAATTCTGAAAAAGAAATCATCGATGCCATTACTTTCGCTAAGGAAATGGGTATTAAGGAAACTGTTTTGGTGGGTGGATATGACGCCTACAAAATCACTGAATTTCTAAAACAGCACGACATACCCGTTTTGATTGACAGAACCCAAAACACGCCCAATTTTGACGATGACGATTATGACCTGCCCTACAAAATGCCCCATTTACTCAATGATGCCGGCGTTTTAGTGGGGATGACCCCGGTGGGACGTATGGAGCGTATGAGTGCCAGAAACCTTCCGTTTTTTGCAGGACAAGCTGTGGGTTACGGGCTTTCAAAAGAAGATGCGCTCAAAATCATTACTTCCAACATTGCAAAAATTTTAGGCATTGATGCCAATTACGGCACCTTGGAAGTGGGCAAAAGTGCCACTTTGTTTATCTCTGAAGGCGATGCGCTGGATATAAGAACCAACAAACTTACCCACGCTTTTATTGATGGCAGGGAAATTTCGCTGGAAACCAATCAAACCAAACTTTATCAGAGGTATTCTGAAAAGTATCAGTCAAAAAAGTAGTTAAACCCTTTCAGGGTTGAAATGCTGCGTTTATCGACGGGAAGGTTTCCCCACATAAACGCAGTTTTTATTTTATCTTTGCAATATGCAAAAATACATCAGCAGCTTTCAAAACCCGTTTATCAAGCAACTGCTTTTGCTTCAGGAAAAGTCGCGTGAGCGTAAAAAAACAGGTATGTTTGTGGTGGAAGGCGAACGTGAAATTTCACTGGCTTTCAAAGGCGGTTATGAAATTATCAGCCTGATTTATTGCAACGCCATTTATACCGAAACCGTTTTGATGCACCTCATCAACCAACCTATTGAGCGCATTGAAGTGCCTCTGGAAGTTTATCAAAAAATCGCTTACCGCGAAAGCACCGAAGGCGTGATGGCAGTGGTAAAATCTAAAAACCACGGTTTGAATTCGCTCACTTTTAAGTCCAAAAACCCCTTGCTGCTAGTAGCCGAAGCACCCGAAAAACCGGGAAACATAGGTGCCTTACTTCGAACGGCAGACGCCGCCAAACTGGATGCTATTCTGATTGCCAACCCCAAAACAGACCTTTACAATCCCAATGTTATTAGAAGCAGCATCGGCTGTTTGTTCACCAATAAAGTTGCCACCGGCACCACCGATGAAATTATTCATTTCCTCAAAGAAAAAAACATTCAGATTTTCTGCGCAGCATTACAGGCAAGTAAAAACTATACCGAGGTAGACTTCACTTCCGGTAGTGCCATAGTGGTTGGAACAGAATCCACCGGACTGAGTGACAACTGGCTGTCTAACTCGACTCAAAACATTCTGATTCCCATGGAAGGTGAAATTGACTCCATGAACGTTTCAGTAGCCGCGGCAATCATCATTTTTGAGGCGAAAAGGCAGCGGAAAGAGAATTAAGCACTAACCCGTCTTTCCAAAGTAAAATTCCAAAACTATACTCTAAAACGTTCTTTGGGACTTTGCAAAAGCCTTTGCATCTTTGCAACTTCGTCACCTAAAGCTTTGAAGCGAGAGGCGGTGAAATACATCTTGTTTTTCAAGCAAAGAAAACGCTAAGCAAACCCGAAAAGCAAGTAAAAAGCTTCATTACCTCTATGAATATCAGTACATTAAATAAAAAACAACGGCAACACTATTGGTTTTTTTTAATCATTGTTTTATTTTTACATAGCATTAACAACCTAAAACAAACTTATTATGAAACTTTTAAAAAGCATCCTTATCGTCATTGCAGTGATGATAGCCATTCCGTTAATTGTTGCCTTATTTATCCCCAAAACCTTTACCAGCGAAAGTGAAATTGTTATCAACCAGCCCAGAGAGCAGGTCTATGATTATGTCAGGCATTTAAAAAACATGGACGAATATGCCGTCTGGAACCTGAAAGACCCCGATATGAAAAAAGACTATGAAGGCGAAGACGGTACAGTGGGCTTTATAGCCTATTGGGACAGTGAAAACAGCGAAGTGGGCAAAGGCAATCAAAAAATCACCAACATTGTTGAAAATGAACAAGTAGAAAGCGAAATCCGTTTTGACGGTTGGGATGAACCTATGATTTCCACCCTGCGGTTGGAGCCTGCCGAAAATGAAAACCAAACCCGTGTGCGCTGGACATCCACGGGCACCATGCCATATCCTTTTAATTTAATGAGCCTGTTTTATGATGCAGAAGACGATATGAATGAAAGCCTAGAAAATTTAAAGAGCGTATTGGAATCACAAGAAACCATAACGGTAACCAATAAAAACTTCCTGCTGGATTATTTACAGCAAACCACAAGCGCTTTAAGCGAAAGTGTGGCCGGCTTGAACGAGGCACAACTGCAATTCAAACCCGCTGAAGGAGGCTGGTCCATCAGCCAGATTCTTGAGCATATAGTGGTAACCGAACAAATGCTCCTCAACAACGCCATAGAAACCCTTGAAAAACCGGCCAACCCTGAGCGAAAAGAAGAAATACAAACTACTGATGAAGAATTGGTTCGCGTAATGACAGACCGAAGCAAAAAATTTGACGCCCCCGAAATGTTGCAGGGAGAAGGCAAATACAACGACACCGAAACCGCAATCAGTGAGTTTATGCAAATACGCAACCGGGTTACTGCTACCGTGAACGAGACCTCTTTGGAAGATTTACGCAACCACATCAGCGATTCCCCGGGCGGTCCCATTGACGCTTACCAGTCCTTTTTGTTTATTGCGGGGCACTCCGCACGGCATACCCTTCAGATTGAGGAGGTAAAAGCAGCACAGGGATTCCCGGTAAACTAAATTATTACTAATCCCCGCGAAAGCGGGGATCTCACAATTCAAATGAAATAATTTATAAATACCTTCACCCTACAAATCAAGCACAACTTACTCCCGCCCCTGCTCTCGCGCGATTGCACCTTAAATCCAAATAATATAACTTGAATATTTAAGTTATTAAATTTCGACGTTAGTAATAATAATTTATTTGAATTAAATAATGGTTAGCTCTATAATAAATTGGGGGAATTACAATAAAATTGACCTGATTCTGATAAGCAGATTTATAGCTTTATGTTCATTTTTAATTGGAACAAGTCTCTTTCTTTTATTCTTATTATTCAACTCTTTTGGAATAGCATACATTGGAATTATATATGTGATAATAGCATGTTTTTTTAACTCAGTTTATTTAATTGGGTTAATAATTAAATTTTTTCAAAAAAATATTAATCGTAAACAATGTTTAATTTCTATTTTGTTGGTAACTCTAAATATTCCAATCATATTCATTTATTCTTATATATTACCCGTTGTGCATTTTAAATAATACTGATTTTAATATTATTGATATTTCTATCAAATATAAACTTGTTGATGTAT
>ERZ869909.2491-NODE-2491-length-12095-cov-2.900150_pt1 | contig 12095 bp, 10 predicted proteins | sample MGYA00520892_ERZ869909 | MGnify/ENA primary metagenome ERZ869909 (study PRJEB32215, sample SAMEA104723947) | bioreactor metagenome | biome: bioreactor; feature: anaerobic bioreactor; material: water | place: China | collected 2015-03-12 ... | reverse complement strand
GATGATCTGGGCGAGATCGGCGCGTCGGCGGTCAATCCGCTGATCGAGGGGGCGCCGATGCGGCCGATGACCGTGCTGGCCCGCGCGCGCGTCGCCGCGGCAGGCCAGCCGGTGGCCGTAATCATCGCCGAGACGCGCGCCCAGTGCCTGGATGCCGCCGAACTGATCGAGCTGGAAACCGAAGCCTCCACCCCGGAAGACGACTGCCAACCCGTCGCCCAGTGGCGCGTGGGCGAGGGGGCCGCGGCCCTTCAAGGCGGTGCCGTCACCGTCGCCACGCGGATCGCGCATCCCCGCGTCGCGCCGATGGCACTGGAGCCGCGCGCGGTGCTGGCTGAGCCCGATGGCGGGCAGGGGCTGGTCGTGCACCTGTCCACGCAGACCCCCTTCCGCGCGCGCGACGATCTGGCCCGGATGCTGGGGCTTGCGCCCGAGTCGCTCCGTGTCGTCGCGCCCGATGTCGGCGGGGCCTTCGGCGGCAAGGCCTCGATCCACCCCGAGGACGTGTTGTGTGCCTTGGCCGCGCGCCGGCTGGGGCGGGCCGTGCGCTGGACCGCCACGCGCAGCGAGGATTTCCTGGCCGCCACCCACGGGCGCGGCGCCGTGACCGACGGGCGGCTCGCGCTCGACGCTGCAGGGAAGATCATCGCGCTCTCGGCGTCGCTCGATTTTCCGCTGGGCCATTGGACGCCCTATTCGGCCTACGCGCCGCCGTCGAACGGCGCGCGTATCCTGCCCGGACCCTATGTGGCCGGCGCGGTCGAGATCGATCTTTCGGTGCGGCTGGGCGATGCGCCGGCAGTGAATATCTACCGCGGCGCGGGCCGGCCCGAGGCGGCGATGCTGATGGAACGGCTGATCGACAGGGCCGCCGCCACTCTGGGCTGGGACCCGATGGACCTGCGCCGCGCCAATCTTGTGCCCGCCCACCGGATGCCCTGGCGCACGCCCACCGGCGAGACGCTCGATTCGGGCGACTTTGCCGCCCTGCTGGACCGGCTGGAGGCATTGACGGATTACCGCGCGCTTCGCCGCGCGCAGCCGGATCTGCGCGCCGCGGGGCAGGTGGCGGGCCTGGGTCTGGCGCTTTATGTCGAACCCTGCGGGCGGGGCTGGGAAACCGCGCGCCTGACGCTGCGGCCCGACGGGCGCGTGCTGGCCGAGACCGGCTCCTCGGCCCAGGGTCAGGGGCGGGAGACGGCCTTCGCGCAGTTGCTAGCCGACGAATTGGGCCTGGCGCCCGACCGGATCGAGGTCGGAGAGGGCGACAGCGCCCGGCTGGGCAACGGGATCGGCGCGCTCGCCAGCCGGTCGACGGCGATCGGCGGCAGCGCCATGCTGCGCGCGGCTCATGCGCTGCGCGAGAAAGTCGGGGCCGCGCTGGCGGGCCTCGGTCGCAACGACTGGCCCGGATGGGACGCGGCCGCGCGCCAACTGGCCGAGGCGGGTATCGCCCCCGTCCAGGTCGATGAGACCTATAACGCCCCTGCCGAAGCCTGGGCGTCGGGCGCGGTGCTGGCCGAAGTGGTGATCGACCGCGATACCGGGGTGTTGACGATCGAGCGGATCACCTGGGTCGATGATGCCGGCCGGGTGCTGAATCCGATGCTCGTCGAGGGGCAGCTTCTGGGCGGGCTGGCGCAGGGGCTGGGGACGGCGCTGATGGAAGAGCTGGTGATCGACGCCGACGGCCAGCTTCTGACCGGGAGCCTGATGGATTACGCCGTGCCCCGCGCCGGCGACATGCCGTGCGCCGTGACGCTGGCGAAGCTTTCCACCCGAACGCAGGCGAACGAACTGGGCACGAAGGGCGTGGGAGAGGCGGGGTGCATCGGCGTGCCCGCAGCACTTCTGAACGCCGCGCAGGATGCGCTTTCACCTTTCACCACGCGCGATCTGCGCCTGCCCTTGACCAGCGAGCGGCTGTGGCGTGCACTGAACGGATTGGAGGACGAGACGTGAAATACACCCGCAAGGACGCCAAGGCCCATGCCTTTGCCCATATGCGCGGCATCTGGGCGGCCGCCCTGATGCCGTTCAGCGACGACCTTTCCATCGATGCGGAGGGATTTCGCGCCAACATGGACCACTGGATCGAGGATCTGGGGATCGATGGGTTCTTCGTCGCTGGCAAGCAGGGAGAGTTTTTCTCGATGTCGCTGGAGGAGCGCAAGCGCGCCTTCGATCTGGCGGTGGCCGCCGCGGACGGGCGAGCGCAGACGATCATGTCGTGCTCGGACCAGAACATGGATGTAGTGATCGACCTGGCGCGCCATGCCCAAGCCTGCGGGGCCGATTACATCGTCGTTCACGCGCCCGTCCTGCATTTCTTCAAGGCGCAGGACGAGACCTTGCTGCGCTATTACGAATCCATCGCGTCGAAGGTGGATATCGGCATCGCGCTCTGGTCCCATCCCGACAGCGGCTATCTGATGTCGCCGGCGCTGTGCAATCGGCTGGCGGATCTGGAGACGGTGGTGGCCATCAAGTATTCGGTGCCGCGCGCGATGTATGCCGAACTCACGCGGTTGGCCGGCGACCGGATCATCGTGTCCACGGCCGCCGAGGAAGAGTGGCTGGACAATATCGTGGAGCTGGGCTGGAAGCTCTATCTCTGCTCCTCTCCGCCCTATCTGATCCAGACGGCGGTGGACCGGCGGATGCGCGACTATACCGATGCGGCGCTGGCCGGCCGGGTGGACGACGCGCGGGCGATCAGCGCGAGCCTGGAGCCGGTGCGGCGCGCGCTGAAGGGGACGCGCCCGGCCGAAAAACCCCACGCGCATCAGAAATACTGGCAGGAACTTCTGGGCCAGCGCGGTGGCCGCGTGCGCCCGCCGCTTCTGGAATTGACCGAGACCGAGAAGGCCGCGACCCGCGCGGCCTTCGATGGCTGCGGCCTGAAGCTTCCGCTAACCGCCTGAGAAACACGCAACCCCGCAAAGGAGGACATCATGGCACGCCTTGCCGCCTTCAATTTCCAGAAATGGATCGACGAGCACAAGCATCTGCTGAAACCGCCGGTGGGCAACCAGATGGTGTTCAAGGATGCCGATCTGATGGTTACGGTCGTCGGCGGGCCGAACAAGCGCACCGATTACCACGACGACCCGGTGGAAGAGTTCTTCTACCAGCTGAAGGGGGACATGCTGCTGAAGCTGCATGACACCCAGACCGGCGAGTTCTACGACGTGCCAATCCGCGAGGGCGACATTTTCCTGCTGCCCGCGCATGTCCGCCATTCGCCCCAGCGCCCGCAGGAGGGCTCGATCGGGCTGGTCATCGAACCGGCGCGGCCCGAAGGTGCGCTCGATGCCGTCGAATGGTATTGCTTCGACTGCCAGCACCTGGTGCACCGGGCGGAGGTCGATCTGGAGTCGATCGTCGATGACCTGCCGCCGATCTACGCGGCGTTCTATGCCGACGAGAAGGCGCGCACCTGCCCCAACTGCGGCACCGTGCACCCCGGCAAGGAGCCACCCGAGGGGTGGGTGAAGCTCTGAACATGGGACGGCGACGGGTGCGGCTTGTGCTGGTGGGCTTCGGCGCCATCGGCGGTGCGGTGGCGCGCATCCTAACCGAGCGACGCGCGCCGGTCGATCTGGTGGGCGTGGCGCTGCGCGATGCGAGCCGGGTCCGGCGCGAGCTGCCGCTGGGGACGCGCGCACTGACTGACCCGGCTGACCTGCCCGCCACCCGTGCCGATCTGGTGGTCGAGGCGGCGGGGCGGGACGCGGTCGCGCCCTGGGCGCGTGCGGCGCTTGGCGCGGGGGTGGATTTTGCGGTCAGTTCGACCGCGGCCTTTGCGGAGGGGGATCTGCTGGGGGAACTGACGGCACTGGCGGAGCGGTCGGGCGGCAGGCTGATCATCCCGCCAGGCGCGCTGGGCGGGATCGATGCGCTCTCGGCGGCCGGTCGGATGGGATTGCGGGCCGTCACCCACCGGATCGTCAAGCCGCCGCGCGCCTGGGCCGGAACGGAGGCGGAAACGCTCTGCGACCTGCACGCGCTGACGGGCAAGGTGACCTTCTTCGACGGTACGGCGCGCGAGGCGGCGGCGCGCTTTCCGCAGAATGCTAATGTTGCCCTGATCGCGGCCCTGGCCGGGCTGGGGGCGGAGGCGACGCGCGTGGCATTGATCGCCGACCCCGCCGCGCAGGTGAACCGCCACGAGTTGCTGGCCGAGGGCGATTTCGGGCGCATGTCTCTTGTCTTCGAGAACGCCGCGCTTTTGGGCAATCCCCGGTCCTCGGCGATGACGGCGCTGTCGCTGGTGCGGATGATCGAAAATCGCACTGCGCCGGTGGTGATCTGATGGCGGCGGCCGCGTCATCGTGCTTGACAGGCGGGCTACGGGATGGTTGTTTCAAGCTTGAAACAGTAACCGACATGCTGTGACTTTACCGATGGCGCGCGGGACGCCATGATCGCGACTGAATCAACAAGACCAACCTCAGGGAGACGACAATGAAGCACTTTCGAACGACGCTTGCCGCTGCGGCATTGGGCGCGGCGGCCGGCTTGGCCCCGGTTCTGGCCAGCGCGCAGGACATGCGCATCGGCCTGATCACGCCGCCGAGCCATGTCTGGAGCCAGGCCGCCACCGCCATGGGCGAGGAGCTGTCGGAAGCCACTGACGGGCGGATATCGCTGCAGGTTTTCCCCGGCGGGCAGCTGGGCAACGAGGCGCAGATGCTCCAGCAGTTGCAGACCGGCGCGCTGGACATGTCCTTCATGACCGTGGCCGAGATCTCGAACCGAGTGCCCGAGTTTGGTGCCTTCTTCGCGCCCTTCCTGGCCGATGACATCGCCCATGCGGCGCGCATCATCCGCTCGGATGTCGCCGCCTCGCTTCTGGAACTGCTGCCTGAGGAAGCCGGCGTCGTGGGGCTGGGCTACGGCAGCGCCGGGATGCGCCAGATCGTCAGCCGCCCCGCCGTCAACACGGCCAGCGACCTGAATGGGTTGAAGATCCGCATCACCCCGGTCGATGCGTTCCTGGATTTCTACAACGGCCTGGGCACCGCCCCGACGCCCCTGCCGCTGCCGGCCGTCTATGACGCGCTTGCCAACGGTCAGGTCGATGCGATCGACATGGATGCCGAGCTGATCTGGGCGATGCGCTATTTCGAGCAGGCGCCGCATGTGCTGGAAACCAACCACGCGATCTGGCCGATGGTGGGCCTCGTTTCGGGGCGGGTCTGGTCGGGCCTCGTCGAGGAAGACCGCGAGCTGATCGCCGAGGTGATGCGCAAGCATCTCGACGGCGTGCTCGACACCTACACCGAGAAGGATCCCGAGTGGATGGCCGAGGTCGAGGGCGTCGAGAGCGTCACCTTCATGAGCGTCGATCGCGACTTCTTTGCCGAGGTGGTCGATGCCTGGGAAGCCAGCTGGACCGAGCGCGCGCCAATTCTGACCGAGCTGCGCGCCGTCGCCGAGGAAACGCGCTGACCTGCTGCCACTTGGCCGGGGCGGCTTGCCGCCGCGCCGGCCGCCTTACTTCGCGGGTGCCGCAATGATCCTTCACAGGCTGTCGGACGGCTGGGCCCGGATCGAGATGTTCGCCGCCGCGGTGCTGGCCGCGGCGGTGAGCGGTCTGATCCTTTACAACGTCGCCACCCGGGCCATGCGGCGCGCGGTCTTTTGGGTCGATGAAGCCGCGATCTACGCGATGGTGGCGATGGCCTTTCTGGCGGCCTCGGCGTCGATTGCGCGGCGGCAGGCGGTGGCGATCACGCTGATTGTCGACATGGTGTCAGTGCGCGGGCAGCGGCTCTTCTGGCTTTTCGTCGATCTGGTTACGCTGGGTTGCGCGGTGCTGCTGCTCTGGGCGTGCTGGATCTGGTTCGACCCGCTGACGCTGATCGCCGTCGATTTCGACCTGCGCGCCTTTCGTCGCGAGACGTTCAATTTCATCTATGCCGAGCCGACCTCGACCCTTGGAATGCCAAAGTTCTGGTTCTGGCTGGTGATGCCGGTCTTCACGCTGGGCCTGACGCTGCACGCGGTGTCGAACCTGGTGAAGACGCTGTCGGGCGACATTCCGACACCCGTGGTCGAGGACAGCAAATCATGACCGCCGTCATCTTCTTTGTGCTGCTTCTGTCGGCGGTGCCGATCAGCATCGTGCTGATCGTGACCTCGGCCTGGTATGTCTATTCGAGCGGCAACCGGGTGCTCTTCGACAGTTTCGCGCAGCAGCTTTTCTCGGGGATCGAAAGCTACGGCCTGCTGGCGATTCCGCTGTTCATGTTGACCGGCGAGTTGATGAACGAAGGCGGCGCGACGCGCCGGCTGGTCCATGCCGCGCGGGTTTTCGTCGGCGGTTTCCGCGGCGGGCTTGCCTATATCAACCTGTTGGCCAACATGTTCATGGCGGCGATCATCGGCTCGGCGGTAAGCCAGATCGCGGTGATGTCGCGCGCGATGGTTCCGGCCATGCAGGCCGAGGGGTACCGCAAGGATTTTGCCACCGCCACGACCGCTGCGGGCGGGCTTCTGGCGCCGATCATTCCGCCGTCGATGCTGCTGGTGATTTATGGGGTGCTGGCGCAGATGCCGATCGCCGATCTGTTCATCGCCGGGATCATCCCGGGATTGATGCTGACCGGCGGCTTCTTCATCGTCGTGGCGCTGGTCGGTTTGAAGCAGCAGTTTCCCAAGGGCGAGTGGATGACCCGCGGCGCCGCCGGGATGGCGCTTCTGGCAGCCCTGCCGGCGGCGATGATCCCGGCGGTGATTGTCGGCTCGATCGTCCTGGGCATCGCGACGCCCACCGAATCCGCGGCCATCGCTTCGGTCATCTCGCTGCTGATCGGGGCGTTCGTCTACAGGGATCTGAACTGGTCGCGCTTTGCTACCATGTTCGTGCGGGTCGCGGCCTCGTCCAGTCTGGTGATCTTCCTGATCGCGGCGGCGAATGTCTTCGGCTGGGTCATCATCTACGAGGCCCTGCCGCAGCGCCTGACCGCGATGATCGTCGAAATGACGCGCGACCCATTGGTCTTTCTGCTGATCGTCATGGTGATCCTGTTCTTCGTCGGCATGGTGATCGACGGCATCGCGGCGCTGATCCTTGTCGTGCCGCTCTTGTTGCCGGTGGCGGTCGATGTTTACGGGATCCATCCGGTGCAGTTTGGCCTGGTGATCAGCCTGAACCTGGTGCTGGGTCTGCTGACGCCGCCGGTCGGAGCAGGGCTATATGTGGCCGCGGCTATGACCGGGGCGCGGCCGACGGGGATTTTCGTGCAGTTGCTGCCGTTCCTGGGTGTCGCGCTGGCGGTGCTGCTGCTTCTCTGCATCTTCCCCTGGCTGACGCTGGCGCTGCTCTGATCTCGGCGGGTGGGCGTGGGCCGCGGGAGTTCCGGCAACACCCCTTGCGCGTTCGCGTTAGGGTGAATTGCGGGGGGGTGAAAAACGTCTATGGTGCGCGCGATTCCTCAGGATGATCCCATGCGCGCCTTCGTGTTGCTTACCCTGTCCTCGCTTGTCTTTCTCACTGCCTGTGCCGATCGTCGCGGCGATTGCGTCGAGGAGGCGATGCGCGATGTCCGCGTTCTGGAAGAGCTGATCGCCGAAACCGAGCGCAACATTGCGCGCGGCTTTGCCACCCAGCCCGAGCCGACCGTGCGCACCGGCGTCAGCTTCTGTCTGACGGCAAGCAATCCGCTGGGCATCTGCACCCGCACCGAGACCGAGGTGCGCGACCGGCCCGTTGCGATCGATGTGCTGGCAGAGCGTCGAAAGCTGCGTCAGCTGCGCGACCGGGAGGCCGAGCTGCGTGAGCGCGCGCGGCTCGAGGTTCTCGCCTGCGAGGCGCGCTTCCCACGCTGAGCGCCCTTCACCATGCCTGCGGCTTCGGCTAGCCTGCGCCCGACCGACAAAGGTTTTCCGGGAGGCGAGAGAATGGCAAGAACCGTGGTGAAACGGGCGCATGGCGGTCCCGAGGTGCTGGAGATCGAGGACCGCCCGGTGGGCGAGCCCGGCAAGGGCGAGATCCGCATCCGGCATAAGGCCTGCGGGCTCAATTTCATCGACGTCTACCAGCGGGACGGACTTTACCCGATGTCGCTGCCCCACGCCCTGGGGATGGAGGCCGCCGGCGTCATCGAGGCCGTGGGCGAAGGGGTGACGCATCTGAAGCCGGGGGATCGCGCGGCTTACGCTGCGCAGCCGCCCGGCGCCTATACCGAAGCCCGCGTCATGCCCGCCGCTCAGGTCTGCCCGCTGCCCGACGCAATCGATTTCGAGACCGGCGCGGCGATGATGCTGAAGGGATTGACGGTCGAGTATCTTTTTCACCGCACGGTGCCGCTTAAGGCGGGCGACACGGTACTTTTTCATGCGGCCGCGGGCGGCGTGGGACTGATCGCCTGCCAATGGGCCCGGTCCGAGGGGATCCGGTTGATCGCCACCGCCGGGGGGCCGGAGAAATGCGCGCTCGCCAAGGAGCATGGCGCCGAGCATTGTATCGACTACCGTGAAAGCGACTGGCCGGCGCAGGTTCGGGCGCTGACCGACGGGCGGGGCGTCGATGTGGTGATGGATTCGGTGGGGGCCGCGACCTTTGAAGGATCGCTCGATTGCCTGCGCCCGTTGGGAATGATGATCTCGTTCGGCAATGCCTCTGGACCGGTGCCGCCGTTCAACCTGGCGACGTTGGCGGGCAAGGGCTCGTTGCAGATCACCCGACCGACGCTGTTTACCCATATCAGCGATCATGCGCGTTGTCAGGAAATGGCGCGCCATCTGTTCGGGAAGGTCGCCGAGGGCGCGGTGAAGATCCGGATCGATCAACGGTTTTCGCTCGATGACGTCGCCGAAGCGCACCGAACGCTTGAGGCGCGCAAGACCACCGGCTCGACCGTGTTGCTGCCCTGACCGGGTGGGGTGAGGCGGGGTGCGTCGCGGACTGGTTGAGGTCGCGCGCCAGAGTGTCTGAAAAAACAAAGCGGCCCGGGCGGAATGCCCGGGCCGCTGCCGTCCGGTGACAGGATCAGCGCGGAACGTAGACGATGCGCCGCTCATCTGGCTCAACGATCACCGGAACGTGGTTCACATAAGCATAGGTGAACTCGCTGTCCGGGACCGGGGTCAGGACGATCGTCTCGGGCAGGCTGGCCCCGACGACAACTTCACCTTCCAGATAGATCGGATCGACAGGGTTCTCACGCACATAGGTGATCTCCCGCGTCGTCGGTTCGGCAAGCGCACCGGCGCCGAGCCCCGCGGCAGCGCCGATCAGGGCACCCGGCGGGCCAGCGATGATCGCGCCGGCAATCGCACCCATCGCGCCGCCCGTAGCGGTTGTGTTGCCGGTTTCCTGACGCTCGATGATGCGGATCGTCTGGCGCGCTTCGGGGGCGGCGATCGGTACGGGTTCGGCCTCGACCTCGATGTTCAGATACGCGCCATAGGCCCAACCGTCGGTGCCATCGCGGCTGACACGGCACCAGTCGGCATCACCAAGGCATCCATCGACCGAGACGGTAGCCCCTTCGGGGATGACCGAAACAACCGAATGCATCGGTCCGGGGCCCGACCGCATGTTGAGATCGGTGATCGCCGTGGCCGAGGTGTCGGCAAGGGCGGTAGTCGCCAGCAAGATGCCCGCAACCGATCCGCCAAGAAGTGTCCTGACATTCATTTTACCATTCCTTTCAGCTATCTGCCGGATCAACCGGCTGTCACGCTGTAAGAACACCGTGCCCCAAGAATGGTTTCACGCAGGGTTTCCCGGCGCGCGGAAAGTCGCTGAAGACGAGTTGAAGGTTGCTTCGCCTTAATTGAAAACTAATGGTTCAGGTCGCGCTCAGAAGGTTGCCAATCGCCTTGGCGGGCAGCGTATCGAGCGTGCTTATCGCTTGCCAGATCGCTGTGGCGTCCTTGCCCAGAAGGTTATCGGCCTTGTTCCGCAGGCTGCGTTCCAGAACAGCGTGGGGCAGGGGGTCGGCCAGGTCGTGGGCGAACGGCAGGCTTGTGCCATCGTGCAAGGTGATTTCGCCTTCGGCCTGCATGTCGGTGAGCGTAGTGTCGCCGGTCACGATGACGCGTGCGGCAAAGGCCGACAGGCCAGGATCGATCGCCAGGGCGTCGGAGTAGCTGCTTTCGGCTTCAGTCGCGGGGCCAAGAAAAACCATCCCGGCGAGCCAGGCGTAGCTGAACTTCGCCTCAAGCCCGGTGCGGGGGTTGCGGATGTCGCAGACGGTGAGCCAGCGCGGGTTGGTACGCAGGCGGATTGCGTTGATACGCTCAGCGTTCACGCCCCGATCGCGCGCGGCGGCCAATCCTTCGATCATCGCATGGGTGCCGTGGCAGCAGGCGTGAAGCTTGTAGCGGATGTCCTCGAAGAGGAACCGCCCGGGGGGCGGGTCTTGCCAGGCGGCGTCGGGTTGCGGTGCGTCGGAATGGGTCGCCACGAAACCCTGCGGCCCCGAAAGTCCGTCATCGGCGGAAGTGAACCCTCGGGCGGCCAGCTCTGCGCATTCGACGCCGTTCGCTGCAGCGAGGCCGGCGTTGTAGGGCTTTCCCATCGTGCCGAACTGTCCGCGCAGCCCGGACGCCCGGGTCGCGCAGAGACCCAAGGCGGTACGCATGCCCACCCGGTCAAGACCCAGGATACGACCGGCGGCGATGGTTGCACCAAAGGCGCCGGCGGTCGCGGTCTGGTGAAATCCGCGCTCGTAATGGCCGCGACCAAGCTGGAGGCCCACGCGGATAGACGCCTCGGCGCCCACCAGGAACGCGTCCGCCACTGCACTCGCCGGGGCATCGACGGCCTCGGCAACGGCCAGCGCCGCCGGGTAGATTGCGACAGAGGGATGGCCGACATGGGCGAAGTGGGTATCGTCGTAATCAAGCGCATGGGAGGTCGCGCCATTGACCAGCGCGGCCGCGCGTGCCGGCGCCGCGCCGCCACCGATGACCGCGGCGACCGGCTGGCCGCCTTCCGTGGCGATCATGTCGCGCAGGATGCGGGCCAGGGGTTCTGTCCGACCGGCCCGTCCGCAGACGATCCAGTCGAAGAACGAAAAGCGCGCCATGGCACGGCTGCGGTCGGGCAGGGCGGAGGCGGGCAAAGCGGCGAGATCGAGAAGGCGGTCGATGGGTTGCATGCGTGCGCTTGGTCCTTGGGGTGGGCGGGGACGCGCGCGTGCCCCGGCTGCGCGGCAATGGACCATGCAGGTCGGGGGTTTGCAAGCCAGCCGGCTTGGGGCCCTGCACAACGGTTTTAGGGTTGACCCCGGTTCGCGCCGCGGCCTAGTCTGCTCACGCTTTTGTGCGCAGGTTCCTGCCGAGGCACCGCGCACGGCCCAAAAGCCCGAAAGTTCTGTTTTGAACGCCTACCGGGCGCGATGGGAAGAACATGCCACGGACAGGGAGGTCCTGATGAGACGCAGCAGATTTCTATTTGGCACCGCGCTTTCGCTGGCTCTGTCGGCGACCTTGCCGGCGCTGGCGCAAGAGCGCGTGCCCCCCGTCGAGATCCTGACAACCACCGAATCCTATGACCCCATCCGTTACGAAGGCGCGTTCATCATCGCCGAAGCCTGGCGGGAGCTGGGGCTGGATGTCACTGTCTCGCCGCTGGAATTTCGCACGCTCCTGGACCGCTTCTATTCCGAACAAAACTTCGACACCGTGATCATGGGCTGGTCGGGCCGCGTCGACCGGCTGGACCCGCAGTTCTACCTGGGCACGCTGGACAGCCGGCAGGGCGTGATGGGCGGCAACAACCCCGGCGGTTACGAAAACCCCGATTACGACGCCCTCTACGACGCGCAGGGGCGCGAGTTCGACATCGACACCCGGCGGGATCTGGTGCACGAGATGCAGGAACTCTACATGCCGGACGTGCCGGTGGTGGTCCTGTTTCACCGGGACGAGGTCGTGGCCTACAACCAGACGACCTTCACCAACATGAATGCGATGGCGGGTGAAGGCCTTTACTCCGAATGGGTGCCGATGGAGGCCGAGCCGGTGGGCGAGCGTCGCACGCTCCGCATCGGCGGCCCGCAGGAGCCTGACAACGTCAACCCGCTCGCCTCGACCTCGGTCTGGGGCTGGAAGTGGATGCGTCTTTACTATGACCG
>ERZ869909.2490-NODE-2490-length-12099-cov-4.911412_pt1 | contig 12099 bp, 9 predicted proteins | sample MGYA00520892_ERZ869909 | MGnify/ENA primary metagenome ERZ869909 (study PRJEB32215, sample SAMEA104723947) | bioreactor metagenome | biome: bioreactor; feature: anaerobic bioreactor; material: water | place: China | collected 2015-03-12 ... | reverse complement strand
ATCGGCACGCGCCAGCATCGCCATGAGAAGCCCGAGATCGCCGTCATCCTTGAGGTCCAGAACCACGCTTTCCTTGCCCCGGTTCAGCCAGACGAAAAAAGCGCTCTGACCCTTGACCGCGGCATCATAGTGGCGCGCCGTCTCGCCGCCGCGGCGTTCGACCTTGATCACCCGCGCCCCGGCGTCGGCAAGCCGGACCGTGCACAGGGGCGCCGCCACTGCCTGCTCAAGCGCGATGACCACGATCCCCGCAAGCGCCCCCTCAGACATCGCACCACCCGAGGCGCAGCGCGAGGGCGCCTGACGTGAACGGGGGGCCGGGACGTGAACGGGGGCGCGCGCGCGACATCTGCATCGCTCAGTAGGAACGCGGCAGGCCAAGCACATGCTCGGCCAGAAACGACAGGATGAGATTGGTCGAGATCGGCGCCACCTGATAGAGCCGGGTCTCGCGGAACTTGCGCTCGACGTCGTACTCGCAGGCGAAGCCGAAGCCGCCATGGAACTGCAGGCAGGCATTGGCCGCTTCCCAGCTCGCCTTGGCGGCGAGGTACTTGGCCATGTTGGCCTGCGCGCCGCAGTCGAGCCTGGCGTCATAGAGGCGGCAGGCCTCGTAGCGCATCAGATTGGCGGCCTCGATCTCGATATAGGCCTCGGCGATGGGGAACTGCACGCCCTGGTTCTGGCCGATCGGACGGCCGAACACGGTGCGCTCCTTGACATAGGCCGTGACCTTGTCGGTGAACCAGTAGCCGTCGCCGATGCACTCGGCCGCGATCAGCGTGCGCTCGGCGTTCAGCCCGGTGAGGATATATTTGAAGCCCTTGCCTTCCTCGCCGATCAGGTTCTCCTGTGGAATTTCGAGATTGTCGAAGAACAGCTCGTTGGTCTCGTGGTTGACCATGTTGAGGATCGGACGGACCTCCATCCCCTTCTTCATCGCCTCCTTGATGTCGACTATGAAGATCGACAGGCCTTCCGACTTCTTCCTGACCTCGGCCAGCGGCGTGGTGCGGGCGAGAAGGATCATCAGGTCGGAATGCTGCACCCGGCTGATCCACACCTTCTGGCCGTTGACGACATAGCGGTCGCCCTTCTTCACCGCCGTGGTCTTGAGCTGCGTCGTGTCGGTGCCGGTGGTCGGCTCGGTCACGCCCATGGATTGCAGGCGCAACTCGCCCGACGCGATCTTGGGCAGGTATTTCTGGCGCTGCTCCTCGGAGCCGTGACGGACCAGCGTGTTCATGTTGTACATCTGGCCGTGGCAGGCGCCCGAATTGCCGCCGGCGCGGTTGATCTCCTCCATGATGACTGAGGCTTCGGTGAGGCCGAGGCCGGAGCCGCCATATTCCTCGGGGATCAGCGCCGCCATCCAGCCGGCCTTGGTCAGGGCGTCGACGAACTCTTCCGGGTAGCCGCGGGCCTCGTCGACCTTGCGGTGGTATTCGGCGGGAAACTCGGCGCAGAGCGCACGCACCGCGTCGCGGATGTCCTGATACTGCTCGGTCTTGCTCATGGTCTGCACCGCATAAAAGCCGGGGATGGGATGGTGTGGATGGCCGCGCTTTCCGCACGGCCAAGGAGATAAGTCAAATATATAACTTCTCTAATCGACATAACCGAATTGCATGACTGAAGGCCGAATCAGCCGAGATGGCCGCGCACGGAGGGCGCGGAGCCGAGCCGCTTCAAAAGATCCAGAAAACCGTCGGCGCGCGCGTTCAGCACCGGGCCGGCGAGGATGCGGAACTTCTGGGCGCAAGCCGCCGCGTCGGGGAAGGTCTCCGGCTCGCCCGACGGGTCGGCGACATGCAGGCGATGGGTCTCGCCGCGCGCCGCGACCTCGAGCGTCGCGCCGAAGGGGTGGCGCAGGCCCTCGAGCGAAGGGTCGAGCCGGACGTCGACGCGGGCGGCCAGCGCATCGGCCTCGGGCGCGCCGAGAAGATCGTAGTCGTCCCAGCCGAAGCGTCCGCGCAGCAGCGCCACCGCCGCCGCGAACGGCATGGAGAACTGGCCCTCGACGATGGAGCGGGCCTTCTTCTTCGCCTCCAGCGGCACGCCGACGAGTGCGATGCCGTTGCGGTGCAGCCCCACCGTGACGGCCGAGACCTCGTCCGGCGCGAAGCCGTGCCGGCGCTGCAGTTCCAGCAGGCCGTCCACCGCGGCATGGGTGTAGCGGCAGGCCGGATAGGGCTTGACCCCGATGCGCATCGTCTCCCAGACCGTCCCGAGATCGGCCACGGCGCGCTCGGGCCGCGGCGCGTCGCTGTAGCCCTTGAGGAAGCCGTGCGTGCCTTCCAGCGCATCGGCCGAGCCCTTGAAGCCGCCGGCGGCGAGGCTCGCCGCCATCAGGCCCTTCATCGTGGCCTCGCCGACCTGATAGCGCTTGTTCCAGGCCCCGTTCTCGAGGAACTGGAGCGAGCCCGAGGCCTGGCTGGCGGCGACGCCGAAGGCGTTCTCCATCCCGGCCGTGTCGAGGCCCAGGAGACGCCCGGCCGCGGCAGCCGCGCCGAAGGTGCCGGCGGTGGCGGTGGGGTGGAAGCCGCGCGCATAATGCGCGGTCGGGTCCAGCGCCATGCCGAGCCGGCAGCAGACCTCGAAACCGACGACGATGGCCGCCAGCAGATCGGCGCCCGACGTATCGGCCAACTCGGCGGCAGCGATGGCGGCGGGCACCACCGGCGCGCTCGGATGCAGCGAACTATCGGCGTGGGTGTCGTCGAAGTCGAGCGAATGGCCGAAGGCGCCGTTGAGCAGCGCGGCGGCGGCCGCGCCGTAACGCCGGTTCAGCCCGAACACGGTGCAGGGACCGTCGCCGCCAAGGCCCAGCCGCTCGACCATGGCGAGGATGGAGGGGCTGGAATCGGCTTCGTTCGCGGCGCGGATGCACGACCCGATCAGGTCGGTGGCCAGCGCCAGCGCCCGCGACGACACCTCGGGCGGCACCTTGTCCGTCGGCGTCGTCGCGGCGAACTCGGCAAGGATGCGGGTGCGTGTCATGGCGGAGGTTCCGGTAATGGGCGGTCGATCGTCGCTGGCCGCACCAGGACGGCGCGGCGGCGACAGCATAGCGGCGCGGCCCCGCTCGTCCCAATAGCGATTTCATGGAGGGGGCATAATCCGTCGCTATGGCCGGCATCGCGACGATATATGCCCGACATATGAAGACGGGCAGCGACGGCGGCCGGCTTGCGAGGGGAAAGGCGAAGGAATAGTCTTTGCCTATCGGGATGTCGCTTGCCATAACGGACCACGATGGATATCCGCCAGCTTCGCTATTTCGCGGCCATTGTCGAGCAGGGGTCGTTCTCGCGCGCGGCGGCGTTCCTGCACGTCGCGCAGCCGGCGCTGTCGCTGCATGTCCGCAACATGGAGGCCGACCTCGGCACGCCGCTGCTGTTCCGCTCGACGCGCGGCGTGGTGCCGACCGAGGCGGGCGCGATCCTGCTGCGCAACGCGCGCGTCATCCTCGACCAGCTCGCCATCGCCGAGGACGAGATCAGGGGCCATCACAGCGACCCTTCCGGCGAGGTCAGGCTCGGCCTGCCGGGCACCATCGGGCAGATCCTGGCCGTGCCGCTGATCACGGCGGCGCGGCTGCGCTATCCCAGGATCAGGCTGCGCATCGCCGAGGCGATGAGCGGCTTCGTGCTCGAATGGATGCGCGATTCCCGCATCGACCTCGCCGTGCTCTACGACGCGCCCGACGATCAGGGCATCCGCACGCAGCCGCTGCTGGAAGAGGAGCTTCTGTTCTTCGGCCCCGCTCGTGTCGACCCGGCCCATGTCGGCACGGACCAGGCCCTGCCCCCGCCCGGATCGCCCGTGCCTTTCGTGCAACTGGCGCGCATGCCGCTGATCCTGCCCGGCGAAGGCCACGGCCTGCGCGACCTGCTCGCGCGCACCGCCCTCGCCGCCGGCTGCGAGCTGAACACGGTGATCGACATCGATTCCTACGGCAACATCAAGGAGCTGGTCGCCGAAGGGCTGGGCTTCTCGATCCTGCCCGAAAACGCCATCGCGCGCGAGGTGGCCGAGGGCCGCCTGCGCAGTTGGGCGATCTGCGGCCAGCCCGTCAGGCGCAGCGTCCACCTCGCCTATTCGGTCGACCGCCCGATGGCCAACGCCGTCAGGGTCATGCTCGACCTCGCCGACGAGACCCTGCGCGACCTTGCCCGCACCGGCCGCTGGGCCGGGGCGAAGCCGGTCGCCAAGGCGGACCCGGCCGAAGCGCCGGCACCCTGAAGGAGCCGCCATGCCAGAAACCGCCCCGGCGATCACCGAAGACCATGTCATCGACAGCGTCGCCGACGCATTGCAGTACATCTCCTACTATCATCCGCCGGATTTCATCCGCGGCATGGCCCGCGCCTGGGAGACGGAGGAAAACCCGGCGGCGCGCAACGCCATGGCCCAGATCCTCGTCAATTCGCGCATGGCCGCGCTCGGCCGCCGGCCGCTGTGCCAGGACACGGGCGTCGCCAACGTCTCGGCGCGCATCGGCGTCAGGGCGCGGCTGGACTGGAACCGCCCGCTCCAGGACATCGTCGACGACGCGGTCAGGCGCGCCTGGCGCAACGACGCCAACCCGTTGCGCGCCTCGGTCGTGGCCGACCCGTTCGGCCGGCGGCAAAACACCGGCGACAACGCGCCGGCGATGCTGCATGTCGAGATGGTGGCCGGCGACAAGGTCGAGTTCCACGTCTCGGCCAAGGGCGGCGGCTCGGAAAACAAGGCCAGCTTCGCGGTGCTCAACCCCTCGGCCTCGGTCGCGGACTGGGCGGTGGCCACGGTCGAGACCATGGGCGCGGGCTGGTGCCCGCCGGGCATTCTCGGCATCGGCGTCGGCGGCAGCGTCGACAAGGCGATGACCATGGCCAAGCAGGCGCTGAACGACCCGATCGACATCACGGAGCTGCGCGCGCGCGGCCCGGCCACGGCGGAGGAGGAATTGCGCCTCGACATCCTCGACCGCGTCAACGCGCTCGGCATCGGCGCGCAGGGGCTCGGCGGCGTCACCACGGTGCTGGACGTCAAGGTCCGCAGCTTTCCCACCCATGCCGCCTCGCTTCCCGTCGCCCTGGTGCCGAACTGCGCCGCCACCCGGCACGCGCATTTCTCGCTCGACGGCAGCGGCCCGGCGCGACTCGCCCCGCCCGTCCTGTCGGAGTGGCCCGAGCTCGATTTCCGCGACGCCTGGCAGGGCGCGCGGCGCGTCGACCTCGACCGGCTGACGCGCGTGGAGATCGCCTCGTGGCGGCCAGGCGAGGCGCTGCTCCTCACCGGGCGCATGCTGACCGGGCGCGACGCCGCGCATCGCCGCATCGAGACGATGCTGGCGCGGGGAGAGCCGCTGCCGGTCGAGTTCCGCGACCGCGCCATCTATTATGTCGGCCCCGTCGATGCGGTCGGCGACGAGGCGGTCGGTCCCGCCGGCCCCACCACCGCGACGCGGATGGACCGCTACAGCGACATGATGCTGGAGAAGCTGGGCGTCGCGGTGATGATCGGCAAGGCCGAGCGGGGCGCCGAGACCGTGGCGGCCATCGGGCGCAACAAGGCCGCCTATCTGGTGGCGGTCGGCGGCGCGGCCTATCTCGTCTCGCAGGCCATCCGCGAAAGCCGCGTCGTGGCCTTCGGCGATCTCGGCATGGAGGCGATCCACGAATTCACGGTGCGCGACATGCCGGTGACGGTGGCGGTCGACGCGGCGGGCAATTCCATCCACGAGAGCGGCCCGCGCCGGTGGCGCAGGCCGGCCCCCTGACGACCCCGGCGGCGAAATGGGGAAGGGGGCCGTTTCGGCCCCCTTCCCTGCTTCAATACATGCCGAGGAACTTCGGCAGGAACAGCGATATCTCGGGTATGTAGGTGATGAGGCCGAGGAACAGCAGCGAAGTGAGCAGCCACGGCGTCACCGCCTTGGAAACCTCGGTCAGGCCGAGCTTCGATATCGCCGAGCCGACATAGAGATTGAGCCCCACCGGCGGCGTACACAGGCCGATCTCCATGTTGACGATCAGCATGATGCCGAAATGCACCGGGTCGACGCCGAGCTTGACGGCGACCGGATAGAGGATCGGCGCCATGATCAGCACGATGGCCGAGGGCTCCATCACCATGCCGATGATGAGCAGCATGACGTTGACCATCAGGAGGAAGCCGATCTTGCCGAAGCCGAGCGAGACGATCCAGTCCGACAGCGCCTGCGGGATCTGCTCCGAGGTCAGGATGAAGGCGAACATGACGGCGTTGGTGATGATGTAGAGCAGCATCGCCGACATGCCGGCCGAGTTCAGCAGGATCTTCGGCACGTCCCGCAGCCTGATGTCCTTGTAGATCCACACCGCCACGACGAAGGCGTAGACGGCGGAGACGGCCGCCGCCTCGGTCGGCGTGAAGATGCCGCCATAGATGCCGCCCATGATGATGACGATGAGCATCAGCCCCCAGACCGAGGAGCGGAAGGCGGCGATGCGCTCGCCCCAGCCGGCCCGCTCCATCCGGGGATAGCCGCCCTTCCAGGCGCGCATGAAGGTGGTCGCGCCCAGCATGAAGGCGAGGATCAGCCCCGGAATGACGCCGGCGATGAACAGCGTGCCGATGGAGGCCGAGAGCACCCGCTCGCCGTCCGGCCCCTCGACCACCATGCCCGAGGTCGCCACCGCGTACATGACCATGACGATGGAGGGCGGGATCAGGATGCCGAGCCCGCCGGCCGAGGCCACGGTGCCGACGCCGAAATGCGGCGGATAGCCCATCTTGACCATGGCGGGAATCAGGATCGAGCCGACCGCCATCACGGTCGCCGGCGAGGAGCCGGAGATCGCCGCGAACAGCGCGCAGGCCAGGACCGCCGCCAGCCCCATGCCGCCATACCAGTGGCCGACCATCGAGGTCGCGAAGCGGATCATGCGCTTGGCGACGCCGCCATGGGTGAGGAAGTTGCCGGCCAGGATGAAGAACGGGATCGCCATGATCTCGAACTTCTCGATGCCGGTGAACAGCTTCAGCGCGATGCTGTCCATCGGGATGTTGGTGAAGGCGAACAGGAAGCTGAACACCGTCAGCCCGAGCGCGATGGAAACGGGCATGCCCGTCGCCAGCAGGATGGCGAGGATGGCGAAGATGATGAGGGCGGTCATGCGCGGCCTCCCGCGGGGGCGCCGTCGTCGTCGATCCCGTCCACGGCGCCGTGGTCGTGATGGGCGATTTCGCCGGTGGTGACGTAGAGATGCAGCGCCTGGACGAAGCGGAAGCACATCAGCGCCGAGCCGAGCGGGACGGCGAGATAGACGATCCACATCGGCATTTCGAGATCGGCCGAGATCTGCCCGCCCTTGTAGACGTGCCAGACGAAATCGGTGCCGATCCAGGTGATGATGCCGGTGAACAGGATGCCGCCCGACATGGCGATGATCGTCACGATCCTGCGCCATTTCTCGTCCAGCCGGATGACGAGCATGTCGACGCCGACATGGATGCCCTGGCGCACGCCGTAGGCGGCGCCGAACTTGGCCATCCAGACGAACAGGTAGATGCAGGCTTCCTGCGCCCAGGTCAGGCGGATCGAGTTGATCGAGCGGAAGGCCCAGCGGCCCCATTCGCGGGCCCATTCGACGTCGTTGGCGCGGCCGTAATTGAGGAGGTCGGCGGCGTAGCCGATGGAGAAACGGTGAGCGACGGCCACGAAGATCAGGATCACGGCCAGCGCCATGAGAACCGAGATCAGGATTTCTTCGAAGCGGTCGAGGATGCGCATGAACATGGCGAACCTCGCGAAAGGAAAGGGCGCGCGGATGGCGCGCGCCCCCAAGACGGGATCAGGAGCGGAAGATCACTCGATCCCCAGGACCTGATAGGTCTGCGCGATCAGGTCGGCCCCGATGCGGTCGGCCATCTGCTCGTGCACCGGCTTCAGCGCATTGAACCATTCCTGGCGCTCCTCGGCGCTCAGCTCGTAGATCTCGGTGCGGCCCGCCGCCCTGATCTGCGCCAGCGCGTCGTCGTTCTCGTCGCCGGCGATCGAGTTGGCGTATTCGGTCGCATCGTCCATCGCGCGGTCGAGCTGGGCGCGCACGTCGTCGGGCAGGCTGTCCCAGAAGGTCTTGTTGACGATCACCGCGTAGCCGATATAGCCGTGGTTCGACAGCGTCGCGTGCTTCTGCACCTCGTGCATCTTCTGGGTGTAGATGTTGGAGGGCGTGTTCTCCGACCCGTCGACGACGCCGGTCTGCATCGCCTGGTAGACCTCCGAGAACGCCATGACCTGCGGCACCGCGCCGAGCGCCTGCATCTGCGCCTCGAGGATCTTCGAGGACTGGATGCGCATCTTCAAGCCGAGGAAGTCGTCCGGCTCGCGCAGCGGCGAGTTCGCGGTCATGATCTTGAAGCCGTTGTCCCAGTAGGCGAGGCCCTTGATGCCCTTCGGCTCCAGCAGGGTGAAGAGATGCCGGCCGACCTCGCCCTGGGTGATCTTGGCCAGGTCCTCGTCGCTCGAGAACAGCATCGGCAGGTCGTAGAGCTCGAACTGCTGCACGCCGAGCGGGCCGAACTTGGCCAGCGAGGGCGCGAGCATGTGCACGGCGCCGAGCTGCAGCGCCTCCAGCTCTTCCTTGTCCTTGTAGAGCTGACTGTTGGGATAGACCTCGATCTGGACCTTGCCCTCGGTGTACTGCTCGGCCAGTTCCTTGAACTTCAGCGCGCCCTTGCCCTTGGGCGTATCCGGCGCGACGACGTGGCTGAACTTGATGACGATCGGGCTCTGGGCCATCGCCGGCAGGGCGGCAATGGCGGTCGACATGGCGACGACGGCGGCGCCGGCGATGCGCGCCAGATGGCGGCGTGTAAGCATGATATGTCCTCCCTTGGAATCCGCCTTCGCAGCGGCCACTGTTTCCTTGCCATGGCGGATGCCCGGCCGCTATTGTGGGTTTCCGCAATACGCATGGCAGCCATGTGGAAAACGCATGTCTGCCGCGCTGCACGAGTCCGAGGGGGAACCGATTGCAGACATGGCGCCCCGCGGCCCTGATGCCGTCGGAATCCCAGAGCGACAGCTGGACGCTGGAAAAAGCGCCCGGCCCGCGTCATCGCATCGACCTTCTCTCGCTGGTGCCGCTCCTGTCCATCGTCGCGCTGGTGGCGCTGGTGGCCGTCGTCATCGGCCTGGTCAACCGGAGCGAGGCCGAGCAGGGGCGCATCAAGCTGGCCACCGACGCGCTCTGGGTCGAGCAGACGCTGCGCTTCCAGATGGAGGTCGACGAGGACATGCTGGCGCGGCTGGCGCTGGAGGCGGGAAGCGACATCGCGGAAGCCAGCATGGACACGCGCACCAGGCTGCACATCGCCGCCAATCCCGAACTGCTTTCGGTGGTGTGGTACGATGCCGCGCGCAACCGCGTGCGCGAGCTTCCCGGCCGGGGCGCGCCGGGCGACGACAGCGTCATCGAGCTGCTGTCGCGGCTGGATACCCCCTTCTCGCGGCCGACCTACGGCGCGGTCCAGCCCGACGGCTCGGTCAGCATGGGCATCATGCTGGCGGGCGGCAAGGGCTATGTCGCGGCGACCATCTCGCTGCCGCTCCTGCTGCACCGGCATGTGCCGTGGTGGATCGCCGAGCAGTACGGCGTGCGCATCACCGCCATGGACGGGCGCGAACTGGCGGCGCGCCAGCGGCTCCCCATCGACGAGGGCAATCCCTTCCACGCCATCGGCTTCGACCCGCCGCTGCGCGGGACCATCCTCCAGATCACGGCCTACGACACGCCCTCACCCTATCGCTACCTGCTGCTGCTGGGGGCGATGGGCGGGCTGGCGGCGTTCTCCATCCTCGCGCTCGTCATCCTCTACCGCAGCGCCCAGTCGAGACGCCGCGTCGAGCAGCGCCTGCGCAACGAGACCGCGTTTCGCCGCTCGATGGAGGAAAGCCTGACCGTCGGCCTGCGCGCCAAGGACCATTCCGGCAAGATCCTCTACGTCAACGCCGCCTTCTGCAACCTCGTCGGCTGGGAGGCGCACGAGCTGGTCGGGCGCGGCTCGCCCATGCCCTACTGGGATCCCTCGCGCTTGCAGGAGACGGAGGCGCGCCATCGCGCCCAGGCCGAGGCCGGCGCCGTCGGCCAATCCTTCGAGACGCGGTTCCTGCACCGCGACGGGCGCGAGATCGACATCCAGGTCTACGACGCGCCGCTGATCGACGCCTCGGGCAAGCAGAGGGGATGGATGGGGTCGATCATCGACATCACCGAGCAGAAGCGCGCCGCCCGGCTGTCGCGCCTCCAGGACGAGGCCATGGCGCGCACCGGCCGGCTGGTGACGCTGGGCGAGATGGCCTCGACGCTGGCGCACGAATTGAACCAGCCGCTCTCGGCCATCGCCTCCTATTCCGCCGGGATGAAGAACCTGATCGACCGCGGCGACGCCGAGCGCCCGGTGCTGCTGGCCGCCAACGAGAAGCTGGCGGTGCAGGCCGGCCGCGCCGGCCGGATCATCCGCCGCATCCAGGATCTCGTGAAGAAGCGCGCGCCCCGGTTCGAGCCGACGCGGCTGGAGCGGGTCATCGCCGAGACCATCGGCTTCCTGGAGGCCGACGCGCGCGAGCATCGCGTGCGCCTGGTTCCGCGCATCGGGCCGGCGCCGCCGGTCGAGGCGGACCGCATCCTCCTCGAGCAGGTGCTCATCAACCTGATCCGCAACGGCATGGAGGCCATGACCGACCAGCGCTCGGGCGACACGCTGGAAATCCGGCTTCGCCACGAAGACGGTTTCGCCGTCATCGAGATCGAGGACCGGGGGGCGGGGATACCCGACGAACTGACGGAGCGTCTGTTCGACGCCTTCGCGACGACCAAATCACAAGGAATGGGCATGGGACTGAAAATCTGCCGCTCGATCGTCGAGCTGCACCGCGGCAAGCTTTCCCACCGCCCGGCGGCGGGCGGGGGAACGGTCTTCACCGTCGAGCTGCCGACGCCCGGCGACGGCGGGACGGCCGGCGCATGAGCGAGGTGATCGACATCGTCGACGACGACGAGGCCATCCGCGACGGCCTGTCGTTCCTGTTCAATTCGCGCGGCATGGCCACGCGGTGCTGGAGTGCGGGCGAGGAGTTTCTCGCCGCGCTGCCGCTCGACGATTGCGCCTGCATCATCCTCGACGTGCGCATGGGCGGCCTCAGCGGCCCCGAGACGCTGGAGCGGCTGCGCGCCATGGGCAACCTCACGCCGGTGATCTTCCTGACCGGGCATGCCGACGTTCCCGTCGCGGTGCAGACCATCAAGGCCGGCGCCTACGACTTTCTCGAAAAGCCGTTCAACGACAACCAGATCGTCGATCTGGCGATGTCGGCCATCTGCGCCCACAAGGAGGCGCAGGCGCAGGCGGCGGGCCGGCGCGACATCGCCGCGCGCCGCGCGACGCTGTCGGCGCGCGAGGAGGAGGTGATGCAGCTCATGCTTTCGGGGGCGATGAACAAGCAGATCGCGGCCGCCCTCGACGTCTCGATCCGCACGGTCGAGGTGCATCGCGGGCGCATCCTGGCCAAGATGGGCGCGCGCAACGGCATCGAGCTGGCGGCGATGCTGGCGAGCGACGGCAAGCCCTGACATCGGCGGCTTGCGCCGCGCGGGATGCGGTTCAGGCGGACGCGTCGAAGGCCGCCCGCCCGGCGACATAGACCGCTTCTATGGCGCGGTCGTCGCCGAGCGTCTGGAGGAGGAAAAGCTCCTGCGCCAGCGTCTCCACCGTTTCCATGCGCAGGCGCATGGCGGGCGTGGCGCGGGCGTCGAGCACGACGATGTCGGCATCCGTGCCAGGGTCGAGCGTGCCGATGCGGCCCGCCAGGGACAGGGCCTCGGCATTGCCCAGCGTGATCTGCCAGAAGGCGGCGAGCGGGTTCATCTTCTCGCCCTGGAGCGCGACCACCTTGTAGGCCTCGTCCATGGTGCGCAGCATGGAATAGCTGGTGCCGCCGCCGACATCGGTCGCCGCCGCGATCTTCAGCGGCTTGCCGCGCCGCGCGTAGCCCTGCCAGTCGAACAGGCCCGAGCCGAGGAAGAGGTTCGAGGTCGGGCAGAACACCGCCACCGCGCCGGCATC
>ERZ869909.2489-NODE-2489-length-12103-cov-13.582987_pt1 | contig 12103 bp, 9 predicted proteins | sample MGYA00520892_ERZ869909 | MGnify/ENA primary metagenome ERZ869909 (study PRJEB32215, sample SAMEA104723947) | bioreactor metagenome | biome: bioreactor; feature: anaerobic bioreactor; material: water | place: China | collected 2015-03-12 ... | reverse complement strand
TTCATCGTTCCGGCCCTCACCGCGCCCCATTCAGACGAGACAAAGCGGCCGTCAAGCTTGCTTGCTTGCTTGCTTGCTTGCTTGCGCAAGGTTTCTGCCATCTCACGATTCTGATTGTTATTCTTCATGGACTCATCCGATTGCACAGCGGGGGTACGCCAAAGGTCTCGCAGAAAGCGTTGTACAACCGCCGCTCCAGTAGACGCCAGTCTGCGTTTACCGCGCGATATCTGACCTTCGCCGCGCCTGTTACCAGAAAACTGGACAATAGTACATTACCATTGTTGCCCCGCAAATGATCGGCCAGGCGCTTGCGCAAGTCTTGTGTCGAGCCGATGTAGACAACCTGCGCTCGCTCTGCCGAAAGGCCCCCCTCGATAGGACATGTGTTCTCGCGGAATGCCGGTGAGCGGATTTCATAGACGCCCGGATGGGACGGGATCGATCCGATCACCGATTGCTGCGTCATCAGCAGCAAGGGGGAGAATCCCTCGGTCGCTGCCAGATAATCTTCGCGCGTGGCCCGGCGGCGCCAGTCCGGAATGGCCAGATGATGTCGAATGGCCGCCACTGATCGCCTGGACAGGGAGCTTCCGTATTGCTGCGCAAGAGCCTCCGCGATGGCCTCGTCCGGTAAGGGATGTTCGATCCGTCCTTCCAGGAGTAGCGATTGTTCCCTTTTGATCAGAACGTCGATGCGGTGGCAATGGAGCTGCCGCTCGCTGGGAAACAGCGTGTTCAATGGCTGCGGCTTCCCATCTTCCGTTTTGAAGGATAGGCCCCGAATGAGGCGGGACAGACGGCCGGCGTCGGCGACCATGGGAAGGTCGGCGCGCTCTGCGAGAATCTGCGCCATGCGAGCCTGCGGTAGTGCGACCAATGCCAATGGGTCGCCCGACATGAGGTAATCGGCCTGTACATCGAGTAGCGTCCGGACCAGGGCGTGAGTCAGCCGGTTACGGCTGTTGATGAGGCGGAGCCGGTGGAGCGTGGACATCATCTCAGGGGACAGCGCATGTGCCTGTCGCAGCCGCTTGATAGCAGCCTCATCGAACCGGTACTCGCGGACGAAACCGGGACGGTGATAAACGAATTCCGGGCGGCCCGCCGATAAGCGCACCTCACCGAGCACGCCTGCCGATGCAGGTCGATGTTCAGATGAGCCTTCGCGCAGGATGGCCCGGTCAAGCACCGATGGCTCCGCACAGGGACGGAGTGCCTGAAATGGGGTCGATGATTCAGTTTTCGCGACGCAGCGGTCATACGTCTTGAGAGGTAACGACAGGAATCGGGCGAAAACGATCTTGCCAAGCGTGGCAGCATCGAGTTTGTTGTTCTTCTCACCAATCACTTCCCTTGTCCTCTCTTCGTTACCCTGTATGAACGGTCCACTCTGATATGTGCAACTGAACGAAGCTGACCCGCAGTACAAGCAGGTCAGCCTACGCCGCCGCCCCGGACGCCCCGATCAAGAGGTCGTCATCGTCGACGCGCCCGCTACCTGGCCGGCGCCGACGCCGGGGACGTACTGGTGATGTGCCACAAGGACGAGGCGCACGCTGCACAAACGGCGGGATGGTATAGCCTCAAAACGGGCAAGGCGCGAATCGCTTTGGCGATAGGGCGCAGGCCGCAGCGGCGGGACACTCGTGACACTCGTCGACTGTATGGGTCCCATCCATGAAACCTGACGCCATGCCTGTTCTCTTCGGAGCAAATGTTGCCCCTGGAGGATTCCACAGGGAAATCCGATGCGCACGCGTCTGAGCTGGCTGAGGCGGGTTGTCGGAAGGCCTGCTCTTCCTGCCACTTCGCCCGACGACGCATGGCAGCACCACGTATCGGCGTTGGCCGGCCACGGTATTCCCGAGCCTGGTAGCACTATCGATCGCAAGCCGGCCACCGAAGCGGACGCCCTGGCGCTCTATGGCGTCGCGCCCTCCTTCGCCGACCTGCTGCCCTGGGTCGAGTACCTGCCCGACTCGAAATGCATGCTGCTCGAGGACAGCCAGTCGGTGGCGGCGTTCTTCGAACTGCTGCCGATCGGCACCGAAGGGCGCGAGCTGGCCTGGCTGTGGCAGGCGCGTGATGCCCTGGAGAATGCGCTGCAGGATTCCTTCAATGAACTGGACGAGAACCCCTGGGTGATCCAGTTCTACGCGCAGGACGAGACCGACTGCGACCACTACCTGCGCGCGCTGACGAGCTACCTGCATCCTCGCGCGCGGGGCAGCGTGTTCAGCGAGTTCTACCTGCGCTCGATGTCCCACCACCTGCGCGCAATCGCCAAGCCGGGCGGCCTGTTCGAGGACACCGCGGTCACCCGCCTCCCCTGGCGCGGCCAGACCCGGCGCATCCGCATGTTGGTCTACCGGCGCACCCCAGATGCTGCATCGGTGCGGCACGGACAGTCCCCCGAGCAGGCATTGACGACGATCTGCGATCGCCTCGTCGGCGGCCTGGCCAATGCCGGCGTGAAGGCCCTGCGCATGGGCGCGGCCGGCATCCACGACTGGCTGCTGCGCTGGTTCAACCCCGATCCGAGCATGCTTGGAAAGGCGCCCGAGGATCGCGAGCGCTTCTACGCGCTGACGCGCTACCCCGAGGAACTGGACGAGGGCGAGATCGAGCTGGCCAGTGGCACCGATTTCGCCCAGCGCCTGTTCTTCGGCCAGCCACGCTCGGACGTGGCCCATGGCCTGTGGTTCTTCGACGGCATGCCACACCGGGTCATCGTCGTGGACCGCCTGCGCACGCCGCCCACCACCGGGCATCTGACCGGCGAAACCCGCAAGGGGGGCGATGCGATGAACGCGCTGTTTGACCAGTTGCCCGAGGACACGGTGATGTGCCTGACGCTGGTCGCAACGCCTCAGGACGTGCTGGAGGCCCATCTCAACCACCTGGCCCGCAAGGCCGTCGGCGAGACGCTGGCCTCGGAACAGGCCCGCCAGGACGTGCAGCAGGCGCGCGGCCTGATCGGAAGCGCGCACAAGCTCTACCGGGGGGCGCTTGCCTTCTACCTGCGCGGGCGCGATCGGGCGCAGCTCGATGCCCGCGGCCTGCAGCTCGCCAATGTCCTGCTCAACGCCGGCCTGCAGCCGGTGCGCGAGGAAGACGAGGTGGCGCCACTGAACACCTACCTGCGCTGGCTGCCCTGCGTGTTCGACCCGGCCGCCGACAGGCGCCAGTGGTACACCCAGCTCATGTTCGCGCAGCACGCGGCGAACCTCGCGCCGGTGTGGGGGCGCAGCCAGGGCACGGGCCACCCTGGCATCACCTTCTTCAACCGGGGCGGCGGCACGATCACCTTCGACCCGCTGAACCGGCTCGACCGGCAGATGAACGCCCACCTGTTCCTGTTCGGCCCTACCGGATCGGGCAAGTCGGCCACGCTCAACAACATCCTCAACCAGGTCACGGCGATCTATCGGCCGCGCCTCTTCATCGTCGAGGCCGGCAACAGCTTCGGCCTGTTCGGCGACTTCGCCGGGCGGCTGGGTCTGTCCGTTCACCGCGTGAGGCTCGCCCCGGGTGCGGGCGTCAGCCTGGCGCCGTTCGCCGATGCCTGGCGCCTGGTCGATACGCCGGGCCAGGTGCAGACACTGGATGCCGACGCGCTCGACGAGGACCTCACCGAGGCCGGCGCGGCCGGGGGCGACGATCAGCGCGACGTGCTGGGCGAGCTGGAGATCACCGCGCGGCTGATGATCACCGGCGGCGAGGACAAGGAGGAAGCGCGCATGACGCGCGCCGACCGCAGCCTGATCCGCCAGTGCATCCTCGAGGCCGCGCAGCGCTGCCATGGCGAAGGGGGCCAGAAGCGCACGGTGCTGACCCGCGACGTGCGCGATGCGCTGCGCGATCGCGGGCACGATCCGAACCTGCCGGAAGCCAGGCGCGGACGATTGCTGGAGATGGCCGACGCGATGGAGATATTCTGCCAGGGCGCCGACGGCGAGATGTTCGACCGGCCCGGCACGCCCTGGCCCGAGGCCGACATCACCATCGTGGACCTGGCGACCTTCGCACGCGAAGGCTACAACGCCCAGCTCTCGATCGCGTACGTCTCGCTGATCAACACCGTCAACAACCTCGCCGAGCGTGACCAGTTCCTGGGCCGCCCGATCATCAACGTCACCGACGAAGGTCACATCATCACCAGGAATCCGCTGCTCGCGCCCTACGTGGTCAAGATCACCAAAATGTGGCGCAAGCTGGGCGCCTGGTACTGGCTCGCGACGCAGAATATCGACGACCTGCCCAAGGCGGCCGAGCCGATGCTCAACATGATCGAATGGTGGATCTGCCTGTCGATGCCGCCCGACGAGGTGGAGAAGATCGCGCGCTTTCGTGAGCTGTCGCCGGCACAGAAGGCGCTGATGCTGTCGGCCCGCAAGGAGGCGGGCAAGTTCAGCGAGGGCGTGATCCTCTCGAAGTCGATGGAGGTGCTGTTCCGCGCCGTACCGCCGAGCCTGTACCTGGCGCTCGCGCAGACGGAGCCCGAGGAGAAGGCGGAGCGCTACCAGCTCATGCGCCGGCACGGCATCGGCGAACTGGAGGCGGCCTTCATGGTGGCCGAACAGATCGACCGGGCGCGCGGCATCACGCCGTCCGCATCGACCCTGCCGCCGCAGGACCTGATCGCCTCCGGCGAAGCCGAAGGCACCACCTTGCCCGAATCCACCGAAATGCCTGCCGCAGCAAGCGGCGACATGCCCAGGTAGCCACGATCTTCAAGGCTACGGCGCGGCCCCGGCCGTGTTGATCCCACCCGTTCGCACCGCATCCCTTGCCGAACAGCCACCTTGCCGGTGGCGGATGCCCACCCTCATCCCTGCTGCCATCCCTCGGAGGATTCGTCCTCCACCGGGGAGCGGCGCCTCCGATCTCATCCATTGGAGGTTGCCATGCGCACTGTTCATGCCGTCGAAGACTCGTGCATCGAGTCGATCATCCATCCCACCAGGCAAGGCGACGACTGGATCATCCGTCAGGCCATCGCCCTGCTCGAGCGTCGCATCTTCGGCGAGAGCGCCGTACTCGGCAGCCCAGCCGAGGTGCGCGACTATCTTCGCCTGAAGCTGACGGGAGAGCCCAACGAGGTCTTCGCCGTCATCTTCCTCGATACGCGCCACCGGGTGTTGTCCTACGAACCGCTGTTCCACGGCACGATCGACCAGACCGCCGTGTACCCCCGGGTGGTCGTGCAGCGCGCCCTGGCAGCCAATGCCGCGGCCGTCATCCTGGCCCACCAGCATCCCTCCGGCTGCATCGAGCCCAGCATGGCCGACCGCGCGATCACCTCGCGCCTCAAGGCGGCGCTGGAACTCATCGACATCCGGGTCCTGGACCACTTCATCATCGGCAAGGGCGAGCCCTACTCGTTCGCGGAGGCTGGCCTGCTGTAGCCGGCATCACCCTGCACGGGCCTGTACTCAGGCCCGTGCAGGGTCGTCGTCTTGCAAGGCATGCCAGGTACACTCGAACGATGAGCTCCTCGCGTTGTTCCGAGGCCTCGACGTCTCGGCGCAGCAGGCCAGCCGGCGGTCGCACCACCACTGTCGGGTGCTGATGCCCCGCGACCGCGTCAGCGGTCCGCCAGCTCTCTCAGAAGGGCGTATTGCTCCGGCGTCAAGATGCCGCGCAGGCGATTCACGAAGTCGACGTGAATCTCGGCGATCTCCCGCTTGACCTGTTGCAGGCGACCGAGGGGTTCCGCCAAGGCGCGGCTGTCGACTCCGTCGAAAGCAGCAACCGCGATCTCCCGTTCCAGCCTGCCGGCCTCGGCCTGGCGGGACTTGGTCGGGCCGCGCACGTCGGTGATGAGTTGGTCAATGGCCTGCTGTTGGCCGCCTTCGATGCGAAAGTCATCGCCGTTGTCCTTGATGAAGCCCAGCACATGCGGCAGATGGAAGGGATGGATCAGGGAATACTGCGCGGGCGTCGGTTCGATGCGCGCGCAGGCCTCGCCGTCGGGGCGGACTTCGGCCCGAGCTGTCAGGCTGAGGAACGACGACAGGATCAGGACGACAAGCTTGCTGTTCAGGTTCATGGCGATACTCCTACAAGGGATAAACCGAGTCGTCGACGAGCCGCTATCAGCAGCGCAACCGCCAGCGACGCAGCGGCGAGCGCGGCCAGCATGCCGGGGTAGCCGAGGCGGTCGAGCAGCAGGCCAGCCGGCGGCGCGACAGCGATCCGGCCGAGCGTAAACAGGCTGGCCTGCAGGCCGTAGTCGGCGGCCCGCCAGCCATCACGCGCGAACTCCATCATCAGCGCGAAGGCGAGTGCGGAAGCCACGCCCATGGCGACCGCGAGAAATGCGGCGGCGGCCACCAGCCCGGCGGGCGTCCCGTACCCAGCCGCGGCGGCCAGCAGCGCAAGCGCAAGGGCGTTGGCGCCAGCGGAGAGCGGCAGTACCCGGAGGATGAGCGCGCGCGGCACATGTCCGGCGGCGAAACTCGCCAGCGCCCCGAGGGCGCCGCCGCCGACACCGGCGATCCAGGCGACCTCGCTGGCCGGAAAGCCGCGATCGAGCAGCAGCGGCTTGAGATAGACCCACGCGGCGGCGACGAAGGGGAAGTAGCCGAGCAGCACCACCGTCCAGATCCCCGCCCCCGCCTGTCGGAAGAAGCCGAGCCACACGGCGAGCGGCGTCGAGCGGTGGGAGCCGGCGACGCCGCCATCCTCCTGGATGCATCCGAGCAGCCCCAAGGCCACGAGCAGGCAGGCACCCAGTAGCAGGAAGGGCGCCGCCCAGCCAAGCGCCTGCTGCAACAGCAGCATCGCGCCACCGCCGACGATCGCGCCCGCGAACGTGGCGGCCGAGCGCACCCCGCCGGCGCGGGGGCGCTCCTCGGCGGGAAACAGCTTGATCGCCAGCGCATTGACCGGGATGTCCGCCCAGGTGGCGCACAGGGCGGCCAGCAGCGTCAGCGCGAAGAGGATGCCTTTGTGGGCATCCGCCCCCAGCGCGGCCAGGGACAGCAGGGCCAGGAGGTAGCCGCCGCCGGTCAGCCACGCCCAGCGCCGGTAGGGACGGCGTCCCGCCCGCCAGCGTTCGATTGGCAAGGCCAGGAAGAGCTTGAACACAGCCGGCAGGCCGGCCAGCTGGAAGAGCCCGATCTCCGCGCCCGACCAGCCCTGCTGCCGCATGACGAGCGGCAGCCCCAGCCAGAGATAGATGGCCGGCGCCGTCAGCGCGAAGTTGATCCAGCCGAACAGCACATGGCGCGCGCGCAGGCGGGAGAGGTTCGTGCTCATGCGACCTTCCGGGCGACGACGACCTGCAGCGGCGCCATCGGAAACAGGGCGGAGGCAAAGGTCTCGATGCGGCAGAAACCGATGCGCCGCAGTACCGCCGCCATGTCACCCCGGTGGCCGACATGGCGCCCCTGCATCAGCATGGGGAGGTAATACTGCAACACCTCGGCCGCTGCGGCCGGCTCGTCGCAGATCTCGGCGTGCGCGCAGATCAGTGCGCCGCCCGGCCGCAGCGCGGCCAGGATCTTGCGCAGGACCGCCTCGGTATCCGGCACGAAGTGCAGCACCGAGGAACACCAGATGAGGTCGTAGTCGCTGCCGCCAACACTGCCGATCGCGTCGACCGCCACGTCGCCGCCGAGCACGGAGAGCCGGTCTGCGAGGCCTGCGGCGGCGATGTTCTCGGCCGCGACGGTCACGGCTTCGGGGAAATCGAAGACCACGCCGGAAAGCCCGCCCTGTCGCCGCGCCAGTTCGATCGCCACCCAGCCAGGGCCTCCGCCCAGGTCGAGCAGGTTCGTCGCCGCCGCGAACTCCGGCAGGCGCGACACGATCTCCAACGCGGCCGGCACGGTGGCCGCATGCTGGTCCTGGGCCAGTTGCCCGCGCGCGGCGGCGGCCCACTGCTCGGCCATGCGTTCGAGGGCCTGCCCGCCTTCGGCCTGCGCCCCCTGCCGTACCTGATCGCGCAACAGTCCTGCGGCCTGCCTGAGCCGGGCCTCACGGTAGCGCCAGGCGTCGCCGGACCAAGTGGGAGACACGGCCAGGAAGTAAGCGCGTCCGACTTCCGCGAGGCCGTACACGGTCACCGATCCCCCGATGTGGTCCACGGCGAGGCGTGCGGATCGCTCCAGCAGACCCATGCCCCACAGCAGCTCGAGCAGGTGGGCGGTGTTCCGGGAATCCAGGTCGAGCTGGGCGGCGAGCTCGTCGGGCGTTCGGGGCTCGGCCAGGGGCTCGAAGATGCCCAGCGCCAGGGCTGCGCTCAGTGCCTCGGCCTGGATGGGCGCGGCCGCCAGCGCCCAGTAGCGTTGTAGAGGGTGCATTTGTTCAGGACTCATGTGCATTGCTCCGTTTACATGCGCCAGGTCAGCCGCACGCCCAGCTCGCGCGGCGGGCTGTAGATGGTGGCCACGCCGTTGAGGAATCCGACGGTGTCGTACTGCTTGTTCGTGGCGTTATGGACGTAGGCGGACAGCTCGGTGCGCCCGAAGGTGTAGCCCGCCAGCAGGTTGACGACGCCGTAGCCCGCCCGCCCATAGGTGTTGGCGGCGTCGAGATAGACCTTGCTCGCGCCACTCAGATGGGCCTGGGCATACCAGCCTTGCGGGGCGTCGTAGCGCACCCCGAGGTGGCCGGTGATATCCGGTGCGAGCGGGTTGTGCTTGCCCTTGAAATCATTGGCGCCATCCCGGAACTCGCGGAAACGGGTGCGATTCAGCCCCAGCGCGGCCTGGAGCTGCCAGCCCGAACCGAGCAGGTACTGCAGCTCGGCATCGATACCGACCGGACGCGCCGACGCGGCGTTGGTGAGGAGCATCTGGCCGGGCAGGCCGATCTGCTGGACCTGCATGTCGCGCACGTCCATGACGTAGGCGGCGACGCCGTAGCGCAGGCGCCGCGCCAGAAGCCGCCCCTTGACGCCAAGCTCGAAGGAGCGCACCCGTTCCGGCTGGTAGCGCCGGTAGGCCTCGGGCGCGAAGGCATTGAAACCGCCGGCACGAAAACCGTCGGCGACGCTGGCATAGACCTGTGCGTCCTGCCGCCATTGGTACTGCAGCGCCACCTTGGGCGAGAAGCGGGTCCATGCGCGCGACTGTTCGCGCTCCCCGGCCAGGGCGAAGCGCACCTCGTTGCGCTCGATGCGAGCGCCCGCCGTGACCGTCCAGCGATCCGCCAGCGGGGCGATCCAGTGGGTGAACAGCGCCGCCGAGTGGCCCTTTTGCGTGGCCGAGGTCGTTGTCGAACCCAGCGGAATCTTCTGCCCGAAACTCAGGTCATGATCGTCGCGGTCCGCGTAGAATCCCGCCAGCCACTGCGCCGGGCCCACCCTGCCCTCCAGGCGGAATTCCTGCGACAAGGTGCGGAAGTGGTGGTCGCGGCTCACGTGCAGCAGGTCCGCCGGCATGAAGTCGATGTCCTGCTTGATGCGGTCGGTGAATTCGTTGTTGGCGGTGATCGAGCGCAGGTTCAGGTCGGGCGCCAGTTCGTGCGCGATGTCGAGCGACACGGTGCGCGCGGTCGAGTCGTTCCAACTGTCGGTGCCGGAGCGCACCGTGGCGCGCGGCGCGCTGACCGACCCCCACAGCGAGCCCGCGTCGCGATACTCCCGTTGGGCATAGCGCAGCGTGGCATCGGTGCGCTCGCCGGGCGTCCAGCGCAGCGCCAGGCGGCCATTGCGGCGTTCGCGGTCGTCCTCCTTGCCGCCCTTGAAGGCGTTGTCGACGAAGCCGTCCTGGCGGAACAACTCGCCGGCCACCCCGAGGTAGAGGGTGTCCTTCACCAGCGCGTGGCTCGCATCGAAGCGCAACGCACGCTTGTCGCGGCTGCCGAGCTCGGCCGAAACGACGGCGTAGGGATCGTTCCCCGGCTGGCGCGTGACGACGCTGACCACGCCGGCCTCGGCGTTGCGCCCGTACAGCGTGGACTGCGGCCCACGCAGCACCTCCACCCGCTCGATGCCCAGCAGGTTGTCGTCGAAGCCCTGCCCGCGCAGGGTCGGCACGCCGTCGACCACCAGCGCGACCGATGACGAGAAGCCCATGATGTTTGCCGTCAGGCCGCGCATCACCGGCGGCTGCAGGCCCGACTGCCCCGACGCCTGGAAGGTGAAGCCGGGCGTCATCCGCGCCACGCCTTCGAGGCTGTCGATGCCGGCGGCTTGCAGGTCTTCGCCGTCGAAGGCCGAGACGCTGGCGGGAACGCGCTCCAGCGCCTGGGATTGCTTGTTCGCCGTGACCGTGACGGCGGGCAGCTCCTGTACTTGCTCCTGCTGCGCCGCGGCCGGCAGGGCCGCGCCAATCAGCGCCAGCAACCCGGCCGCGCGGCTGGAAATCGTGGGCATCGCTTGTCCTCCTCGAGTTCATGTGGACCGCATGGTATTCGTCAATGCGAACCGTTCTCATATAGAATCGATTGCGTTCGGGAGGGTTTTGTATGCAAACGGGAGCGAGGCGTGGCGCCATGACGGATTTCGTACGCGCGACGGGTGCGGCCGGGCCCGCCGTCCCGGGGGCGGGCGCAACGCACGTGGCGTTGCCCGACCGCTTCGGCGATTGCTGGATCGAGCGCACCGCGCTCGACGATGGGCTGACCGTGGTGCACTCGCACTACCGCCCCACGCGCGAACTGGCCGAAGAGACCGTCCAGACGGGCAGCAGTCCGACACTGGTCATCACCCTGGGTCTGGCGGGTGAGTCCGGCTTCGTGGCGCGGGAAGGAACCCGCCTGCGCTTCCGGGCCGGGCACACGACCCTCACCGCTTTCAACGAGAGTCGCGGCGAGCGGCGTTTCAATGCGGAAGGAGCGGTACGCCAACTGCGCCTGGTGCTCACCGGAACGGTGCTGTCGCGCTACCTCGGAGAGGCAAGTGTGGCCCGCCTAGCCAGCCGCACGGGCGTGCGCATCCTCGGCGAGCACGCGACGCCGCCCTGGTGTCGCGCCTTGCTGCGCCCCCTGCTCGCCTCCGAAGCGACGCCGCTGGATCGGCACATCGCCGCGCTGACCCTGGCGGCCGAGTATCTGCGCCCGCTCATGCCGACCGGCGCGTCCGCCGCGCCGTCACCCACGCATCTCGGCGCCGACGACATCGACAAGCTCCAGCGCGCCCGCGACCTGATGCGAAGCCACATGGACCGTGCATTGACGATTGCGTATCTCAGCACCACCGTGGGCATGAACGAGTGCAAGTTCAAACAGGGTTTTCGCGAACTGTTCGGCGCCCCACCCCATCGATTCCTGCTGGAGTTGCGCATGCGGCGCGCGTGGATGCTACTTGAGTCAGGATCGCGGGTGGCACAGGCCGCCTACGCGGTCGGTTACCAGCATCCCGCAAATTTCAGCGCGGCATTTGCACGGTATTTCGGGCGCACGCCGAAGTCGGTTCGTTGAGGATGCAACACCCTTCATCCGACGCGGGCCAGACTATCCAATGGACGACATGCCTGGATCTCCAGGGCAGCCACACCCATGTCCCGCAGTTCGGTGCGTAGCCGCGCCAGCGTTTCGGCATCCATTTCAGGCGGGACAGTGCAGCGGACCTGGTGGGCAACCCCGGAAGCGAGCAGCAGCCGCAGCGCATTGCGGGCCGGACCGCCGCCGTCACAGCCGACAACGCGGGCGTAGTCGCCGAACGGAGCCTTGACGTCGAAGCCGACCCAGTCGAGCAGCGGCAGCACGGCGGCGAACCGCTCCGGGTAGATGCCGGCGGTGTGCAGCCCGGTGGCGAAGCCCAGGGCGCGAACCTCGGTGAGCGCGGCGGCCAGACCGCGCTGCAGCAGCGGCTCGCCGCCGCTGAACACGACGCCGTCGAGCAGGCCGCGACGCGTCGCCAACCAGGCGATCACGTCCGCCCACGACCGGTCGCCGTCGTGCGGCGGCAGGAGATGCGGATTGTGGCAGTAGGTGCAGCGCCACGGGCAGCCCTGGCAGAACACGACGGCGGCGAGCCGGCCGGGAAAGTCGATGGTGGTGAACGGCACCAGGCCACCCACCGCCAGCCGTGACTCAGGCATGGGCCGTGCGTCCGCCATCGGGTTCGATGAAGTGGCACCGCTCGGCGTGCTCGCCCTGCTTGCCGGCGTTGAACTCGGACACCGGGCGGTGGTAGCCCATGACG
>ERZ869909.2488-NODE-2488-length-12104-cov-3.861395_pt1 | contig 12104 bp, 15 predicted proteins | sample MGYA00520892_ERZ869909 | MGnify/ENA primary metagenome ERZ869909 (study PRJEB32215, sample SAMEA104723947) | bioreactor metagenome | biome: bioreactor; feature: anaerobic bioreactor; material: water | place: China | collected 2015-03-12 ... | reverse complement strand
TCCCGTGAAGCCCCTTGCACATTTGAGCACCCAGTTGTTGCTGTCTTGATATTTGAGACGATCGGTCTATTATGCTGCCATGACTAGTGCAAAACCAGTAGCCCGTCGCGGCCGTCCCCCAAAGGTTCCTCGTGAGCGTGAAGACACCCACGACGCGCTGCTTCGGTGCGGGATGGAAGTGTTGAGCGAGCAGGGCTTTGCGGCGACAGGTATCGACAGCGTGTTGAAGCGGATCAATGTTCCCAAGGGCTCGTTCTATCACTACTTCAATAGTAAAGAAGCCTTTGGACAGGCGGTGTTGGACCGCTATGCAAGCCGCTTTGCCCGGAAACTGAATCTCCTGCTGCTCAACGAGGCGGACCCACCGCTCCAGCGCATACGAAACTTCGTCGAGGATGCCAAGGAGGGTATGGCTAAGTACGAATTCCGCCGCGGTTGCCTGGTGGGCAACCTTGGACAGGAGATCATGGCCTTGCCTGAGAGCTTCCGTCTGGCGCTGGAGCATACGCTGATTGATTGGCAGGAACGTCTGGCTTGCTGTCTGCGTGAAGCCGCGAGCCAAGGACAGATAGACAGCGATAGCGACTGCGATTCTCTAGCCGCTTTTTTTTGGATTGGCTGGGAAGGCGCAGTGCTTCGCAGCAAATTGAGCCGCGATGTGCGCCCGCTGGAAATCTTCAGCGAAGGATTCTTTGCGGCGATTGGCCGTTAAATTTTTTGGGAATTAATAGACGATCGGTCTAAATAGGAGGTGAAGATGTTCAAGGCGATTCTTATTGAGAATACAGACGGATACCAAGCCCAGTTAGCTGACCTGCATGACGAGCAGCTCCCGGCTGGCGATGTTACCGTCCGCGTGAGCTACAGCACGCTCAACTACAAGGACGGCTTGGCTATCAGCGGCAAGAGCCCGGTCGTCCGCCAATTCCCGATGATCCCGGGCATTGACCTGGCCGGAACGGTTGAAACCAGCAATCACCCGCACTATCAGGTTGGTGACCGAGTTTTGCTAAACGGATGGGGCGTAGGTGAAAGCCACTGGGGAGGATTGGCCCAGAAAGCCAGGCTGCGGGGGGATTGGTTGATCCCGCTGCCGAAGGGTTTGAGCGAACGGCAGGCCATGGCAATAGGAACTGCAGGCTATACAGCGATGCTTTGTCTGTTAGCCCTCGAGCGTCATGGCCTGACGCCGGCGCGTGGCGAGGTACTCGTAACGGGGGCCAATGGCGGTGTTGGCAGCTTCGCCATTGCGCTGCTGGCGCGCCGAGGCTACCAGGTGATCGCCGCGACAGGCCGAATCGGCGAAACGGAATATCTCAAGCGCTTAGGCGCAGCTACCGTCATCGATCGCAACGAGCTGTCCAATCCCGGGCGAGCCCTTGCGAAAGAGCGATGGGCCGCGGCAATCGACTCGGTCGGTAGCCATACGCTTGCTAACGTATGCGCCGGTACGCACGCTGATGGGGTCGTTGCTGCTTGCGGCCTAGCTCAAGGGATGGAATTCCCAGCAACGGTGGCGCCCTTCATCTTGCGCGGTGTAAGTCTGCTTGGCATCAACAGCGTCACCCGTTCCTACAAGGAGCGTGTCGAGGCCTGGGAGCGTCTTTGCACTGACCTGGACCTCTCGCTACTCGATCAGATCACCCATGAGATTGGCCTGAGCGAGGCCATGCCGGTCGTCGAACAGTTACTTAATGGCAAGGTTCGCGGTCGCGTGGTGGTAGATGTGAATCGATGAGCGCAAGCGTCGCCTATAGGGCATCGCGAGGCGGCCCCTCATCATCGCCGCTTCGCGCGCCGCCCCCCCCCGGCGTTTCCATAGGGCTGATCGGTACCATCCAGGGTTGCTTGGATCGATCAAGCCCTGTCGTAGCGGCTGCTCGTTGCTTCAGAAAAGAAGCCGCTGGCGAAACCCTGCCATCAGGAAGCCGAGTGGCGCCCGCTTGCTCGTCGATTCAGGGGGGCCTGTTTCTTAAATATGAGTGAAAACCTGCTCCGCTGGCAGACGCGACTTTGGTAGACCGGCATTGAAATCGGTTTCGTCACGATAGCCAAGCGCAACCAGCACCAGACTGGTAAGGCCCTGTGCCCGCAGCCCCAGCTCCTCATCGAGCTTCTTGAAATCGAAGCCTTCCATTGGCGTAGCGTCCAGACCAAGCGCGGCAGCACCCAGCAGCAGGGTCCCCAGCGCAAGATAGGTCTGCTTTTCCATCCAATGCTGCAGGTCCTTCTGGTCATAGCGGTGCAGTGCTACGTAACCGCGGCGGGCATTGTCCTGCCCGACCCTGGCATCCTCGCTATGGAAACGGCCATCACGCGCTTCCTGATCTAGCAGCGCCTGCAGGTGTTCCTCGGTCATGTCGTTACGGCTGCACAACACGATCACATGCGAAGCCTTGAGGACCTTGGGTGCGTTGTAGGCAAAGCTACCCTCGGTTCCCTTGGCGATTCGCGCCTTGCCTTCGTCGGTAGATGCAATGACGAAGTGCCAGGGTTGCGAGTTCACCGAGGACGGACTGTGGCGCAGTTGTTCAAGCAACGCGTCGATGGACGCCTGCGGAATCTTGCGGCTGGCGTCAAAAGCCTTGGTGGTATAGCGACGTTTGGCGAGGCTGGCGAGTTCCATTGGTGGTTTTTCCTGTCAGATAGTGTTTTCAAAGGGCAACGCTGCGAGCCAGCCACGCGTCGGCGGCTTGCAGCGCTGACATCCCATCGCGGCAGATCGAGTGATCAAGTTCGCTAATGACTTCGTTGCCTGGACTGAGGCGGTTCAGTTCCTCGAGCAATGCCGCGGGCATATCGCGGGCAAATGGCTCGCTCACGATCAGCGTTGCGTCATCCTGGCCACCGAGCAGCCCCAGGGGTTCGTCCAAGGGGCGAATGCGGTGTGAGTGATGCAGGAACTGCGGATGCCAGAGTGGCACGACGCACCATTCGCGCCGTGCATGGGCTTGTTCGTAGCGCACGAAGCAATCGGCCTGAGTACCGTTCTCGAAGTGATATCCGAGCCGATCGAGGCCGTATTGCTGGACAATCGCCCTGGAGAAGCGGCTGATGCCGGCGCCGGGATTGATGCCCTGGATCAGCCGCGTCATTCGTGTAGCGACCTCGGGGCGAAGGAGATCCGCGACGCTCTGTACCGCGTCGACGGGAACATAGTCCGGCACGCCCCAGATGCAGTAAGGCCGGTACAGTACGCCGAGCGTGCGTGTTTGCGCGGCATAAGGCGCCAGGTAGTCTCCATGGCTCGCCGGCAGCCAGGCCGAGGCCAGCATGTCGACAGCGCCGGCACCATAGCGGCGGAACATGTCTTCATGTGGCGCGGCACTGACCTGAACCTCATAGTCGTGGCGTTCAAGTACGCGCTGCACCAGCGCGGCACTCGCCGCATGAAAGCTCAGGTCGATGTAACCGAGACGGATGATCGGTTTCATGGCTTCACCTCGCCCGCAGACGCGCGTCTCGGGCACAGTCCGAAGTCAACGTTTTTCCGATTGCAGCTGCGTAGGCGGAGGCCGTCTCAGTGCGTAGGTGCCGGCGCTGCATCGATTTTTACCCGCAACAGGCTGTAGGGCTTGCTACGCAGGTCCTGGCCACCGTTGAAGCCAGGTGAGCGATGCAGCTGGTTGGCGGTGAAATACAGGTAGCCGTCCGGGCCGATGGAAAGGGTGTCCGGCCAGAGCACCCGCGGGTCATGGACAATGGTTTGCCACGTGCCGTCAGGCAGGCGCTTGCGAATTCCGTTGTGTTCGTAGTCGGTGGCGTAAACGGCACCCTCGGCATCCGCCTCGAGGCCATCGGAGGCGCCCTTCTCACCCAGGTTACGCACGGCAGCCTGCAGCTGTGCCTCGCTCACAGCTGGGTCGCGCAACAGTGCAGTTGACACGGCGTACAGGTGGCGACTGGACAACGGAGAGAAATAGAGGTCTTTTCCATCCGCGGATAAAGCGATGCCGTCGGAAGCCACCCCCAGCGCCTTCGGCTTGCCATCGGTGCCTTTGGTCAGTAGCGCCGGTCTGCCCTCCACGACCGGCACGAAGTCCGGGTCGACAGAGGTCTGTGCTGCGCCGCTCAACCGACGGCTGGCTTTACCACTGGCGATATCCATGACGATGATGCCGCCAGGGCCGGACACGGATGAATCGGTCACGTAAACCGTGCCTTGCTTGCCCACCCGGAAGTCGAAGCGCATGTCGTTGACATAGGTGCTCGGCAGTATCACCTCAGGTGGAAAGACCAGGGTCTTGACCACCCGGTTGCTGGCCAGGTCGATGGCGACCAGCTTCGCACCGCCGGGACGCGGCGTGGAGAATTCCGGCGCAGCGGTGTCCAGCACCCAGATACGCCCCATGCCGTCGGCGACCACGCTTTGCACACTGATGAATCCCTTGGCCGGGTCGTCCGGATCGTCGGTATTGATGGCTGCATTGGGGTAAGGCTGGACCTTCCCGTCTCGAATTTCAGCAACGGTGAAAGGCACGGCGTCGCCCCAGCGCGGGAAGTTGACGAAGATACGCCCGGTCTCGCTGACGGTGACGCCGGTGGGCATGGCGTCATGGAATGCAAATACCTGGTCAATCACTCCAATCGGCCGAGCCGACGCAGCGCTCGCCGGCAGCGGCTGAAGTGGCGTGGCGAAGCTGACTGGACTGGCGAGCGCCAAGGCCAACAGTGTGTGGCGAAACCGTTTTTCGATGCGCATGATGAGTCTCCTGCCCGCGCGGCGGGCGCTGGTCCATGGATAAGTCAGAAGCCTTCCAGGACGATCTTGCCCATGGCTTTGCCGCTTTCGATCAGTGCATGGGCACGCCGCAGGTTGGCCGCCTCGATGCGGCCAAAATGCTCGCCTACAGTCGTCTTAAGCACACCGGCGTCGATCAGCTCCGCCACACGGTTGAGCAACTGGTGCTGCTTGATCATGTCGTCCGTCCCGTACAGCGAGCGGGTGAACATCAGCTCCCAGTGCAGCGCCAGCGACTTGCGCTTGAGCGGCACTACATCGAGCACGGCCGGATCATCGATCAGCGCCAGATGGCCTTGGGGCCGCAACACCTCGACCAGTTGAGCAAGGTAGCTGTCGGTGTGGGTGAGGCTGATCACGTGATCCACCGCCTCGATACCAATGCCCTTTAACTGCTCGGCCAGCGGCCGGCTGTGGTCGATCACATGATGCGCACCCAGGGCGCTGACCCATTCCCGGGTTTCTGGGCGCGAAGCGGTGCCGATCACCTGCAGGCCGGTCAACTGGCGGGCCAATTGCGTCAGGATCGAACCCACGCCGCCGCCGGCACCCAGGATCAGCAGACTCTGCCCTGCTCCACCGCCCTCGCTCATGCCGAGGCGGTCGAACAGCAGTTCCCAGGCAGTGATCGACGTCAGCGGCAAAGCGGCGGCACTGGCATCGTCCAGGCTGCGCGGCTTGCGCCCGACGATGCGTTCGTCGACCAGATGCAACTCGCTGTAGCTGCCTGGACGGTCGATGGCGCCGGCATAGAAGACTTCATCGCCGGGTTGGAACAGCGTTACGTCGGCGCCTACGGCACGCACTACGCCAACCGCGTCCCAGCCGAGCACCTTGGGCTGCTCGGTAGCACCCTTGCCAGAACGGACCTTGGTATCGACCGGGTTCACCGCGATGGCCCTGACCTGCACCAGCAGGTCGTGCGGCCCTGGGGTAGGTTCTGGCAGCTCACTGTCGAACAATGCTCGAGGGTCGTCGATTGGCAGGCCGTATTCGGTGAAGACGATAGCTTTCATGTGGGCAATCCTTGAAGGTCAGGTACAAGCGAAACGTAGGGGCATCTTCGTCTTCCCATACCCCTGGAAAAAGGCTCAAAATCAGCCAGCACTTTCACCACAGGTGTGAAAATGGTTCGGTTCGAAGATCTTCAGCTTTTCGTGCGCACAGCCGCGCTGGGCAGTTTCTCCAATGTCGCCCGCGAGGTCGGCCTGCTGCCGGGCCAGGTGGCCGCAGCGATCAAGCGCCTCGAGCGTGACCTGGATGTCCGTCTGTTCGCTCGCTCCACGCGCAGCCTGCGGTTGACTGCCGAAGGTGACCAGTACCTGCCGTTTGCCCGCGAGGTGCTGGATACCTTGCGCGAAGGCCAGGACCGGGTGCGCAGGGAAAGCACTCAGCTGCATGGTTTGCTGCAGGTCTCCGCACCGTCGGATCTCGGCCGTAACCTGCTGCTGCCATGGCTTTCCGAGTTCCGTCGTCAGCATCCGGCGCTCAGCCTTCGCTTGCTGATATCGGATCAAGTGGCCGACGTATTTCGAGACCCGGTGGACGTTGCGCTGCGCTACGGTGTGTTTGACGATGCGAGTTGGGTAGCCTTGGCGCTGGCTCCCTGGAATCGCCGCGTTTTGGTAGGCGCCCCGCACTACTTGGAGCGTAACGGCAGGCCCCAAACGCCCGCCGATCTTGCTCAGCACCATTGCCTGCTGTATTCGCTCAACGGACGCGCGCATGACCGCTGGCGGTTAGGTGATCAGACGGTACAAGTCACTGGCCCGCTGTTCAGCAACGATGCCGACATCGTGCGACGCTTGGCGGTAGCGGGGGAAGGACTGGCCTACAAATCCTGGCTGGACGTACACGATGACATTGAGGCGGGACGGCTGGAGATAGTGCTGGCCCACTACCAAGGCGAGCCCACACCGTTGAACCTGGTGTGCCCGCATCGCAAGCAATATTCGCCGGCCGTTCAGCAATTACATGCACTGTTGCGCAGTCGTCTTGATCCGCTGAAACAGGAGCTGCCGCCGCTCGCGCCTGATCCTGGCCTGATCGCTTGAACGGCAATGCTAGATAGCAGCTGCCAGAACCAGTATCGCATCCCACAGTTCTGGCGGCCGAGACGCTACGGCTTCAAGCCAGCAACGACAGCTTCATCACGTCGAGCGTGATATGCGCTTCAAGCGTTTCGGCCAGCTCTCGAAAGACCGGCCCTTCAAGATGGTCTTGTAGCGCCGCCTCGTCTCGCCAACGCTCGATCATGACCAACCTGTCCGGCCGCTCGCTGTCTTCATGCAGCTGGTACTGGTCGCAGCCAGGTTCCTTGCGGCTTCGTGCGACAGCTTTGCGAAGCGCCGCTTCGGCCACTTCACGGCTGCCGGGCTGTAGCGTAATCGTGGCGACCACAATGATCGGGGTGTCCATGAATCAGTACTCCTAAGGGTTGATATTTCGGGGGCGAGCCTGATTGGCTGGTCGATGCACCATCGCCAGGATCGACAAATGGTAATCCGGGCAGTGGAAATGGCGATCTGGCAACGCCAGGGTGACTGGTCGGTGATTTTGCATTCAGATCGCGGGAGCCAGTTCACCAGCGGCGACTATCAACGCTTCCTGAGCCGGAACACGTTGGTGTGCAGTATGAGTGCTGTCGGCCATTGCGGTGATAACGCGGCCTGCGAAGGGTTTTTCGGACTGCTCAAGCGGGAGCGTGTCGCTCACCAGTCCTATCGGACACGTGATGAGGCGCGAGCAGACTTGTTTGATTACATCGAACGGTTCCACAACCCAAGAATACGCCGTAGAGTCGCCCGGCAAGATCAGAAGTTTTCAGCCCTTTCAAAACCGTCCGTGGAAATGGGGTAGAAACCCATCTGCCTTACGGGCACGAAGGCCCTTAGTCGATATCAATGACGGCCTTACCTCGTACATCTCCGCGCTCAAGCATCTCATGTGCAGTCTGAGCTTGGCTTAAAGTAAAGCGGAACTCATCTACCAGCGGCTTCAACTGGCCCGCCTCTGCCAATTGGGCAGCCTTGCGTAGGATTTCGCCATGGTGAGAACGCCCTTTGCCAGAAAGCATTGGCAATAGGACAAATACCCCGGATAGGGTCATGCAGCGCAGGGAGCCCGGAGCTAGGTTATGGGAGGAAAAAGCAGCGCAACTGACGACGTGCCCATATGGGCGAATAGCCTGGAACGACAGATCCAAGGACTCGCCACCAACGGTGTCATAAATAATGTCGAAGCCATCCCCGTTAGCGTGCTGGGCCACATACTCATTGACGCCAACGCTTTGATAATCGATGGACGTTGCCCCGTAGGACTCGATGATTGATTGCTTCGCCGGGGACACGGTTGCATAAACATCCGCACCAAACGCTTTGGCGAGTTGTACGGCCACATGCCCGACTCCGCCAGCGCCACCATGAACCAACACACGGTCACCCGCTTTCACAGCTGCTTTATCCACTAGGCCTTCCCATGCAGTCAGCGTCACCAGTGGCAGAGCTGCCGCTTCGCGCATGCTTAGATTTCTGGGCTTGACGGCTAACAAATTTGCATCGACTGCCGCGTACTGGGCTAGAGATCCCTGCAATCCACGCACACCGCCAGTCAGACCATACACCTCATCCCCAACTTGGAATTGAGTAACGCCTTCGCCCACTGCCTCAACGACGCCAGCCAAATCAGTGCCAATGATCGCTGGTAACTCAGGCATCGCGTAAGGGGCCTGCCCCAGGCGAATTTTGTAGTCGATTGGGTTAACGCCGCTGGCTTTAATCTTTACCAGTACCTGCCCTTGTTGTGGCGAAGGCTTTGCGACTTCGACTTCAAGCAGGGTGCTCGCGTCATAGCTGTCTAGGCGCAAGGCCTTCATCAGCCCCCCACTCGAAAGCGATTCAGTTACGTTGCTCACAGCTTTTCACTCCATATAAGCGGGGCCTGACGCCGAAGCGGCAGGCCCTAAACTCATTAGAATTCCTGCACGGTTGGGCGCAGAACGATCTCGTTAATATCCACTTCAGCAGGCTGCTCAATTGCGAAGGCGATAGCCCGAGCGACGGATTGAGCGGGAATTGCTTCCTTGTAGAAGTCCACCACGAAATCGCGGCTCTGTTGGTGGGAGCTGCCGAATTTCAACTCGGAGTCCACGGCACCCGGTTCGATAGTCGTGGTGCGAATGCTGCCACCGACTTCGTGACGCAGTCCTTCGGAGATGGCCCGCACAGCAAACTTGGTGCCGCTGTACACCGTGCCGCCAGGGCTGAATACCTTCAGGCCTGCAACCGATGCGATGTTGATGAAGTGGCCACTGTTTTGTTTCTGGAAGACCGGCAATGCAGCCGCGACTCCGTACAGCAGCCCCTTGATGTTGATGTCGATCATGCGATCCCACTCGTCAGTGCGAGCATCACTGAGCGGTGCAATCGCCATCAGCCCGGCATTGTTGACCAGTACATCAATGCGCCCGTAGGTGTCCACGGCACCTTGAATGAGCGTTTTGACCTCTTCCTGAGAGGTGACATCGGTCTGATACGCGATTGCCTGACCACCTGCATTGGTCAGCTCAGTCACCAATGCGTCGAGTTTATCTTTGCGGCGTGCGGCCAGCACTACGCGCGCGCCAAGCGCAGCAAGGTGGCGTGCAGTCGCTTCACCCAAGCCACTGCTGGCGCCGGTGATAACGACAACTTTTCCAGAAATGTTATTGCTCATGTTGAGAACCTCATCGGCGGGTTTGTACTTCGCCATGGCTGGTTAACCTGGCAGTGCGCAAACCTTAGTCTCATGATTGATCTCAATAAATGGAAATGATTGGATTAAGCTATTCCTGAATATGGAATAAATGGGAGGGCAACATGCTTAACCGCATGGAGATGGTCAGGATTTTTTGCACAGCAGCAGAGGCAGGTAGCTTCCGCGAAGCGGCAACCCGATTAGGTATCTCCCCGCAAGGGGTTACCCGGGCCATTCAAGCCCTGGAAACGGAGCTTGGCGAATCGCTGTTTCACCGTAATACCCGCCAGGTGAGCATCACTGCTTTCGGTCAGGATTACGCCAAAGATGCCAGATCAGCTCTGGAGCATTTCGACACGCTATTCCGGTCGCACAGGATGGAACCTGAGCTGTCAGGGAGGGTGGGAATCACGGCTCCACATGCTATTGGCAGGCGCTTCTTAATACCGTTTCTTCAGCCCTTGGCCTCAGCACATCCAGACCTGCAATTCGATCTCCGCCTGGAAGATCAGATGACCGATGCCGTTGAGGCGCATATCGATATTGGCATCAGGGTGGGTGTTATTCGCGACCGGCGCTACGTCGCACGGGCCTTAGCTCCCGTGCCGTTTTACGTTGTCGCAAGCCCGGCGCTAATAGGGCAAAAGACAATACCTAGATCTCTGGATGCCTTGGCTCAGCTGCCACTTTCAGTCCTGATCGACCAGAAAAATGGTCGCCCTTGGCCTTGGCTATTTGCCGACGGGCAAACATTCACGCCCAGGCAGCCAGCTCTTATCTGTGATGATCATGACACGGAATTGGAAGCCACCCTGGCAGGCATGTGCTTTGGCCAAATTCCTGCCTATCTGGCTGAGCCCCATCTGCGGTCAGGCAAGCTGGTTTCTGTTTTGGCTGATCTCGCTCCAGCGCCATGGGATCTGTTCATATACCGCCCGCAGCAGGGCCCTGTATCGAAGCGGGTGCGATTGGTGTACGACCATCTTAAGCAGGCTTTCTCAAACCCCGAGCTATTTCCCCAAGGCCTGGGGACATAGCGATGCATACCTGCCAGCCAATCGTCCGCTATTGGCCCAGGCTGTGTAAAAACGTTGGCATCGACCTTGCTGTGATTTGAAGGATTCAGACTCAGCAGGGGCGGCCCATGAAGCGCTTTATCCAGGGAGTACATCGAGGCCAAAGCACGCTGCTGCCCGAGAGCCTGGATGACTACGTCGCGGACACCAACCCGGTGCGGGTGGTCGATGTGTTCGTCGATGCAACCAGCCTCCCTGATGAAAAAATCAAGGGAGCTGGCTGCATAGGCAACCCTGGCGCGAAGCACGGCGCGTTCCCAGCTGATCCAGAAGTGAGCTGCAAGGGCGTGGAAATATGCATACGTGCCGGAAACAATAGCGACATATTGACATATGCAGATATTGCGAATAATCTGAACTCGTAACCCGCGCTAGAAACCTCAGGAGGTACCCCCATGAAAGATTCCAGCGATACCCATCCGAATCACCTTCCCGACAGCAGCTACGGCCTGTTTATTGACAACCAGTGAGTTTCGGACGAATACGGTGAAGCCCTCGACATTATCAACCCCGCCAACGGAAAAATTCTCACCAACATCCCAGCGCCACAGCTGCCGACGTCGCCCGCGCGGTGCAGGGCGCACAGCGCGCCTTCGTGACCTGGACCGCTCGGACTCTTCCGACCTCGTTGATCCATATTTATCGACCCAAGACATCGACTATTTTAGATATGCAGGTAAACAAAATGGCACAATCAGAACTTTTCAAAACCACTCAGCTGGGCCCATACACCCTCAAGAACCGTATCGTTCTGCCGCCACTGACGCGTTCGCGCAGCTCCCAACCCGGCAATATTGCGAACGACCTGATGGCCACATATTACCGTCAGCGCAGCGGTGCTGGCTTCATGGTGACCGAGGGCACACAGATCGAACCCCGAGGACAGGGTTATGCCTGGACACCCGGCATTCATAGCCCGGAACAGATACAAGGCTGGCGTAAGGTCACCGACGCTGTTCACGCCGAAGGGGGGGTCATCTTTGCTCAACTTTGGCATGTGGGTCGCGTGTCGCACACATCGCTGCAACCCGGTGGTGAAGCGCCCATCGCGCCATCAGCCATCCGCGCGGACAACGTCAAGGTGTTCATCGAAACTGGCCCCGGCACGGGTACACTGACCGACCCTTCGACCCCACGAGCTCTGTCCACCAAGGAGGTAAAGGAACTGGTTGCGCTCTACGCCCAAGCAGCCCGAAATGCTTTGGACGCAGGTTTTGACGGGGTGGAGCTTCACTGCGCGAACGGGTACCTGGTAAACCAGTTCATTTCGGCCCATACCAACCAGCGTGATGATGAATATGGCGGTTCGCTGCAGAACCGTCTTCGCTTCCTGCGCGAAATCACCCTCGCCGTTGCTGGTGTTGTCGGCAAGGAGCGCGTTGGCGTTCGCTTCGCCCCGCTGTTCGCGACCACAGACGAAGACCGCGTCTACCTTGGTCTGGTCGAAGATGATCCTCATCAAACCTACATCGAGGCAGTGAACCGCCCCGGGAATTCCGGAGGCTCTTTGGTGTGAGTCATGCCGCTTGGGCCGACTCGGTAAGTTGCTGATA
>ERZ869909.2487-NODE-2487-length-12113-cov-6.737704_pt1 | contig 12113 bp, 8 predicted proteins | sample MGYA00520892_ERZ869909 | MGnify/ENA primary metagenome ERZ869909 (study PRJEB32215, sample SAMEA104723947) | bioreactor metagenome | biome: bioreactor; feature: anaerobic bioreactor; material: water | place: China | collected 2015-03-12 ... | reverse complement strand
TTCTCTGGTCTCGGCGGCTGGATCGGTCTCCCGGTGACGGCTGGCCTCGACATGAACGACAAGTTCGGCGCGATCGGCGCGACGGCCATGGCGAAGGCCACGGGCCTCGACAAGATCCCGCAGGGCGGCGAGGTCTACACCTTCCGCATCACGGACTGATCCGTCGAAGAAGAATGGAGCGCCCGGTGTTTCCGCACCGGGCGCTCTGCTGCTTTGCGGACGCGATGCGCCGCATCTGGGCGCAGCCGGTAGAGAAAGTGATCCCGCGATATATCCTCATGAATTCGCGCGCGAAACTGTGATCGACCCGCATGTCGTCTGAGCTTGCCCCCGCGATCCATGGGGGATAAATAAGCAACATTATAACGTTTAGAGGTTGAGCGTGAAAAAGCTGTCCGTTGCGCTGATCGTGAGCGCTCTTCTTGCCTGCTCCGGCCCGTTGCTGGCGCGCGAGGACGGCTCCGCCATGCGTGAGCTGCGCTCCTTCACCAAGAACAAGACGTTCGACGAGCTGACGGCCGCAGAGCACACCGCCGCGCGACAGGCTGCGCGCACACGCAAGCTCAAAAGCCCGCTGCGCGTCTGTGCCGATCCCGGCAACATGCCGCTCTCCGCGCAGGACGAGAGCGGCTTCCAGAACAAGATCGCCAAGCTTCTCGCGGAGGATCTCGGAACGCACGCGAGCTTCTTCTGGCGCCCCTACCATGAGCGCGGCCTCACGCGTCAGACGTTCGACAACAACGAGTGCGACATCCTGATGGATATGCCGGTCGAGCTGCAGGATCTGCTGACGACCGATCCGCTCTATCGCACCACCTACGTGCTCGCCCACCGCGAGGACAGGAATATCAAGATCGAGGGTCTGGACGATCCAGTCCTGAATGAGCTCAGGGTCGGCGTCTACCAGCATTCGGGGATTCGCGAAGCGCTCGTGCGCCGCGGCGTTCGCGGTCTCCATCTGCAGGTGATTTCCTATGACACGGACCTGAGACCCGAAAGCCAGCCGTGGCGCCAGGTGCAACAGGTCATCGACGGCGAGCTCGATGTCGCGGCCATCTGGGGTCCGTTCGCGGGCTGGCTCAAGACGATGAAAAACGAGCCGATCGTGATCCAGCCCGTGAACCTCTGGGAAGATCACGTGCCGATGGAGTTCGAGCTCGCCATCGGCATGGAGCAGAACCAGGTCATGTTGAAGTACATGCTGGATTGGGCGCTCCAGAGGAAGCACAAGGAGATTGCGGCGGTCCTTCAGGAATACGGCGTGCCGCTGATCAAGTGCGCGAAGTGCGCGGCTGACGGAGATCTGCCCGCGCATGGCTCCTATTACGACCGCATCCGCAACGTTTCGCAGGATCGCTTCCTCAAGGAGGCGCCGAAGATCATGCCGACCGAGAAGGCGGCCGCGCATCAGATCGTGACGAAGGAGCGGTTGGAAGGCTGGCTCGCAGATGGCGCGGACGTCGACCGGGAGCTGTTCGCCTCGGTCACCGCCAATGACGCGGAACGCCTGAGCTTCCTGATCTCCAAGGGTGGCGACGTCAACAAGCGTCATGCCACCGGCGCGACGCCGCTCGATGCGGCCGCGCGCGCGCGCCGTCCGAGTCTGATCAAGATCCTGATCGATGCCGGCGCCGACCCGAATGCGACCGACCGGGATGGCTTCTTCCCGCTTCTGCACGCGATCAACCGCAATCACGTCCCCTCCATCGAGGCATTGGCCCAGGGCGGCGCGGACATCGAGAAGAAGACCAAGGACGGCATCACGCCGCTCTCGTGGGCCATCGGTGACAACAAGTTCTTCGCAGCCAAGGCGCTGATCGACCTCGGAGCCAACGTCGACGCGACGTCGGGCTACGAGGAGGTGACGCCCCTGATGGTGATCGCCACCCAGCTCGCCGCGCGGACGCGTTCAGGCCACATCGCCCAGGGCCCGCAGCCGTTGGATATCGCGCAGGAGCTGATCGACAAGGGCGCGAACGTCAACGCGCTCTCGAAAGACGGCATCACCGCGATCATGATCGCGGCCGGGCACAACAACGCGCCGATCATCGGCCTTCTGGGTAAGGCCGGCGCCGATATCGACGTGACGTCGCCGATCGGCCAGACGGCGGTCGACATCGCGAAAAGCGCGGGCTTCGATTCCGCCGTCGGTGCGCTCAACATGGTCGCACGGCGGACAGGGGCCGCAGGCGGTGCGGCCGGGAGCCCGGCAACGGCGGTTCCGAACTGACCTGACCTCATATCCCCAGCAACAGAAGGCCAGCCAATGCTCCTGAGATCCGTCGCACCCGCCGCATTCCTGCTCTCGCTCATGATGGCCTCGCAGCCGGCGCACGCGCTCAGGATCTTCGTCACCAACGAGCGCGACAACACGGTGACGGTGCTCGGCGAGAACTACGAGATCATCAAGACGATCGAGACCGGCATGCGCCCACGCGGCATCCGCATCACGCCGGACTTCAAGGAGGTGATCGTCTGCGTCGGCGATGACAACCGCCTCGAGGTGATCGACAGCGAAACGCTCGAGGTCACGCGCCATCTCGATTCGGGGCCCGACCCGGAGCTGCTCGACATCGACCCGCAAGGCCGCTTGATCTACGTGGCCAACGAGGACGACGGCTTCGTCACCATCATGGAGCGCGAGAGCGGCAAGGTGCTGGCCGAGGTGCCGGTCGGCGTGGAGCCCGAGGGCATGGCCGTCTCGCCCGACAACCGCATCACCGTCGCCACGTCCGAAACCACGAGCATGGCGCACATCATCGACACCAAGACCTTCGAAGTCCTGGAAAACATCATGGTGGACACGCGCCCGCGCGAAGCCGAGTTCATGAAGGACGGCAAGACCGTGTGGGTGTCCGCGGAGATCGGCGGCACCGTGGCCGTGATCGATGCGTTCTCCTACAAGACCGTTCACAAGTTCGGTTTCGAGATTCCGGGCGTCAACGCGGAGCTGATCCAGCCGGTCGGCATCGAGCTCTCGAAGGACGGCAAGCTCGCCTTCGTCGCGTTGAGCCATGCGAATCGTGTCGCCGTCGTCGACACGGCGACGTACGAGGTCGTGCAATACATCCTCGTCGGTCAGCGCCCCTGGCATATGGCTGTGCACCCCGATGGCAAAACGCTGTTCGTGGCGAACGGCTTGACCAACGACATGACCATCGTCGATATCGCGAGCCTGAGGCCGGTGAAGTCGGTTCCGGTCGGCCGGCTCCCCTGGGGGATCGTCGTGAAGCCGTGAGGATCGATGCGCGATATTTACCCTGTAATTCCGCCTGTGTTGGTCGCGGATCAGACGTGCTACTTTATCCGGGTGTGAGGAGACCCGTTCCATGAAGATCCTGGTCGTAGATGATCATGCCGTCGTGCGGGAAGGCATTCGCCGCCTGCTCGCGACGATCGCGGGCGCGGAGATCCATGAGGCTGCAACCGCGCAGGACGCGCTCGCGCTCTCCCGCTCGGTCTCGCCCGATGTGATCGTGCTCGACATCAACCTCGACGGTTCGAGCGGCCTCGAGCTGCTGCGCCGCCTCAAGGCGGACAACGTCGCCGCGCGCATCGTCATGTTCACCATGCACTCCGAGCCGAGCTATGCCATGCGTGCGCTGAAGGCCGGCGCAGCAGGCTACGTGAGCAAGAGTGCGGAAGCCGGCGAGCTGGTGACGGCGGTCAAGAAGATCGCATCCGGAGATCGCTATCTCGACCGCACCATGGCGAGCGAGCTCGTGTTCAGCGCCGCCTTCACCGAGGACCCGCTGCACAAGCTGTCGAACCGCGAAGTGGAGATCCTGCGCCTCCTGGGCGAGGGCAAGAGCCTGGCCGAGATCGCGAGCACGTTCGGCATCGCCTACAAGACGGTGGCGAACTCCTGCAGCCGCCTCAAGGAGAAGCTCGGCGTGGAGCGCACGGCGGACCTCATCCGCCTATCGGTCGAACGCCGCATCCGCTAGCGCCGCCCTCTCTCTTTGTCATCCCGGCCAGGTTGAGCGAAGCGAAACGCAGAGCCGGGACCCAGCACAAAGAGCGTCGAAAGACGCAATATATTTGCGATAGAAGCGTCTCCTGGGTCCCAGGTCGGCGCTCCGGCATAACGCCGACGCTTGGACGGGATGACAAGGGGAAGGTGTCAGCGCGCGAGGCGCTCGCGCGTGAGCGTCTTGGCGAGTTCCACCGCGGGCTGGTCGAACGGGTCGAGCTCCAGAAGCCGCCCCGCAAGGATCGTCTCGATCATGAAGTGCATGAGCAGCGCGCCCATCGCGTGCTCGTCGAGCGTATCGAGATCAATCGTGCGCACCGGCCGCCCGGCCCGTGTCAGGGCCTCTGCAATGGCATGCGCCTGCGCATCCACCACGTCGCCGATCGTCTTGCCGCCGAGAAACTCCTGGCCAGCGAGACGCGCCATCTCGGGGTCGAGCATCGGGCCGTGGCCTGCACTCGCAACGCGCACCAGCGTGACGTAGATCTCCCGCGGCCCGTCCATGAAGAGCTGGAGCTGGCTGTGCTGATCGAGAGGGCCGAGTGCGGGAATGGGAGTCGTGCCTTCGCCGCCTTTGCCGAGGCTTTCGGCCCAGAGCTGGACGAACCACTCGGCGAAGCGCCCGAGACGGTCATTGTAAGGCATCATCACGAGCGTGCGGATGCCGCGCTCCTTCGAGAGCGCGACGGCGGCCGCCGCACCCACGGCCGGCGCGAAATCCTGGGGCCCCTTGGCGGCACGAAGCGCGTCGGTCACTTCGCGCGCCCCTTCGCGAATCTTGCGGACGTCGAGCCGCCGCGCGAGGGCCGGGACCAGGCCCACATTGGTGAGACACGAAAAGCGCCCGCCGATCCCGGTGTGATGATCCAGCATGGGGACGCCGAGGCTCGCGAGCAGCGTCCTGAGGCCGTTCGTCTTGCCGGGCTTGTCCGGCTCCGTGATCCCGAGGAAGAGCTGCGGAATGCGCTCTTCGAGGCCGGCCGCCCGCACCGCGTTGATCGCGGTGAGAAGCTGCGCGATCGTCTCTGTGGTGCCGCCCGATTTCGAGGTGACGACGAAGCGCGTCGTCGCAAGGTCGAGCCGCTTGAGGCTCGCCGCGAGCGTCAGCGGATCGAGGTTGTCGTAAAAGCGCGTCTTGAGCTTGTGCACGCTGTCGGTCGAGCGGAAGGAGACGCCCGGCAGGTTCCAGCCGCCGAACTGGGCGAGCGTCTGCCCGCCGAGGCCGGATCCGCCGGTGCCGAAGAAGGCGACGGTCTCGGCCCCCTGCACGAGCGTGCGAAGCGCGGCTTCGGCCGCATCGAGGTCGGCCGTGTCCTCCGCAATGCGGAGCAGCGGCAAGGCGCCCGTCTCGTAATCGCTCTGAAGGGCTTCAAGGTGAGGCGTGAGCTTGTCCAGCCAGCGCTTGAAATCCGCTTCGCTGAGGCCATGCGCGCCGATGGCGTCTGAGAGACATCCGTCGATGGACTGGCGATAGGAGGAAGGCGAAGGGGAAGCGGGATGGGTCACGGTCATGGCACCCGGATAACCGGCGGAAGGGGCATCGGTTCCGGCAAGGCTCGCCGGCTTCGTCGAATTCGCCAAGGGCAGCCGCCCCGTCTCTCCGCAGGCGGAGCGAAGAGACGGTGCGTAGAAGGAGCGTCGTTACCCGCCCTTGCTGTCGCCGGCAGCCTGTTGCGGCTGGCCGACGATGGTAACGATGAGGTCGTCCGCCTTGAGCAGGCGCTTGGCCACGCGCTTCGCGTCGTCGATCGTCAACGCCTCGATCATCTTGTTGCGGTTCTCGATGTAGTCGGGACCGAAATCGTCCTCAAGCAGACCGAGAAGCTGCGTCGCGATCTTCGCATTGCTGTCGAAGCGCAGCGCGTAGGAGCCGATCAGGTAGTCCTTCGCGTTCTTCCATTCCTGCTCGGTCGGCCCGTTTTCGGCCACGTGGCGCAGCTCCGAGCGGATGAGATCGAGCGACTGGTTGATCGCGTCTGCACGCGTCGCGACGCCGCCCGAGAATACGGACGTGTGCCGGAAGGGCTGGATGTAGCTGTAGACCGAATAGGCGAGCCCGCGCTTTTCGCGCACCTCCTCCATCAGCCGTGAAGCGAACCCGCCGCCGCCGATGAGCTGATTGAGGACGAAGGCTGCGAGGAAGTCCGGGTCCTTGCGCGGCATGGCGCCGAAGCCGAACACGGCAACCGACTGCGGCACATCCATCTCGATCCACCGCTCCTTGCCGCCCGTAACGGGCGCTGCCATCGGAACGGGCAGCAGCTCGGCCTTCTCCGGGAGATCGCCGAACACCTCGTCGAGCAGCGTACCGAGTTCGGCTTCCGTGATGTCGCCGACGGCCACGACGCGCAGGTTCGAGCGCGCGAAGATGCGCTTGCGGTAGGCTTCGAGATCGTCGCGCGTGACGGCGGCGATGGTGGCGTCCGTGCCGTGCGCCGGCCGCCCGTAGGAATGGCCGGAGAAGGCGGTCGCAAACCATTCCTTGCTCGCCACCCGCTCGGGATCGCGGTCCGAATAGACGAGGTTGGCGCGGATCTGCGCGCGAATGCGCTCGACCGCATCCTCGTCGAAGCGCGGCTTGGTGAGCGCAAGCTTCAAGAGGTTTACGGCCTGATCGCGGTATTCGGTCAGCGTCTGGAAGCTTCCGTAGAACGCATCGCGGCTGTCCTCGAAGCGGAGCCGCATCGCGATCGTCTCCATGTCCTCCTGGAAGACGCTGGCGGGGAGATCGCCCCCGCCCTCGTCGAGCATGGCGGTCAGGAAGTTCGCCACACCTTCCTTGCCTTCGGGGTCCTGGGAATTCCCGCCCTCGAAGGAAAAGCGCATCGCGAGCAACGGATTTTCGTGCGCTTCGACGAGCCACGCTTTGATGCCGCCGGGGCTGGTGATGACCTTGATTTCCATGGCGTGTGCGGGCCTGAACGGAGCGAGAAGGAGAGGGGTGAAAAGGGCGAGGGCGAAGAAGGCGCCAAGCCGGACCGGACGCGCGCGAGAATGGAAGAAGCGATCCATTGAGCTGTCCCTGTTCGTTACGAGCGATTGCCGCCAGCCGGCGGAGGGGTGGACGTCTCCGCCTCGGCAGTCGGCGTGAGATAGCCGGTCACGGAGTGATTGATGTCGAGGTAGGCGTTCGCCACCCGCTTGATGTCGTCCACCGTAACCTTCGCGATCTCCTCCGGCCACACCTGGATCTGCTCGATCGTGCGGCCGAGCGCGACGCCCCAGCCGTAACGCCGTGCGAGCGAGGTCTGATCGTCGTTCTGATACACATAGCGCGCGATGTAGTTCGATTTGGCGCGCTGGAGCTCGTCCTCGGTCACGCCGTTTTCGCGGATCTCCGCCAGCACCTTGTCGAGCGAGGCTTCGATCTTGGGCAGGTTCTCCGGCGAGTCGGCAACCGCATAGAGGCTGATCGTGCCGCTATCGAGGCCCGAGCCCGAGTAGCGCCCGCCGGCCGACGAGGCGACCTTCTCCTCGACCACGAGCTTGCGGTAGACCCGGCTCGTCGCCCCGTCGGCCGCGATTTTCATCATCAGGTCCAGCGCTTCGGCATCGAGCGGCTTGGCCGTCGTGTAGCTCGGTACGATGTAGTCGCGGTGGAACGAGGCGTTGCCGGCCCGCGGATCGGAATACGCGACGCGCCGCGCAGCCCGCTGCGGCGGCTCCTTCGGCCGCTGGCGCGCGGATGCCACATCGGGGTTGGCGGGGATCTTGCCGTACTTGGCTTCGGCAAGCGTGCGCACCTCGTCCGCCGTCACGTCTCCGGCAACCACGAGCACCGCGTTGTTCGGCGCATAGAACAGCTTGTAGAAGTCGAGCGCATCCTCGCGGGAAAGCTCGGCGATCTCATGCTCCCAGCCGATGACGGGGATGCCGTAGGGGTGCGAGTAATAGAGCGTCGCGCTCATCTGCTCGTCGAGGATCGCGGCCGGATTGTTTTCGATGCGCGAGCGGCGCTCTTCGAGGATCACGTCGCGCTCGGTCAGCACCTCCGGCTCGGTGAGGCGCAGGTTGACCATGCGGTCCGCCTCCATCTCCATCACGGTCGGGAGCCGCTCCTTCGCGATGCGCTGGAAGTAGCTCGTCACGTCGTGGCTGGTAAACGCGTTGTCCTGCCCGCCGAGCCGCGCCACGATCTTCGAGAATTCGCCGAGCGGGATCGTGTCCGTAGACTTGAACATCAGGTGCTCGAGGAAGTGCGCGATGCCCGAGACGCCCTTGGGCTCGTCCGCGGCGCCCACCTTGTACCAGACCATGTGCGTCACGACGGGTGCGCGATGATCGGGGATCACCACCACCTGGAGGCCGTTATCGAGCTTGAATTCGCTGATCGTGGGTTGAGCGCTGGCGTGGGAGGGAAGGATGGCGAGCATGATCAGGGTAACCCAGGTAAAGAGGCGCAGACCGCCCGGTGAATGCATCATGAGATCCTCGGCGGAGAGACCGTGGGAATTAGAAAACCGGCCATCCGATACGAGAGCGGAAGGGGCCGGAAAACGGCTGCATGAGATCTCGACATTCGAGACCTGGAAGTCAAATGACAAGCCGTTCATGTCTCGGTGAAGCGGGGCGCGCAGGACAGGACAAATAATTGAAAATAAGGGGAAATTTGTTCTGCGTGCGATGCGCGTCGCGTGCGCGGGAGCACGTCGGAAAAAGGGCCGGAAAGGGGTGGGATCGAACGGGCGGATGCCTACTCCTCGGCCTCGTCGTCCTTGCTCCAATTCTGGAACGCGGTGAGAGCAGAGCGGCGGCACGGGCCGAGCGGACCTGCGGCTTGGTCGGCGTCCTGATCGCCGAGCGCCTTCGCCTGCTCGTAGTGAACTTTGCAGTATTCCGCCTGCTGGCGTTCGAGATCGGCGCGGGATTGCTTGGCAACCTTGTCGGGGTCGTTGAGCGCCGCAAGGTCTGCAGAAAGCGAATCGCCGCCCTGACCCGGCTCGGGCAGCCTATCCAGGCTGGGCGGCACGACGAGCGGCGCACGCTCTCTGAGCTTGGGTTCGGCAGATCGTTGCGTGGGATTGTTGAGCCCGACGAGATCGAAGACCTTGCCCTCGAACTGGACGTCGTCTCCGGAGCAGCCTGCGGCAAGCAGCACCAGCGGAACGAGAGCGATGCGCGTCGCGCACCGAGCCGTTCGACGTCCCGTGAAGCCTCTGGCCATGTCGATCCCCCGCCCAATTTGAGCTGTTCGAGACCTAAGTCTCCGAGAACGCTGGGCTACATTCGGTTTGCGGCGTCATTGCGACTCCCGATGAAGGACTCATACAGGAGGGCCGCAACCCCGGCAACAATGGCCACGTCGGCGATGTTGAAGATGTACCAGTAGTACCCAAAGGCATGCAGCGAGACGAAGTCGGCCACGCCCCCGATAAGCACCCTGTCGACGGCGTTTCCGAGCGCACCGCCGATGATGAAGCCAAGCGCCCAGGCCATGACGGGCCCCGTTCCGGCGCGTGCCAGCCACACCCAGAGGCCAATCGACGCCACGACCGCGAACATAGCAAGAACGACCTGCCAGCTATAGGCATCCCCGTCGAGCATCGAATAGCTGATGCCGGTGTTCTTCACGAACACGAGGTCGAGGAACGGCAGCACCCGCACCCGGCCTTTATCCTGAAGCTCGTAAACCAGCAGCACCCAGGCCTTGCTCGCCTGATCCAGGATGAACGTGACGGCAGCGATCTTGAAGGCGAGTGCGGAATACGGTCCCCACAGCCATCGCGCGAGGCGGTCGTTTTGGCTCGTCATGCTTGGCGTCTCGCCTCAAGCTCCCGCACGGCGGCGGCATCGCGTGCCGAGAGATCGGGGTAGTCGGGATCGGAGCCGACGTCGTCCGTGATCCGCCAGGAGCGGGCACACTTTCGCCCGTTGGCCCGATGCACGACGACACCGACACCCGGAACGTCGGGCAAGGTGAAGGCGCCTTCAGGGGCCTCCGTGTCGGAGAGAGTCGCGCTGCTCGTGATGGCGATCTCGGCCAGATCGATGTCCTGCACCGCGTCTCGGAGCGCGGCGTCGGTGACGAACACCTCGGGCGCGGCTTCGAGGCTGGACCCGATGCGCTTCGCCGCACGCTCGATTTCGAGCGCGCCCGTCACGACGCGGCGCACGTCGCGCACGCGCTCCCACTTCTCCGCCAGAACGTCATCGCGCCACGCCTCCGGCAACGCGGGGAAGGTTTCGAGGTGGATGCTGCGCTCCTCGCCGTAGCGATGTCCCCACGCTTCCTCCGCCGTGAACGACAGGATCGGTGCGAGCCACGTCGTGACGCAGCCGAAGATCTGGTCGATGACGGTGAGCGCGCCCCGCCGCTTTACGCTGGAATGAGGCTCGCAGTAGAGCGTGTCTTTGCGGATGTCGAAATAGAACGACGAGAGGTCCGTGTTCATGAACGGCGCGAGCGCCGCGACCACGCCGCGGAAATCGTAGGCGGCATAGGCGGCGCGCACCTCTGCGTCGATCTCGGTCAGCCGATGCAGCATCAGCCGCTCGAGCTCGGGCAGCTCCGCCCGCGGCACCGCGAGATCCGGCGTGAAGTAATGCAACGCGCCCAGCATCCAGCGCAGCGTATTGCGCAGCTTGCGATAGGCTTCCGAAGCCGACTGCACGATGGCAGGCCCGAAGCGGATGTCGCCCGTCGTGTCGGCGGACGCCACCCAGAGGCGGAGGATGTCGGCACCCGCCGTCTTCATCACGTCCTGCGGCGAGAGCACGTTGCCCTTCGACTTCGACATCTTGTCCTCGCCCTTCTCGTCGAGGATGAAGCCGTGCGTCAGCACCACGTCGTAGGGCGCGCGTCCGCGCGTGCCGCAGCTTTCGAGCAGCGAGGAATGAAACCAGCCGCGATGCTGGTCCGAGCCTTCGAGATACATGACACGGTCGGAACCGCCATCGCGCACGCGCTCGATGCCCGCAAGCCCGGGGAACTGCTCGGGATCGTCCAGCACGAACGCGTGCGTAGAGCCTGAATCGAACCACACGTCGAGCACGTCGCGCACCTGCTCCCAGCTCGCGGGATCGTACTTGGGCGCGAGGAAGCGCTGCGCCGCGCCGTCCGCGAACCACGCATCCGCGCCCTCCTTGGCGAAGGCGTCGGCGATGGCCGCGTTCACGTCCTCGTCGCGCAGGATGTCGCCTTCCGCGAATCCGTCATGATCGCGCTTGGCGACGAACACGGTGATCGGCACGCCCCACGCGCGCTGGCGCGAGACGACCCAATCGGGCCGGTTCGCGATCATGCCGTTGATGCGGTTCTCGCCCGTCTCCGGCACCCACTCCGTCGCCTTGATTTCCGACAGCGCGACATCGCGGAGCGAGCGACCCCCGCCGACCGCAAAGCCCTTGTCCATCGCGATGAACCACTGCGGCGTGTTGCGGAAGATGACGGGCTTCTTCGAGCGCCACGAGTGCGGATACTGATGCTTGAGCCGTCCGCGCGCGATGATGGTGCCGGCTTCGGCGAGCGCCTTGATCACGGCGTCGTTGGCGTCGCCCTTGTCGCCGGTCTCCTTCAACACGCGCTTTCCGCTGAAGCCCGGCGCTTCCTTTGTCAGCACGCCGTCCGCATCGACCGTGAACGGGATCGTCGTGTCGATGCCGCGGTCGCGCAGCGACTTCTGGTTGGCGATCCAGATGATGTAGTCGTCCGCGCCGTGTCCCGGCGCCGTGTGCACGAAGCCCGTGCCCGTGTCGTCGGTCACGTGATCGCCGTCGAGAAGGGGCACGTCGAAGGCGTAGCCAAGGCCTTCAAGCGGATGCGTTGCAACGAGGCCCTTCAAATCGTCGGCAGCGACACCGCCGCGACGTTCGTAGGTTTCGACTTTCGCCGATTTCAAGACGTCGGCGGCAAGCTTGTCCGCCAGGATGTACGTGTCGCCGACCTTCGCCCAGTTGCCCTCCGGTGCCGCCGTCACCTCGTAAAGGCCATAGTCGATCTTCGACGAGAAGCTGATCGCCCGGTTGCCCGGCAGCGTCCACGGCGTGGTGGTCCAGATGACGACGTTGGCATTGCCCGGCAGGTTGCCGGCCTTCACCGGAAACTTCACCCACACGGCATCCGACTGATAGTCCTGATACTCGACTTCCGCTTCCGCGAGCGCCGTCTTCTCGACCACGCTCCACATCACGGGCTTCGATC
>ERZ869909.2486-NODE-2486-length-12118-cov-4.603604_pt1 | contig 12118 bp, 11 predicted proteins | sample MGYA00520892_ERZ869909 | MGnify/ENA primary metagenome ERZ869909 (study PRJEB32215, sample SAMEA104723947) | bioreactor metagenome | biome: bioreactor; feature: anaerobic bioreactor; material: water | place: China | collected 2015-03-12 ... | reverse complement strand
TCACCTCGCGGACCTTGGGCTCGGCGAACGCGTACAGCGGGACGTGGCCGTAGACGATCCGCACGGGGTAGTCAGCGGCGTGCTCGAGCTGGCGCTCGAGCCAGCGCATCTGGCCCCGATCCAGCGGCCCGACGGTCGTCGCGTCGAGCGAGATGAAGAAGGCCGGGCCCATGACGAAGCTGTAGCGGAGCGGGTAGTGGCGGTCGTCGACGAAGCGAACGTCGGGTCTGCGGCGGGTCCACTCGTCGACGAAGATGTCGCGCTCCTCGCTGAACGCGCTGCCGGCTGCGCCGTCGTGGTTGCCCGGGGTGACGGCGAAGGGGATCCCGGCGCGGGCGAGGGGGTCGGAGACGGCGGCGTGGAAGGCGGCCCACATGCCACGGTAGTCGAGGCCGCGGCGCTGGCCGGCGACCATGTCGCCGACGCTGATGACGAGGTCCGGCGCTTCCTCGACGATCGCCGCGATCGCGGCGTGCACGTCGGGGGTGTAGGTCATCGAGCCGTAGCTGGAGTTGAGGTCGGCGATGACGGCGATGCGCAGCGGGGGGACGGTGCGGTGGGCGCGCCGCAGTGCCAGCCGGCGCTCCTGCGCGGCGTCGTGCGGGGCGGCGCTGCGTGCGAGGTCGTGGTCGGTAGCGGCCCACCCGTCGTGGGGGTGGCGTTCGTCGCCGTGCCGCGGGCCCGGGTGCCCGTGTTCGTCGTGCCCGTGTCCGTCGCGCCCGTGTCCGTCGTGCCCGCGATCCTGGCGGGACTGGCGACGCGTGTCGCGCTGCGCGACGAGGTCACCCGGGTCGCTCGTAGCGGCGGGGCCGCGGCGGGTGGCTTCCTGGTCGAGCGCGCAGTCCGCCGTTCGCGTCAGCCCCACCACCGGCAGCGCCAGCAGGGCGAGCGCGGCGAGGGTGATCAGGATCGTGTGGCTGGTTCGTGGGCGTGTCCCGTGCATGGCTCCCGAGGGCGGATGGACCGATGGTCCGGTCGCGAGGTGGCCTCCCATAACGAGCGAGACCGCTCGCGCAAGCGCGAACGGACGCGTCCTGACGTTCGCTCGGGTGCGGTAGTGGTCGCCGGGTACCGCGGCTGGGCCGTCCGCCCGAGGCACCGCTGGCGGGTGCGAGGGCGGGTGGGGCGGGGTCGCTGGCGGCGGACGTGCGGGAGGGGTGATGGCTCCCGGTCGCTGGTCGCGCCGTGACGTCAGTCGATGACCGGGGTGAAGAAGAGGGTGAGGTCGACCTCTGCCGAGGCGAGGCTCATGGGAGAACTTCTCTGGGCGTCCCACGTCACGAGCACACGGATCACCTCCCCGGCGCTGACCGGTCGGTTGAGCCAGGTGACCATGGCGCCCACCTCGGAGCAGGTGAGGTCGTCCTCGTCCGGGTTCGACGGCAGCGGCGCGCACTGTGCGTCGAGGAGCTGCAGCACCGGGCTGCTGCCCAGGTCCATCGAGCCGGCTTCGAGGTCCAGCTGCCCGTCGCCCGGCGCGGTCCACGAGAACGTCATGCCCTCGTTGATCTGGTCACCGTGATCTTCGCCGCACGCGAGCGGCTCGACGACGTCGACGCCGGTCCCCATGAGCACGCCGGACCAGACGGGGGCTTCGTCGGAGGACGAGTCCGCGGAGCCCAGATCGAGCTGCGTGCACGAGCGCAGGCGGTAGACCTCCCGCGGCTCGGCGAGCTCGTAGTTGTACCACATGTAGACGACGTCGCGGGTCGACAGCGTGTTGCCGCATGCGTCCTCGAGGTCGACCTCGATGCGGCCGATGCCGTCGAAGTTCCAGTCCAGCTCACCCTCGAAATCAGGGTCGTCGAGCGTGAGCTGGACGCTCAGCGCGGCGCCGTCGTCGGTGATCGTGGTCGTCGCGTCGACCGGGGGCCTGACGCCGCCCTGGCTGGCGATCGGGTAGTAGCGCCAGACGCGCACGGTGGCGTCGGTCAGGTCCGCCGCGTGCTCGTTGAGGGGAAGCGTCAGCACGCCGGTCTGCGGGTCGAAGAGGTCGAGCGGGCCGGATGTATCGAAGATGGCCGTGGTCAGGCTGACGCCGTCGCAGGGGGACACGCCGACGTCTCCGGTGCCGGTGTCGTCGCCGGGGTCGCGGTTCCGGTCGCCGGAGTCGTCGCTCCAGCCGGCGAGGGCGGCGAAGCCGGCCGCGACGCAGGCGCCGGCCAGCCACGCCGAGCGTGCGAGGTGGGCTCGAGGTGACGTGACGGCGCGGCTGGAGATCGAGGTGCTCATCGTCAGGGGCTCCCTGGTTGAACGCGCGGCGCGTGGGCGGCGGGCGTGGCACGATGACACTCCCTGGCCGGCCTGGCCGCAGGATATGGATACACGAAGGATACCTTTCCGGGCCGTTGACGACAAGCCCGGTTCGGGCGCCGCGCTGCCGGAACGCTTCCGCGCCGCTGCCGGGACCGTCCCGGCAGCGTGGATCGAGCGTGGTCTGAGGCGCATCAGCGCCGCGGGGCGCTCGTCAGCGTGCCGCTCGGCTCAGCCGCGCGACGAGCAGCTGGGCGAGCGTGTCCGCGCCGTTGTTGGTGGGGACGTGGCCGTGGCAGCGCTGGAGTCGCCACGCCTGGTCGTCCGTGCTTCGCGGGAACGGGTGGACTGTCGTGCGTTCGGTGCAGCCCAGCCAGCGTGTCTCCCAGAAGGTGTTGTAGCCCGCGCCGCACACGATCCGGTCAGCCGCGGGGTACAGCTGCGCGGCGGGCCACGTGGCCCGCCAGGCGCCGGCGGTCTGTCGTTGTGGAAGGACGCCGTCGTGGACGCCCAGGATCTCCCGATGCCACAGGTTGGGCCCGTCCGGCGTGGGGCGGCTGAGGAGCTGCGCCAGTTCGCCCGGTATGCCGGCGTGGGTGACCAGCTCGAGGCGGTGCCCAGCGGGGACCTGCAGCGCGGCGTGGACCTCCGGCGCGGTGAGGCACTCGTCCGGGTTGACGAGCACGACCGGGTCGATGGCGTCGTACCCGCCGGGGCAGGCGTCCGGCTCGATGGTGATGACGCGTTCCCACGCGTCGTCGGCGAACGGGACGGCGGGCGTCCCCCGCAGCCAGCCGGGAGGCACGCGCCGCAGGAGCAGCCAGGCGGGCAGCTGCAGCGAGCGCACGAGCGCCTGGACCGCCATCCAGTAGACGTCGACGATCACGAGGTCCGGCTCCCACGCGCTGACGGCGCGCCCCAGCTCGGAGCGCGCGAGTCGCTCCGGGGGGCGCACGTCCGACGGGAGGATCGGCGTTCCGATCCACCACGGCTGCGCGAGCGCCGGTGGCAGGGGTGGGCCGAAGGCGCGGAGCTCCACCGGCGCACCGGCGCGCGCGAGCGCTCGGCGCACGGCGCCGGCGCGGCTCAGGTGCCCGGCGCCGGTCGGCGCGACGCAGAGGAACGCGACCCGGAACCGGGCCTCGCCGTCCACCGCCATGGGGTCAGAGGAGCCCGTCGTAGATCCGCAGCTCCCACATGGCGTCCTCGACGCCGTGCGACTGCTCCGAGGCGAAGTCCGGCGCGAACGCGAAGCGGAGCACCTGCCCTGCGGTCACGTCGATGCTCAGGGACGCGCCCATCGAGTAGCCGACCGCGACGAGAGGACGACGTCGTCGCACGGGTCGGGGTTGGGCCCGACGTCGCCGACGCCGGTGTCGTCGCCGGGCTCCCGGTCCCGGTTGTCGCTGTTGTCGTTGCAGGCGCTCAGCACGCCCCCTGCGGACAGGCACAGCAGCGCCGCCCCCAGGGAAACAAGCCGTTGCTGTGCGGAGGGACGTGCTGCGTTCATGGTGTGCCTCGACGGGGTCAGGGCGTGGACGTGCCCGGTGGTTCGGCGCGTTCGCGGAAGCGGTCGATGACCTCCCCGAGGACGTGCATCTGGACGCGGGAGAGGGAGCGCGCGGCGATGAGCTTGACGGAGGTGCCGCCCAGGTCCTCGAGCACGACGAGGTCGTTCTCGCGGAGGGTGTTGCCGGTCTCGACGAGGTCGACGATCACGTCGGCGATGCCCAGGACGGCGCCCAGCTCGACGGAGCCGTTGAGCTTGATGATCTCGGGGTTCCAGCCGCGTCGCGCGAAGTGGCGGCGGGTGGTGTTGGGGAGCTTCGAGGCGACGCGGACGGTGTCGCCGGCCTCGAACTGGCTGATGTCTGCGCCGCGCGGTCCTGCGATGGCGATGCGGCAGCGGCCAAAGGGGAAGGTGTAGGGTCGGAGCACGTCCGCGCCGCTCTCGTCGAGCACGTCCGTACCGCAGACGCCAAAGTGGGCGACGCCGTGTTCGACGTAGGTGGCGACGTCCGCGTTCTTGACGACGAGGATCTCGACGGGCACGCCGAGGGCGGCGCTGGCCTCGGGGAGGTCGACGACGAGCCGGCGTCCGATGGACTCCGCGGTGGCCGGTGCCAGGCCCGCGCGGGCGAAGTACTCGAGCGCGGACGTCATCAGGCGGCCCTTGGGCATCGCGATTCGCAGCCTCTGCATCACTCAGCCCTCCGTCGTGGTGTTGCCATCGACACGAACACGCTGGCCCTGCTCTCGCAGGCTCATCGCGTCCCGCAGCGCGTCCACGACGCGTTCACCGCCCACGGCCGTGGGGGCCAGCGGCTCCGGCACGGGGTCCATCTTCGACTCGAGCAGCTCGACGATACGCTCGACGTTCAGGCCGAACCCGACGGCCGGCAGGTTGCAGCCGAAGTGGCCCAGCAGCGCGTCGTAGCGACCACCGCCGCCCAGCAGCGCGTCCGCGTTCTCCGCGACGACGGAGAACGTGATGCCCGTGTAGTAGCCGCGGTCATCCCGGCGGCTCAGGTCGAGGATGACGCGGTCGCGGTAGCCGAGCTCCTCGAGCACGTCGAGCAGCTGGAGCAGCTCGCCGACAGCGGCCGCGACGGCGCCGCCGTGGCGCTGGGCGAGGCGCTCCAGGTCGTAGAAGTCAGGCACGATGGCGCACAGGCGCCGCAGCGAGCTGCGCGAGCCGTCGTCGATCGTGAGCGCCGCCGTGATCTCGTCGACGGCGAACCGGTCCCGCCGCCGCACCGCCGCGTAGAGCTGCTCGCGCACGTGCTCGTCGTTCGACACACCGTCGACGATCGTCCCGGCGATGCCCACGTGCCCGATGCGCAGCTCCGCGTCCTCGAGGCCCAGGCGGTTGAGCAGGTCCATCAGGACAACGAGCAGCTCCGCGTCACCGGCCAGGCCGCCGCGCCCGATGAGCTCTGCGCCAAGCTGGTAGCTCTCCGAGCGCTCACGCGCGAACTCCTGCTCGATCCGCGCGATGCGGCGCGCGTAGGCGACGCGGGTCGGCAGCGCCTGCTGCTTCAGGTGGTTGGCGTACTGCCACGCGATCAGCGGCGTGATGTCGCCGCGCAGCACGAGCAGCTCGCCGGCGCGCCCCGGGAACCGGAACAGGTCGCTGGAGCGCTCCTCGCCGAGGGCGTCGCGCAGCTCCGCGTACGGGGCCAGCAGCGGCACCTCGATCTCCGCGTAACTCCACTGCTCCAGCGCCTGCATCGCGCGCTGGAAGAGCTGCCGTCTGCGTCGCGTCCGCGACGAGAGCGGCGACTGCGCCTGAAACCGTGTGGCCGTCATGGGTTCTCGGTCCTGCCTGGCAAGCTGTTCAGCACACCGCAGCACAGCGGCACTGCGGCCGACTTGGCACATTCGCCGAGCCTTGTGAATAGCGTCGACGAACCGTGCCCTGAACCCTGCTCACCACATCATCAGCGCGGTCACAAGCAACAACGAGCCGTTGTGCAGCCCGTGCGCGACCATCGGGGCGATCAGCGAGTCGCGCCACTCCCGCAGCATGCCGAACCCGACCGCCAGCGCCGCCAGCGCGGGCAGCGCCAGCAGCCCCTGCGGGTGCAGCGCCGCGAAGATCACCGCCATCACCAGCACCGCCGAGACCATCCCCAGCCGCCGCCGCAGGCCCCGCTGCAGCGCGCCGCGGAACATCGTCTCCTCCACCACCGGCGCGAACACGCCCGCCAGCCCGAGCAGCACCAGCAGCCCGAGCGGGCCCGAGTCACCCAGCCCCACAACCTCCGGATGGTACGGGCGCGTCAGCCCGTCGCCGGACAGCACGGCCCCGGCGATCGCCTCCGTCGCCAGCATCAGCCCGACACCCACCGCGAAGAACGGCAGCAACATGCAGTAGCCAACCAGCCCCGCGCCCAGCTCCTTGACCACCCCCTCGCCGCCATGCAGGCCCAGGTCCCGCCGCGCGACGGCCCAGGGCACGCCGCGCGCCATCGGCCACACCATCCCGGCGATCGCGCCACCCACCGTCCCGACGAGCGGCAGCAGCATCCCTCCCGGCCACAGCCGCGAGGCCGCCGCGGCGGCCGCGAACACGAACAGGTACACGGCGAACGCCTCGAGGTAGATCGCCGTCCCGCAGAGCTTCGGCGCGATGCCCAGGCGCAGCACGCCGGCGATCCGCCGCCGGTTGCCGACGACCAGCAGCGCCGCGCCCGCCATCGCGCCGCCCACCATCAGCAGGATGATCGAGCCGGAGAGCGTCGCGCTGCGCCGGGCGTGCGCCAGCAGCGCCACCTTCGCCGGGTCGTCGTCCGCCAGGTCGCGCACCAGCAGCAGCTCGGCGAACCAGCCCAGCTCGTCGAGCAGCGTCGCGCGATCCGCGGCGTCGAGCTCGAGCGGGGTCGCCAGCGCCCGCCCAAGCAGCTCGTCGAACGAGTCGGGCGCGTCGTCGCGCGCGCCTCGCGCGCGCTGCGTGTGGATCCGCAGCAGCTCACGCCGCGCCTCCGCCACACGCGCCCCGTCGCCCTGGTCGAGCGCCGCCATCACCACCGCGACCTCGCGCACCAGCCGGGGCGTGGTGGCGAGCTCGTCGAGCCCGCTCAGGTCCGGGGTCGCTCCGATGCTGTCCTGGACGAGCAGCACGCGCGCCTGCATGCGGATCGTCTGGGACGTCGCCTGCTCGTCGAGCTCCGGCGACTCCGAGCGTTCGCCGAGGGTGAGGGCCATCACGGTGAGCGTCGAGGCGATGATCACCAGCCAGGACAGCCACGGCCAGGTCGTCGGGCCGCGGATCGCCTCCGGGGTGCCCGCCGCCGCGGCGACGAGCGCCGTGGGGGGGACGATCTCGTCGCCGCGCGGGTCGAGCGCCACGCCCTGGCCCTCCTCCGGGCCGGCGCCGCGCAACACGTCCGCGATGCGACCGCCGCGGACGTCCGCCCACGCGTCCTCCCGCTCTCCCTCCGATCCCCGCGTTCCGGAGGCCCGCCTGCCCTGGTCTTCGCTCACGCTCACTCCTCTGCTGCACGCGCGACCGTGTGGTCGCCGTTGCCTCCGGAACAACCGGGGCCCTCGAGGTCGTCCCTGCCCGCTGGAGGGCCGGCTGCTGGCTGCCGGCTGCGTCGCGGTGTGCTGACGTCAACGCTTCACCTCACCACGGTGGCTGCGGCAGGGCAAGCGCGCCCCGCCCGCCGGCCCGGCGCCCTCGTCATCGGGACCTCGTGGCCCGCCTGCTCGGACCCCGGGCGATGCGCGTCGGTCACACCGACCGCGGCCTTGAACATCAGGGCGACGTGGCGCATGGTCCGGGTAGAGGGGCGACCGGAACCGAGCGAGGACAGCGCGATGGCCAAGCAGCAATTCCTGAATCATGTCGTGTGGATCACCGGAGGCGGCAGCGGTCTGGGCCGGGAGATGGCGCTCGAGTTCGCTCGCCGCGGCGCGGACGTCGCCGTCAGCGGGCGGCGCGTCGAGCGGCTGCAGGAGGTCACCGCGGAGGTCGAGGCGCTGGGTCGTCGCGCGCTCGCCGTCGCGTGCGACGTCACCAGCGACGCGGACTGCGAGCGCGCTGCCACGGCGATCGTCGACGCGCTCGGGCGGCTCGACGTCGCCGTCGCCAACGCGGGGTACTCGGTCGCCGGCTCCATCGAGTCCGTCAGCGCCCAGGAGTGGCGCGGCCAGCTCGAGACGAACGTGGTCGGCGTCACGAACACGATCCGGGCGGCGCTGCCGCACCTGCGCCGGACGCAGGGGCGGATGGTGCTGATCGGCTCGGTCGCAGGGATCGTCACGACGCCCGGTGTCGGGCCCTACCACGCGTCGAAGTTCGCGGTGCGCGCGATCGGCGAGACGCTGTCGAAGGAGCTCTACGGCTCCGGCGTCAGCTGCACGACGATCCACCCGGGCTTCGTCGAGAGCGAGATCGCGCAGGTCGACAACAGCGGACGGTTCGACCCGAACCGCGTCGACCGGCGGCCGCAGCGCTTCATGTGGAAGACCGCGGACGCCGCGCGGGTGATGGTCAACGCCATCGCGCGCCGCAAGCGGGAGTACGTCTTCACGGCGCACGGGCGCGCGGCAGCGTTCCTGGGCCGGCACATGCCGGGGCTGGTGCACTTCGTCGTGACCCGCGCCAGGGTGCGGTACCGGCGCCGCGACGAGTGAGGTCCGAACCGCGAGAGCCGACAGGTCGCGCAAGGTCGGGGGATCCGGGGCGCGGTCCCTGATCCGAGGGGCCCTGACAGCAGGGTCCGTGACAGCAGGGGCCGTGACAGCAGGGGCCGTGACAGCAGGGGCCGCGACAGCAGGGGCCCTGGTTCGTGAGGCTCGGGCGCCGTGCGCGCCCGTCGGGCGTCAGCGCGCCGCGCGCCGGTCGAGGAACCCCAGCACGATGCGCTGCAGATCCGGGTTCGAGGGCTCGTCGTGGCCGCCGGCGTAGTGGGCGGCCTGAGCACCAACCTGCGGCGCGGCTGTCGCCAGCTGGCCCGCGTGGTGGGTGGGGACGAGCTCGTCCTGTGCGCCCTGCACGGCCAGGTAGGGCGCGCGGAGCCGGTGGACGTGGTCGATGGGCGCGGCGTCTGCCGGGTCGTAGCCGGCGATGCGTCCGGCGGCGCGCGCCAGCGGTGTGGCCGCCTGGCGCGGCAGGCCGTTGCGGCGCGCGACGACGTCGAGGACGTCGGTCAGCCGTGTGAACGCCCCGATCGTGACGACGCCAGCCAGCGCGCGGTCCGCGGGTGTCCCCTGGAACGACGGCGCCGTCACGGCGAGCAGGACGGCCACGCCCCCCATCGAGGTGCCTACGGCGCAGACGCGCTGCCAGCCCTGCGCGCAGAGCCAGTCCAGTGACGCGCGCACCGCCTCCTGCTCCCGGACGCCGTAGGTGCAGAAGCCGCGAGGGCTGGTGCCGTGACCCGGCAGGTCGATCACCAGCACGCTGTGGCGCTGCGCGATCGCCGCGGCCAGCGGCAGCATCCAGCCCCGCGCCCGGCTGCGGCCGTGGACCAGCAGCACGCACTGGCTCGCGCCGGGCCGCTCGATGTACCACCCGCGCGTGCCCGCGCGCACCTGGACGTCGCGCGCGTCGAGGCCGTACGTCGCCGGATCTCCGCCGCTGCGCAGCATCCGGCCCGGGTTGGGCAGCAGGAGCATCGTGAGCAGCGTCCCGGTCGTCGCGCCGACGACGGCGGTCGCGGTAGCGGCCGCGGCGAGCGCGATCGACAGCGGTGTCATGCGCCGGCCATCGCCTTGAAGGCGGCCGCGTACAGCCGGATCTGGCGCAGCATCGCGCTCAGGCCGTTCGCGCGCGTCTGCGACAGGTGCTCGCTCAGGCCGATCTCGTCGACGAACGTGGGGCGCGCCGCGATGATCTCGTCCGGGGTGTGCCCGGAGAACACCCGCACGACGATGGCGACGAGCCCGCGCACGATGGCTGCGTCGCTGTCTGCCTGGAAGTGGACCCGGCCGTCCTCGAGGCTGGCGATGAGCCACACCTGCGACTGGCAGCCCTTGACCTTGTAGCGGTCGATGCGCAGGTCCTCGGAGAGCTCGGGCAGCTCACGTCCCAGGTTGATGATGTGCCGGTAGCGCTCGCGCCAGTCGGCGATCGCCTGGAACTCGGCCACGATGGCAGCCTGCTTCTGTTCGATGGTCTGCATGGGTCGTGGTGCTGGGGTGCGGGACTAGCCGGCGACGTCCTTCACCATTTGCAGCCCTTCGACAAGCCGATCGACGTCCTCGCGCGTGTTGTAGAGCCCGAATGACGCGCGCGCGGTGGCGGTCAGGTTGAGCGAGCGCAGCAGCGGCTGGGCGCAGTGGTGGCCCACGCGGATGGCGACGCCCTCCTGGTCGAGCAGCGTGCCGATGTCGAACGGGTGGATGCCGTCCATCGTGAAGGCGATCAGGCCGGACTTGTGCGGCGCGTTGCCCACGATCGTCAGGCCGTCGATCGCGCACATGCGCTCGGTCGCGTAGGCGAGCAGGTCCTGCTCGTGGGCGTGAATGACGTCGACGCCCACCCGCTCCATGTAGTCGAGCGCGGCGCCCAGCCCGATCACCTCGCCGATCTGCGGGGTGCCGGCCTCGAAGCGGTGCGGCGGGTCCTCGAACGTCGCGTCGTGCCAGGTGACGCGGTCGATCATCTCGCCGCCGCCCAGGAACGGGGGCATGCGCTCGAGCTGCTCGTAGCGGCCCCACAACAGCCCGGAGCCGGTCGGGCCGAACATCTTGTGGCCGGAGCACACGAAGAAGTCGACGCCCAGCTCGGCGACGTTGATCGGCATGTGCGGCGCGCTCTGGGCGCCGTCGGCGATCACGACCGCGCCGCGGGAGCGGGCGAGGTCAGCGACGTGGCGAATCGGGTTGACCGTGCCCAGCGCGTTCGAGACGTGGACCATCGAGACGATCTTCGTGCGCTCGGTGATGAGCCCGGGCAGCGCGTCGAGGTCGAGCACGCCGCGCTCGTCGATCGGAGCGACGACGATGCGTGCCCCGGTGCGCTGCGTGACGAACTGCCAGGGGATGATGTTCGCGTGGTGCTCCATCCCGGAGATCAGCACCTCGTCGCCCGGCCCCAGCAGGGTGCTGCCCAGCGAGCTCGCGAGGAGGTTCATGCCCTCGGTCACGCCGCGAACGAAGACGACCTCCTCGGTCCGCTCGGCGCCCAGGAAGCGCGCGGCGCGGGCGCGCACGCCCTCGAACAGCGACGTCGCGTGCTGGCTCAGCAGGTACACGCCGCGGCGCACGGTCCCGTAGTCGTGGGCGTAGAAGTGGCTGATCGCGTCGATGACCGCCTGCGGCTTGAGCGATGTGGCGGCGGTGTCGAGGTACGTCAGCGGGCGACCGTGGATCTCCCGCGCGAGCTGCGGGAAGTCGCTCCGGTACGGGTTCTGGACGGTGGTTCCGGTCATGGGTTGCCTTCGCGGTGGCGCGGTGGGGACTGGGTGACGCCGGACGCGGCGTTGTGGGGTGGCGCTGGAGCGGTCATAATGTCGCGTGGCAGGGTCTGTAAACGGACGATCGGGCACGGGAGAGCGGGGCATGGTGCAGAGCAGGTGGTGGTGGTGGGGCGCGGTCTGCCGGAGCGGTCTGCCCGGCGCGAGGTGCGCCGCCGCCCCTGTGGCCGCGTCAGCCGTTCCCCGAGCTTCCGCCTGGGCTCGCGCCTTCGCGCTCGCGTCATCAGCATCAGCCACCCACGCGCCCTCTCGCCGGGTGTCGCCGCCGCTCATCGCCCTGGCCCTGATCGTCGCAGCCAGCCTGCTGCTTGTCCCCGCGTCGTCCGCGTTGGCGCAGGGACCGTCCGGCGCGTGGGAGCGGGTGCGTCCGGGCGCGCGCTTCGAGGTCTCCGGGCGCACGGTCGAGGTGAGCGGGCCGGCGCGTGAGCGCTGGCTTGCGGTGCGCCGTGACCTGGGGTGGACCCAGGCGACGGCGGCCTCGTTGTCGCGCCCGCTGGGTGAGGCGCTCTCCGGGCTGGCCGCGCTGGCGGACGCCGGGGTGCTGGATGTGGAGCTGGCGCTGCTGGCGGCGCACGCGTCGGACGGTGATGTGAGCGCGGAGCGGCTCGCGGGCTGGTCGCGGCTGGTCGGCTCGTACGGGGCGCTGCGCCAGGAGCCGGAGCGGCTGCGTGGTGCGGTCGCCCAGCTGCGCCTCTACGAGCTCGACTCTGCGCTCGCCGTGGCGTCGCCTGCCTGTCTGGGGCGGCTGCCCACACGCCTCTGGCCGCTGGTCGAGGGCGTGGCGCAGCAGGAGCGCATGACGCCCGGGCGGCGGTACCGGGCGATGCAGGAGCCGCCGCCGGTGGTGGATCGGGAGCAGCTCGCGGCGGCGTCACGTGGCCCCGGCGGTGGCGTCGTCGCGGCCGCGCTGCTGGCGCTCGCGGCCGTGTCGCCCGGCG
>ERZ869909.2485-NODE-2485-length-12123-cov-4.494853_pt1 | contig 12123 bp, 12 predicted proteins | sample MGYA00520892_ERZ869909 | MGnify/ENA primary metagenome ERZ869909 (study PRJEB32215, sample SAMEA104723947) | bioreactor metagenome | biome: bioreactor; feature: anaerobic bioreactor; material: water | place: China | collected 2015-03-12 ... | reverse complement strand
CCAGGCCGCCGCCGCCCACGGCGCCTGCCATGGCCGAATAGCTCACCAGGGTCACGATGGTGATCGTCAGGCCGGTGATGATGCCGCCGCGAGCCTCCGGCAGCAGCACCTTGGTGATGATCTGCCCCGGTGTGGCTCCCATGGACTGGGCGGCTTCGACCAGCCCCGGTGGTATCTCGTTGAGCGCGCCTTCCACCAGCCTCGCCACGAAGGGAATGGCGGCAATGGTCAGCGGCACGATGGCGGCATTGGTGCCTATGGAGGTGCCGACCACCATACGGGTGAAGGGGATAATGGCCACCATCAGGATGATGAAGGGGATCGAGCGGCCGATATTGGTGACGATGCCAAGCGCCTGGTTCAGTGCAGGACGGGCGAGAATCTGCCGCGGCCGCGTGACGTACAGCATCACTCCCAGCGGCACGCCGAGGAGCGCCGCGAGCAAGCCGGAAACACCCACCATATAGAGGGTATCCAGGGTTGCCTTGATGATGAGGTCAATCATCGCGCTGGACATGGCCGAGCACCTCCACGTGAAGATCATGGGATTCGAGATAGTCGATGGCCTGGCGCGTCTTTTCGGCCGGCCCCAGCAGCTCGGCGATCATCAATCCCAGGGTGCGCTCCTGGATCGATTCGACCTTTGCCTGAAGAATGCTGACATCGACCTCGCAGTCCCGCGCCAGGCGCGAGATCAGCGGGGTGGAGACGGCATCGCCGGAGAACGTCAGGCGCACCACCGGATGGGTGTGCTCGCCGGGCTCGGCTGCCAGGCGCTCGACCAGACCCTTGGGTGGTTCCAGCTGCAGGAAGTCATTGAGGAAGTCGCGGCCCAGCTGCGTGCCGGGGGCGGTGAAGAAGTCGCCGACATCAGCTTCTTCCACCAGCTCGCCGTCGGATATCAGACTGACCCGATGGCAGATCGACTTGACCACCTCCATCTCGTGGGTGATCAGCAGGATGGTCAGGCCAAGCGTCTGGTTGATGTCGCGCAGCAGCTCGAGGATCGAGCCCGTGGTCTGGGGGTCGAGGGCGGAGGTCGCCTCGTCGCACAGCAATACCCTTGGCTCGCTTGCCAGCGCCCGGGCGATGGCGACACGCTGCTTCTGGCCGCCGGAGAGCTGAGCGGGATACTGGCTGATCTTGTCCGTCAGCCCGGTGAGCTCGAGCAGCGGCATCACTCGCTCGCGGATGGCAGCACGCTTCATGCCCATCAGCTCCAGGGGCAGGGCGATATTGTCGAAGACGTTGCGTGTGGTCAGCAGGTTGAAGTGCTGAAAGATCATGCCGATACGGTGGCGAGCCTGGTTCAGTGCCGAGGCGGAGAGGCGGGTCATCTCCTGGCCGTCCACCGTCACGCTGCCGCTGGTGGGGCGCTCCAGCAGGTTGACGCAGCGAATCAGGGTCGACTTGCCGGCACCGGAAAGGCCGATCACGCCGTGAATGCTGCCCTGGGGTACATGGAGGTCGGCGTTTTTGAGGGCTTCGACGACCTTGACGTGGCCTCGGGCTCCGCCCTTGTGGCCGCCCTTGATATGGTAAGTCTTGGAGACGTTGCGTAACGTGATCATCTGGCTTCCACTGACTGGCCGAATCATTGCGGGTCGAGCAGTGGGGTGCCAAAAAAAGGGCCACCCTGACGGGTGGCCATCAACGCTGGACACACCCTTTTAGCTGCACTTCACGTCGAAGAGCGCTCGAAAGCACATTCTTCGCCATGGGCGCCCGCAATCCGGGTACAAATCGGCGCCTTTAAATGTGACGGCCAATGCTACGACCAAAGGCGTAAGCTGTCAATCGAGGCGGTGTTTCTTGTGCAAGGACCCGCCGTGCGGCAGTAAAATGCGCTGGAAGGTAGTGGATAACCTGGCTTTTTTTGGCTTCAGGTCCAGCCACTATCTCAATCACTATCTCAATCACTATCTCAACCTCCCGGCCGGGAGCTGCACGAGGGAAACTCCATGTTCACAGGTATCGTTCAAGGAACGGCGGAAATCGTGGCGATCGAGGAGGCCGAGGCCTTCCGTACCCATGTCGTGGTTCTTTCCGATGAGCTGCGCCAGGGCCTGGAGCCCGGTGCCTCCGTCTCACACAACGGTGTCTGCCTGACCGTAACGGCTATCGAGGGGCAGCAGGTCCGGTTCGATCTGATGCGTGAGACACTGAGGGTGACCAACCTGGGTGCACTCGGGGTAGGGGACCGGGTCAATATCGAACGAGCGGCGCGCTTCGGTGACGAGATCGGTGGGCATGCCATGTCAGGCCATGTCATGGCCATGGCTGAACTGGTGGAGCTGGATGAGGCCCCCAACAATCGCCGACTCTGGTTCGAGGTCCCCCATGCGCTGGGCCGCTTCCTCTTTGCCAAGGGCTACATCGGTGTCGACGGCATCAGTCTGACCATCGGTGGTGTTCGAGCGGCCAATGTCGATCATGGACCACGATTCTGCGTCGACCTGATACCCGAGACGCTGGCACGCACCATTCTGGTGGATCGTGTGCCGGGGGACCGGGTCAATATCGAGGTTGATCCTCAGACGCAGGCTATCGTGGAAACCGTGGAGCGCGTGCTGGCCAGCCGGGAGGCCTGATGGCAGCGTTCGATTGACCGTTTCGTCAACTTTTCGTTGGTGGACGCGCTGGTACATGGCCCGGGGTTTGCTTAAAAAGAGAAGAACGACGCGTAGGGAAAGAGCTGAGTGAAGAGAGCTTAGCGAACAGAAAAGACGTTCAAACCAATGCCGCATCATGGGCAGCAGTACGCCTCGCTTCGCAGGCTGCCTTTGGGTACCATATGCGGCTTTTCTCGCCCCCCTGGACGATAACCAGAACAAGTGCGCAGGAATGCCTCCAATGCTGAAAAAAATGATCGACAACCACTTCAAGCTGACCGAGCACAACACCAACGTGAAGACCGAGGTCATCGCCGGGATCACCACCTTCCTGACCATGGCCTACATCATCTTCGTCAACCCCAGCATCCTATCCGAAGCGGGCATGGACTATGGTGCCGTCTTCGTGGCGACCTGCCTGGCGGCAGCCGTCGGCTGTCTGATCATGGGCCTCTGGGCCAACTACCCCATCGCCCAGGCGCCCGGCATGGGACTCAACGCCTTCTTCACCTACGGCGTGGTGCTGGGTATGGGGTATACCTGGGAAGCGGCGTTGGGTGCCGTGTTCTTCTCGGGCTTCTGCTTCTTCCTGCTCAGTATCTTCAAGATCCGCGAGTGGATCATCAACTCAATCCCGCTCTCGCTTCGACTGGGCATCGCCGCCGGTATCGGTTTGTTCCTGGCGATGATCGCGCTGAAGAACGCCGGCATCGTGGTCTCCAACCCGGCGACCTACGTGGCCCTGGGCGATCTCTCCGAGCCGGCGGCCATCTATGCGCTGTTGGGCTTCTTCGTCATCACCGCCATGGCCTACCTGAAGATCACCGGCGCCGTGATGATCGGTATCCTGGGCATTACCGTGCTGGCCATCGTGCTGGGGCACAACGAGTACGGCGGAATGGTGTCCATGCCTCCCTCCATTGCGCCGACCTTCATGGCCATGGACCTGATGGGCGCGCTGGATATCGCCATGCTCAGCGTGATCTTCGCCTTCCTGTTCGTCGACCTGTTCGATACCTCGGGCACCTTGGTGGGCGTGGCGCATCGTGGCGGCCTGCTGGACAAGGACGGCAAGCTGCCGCGCCTGAACCGCGCCATGATGGCCGACAGCGGGGCCTCCATGGCCGGTGCCGCACTGGGCACCTCGACCACCACCAGCTACATTGAATCCACGGCAGGCATCGCTTCCGGCGGTCGTACCGGGCTCACCGCCGTGGTCGTTGCAGTACTGTTTCTGATCAGCCTGTTCTTCGCACCCCTGGCGGGTTCTATCCCGGCCTACGCCACTGCCGGAGCGCTGCTCTACGTGGCCGTATTGATGGCGGGCAGCCTTGCCCACGCCAACTGGGAAGATCCGACCGATGCCGCACCGGTGCTGATCGCGGCCCTGGCCATGCCGCTGACGTTCTCGATCGCCGAAGGGATCGCGCTGGGCTTCATCAGCTATGCCGCGATCAAGGCACTGTCAGGGCGCTTCCGGGATCTCAATCCGGCCGTGGTCATCCTGGCGATCCTGTTCGTGCTGAAATTCCTGTTTCTTGACTGACCATCCTCCTCACCGAGAGCTGCAATGAGTATCTACGGCGACTATATCAAGTCCGTGATCCGAACCGTCCCCGACTGGCCTCAGCCGGGGATCAACTTCCGCGACATCACCCCGCTGCTGCAGAACAGCTCGGCCTTTCGCAAGCTGATCGACAGTTTCGTGCATCGCTACCAGGACATGGAACTCGATGCCATCGCCGCCATCGACGCCCGAGGCTTCATCATCGGCGCGCCGGTCGCCTATGAGCTCGGCTGCAGCTTCGTGCCGGTTCGCAAGAAGGGCAAGCTGCCCTTCAAGACCATCAGCGAGACCTATACGCTGGAATATGGCAAGAGCGAGGTGGAGCTGCACTCCGATGCGTTCCGTCAGGGGGACCGCATACTGATCATGGACGATCTGATCGCCACCGGCGGTACCATGCTGGCCGCCGCCAAGCTGATCACCCGTTCCGGCGGGCAGGTGGTCGAGACTGCCACCATCATCGACCTGCCAGAGATCGGCGGGTCGAGCAGAATCCGTGAAGCTGGCTTCGGCGTCTTTGCGGTCTGCTCCTTCAATGAAGACGAGTGAGGAAGATATGAGCAACCGGTATCACCAGCACTTCACCGTCTCATGGGACCAGCTCCACCGCGACGTTCGCGAGCTCTGCCATCGGCTGGTCGAGCGTGACTTCAAGGGCATTGTCGCCATCACTCGCGGCGGACTCATCCCGGCGGCACTGATTGCTCGCGAGCTCAACGTCAGGCTGATCGATACCGTCTGCATCAGCAGCTACGACCGTATGAGCCAGGGCGGGCTCGACGTGTTGAAAGGGGTCGACCATGACGGCGATGGCTGGCTGCTCGTCGACGACCTCGTCGATACCGGGAAGACGGCCCGCAAGGTGCGTGAGATGCTACCCAAGGCGCATTTCGTGACCGTCTACGCCAAGCCGGAAGGGCGCCCGCTGGTGGATCAGTATCTTACCGAGGTGGCCCAGGACTGCTGGATTCAGTTTCCCTGGGACATGGGCATCGCCTATGTGGAACCCCTCGTCGACCAGGTCAAGCGCTGAGCCATGGGCTGCCCGTTACCCGACAGCTGGTGCCGGTGGCTCGGTGACGAGTTCCAGGCGTCTTACATGCAGTCGCTGCGTGATTTCCTGGCCGCCGAGAAGGCGGCCAGGAAGGTCATCTACCCGCACTCGTCGAACTGGTTTCGTGCCTTCGAACTGACTCCGCTGGATCGGGTGAAGGTGGTGATCCTGGGTCAGGATCCCTACCACGGCCCCGACCAGGCCCACGGGCTCTGCTTCTCAGTTCGCCCCGGCGTGCCGGTGCCGCCTTCCTTGAAGAACATCTACAAGGAGCTGGCCGACGATGTGGGCTTCCGGCCGGTTGCCCATGGCACACTCGAATCCTGGGCCAGGCAGGGGGTGCTCTTGCTCAACACCTCGCTGACGGTGGAGCAGGGCAGTGCCGGTTCCCACCGTGGCAAGGGCTGGGAAACCTTTACCGACAGCGCCATCGCCGCGGTCAGCGCCCATGCCGAACCGAGCGTCTTCCTGCTGTGGGGGAGTCACGCCCGCCAGAAGAAGGCGCTGGTCGATGCCGGGCGGCATCTGGTGCTGGAGTCGCCGCACCCTTCACCGCTTTCGGCCCATAGGGGATTCTTCGGCAATCACCATTTCTCCCGGGCCAACGCCTTCCTCGAACAGAACGGGCGTGAACCGATTCACTGGCAGCTACCCGAGTCGCCGGAATCCGCGCCTTAACCTCAACGGCGGATGAAGGTAGAATGCCTCCGCCCGCCCACCCGTCGCCTGAGAGGTCTGCCCATGAGCGTTCATGCCATCAATCATCCGCTGGTCCAGCACAAGCTGGGACTGATGCGCGAAGCGGGCATCAGCACCAAGAGCTTTCGTGAGCTGGCCGGTGAACTGGCCAAGCTGCTCACCTACGAGGCGACCCAGGATCTCGAGCTCGAGACCCAGGAGATCGATGGCTGGAGCGGCAAGCCCATTCCGGTGAAGCTGCTCAAGGGCAAGAAGGTCACCATCGTGCCGATTCTGCGTGCCGGGCTCGGCATGCTCGATGGCGTGACCGACCTGATCCCCAGCGCACGCGTCAGCGTGGTCGGGCTCTATCGCGACGAGGAGACCCTCGAGCCGGTTCCCTACTTCGCCAAGTTCGCCGGCGACCTCGACGAGCGCCTGGCGCTGGTCATCGACCCGATGCTTGCCACCGGCGGTACCATGGTGGCAACCCTCGACATGCTTCGGGATCGAGGCTGCAAGCACATGAAGGTCATCGTGCTGGTGGCGGCGCCGGAAGGCATCAAGCGTGTGCAGGATGCCTATCCGGAGATCGAGATCTACACCGCAGGGATCGACGATCATCTCGATGAGAACGGCTATATCGTCCCCGGGCTGGGTGATGCGGGTGACAAGATCTTCGGCACCCGCTAGGGAAACGCTGCACAAATGCCTGCGCGGACAAATCGCTGCGTTGCGCGGTGCTCGGAATCCTCACCTATACCCCATAGGCTCCGGTTCCTGCGCTCCGTGCGCCTTGCGCTTCATTCCGCTCGCCGATTTGTTCAGCGCTTCCCCCGGCACCGAGGCATTGAACTATCCCGCCCCTGAGATCGCGATCCAGGGGCGTTTTTCTGGCCAGGACGCCTTCGACAAACCGCAACGACAAGAGAAGGAAATACCCCATGAACGAACAAGCGGCGGCTACCCAGACGCCGGTCGATTCGCTGCCCAAGACCCTGCTGACCGGGGCCCAGATGCTCTTCGTGGCCTTCGGCGCGCTGGTGCTGGTTCCGCTGTTGACCGGCCTGGACCCCAGCGTGGCGTTGTTCACCGCCGGTGTCGGCACACTGATCTTCCACGGCGTGACACGCGTCACAGTCCCTGTCTTCCTGGCCTCATCGTTTGCCTTCATCGCACCGATCCAGGGCTCGGTAGCCAGCTTCGGCGTCTCGGCGACCCTGGGTGGCCTGATGGTGGCCGGTCTGGTCTATGTGGCGATCTCCCAGGCAGTACGATTGAAGGGTACCGGCTGGCTGCATCGACTGCTGCCGCCAGTGGTGGTGGGGCCGGTGATCATGGTGATCGGCCTGGCCCTGGCGCCGGTTGCGGTGAGCATGGCCACCGGCGAGACCAGTGACAATATCGGCTATGGACCAGCGATCTTTCTCTCCATGGCCAGTCTGCTGGTGACCCTGGTGCTGGCGGTTTTCGGTCGCGGTCTGCTGCGGCTGATCCCCATCATGGGGGGGATCGTCAGCGGCTACGTGCTGGCGCTGCTGATGGGGGTGGTGGATTTCTCTCCGGTACGCGATGCCGCCTGGCTGGCGATCCCCAGCTTCACGGCCCCCAGCTTCCACTGGGCGGCGATCCTGTTCATGATCCCCGTGGCCATTGCTCCGGCCGTAGAACACATCGGCGACATGGTGGCCATCGGCTCGGTAACGAAGAAGAACTACCTGGAGAAACCGGGGCTTCACCGCACCCTGCTGGGCGATGGTCTGGCCACTTCCACGGCGGCGCTCTTCGGTGGCCCGCCCAACACCACCTATTCCGAGGTGACCGGGGCGGTGACCCTGACCCGGGCCTTCGATCCCAGGATCATGGTGGTTGCCGCCTGCTTCGCCATTCTGCTGGCTTTCGTCGCCAAGCTGGGTGCCTTGCTGCAGACCATTCCGGGACCGGTCATGGGCGGCATCATGACGTTGCTGTTCGGTTCCATTGCTGTGGTGGGGATGAACACCCTGGTACGTGCGGGCCACTCCCTGACCGCGCCGCGCAACCTGGTGGTGGTATCGCTGATCCTGGTCTTCGGTATCGGTGGGATGCAGTTCGGCGGCGGTCAGTTCACCCTGCAGGGCGTCAGCCTTGCCGCCCTGGTCGGCATCCTGCTGAACTGGGTGCTGCCAGGCGCCGACGAGGATGAGTGAGGCCAGTGCCAATCAGGCGTGGTGAATCTCCCTGCCGCCCTCCGCAAAGGTCGGCGGGGAGTTGGCACTGACGATGACGCACTCCACGCTGCCGGTATTGCGGAAGCGATGGGGTAGCCGAGAGTCGAAGTAGTAGGCGTCCCCGGCGCCGAGTACCCGGGCTTCCCCGGCTACGGTGATCTCGATCTCTCCCGAGATCACCACGCCACCTTCCTCGCCTTCGTGCTCCAGCATATCCTCGCCGGTATCGGCTCCCGGGGGGTAGCGCTCGTGGATGATCGAGATGCTGCGCTCCGGACGGCGTGCCGCCACGAGTCGCCAGGAGAGATTGCCGTCGCCGATCTCGGTGAGCTCGTCCGCGGAGTAGAAAGCACGGGGTGGGGCGGGCTCGTCACCGGCGAAGAAGGCGCTGATCGATACTGGCAGCGCGTCGAGGATCTTCTTGAGCGAACTCACCGAGGGGCTGACGCTGTTCTGCTCGATCAACGAGATGGTGCTGTTGGTGACGCCGGCCCGCTTGGCCAGTTCGCGCTGCGAGAGCTTGCGCGCCTTGCGCAGTTCGCGTAGCCGAGTTCCTACATTCAATGCTTCCATGGTCAACGTCCATCGGATCCGTTCGATTTGTTTGACACATCATACCTCTGACGCTACCTCGCATAAACATCACCCGTGACTCGCATCATGGTAATCCGCTGACGGCCGCCGCTGCCGTGGCACCGTGGCGCTGCCTAGGGCATCATGGGAATCATTACGCAACGCGCAGCAGGAGCGATGATGAATCCTAGGCACGACGTGACAGGACTGATCCTGGCCGGTGGGCAGGGACGGCGCATGGGCGGGCGGGACAAGGGGCTGGAGCCCTTCGTCGGCCGCCCGCTGGTTGCCCATGTCCGGGCGCGTCTCGAGGGAAGGGTAGCCAGCGTCTGGATCAATGCCAACCGCCATCATGAAACCTACCATGGCCTGGCCGACCGCGTGGTCGCCGACATCGAGGGCGACTACCAGGGACCGCTGATGGGTATCTACACCGGTTTGCGTACCGTCGAGACACCCTGGCTACTCGTAGTGCCCTGTGACACCCCCGCGCTACCCATGGATCTCGTCGAGCGACTGGTGGCAGGTATCGGTGAGGGCGATATCGCCGTGGCCCATGACGGAGAGCGCCTGCATCCGGTCGTGGCACTGCTGCGGACGTCGCTGGCCGATGACCTCGAGGTGGCCCTGGCCGGTGGCGAGCGCAAGATCGACCGCTGGTACGCTCGCCACGACTGGTATCGCGTCGATTTCAGCGACTGCCCGGAAGGTTTTGCCAACCTCAATACCGAGGATGACAAGCAGCGTCTCGAGGCGCGACTGAGCGAGGAGGCTCGGAGCTGATGAATGCCGCGATCCATGCCCCCCTGCCGCTCGATGTCAGGCTACCCCTGCTGGGTATAGCGGCCTGGAGCGGCACCGGCAAGACCACGCTGCTGGAGCGACTCCTGCCGGCATTGACAGCCCGTGGCCTGCGGGTTGCTGTGATCAAGCATGCCCATCATGGTTTCGATGTCGACCAGCCGGGCAAGGATAGCCATCGTCTGCGCATGGCAGGGGCATCGCCCATGCTGGTCGCCTCCCGCGCACGCCTGGCATTGATGATGGAAACGCCGCACCAGGAGGAGGCCGATCTCGCAACACTGATCGAGATGATGCGCCCCCAGCGTCCCGATCTGGTACTGGTGGAGGGCTTCAAGGCCTGGCCGCTGCCCAAGCTGGAGCTGTATCGCCATGAGGTCGGCAAACCCTTGCGAGTGGCCGAGGATCCCTGGGTGAAGGCAGTGGCCAGTGCTGCACCACTGACGCTGCCGAAGGGGGTCGAGTCGCTGCCCCTGGATGACCTGGAGTCGCTGGTCGACTGGGTGGCAGCCTGGCCGGCACGCTGGCCGTCCGAGCGTTCGCCGCGAGAGGAGCTTGATCCATGAGCCTCTCCTGTTTCGACTTCGGCGAGCGCATGTTGACGGTAGACGAGGCGAGAGCCGCTGTTCTCGAATTGGCGCCGCACCCTCTGGGCACCGAGTGGCTGCCCTTGGGGCGCCTGCACGGTCGCATACTTGCCGAATCCCTCGTCTCGCCCATCGATGTGCCCCAGAACACCAACAGCGCCATGGACGGTATCGCTCTTGCCTGGCCGGAATCCGGCGCGGCGTGCCCCGACAGCTGGATGCTGTCCGGCGAGGTATTGGCCGGTCATCGACATGAGACACCGCTGGTGGCTGGGGAGTGCGTGCGTATTACTACTGGCGCGCCTCTGCCCGCCGGCGCCGATACGGTCATCATGCGCGAACAGCTCGAGCTGCAAGAGGGTGGGGTAAAAGTAATGCATCCCGACGCGGTGCGCAGGGGGCAGAACGTACGCTTTGCCGGAGAGGATATTCCCCGGGGTGCCGTCGCCCTTGCCGCCGGCGCTCGGATGGGCGCAGCCGAGCTCGGGCTGCTGGCGTCGCTGGGCATGGCACAGGCCCGCGTCCGTCGGCGGCCCAGGGTGGCCATCTTCTCCACCGGTGATGAGGTCACTGCGCCTGGTGAGCCGCTGCCGGCGGCTGGAATATTCGATGCCAATCGCTTTGCGTTGGCGGGCTTGATCGCCGAGCATGGCGGCGAGGTGCGCGATCTCGGCATCCTGCCCGATGAGCGTGATGTCATGGTCATCGCCCTTGCCGCCGCCGCACGCGATGTCGATCTGGTCATCACCAGCGGCGGCGTTTCGGTGGGTGAGGCTGACCAGGTGCGAGCGGCCCTGGCGGAGGTGGGTGAGCTGGGTTTCTGGAAGATTGCCATCCGCCCCGGCCGGCCGTTGGCCTGTGGGCGGCTCGGGGCCCAAGGTACGCCGTTCTTTGGCCTGCCCGGGAATCCGGTCGCAGCCATGGTCACATTCCTGCAGTTCGTTGCACCGGTGCTCAGGCGGCTCCAGGGTTGCCAGACGCCTGAACCATGCCGCCTAACGGCCCTGGCGGGGAGCGATCTGCCGAGTAGAAAGGGGCGCGTCGATTTCCTGCGAGGCCTTTTTCACTGCGATGCCCTGGGGCAGCTTCACGTACGTAGCACCGGTCACCAGGGTTCCGGCATTCTCTCTTCCATGGTGGCCGCCAACTGCCTGATCGAGATTGCCGCCGACTGCGAGACCATTGCGCGGGGCGAGGCCGTCACCATACAACCGTTTGCTGATATCTGCCGAGGCATCCCTTCATGACACTGACTCATCTCAACCAGCGCGGCGAAGCCCATATGGTGGATGTTGCCGACAAGCCGGAAAGCCGCCGGGAGGCGAGTGCATCCGGATATATCCAGATGAAACCCGAGACGCTGGCGCTGCTCAGCGAGGGTGGATTGCCCAAGGGTGATGTGCTGGCAACGGCAAGGATTGCCGGTATCCAGGCCGCCAAGCGTACCCATGAGCTGATTCCACTGTGTCATGCGCTGGCGCTGTCCAAGGTCAGCATCGAGTTTCGCCTCGACGAGGCGGAGTCCCGGGTCGAGGTGAGCGCTGCCTGTCGGCTCAACGGCCGCACCGGTGTCGAAATGGAGGCCTTGACGGCCGTTTCCGTGGCCTGTCTGACCCTCTATGACATGTGCAAGGCGGTGGACAAGGACATGGAGATAGGCGGCATTCATCTCGATGCCAAGACCGGGGGCAAGTCGGGTGATTATCACCGCGACATGACCGCCGCGCCAGCGCCCATCGTCACCGGTGAGGGTGCGGTGGGGCAGGTATCGGTGGGCACGCGCTGCGATATCGAGGCACCTTGTCTGCGGGTCAAGTTTCTCGCCGAGCTGCGTGAACGGCTCGGCGTCAGCGAGCTATCCTTGCCGCTGGATAGTCTTGCCAGCGCAGATGTAGGCGGCTTGAAGGCAGCACTGGTTCAGCGGGACAAGCGCTTCGCACGCCTCTCCGAGGGGCGTGTGCTGTGTGCGGTCAATCAGGTGATGGCATTGGATAGCACGCCCATCACCAATGAGGACGAAATCGCCTTCTTCCCACCGGTC
>ERZ869909.2483-NODE-2483-length-12132-cov-3.988470_pt1 | contig 12132 bp, 7 predicted proteins | sample MGYA00520892_ERZ869909 | MGnify/ENA primary metagenome ERZ869909 (study PRJEB32215, sample SAMEA104723947) | bioreactor metagenome | biome: bioreactor; feature: anaerobic bioreactor; material: water | place: China | collected 2015-03-12 ... | reverse complement strand
AGGTCGATGGTCAGCCCGGATTCATCGATGACTTCAAAGCCGGCCTCGATCAGCGCACTTTTCAGGCGTCCGATCTTGCGTGGGGTGTCGTCGATCAGCAGGACACGCAACATACCGGCCCCCTCGTCAAAGTACGCTCGCCACGGCCTGGTCGGCCATGGCGTGCAGCGTGAAACTGCGGGCGTAAGCTGCTGGGTCACTGCCGTCCCAGGTTTTGCCATCCATCAGCGTGGCGTTGCGCATGGGCGATTCCGGCACGGCGATACCGAGTGTTTCGGCGGCCTGTCGATACAGCTCAGTCTGCTGCACCTGGCTCGCCACCAACTGATAATCCGGGTCCTGGCGCAATAGGCCCCAGCGTCGCAGCTGGGTCATGAACCAGAGACCGTCGGACAGATAAGGCATGTTTGCCGCACCATCCGCAAAGAAGCGCAGTGGGTGTTCGTCGTGCCAGGCGTTGCCCAGACCATCCTGGTACGAGCCGAGAAAGCGTGACTCGATGGCCGCCAGCGGTGCATTGACATACTCGCTGCCGGCAATCAGCTGCGCAGTGCTGCGGCGGTTTTCCTGACTCTGATCGATGAAACGGCTTGCCTCGAGAATCGCCATCACCAGTGCGCGCGCAGTGTTGGGGTACTGCTCGACGAATGCCCGTGTACAGCCGAGTACCTTTTCCGGATGATCCGGCCAGATCGACTGGCTGGTCGCCAGGGTGAAACCAACGCCCTCGGCGATTGCCTGCGCCCCCCAGGGCTCGCCAGCGCAGAAGCCGTCGATGCGCCCGGCCTGCAGATGCGTCACCATCTGCGAGGGCGGCAGGACGAGCGTCCGCACATCCTGCAGAGGATGAATGCCATTGGCGGCCAGCCAGTAGTAGAGCCACAGCGCATGCGTGCCGGTGGGGAAGGTGTGCGCGAGGGTCATGCGCGCATCGCTTTGGCGCACGCGGTTGCGCAGTGCCTCGGGATTGGTCGCGCCAGCCGCTTTCAACGGAGCGGAAAGCGTGATGCTCTGGCCGTTCTGCGCCAGGCCCATGAGTACTGCCATGTCCATCGCCGGGCTGCCGCCGATGCCCAGGTGAGCTGCATAGATCAGCCCGTAGAGTCCATGGGCGGCGTCCAGCTCGCCCCCTGTCAGCTTGTCGCGCAGGGCCGACCAGGAATTCTGCCGATGCAGATTGAGCGTCAGCCCGAAGGGCTGGGCGAAACCCTGCGTGGCCGCGACGATCAGCGAGGCTGCGTCAGTCAGGGGCAGAAAGCCGAGGTTGAGCGTGCTCTTCTCCGGTGCATCGCTGCCGGCGACCCAGGCCAGTGCATCATGGCGGTGCGGGGTGGCGGGTTCAGTCATCAGGAAGTGCCTTTTCATTGCGAAGCGTGCGGCACAGGTTTCGGTCAAGTGTGCGACGGTTCAGGACATATCTGGGCCAAGCCTGAAGCAAGCGATATGCCAGCGTGAGGTGCACGACGCGAGAAACGTGCACCGCATTGGCCTGTGAGCCGTCTGTTGACGTCAGCGCGGATACAGCGGCGGCAGGGCACCTTGGTCCGGTCCGGCACTCGGGCTGGAGGCCGGAGGCAGCGCCTGGATGGCCTGCCACAGGGCTTCACCCTGCCAACGCTGACCGGCTTCGCTGTAGAGCGCGCCATTGAGGCCGTCCAGCGCATCGGACAGCGGCACGAAACGGGCGGCCATGTCGGCCAGCGTCTCAGGTTGTTGCCGCGCCCAGGCGTCCAGTGCTTGTCGAGTGGCTTGGGAGTCGTTGGCCTGGCACGCGCGACGCAGGTCGTCGAGCAGGCTGCGCGGGGAAGGGCCGGGTTGGAGTGCGCGGTGCACCGCTGGCTGTCGGCGTGCATGCAGCCAGAGTCCGAAGCCGGCAAGGGTGGTCAGGGCGAAGAGCACGGTACTCAGTTGCCAAGGCCAGAGTATTTGCTGGTCGGCAGACACCGGCGCTGTTACGGGTAGCTCGGCGGGTGGTGCAAGATTCGGATTGTCGGCGACATTCAGGGTGCGCTCGTCCAGCGTGGTGCGTTCAAGGCGGTCTTCAACCGTATTCCACCAGACCACTTCCAGCGCGGGCAGCTGCAGCGTGCCACTGCGGGTCGGAATCAATGCTTCGCGCTGCTCGCGGCTACCGACGAGCCCCACACCACTGACTTCGTTGGCCAGGCTCGGCTGATCCGGGTAACGGCGCAACCCGGCACTTTGTGCAGAGCCGATGGCTGGTAATTGTGTGCTGGTCAGGCCCTCGGCCTTGAGCAGCAGGCTACGGGTGAGCGACTCGCCAGTCTGTGCCTGGTCCGGCTCCGGGCTCCAGGCCTCGACCAGCGTCAGACTGCGCGCCGGCAACCAGGGCGTGTTGGCCGGATAGTCTGCTGGCTTGGCCTTGACCGTCAGCGGGATGCTGGGTGATCGAACCTGGGTCGAGCGACCTGAACGCGAGCCGAACAGCGAGTTGCTGCCGTTGGCTACAGTGGTTGCGCTGAACAGCTGGGCAGGGATGGTCAGCTCGCCGGATTTCTGCGGAAACAGCGCATAGCGCACTTCGATAACGCCATGGCGGATACCGTTGATGGTCTTCTCGTAGGTACGCGGTTCGCCGAGTCGCTCCACTAGGGCTTCGGGCATTTGCAGAGGCGACAGGGTGCTGTCGTCGTACAGCGAAACCGAATGGAAGATGCGCAGCGTAAGGATCACCTGGGCTTGCACGTAGACGCTTTCCTGATCGACGCTGGCATCGATGAAGATCGGCGCGAGCTGGTCGCTTTCGGTATTTTTCAGCGATTCCTGTACCAGCAACGTGATCGGCTCACTGCGCCAGTCGCCCAACTGCAGCGGCGGAATCACGACATAGCCGGTTTGTCGCGGGCGCAGGGTGATCGACCAGCGCGTGATCGCGCGGGCTTCGCCATTGCTGCTGGAGAGCTGATTGACCTGTCGGGTATCGAAGACTTCAAACAGCTCATCCAGAGGCTGCAGGTCGGGTTTGCCGAATACCGCGCTGCCCTGGCTTTCCAGACTCAGTTCAAAGGTTTCATCAATGCTCAGCTGGGTTCGATCCACGCGGGCGAACAGGCCAACGGCAGCCACCTGGCTGGCCATCAGACCGAGCAGAAGAAAAGCCATCAGGCGCATCATCGATTGGTTTCCTGGTGCTTGCGTTGTTCGTAAAGGAATTTTCGTCGCAGCAGCTCGCCGGGGTCGTCCGGAATCTGGCGCAACCATTGCTCCATCGCCTGTTGCCGCTCCTGCTCGGGAAGCGCTTCATGTTGTGCTTGGACCGTGGGCGCCTCCACCTCTTCCGAGTCCTTCTCTGCTTCGGTTGTTGATGGCTGCGAGGCACCGCTGGCTTGGTTGGCCGGCTCGCCCTGGGCTTCTTCAGGCGAAGGCGAACTGGCCGAACCCGACTGTTGTGACTGCGGTTGTTCGGGCTGCGGCAGGGGCTCTTCGGTCTGCTCGTCCTGCTTATCCTGCTGCTGACCGGGTTGTTCCTGTTGGCGACGCAGCAGCTCTTCGATCAGCGTCTTGTTGCGTCGTGCTGCCTGCAGATCGGGCTGCAGGTCCAATGCCTGATCATAGGCCTCGATGGCGGCTTCGAACGCCTCGCCACGGGCCAGGGCGTTGCCGCGATTGTAGTGATCGGCGGCGGTATCGCCCTCGGCGAACAACGCCGCAGCGCCGGCATAGTCGCCGGCTTGATAGCGCGCTGTGGCCTGCCAGCGACGATCGATAAAGCGTTCGGCGGCCTTTGCCGGCTGCTCGGCCTCGAGCAGGCGCTGGCCCTGCTGGTCGCGACGCAGCCAGAGGTCATCGAATTCGACGGCATTGGCAGGTTGCGGCTGCAACAGGAGCAACGGCAGGCAGAATAACCAGCCGCGCCGTCCCGCCAGGGCGGCCAGCAGGAGCAGGGGCAGCAACAGCCAGTGGCCCTGATCCAGCCAGGCTTCCAGGCGAGTGATCTCGTCGTCGTGCTGCAATGTGCCGGCTTGATCGAACAGGCCGAGGGCTACAAGGTCGTCGTCGCTCAATCGTGCCTGCTGATAGCGACCGCCCAGTTCATCAGCCAGACGTTGCAATCCGGCATTGTCCAGGCGCGGAATGAGAATTGCGCCCTGGGCATCCTTGAGGAAACTGCCGTTTTCCCCAGCGATCGGCGCGCCTTGCTCGGTGCCGACGCCGAGGATCAGCAGGCGCTCACCGCGCCCGTGCAGCAGTGTGCTGATGGCGTCGCGCTCGTGCTGATCAAGGCTGCTGCCGATCAACAGCAGACGTCCACGGCCCAGACCGGTCTGTTCGAGCAGAGCGAGGCCCCTGGCAACGGCAAGGTCGGCGCGCTGGCCAGGCTCGGGCATCAGCGCCGGGTGCAAGGCATCCAGCAGGTTGCGAGTTGTCGCCAGATCGTCGGACAGCGGCACCACGGTATGGGCGCTGCCGGCAAATACCACTACGGCGGTCTGTACGTCCTGGCGACGCTCCAGCAGATCCAGCAGTTTGCGCTTGGCCTGTTCCAGGCGAGTGGGGGGCGCATCACTGGCGAGCATCGCGGGTGTGAGCTCCAGCAGCACCACCAAAGGATCGCTGCGTTTGATATTGGGTTGCTCGAACCGCTGCCAGCTTGGGCCCAGCAATGCGATGACTGCCAATAACCAGGCCAGGCCCAATACCAGCCAGGGCAGGCGACTATGGCGCAGCCGGCCTCGGGTCAGCAGGGCGGCGTGGAAGGCTTCGGGCAGCAGGCGCTGCCAGCGACCGACCTGCAACTGGCGATGCCAGAGCCGCCATAGCAGCCAGATCAGGAGCGGCAGGATGATCAACCAGTAAGGCCGCAGCAGATGGGGCAGCAGATCGCTCATCGGCGCTGCTCCCGTCGCCACGCCAGGCGTTGCAGTTGGGCGCTCCACAGACTGGCAGCGACCATCAGCAGACTGATCAGCAAGGCTGTCGACAGCGGCCATAGATAAAGCGCTTCGGCCAGGCGAGCCTGGGCTGGTTGCTGGGCTGCCGGTTCGAGACGATCCAGCGTATCGCCGATGGCCTTGAGCTCAGCGCTGGAGGTGGCCCGGAAATATTCTCCACCGGTCTGTTCGGAAATGGCGCGAAGGGTGGGTTCATCGAGGTCCAGGCCGGGATTGAAGCCGAAGCGGCTGAGCACGCCACCTTCTTCCGGAACGGCGCCGATGCCGATGGTGTGGATTCGCACACCTTCTTCGGCGGCCAGCGATGCGGCCAATAGCGGATCGATCTCGCCGCCGTTGCTGGCGCCGTCTGTGATCAGCACCAGTACGCGACTGTTCGCCGGGCGCTCCCTGAGCCGTTTCACGGCCAGGCCGATGGCATCGCCGATGGCGGTATTGCTGCCGGCGATGCCAACCCGCGCTTCATCCAGCCAGACACGCACGGTGTGGCGGTCGAAGGTCAGCGGCGCCTGCAGATAAGCCTTGCTGCCGAAGAGGATCAGCCCTACGCGGTCGCCATGGCGTTGCTCGATGAAGTCGCCGAGCAACACTTTGACCAGCTCCAGCCGTGTCAGCTCTTCACCCTGCCACTGCATGTCCGGGTAATCCATCGACCCGGAGACATCCACCGCGAGCAGCAGGTCGCGGCCACTGGTGGGCAGCGGCAGCGGTTCGCCGAGCCATTGCGGCCTAGCCGCGGCGAACAGCAGCAGCAGCCAGATGGTGAGATAAGGCAGTTGCTGGCGCCAGGCGGGCAGGGCGACCCGTGCGCGACGCCCGGAGAGCTGCTGCAACTCGTCGAGGAAGCTGACCTTCAAGGCGGCTTCACCGCTGTCGGCGGGCGGCAGCAGTGCGCGTAGCACCCAGGGCAGCGGCAGCAGCAGAAAGACCCAGGGCCAGGCCAGTTCAAACATGTTTGCGAATCCAGATGTCGACGGATTGTTCGAGACCGTCGATGGCCTTGTCGTCGAGGCGGCACTCGGCCCGGTAGGCGCCTTCGACCAGGATCATCCAGCGTGTCAGTCCGGCAGCCGGGCAGCGGCTATCGAGAAACGCCAGCCAGGCACGCCCGCTGAGTGTGTGCGGGTGGTCATTGGGATAGCGAATGCGACAGAGTCGCTTGAGCAGTGCGTTGAGCTGCTGCAGCCACTGGCTGGCCGGCTGGCCACCGTAGGGCTTGCCCAGACGAGACAGTTCGATCAGCGCTTCCTGACGCTGCGGGTCCAGCGGTGGTTCGGGTTGAACACGAGGTTTGCGCTTGCCCAGACGATGGCGCAGTCGCCAGAGAACTGCAAAAACGATGAGCAGCAGCAATCCGAGTAGCCACCAGCCCGGGGCCGGTGGCCACCAGCTGATCGGTTCGGGGCTGATCAGTGGCGCCAGTTGATCGAGTGGGTTCATGGCCGTGCGCTCGGGTGGCGGACGCTCAGATGCTCGCGCAACTGCTCGATCAGGTCGTGCTGGGTATCGAGTGGCATCAGCGGTACCCGCAGGCGATCGGCCAGCCGCCGCCAGCGCGCGCTGCGTGCTTCGCCCAGTTCGCGGTAGCGCATGCGCAGGTCTGCATCGTGGGTATCCAGTTCCAGCCGCGCACTACCTTCGCTGAAACGCAGCAGCCCGGCGGCGGGCAGGGCGCGATCAAGCGGGTCGGACAGCGGCAGCAACAGCAGATCGACATGCCGCGAGAGCAGGCTGAGTTGCTGTTCGGCGGCATCGGTCAGCGTGCGTTCGTCACAGAGAATCACCGACAGGCTACCCGGTCGAAGCACTTCGCGTGCCCGGCGCAGGGCCATGCTGAAGGCTTCCGGGTCGATCGGGCTGTCCGGCTGCAATCGGTTATTGGCGCGGGTGATGCGATCGAGCAACTGCAACAGGCTCTGCTTGCTGCGCCGTGGCTTGATCTCCTGCTGCTCGCTGCCGAACACCAAGCCGCCGACCCGGTCGTTGTGGCTGAGCGCCGCCCAGCCGATCAGGCTTGCTGCATGGGCCGCCAACACTGACTTGAACAGGCGACCGCTGCCGAAGAACAGGCGCGGGCTCTGTTCGACGAGGAGATAGATGGGGCGTTCGCGTTCCTCGTGAAACAGCTTGGTGTGCGGCTCCTGGGTGCGCGCCGTGACGCGCCAGTCGATGGTGCGAACATCATCGCCGGGCTGATAGATACGAACCTGATCGAAATCCACGCCGCGCCCGCGCAGCTTGGAATGGTGCAGACCTACCAGCGGGCTGCGCCGGTGCGGTGTGGAAAACAATGGCACTTCACGAACGCGATGGCGCATGTCGATGAGATCGGCAAGGCTCACCCGGATAGCGGAGTCCTGCTCGCTCGGCTGCCCGGTGGCGCAAGCCTGTGCGTGCATCAGGCCACCGCGACCACATCGAGAATGCGCTGGATGACACGGTCCTGATCGATGCCGGCTGCTTCCGCCTCGAACGAGAGAATCAGGCGGTGGCGCAGTACGTCGAACAGCATGGCCTGAATGTCCTCGGGGCTGACAAAGTCACGGCCCGCCAGCCAGGCATGGGCGCGTGCGCAGCGGTCCAGTGCAATCGAACCGCGCGGGCTGGCGCCATACGCGATCCAGCTCGCCAGCTCGGCATCGAACTTGGCAGGTGTGCGGGTCGCCATGACCAGCTGCACCAGGTACTCCTCCACCGCATCGGCCATGTACAGATCGAGGATTTCCTTGCGTGCGGCGAAGATTGCCTGCTGCGAAACGCGGTGTTCGGGCTTGGTTTCGCCGTTGATGGCTTCGCCGCGTGCCTGCTGGAGAATACGCCGCTCAACGGAGGCGTCGGGAAAGCCGAGCCTCACGTGCAGCAGAAACCGGTCGAGCTGCGCCTCGGGCAGCGGGTAGGTGCCTTCGTGCTCGATGGGATTCTGCGTGGCCATCACCAGAAACAGTGGCGACAGGTCATAGGTGCTGCGGCCAACGCTGACCTGGCGTTCGGCCATTGCTTCGAGCAACGCCGACTGAACCTTTGCCGGAGCACGGTTGATCTCGTCGGCCAGCACCAGGTTGTGAAAGATCGGCCCCTGCTGAAAGACGAAACTGCCGGTTTCCGGGCGATAGATTTCTGTTCCGGTGATGTCGGCAGGCAACAGATCCGGGGTGAACTGGATGCGGTGAAATTCGGCTTCGAGACCGCCGGCGAGCTCCTTGATGGCGCGGGTCTTGGCCAGCCCGGGCGCGCCTTCGACCAGCAGATGGCCATCTGCCAGAAGGGCGATCAGCAGTCGATCGATCAGGCGTTCCTGGCCAAGAATCTGGGTAGAAAGAAACTGTCGCAAGGCGACCATTGCTTCACGGTGGTCCATCGTCGGGGCTCTTCTGAAGGGCGTCTCGGGCAGGGCGCGCGCCGGTCCAGACTTTAATTCATTGGCGGGTTTGAGGCTATGCGCGGCTCGGCAACTTGATTACATGACGCATGCTTTTTGTGACCGCGACGAAATGGGAGCAGACCCCGGCTGCGGGTTGAACTAAGGTGTTTCGTCATCAGTCATGTCCGCAAAAGGGCTTGTCGAATCCTGCCAGCAATGGAGCTAACCAATGGCGTTCTTTACCGCAGCCAGCAAAGCCGACTTCCAGCAACAACTGCAAGCGGCCCTGGCACAGCATGTCGATGAGCAGCTCCTGCCACAAGTAGGGCTGTTCGCCGAGCAGTTCTTTGGCATTGTCGCTCTGTCCGAGCTTGTCGAACGGCGCATGAGTGATCTGGTCGGCTCGACGCTGGCCAGTTGGCGCCTGCTGGAACGTTTCGATCCGGCGCATCCGCAGGTTCAGGTGTTCAACCCTGATTACGAGAAGCACGGCTGGCAGTCGACCCATAGCCTGGTCGAGGTGCTGCACCCGGACATGCCGTTTCTGGTCGATTCGGTACGCATGGAGCTGACGCGCCGCGGTTATGCCATCCATACCTTGCAAAACACTGTCCTGCAGGTTCGTCGCGATACCGATGGCAGCCTTCTGCAGCTGCTGCCCAAAGGCACCAGTGCCGATGACAGTCATGCAGAGTCGCTGATCTTCGTTGAAATAGATCGTTGCGCCAGCGTTGCGACCCTGCGTGAGTTGGAGCAGTCCCTGCACGCCGTGCTGGCCGATGTGCGCCTGACGGTAGGTGATTTTCCGGCGATGAAGGCCAAGGCCGAGGAGCATCACGGGCGCTTGAGCCGGCTGCAGGTGCAGGAGGGCAATGGACAGCTGGGCGAGATCATGGATTTCATTCGCTGGCTTGCAGATGACCATTTCACCTTCCTCGGCTACGAGGAGTTCACGCTTGATGACCAGGGTGAAAGCGGGCGTCTTGTCTACGATGAATCATCGCTGCTGGGCCTGTCGCGGCATCTGCGTACCGGTGAGGATGAAGATTGCCTGTCCATGCCGGTAGCGCTGGCCTATCTGCGTGAGCCGCTGCTGCTGTCATTCGCCAAGGCGGCGACCCCCAGCCGCGTGCATCGACCGGCCTATCCCGACTATGTGTCCATCCGCGAGATCGATGCGCAGGGCCGGGTCACCAGAGAGTGTCGCTTTCTCGGTCTGTTTACATCCTCGGTCTATACCCAGAGTGTGCGGCGCATTCCCTATATCCGCAGTAAGGTTGCACAAGTCGTTGAGCGCTCGCAGTTCGATGACTCGGCGCATCTGGTCAAGGAGCTCATCCAGGTACTCGAAGTATTGCCGCGCGATGAACTCTTCCAGATGACCCTCGACCAGCTCTTCGAGACCGCCATCGCCATTGTGCAGATTCAGGAGCGCAACAAGCTGAGGCTGTTCCTGCGTACCGACCCCTATGGTCGTTTCTGCTATTGCCTGGCCTATGTTCCGCGTGATGCCTATTCGACCGAAACGCGCCTGCGTATCCAGCAGGTGCTGATCGACCGGCTGGGGGCCAGTGGTTGTGAGTTTTCCACCTATTTCTCCGAATCGGTGCTGATCCGCGTGCAGTTCCTGTTGCGATTGGACCCGGAAAAGCCGCTGCAGATCGATCCGCTGCAACTGGAGAAGGAAGTGGTGCAGGCCTGCCGTACCTGGCAGGACGACTACTCCGGTCTGGTGGTGGAGCGCTTTGGCGAAGCCCGGGGAACCAGCATACTCAGTGGCTTTCCCAAGGGCTTTCCGGCGGGCTACCGCGAACGCTTCGACCCGCTTTCGGCGGTTGTTGACATGCAGCACGTGCTTGGCCTGAGCGATGAGCGCCCGCTGGCAATGAGTTTCTATCAGCCGATCACCACGGTCGAGAATCGCCTGCACTGCAAGCTCTATCACCTGGATACCCCGCTGCCTCTGTCTGACATGCTGCCGATTCTGGAAAACCTCGGTTTGCGTGTGCTGGGCGAGTTTCCCTTCCATCTGAAGGGCAAGGACGGTCGCCGGTATTGGATTCACGATTTCGCCTTCACCTATGCCGAAGGCCTTGAAATCGACCTCATGGAGATCAACGAGTCGCTGCAGGACGCTTTCATTCATATTCACACTGGACAGGCGGAAAACGATGCCTTCAACCGTCTGGTGCTGACTGCCGGGCTGACCTGGCGTGAAGTGGCCCTGCTGCGTGCCTATGGTCGCTATCTGAAGCAGATCCGCATGGGCTTCGATCTGGGGTATATCGCCAGCGCACTGCTTAATCATGCCGATATCGCGCGCGAGCTGGTGCGGCTGTTCAAGACGCGTTTTTATCTGGCGCGCAAGCTGGGCGAAGAGGATCTGGCCGACAAGCAGGAACGGTTGCAGCAGGCGATCCTCACCGCGCTGGATGGGGTTGCGGTACTCAACGAAGACCGCATCCTGCGCCGTTATCTGGCGCTGGTCCAAGCCACCCTGCGGACCAACTTCTATCAGGCCGATGCCAGCGGCAAGCCCAAGAGCTATTTCAGCTTCAAGTTCGACCCGCACCTGATCCCGGAGCTGCCGCGACCTGTGCCTAAATTCGAGATATTCGTCTACTCGCCGCGGGTCGAAGGCGTGCATCTGCGTGGCGGCAAGGTGGCGCGCGGCGGGCTGCGCTGGTCCGACCGTGAAGAGGACTATCGCACCGAAGTGCTGGGTCTGGTAAAGGCCCAGCAGGTGAAGAACGCGATCATCGTTCCCGGTGGCGCCAAGGGCGGTTTCGTGCCGCGCCGGTTACCCAGCGGTTCGCGCGACGAGGTGCTGGCCGAGGGAATCGCCTGCTATCGGATCTTTATCAGCGGTCTGCTGGATATCACTGACAACCTCAAGGACGGGCAGGTTGTGCCACCGGCCAACGTGCTGCGTTACGACGAGGATGATCCCTATCTGGTCGTCGCCGCTGACAAGGGCACCGCGACCTTCTCCGATACGGCCAACGGCATCGCCGCCGAGTACGACTTCTGGCTGGGCGATGCCTTTGCCTCAGGCGGCTCGGCCGGTTATGACCACAAGAAGATGGGCATCACCGCTAAAGGTGCCTGGGTTTCGGTTCAGCGGCACTTCCGCGAGCGCGGCATCGACGTTCAATCCGACAGTATCAGTGTGATTGGTATCGGTGACATGGCCGGGGACGTCTTCGGCAACGGCATGCTCAGGTCCGAAGCCCTGCAACTGGTGGCCGCATTCAACCATCTGCATATATTCATCGATCCTGAACCGGATGTTGCGCGCAGCTTTATCGAGCGTCAGCGTTTGTTCGATCTGCCGCGCTCGTCCTGGAGCGATTACGATGCCTTGCTGATTTCCGCCGGTGGTGGCGTCTTTTCACGTTCGGCCAAGCGTATCGACATCAGCCCGCAAATGAAGGCTCGCTTCGATATTGCCGCGGACCAGCTGACCCCCGCCGAGCTGATCCATGCCTTGCTCAAGGCGCCGGTGGACCTGCTCTGGAATGGTGGCATTGGCACCTATATCAAGAGTTCGGCGGAAAGCCATGCGGATGTCGGCGACAAGGCCAATGACGGCGTGCGGGTCAATGGCTGCGAGGTGCGCGCCAAAGTCATCGGCGAGGGTGGCAATCTGGGTGTCACCCAGCTCGGGCGTGTCGAGTACGGCCTGCATGGCGGCGCATCGAATACCGACTTCATCGACAATGCCGGCGGTGTGAATTGCTCCGACCATGAGGTCAATATCAAGATTCTGCTGAACGAAATCGTCAGCGCGGGAGACATGACCGGCAAGCAACGCAACCAGCTGCTGTTCCAGATGACCGATGCCGTCGCTGCGCTGGT
>ERZ869909.2482-NODE-2482-length-12137-cov-4.411194_pt1 | contig 12137 bp, 11 predicted proteins | sample MGYA00520892_ERZ869909 | MGnify/ENA primary metagenome ERZ869909 (study PRJEB32215, sample SAMEA104723947) | bioreactor metagenome | biome: bioreactor; feature: anaerobic bioreactor; material: water | place: China | collected 2015-03-12 ... | reverse complement strand
GGAGGCCCGTCAGAAGGCCTGGGCGGATGGTGCTTGGTTCCGTGACGGGTTGCTGGCGCATGCAGAAAAGGCCGAGGCGCGCCGGCGCCGGGCCGATGTCGCGGCTGAGTAGCGCCGGAAAGGGGGGTCTTGCCCCCCTCGCCTGCGCCTCGCCCCCCCAGCGTATTTCCGGCAAGATGAAGGGAAAGCCGATGTCCAGTGAATGGCCGCTTTGGGAAGTGTTCATCCGGGGTCAGCATGGCCTCAATCATCGCCATGTCGGCAGCCTGCATGCGCCCGATGCGCAGATGGCGATCCGCAATGCCCGCGATGTCTATACGCGGCGCAATGAAGGGGTCAGCATCTGGGTGGTGCGCTCGGGCGATATCACTGCGTCGAGCCCGTCAGAAAAGGGGCCGCTGTTTGATCCGGCGAATTCCAAGGTCTATCGCCACCCGACATTTTTCGACATTCCTGATGAAGTGGGGCATATGTGATGCCCTCGCTGCCCGACATGATGACCGCCGATGCCGAAGCCCTGGCCCGCGCCGCCGGCAAGGGTGGTGCGGCACCGCTGGAAGCCGGCAGCCCGGCGCATGACCTGTTCACCGGGCTGTGCCGGCTGGGCGACAACACCTTGATTTTGGGCCATAGAATCAGCGAATGGTGCGGGCATGCCCCGGTGCTTGAGGAAGATATCGCCCTGGCCAATGTGGCGCTGGACCTGATCGGCCAGACGCAGCTCTGGCTGGGGCTGGCGGCGCAGGTCGAGGGGCGCGGGCGCAGCGCCGACAACCTGGCCTTCCTGCGCGATGCTTGGCACTTTTCCAACATTCTGTTGGTCGAGCGCCCCAATGGCGATTTCGGCCATACGCTGATGCGGCAGTTCCTGTTCGATGCCTGGCATGCGCCGATGCTGAAAGCGCTGGAGGGCTCGAATGACGCCCGCATCGCCGAGATCGCTGCCAAGGCCGGCAAGGAAGTGGCCTATCATCTGGAACGCTCGGCCGATCTGGTGATCCGGCTCGGCGATGGCAGCGCCGAGAGCCATGCCCGGATGCAGGATGCGCTGGAGCGGCTCTGGCCCTATGCCGGCGAGGCATTCATCGGCGATGCGGTCGATGCGCGGCTGGCCGAGGCCGGGCTGATGCCGGCGCCCGACAGCCTGCGCCCGCAATGGGAGGCCACGGTGAACGAGGTGTTGGGCGCCGCCACGCTGAGCGCGCCCGAAAGCCGCTTTGCCCATCAGGGCGGGCGGCAGGGGCGCCATAGCGAGCATCTGGGGCATCTGCTGTGCACGATGCAATGGCTGCAGCGGGCCTATCCCGGCGCGCGTTGGTAGCCATGGCGGCGGCGACCGAACAGATCTGGCGCTGGCTGTCCGAAATCCCGGACCCGGAGATCCCGGTGATCTCGCTCACCGATCTGGGCATCATCCGCGATGTCGCCTTCGAGGGCGAGACGCTGGTGGTGACCGTGACGCCGACCTATTCGGGCTGCCCGGCAACAACGGTGATCAACCTCGAAATCGAGCGCAAACTGCGCGACGAGGGCATCACCGCGCTACGGCTGGAGCGCCGGCTGTCGCCGCCCTGGACCACCGACTGGATCAGCACCGAGGCCCGCGAGAAGCTGCGCGCCTATGGCATCGCCCCGCCGATCGACGGCACAGCCGCCGGTCAGGGCACCGCCCCGGGGGCACAGGCGCGCGCCGCCGGGCTGGCCCGCCCTGCCCCGCAGGTGCCCTGCCCGCGCTGTGGCGCCAGCGATACCCGCCGGGTCAGCCAGTTCGGCTCGACGCCCTGCAAGGCGGCCTGGCAATGCAATGCCTGTCTGGAACCCTTCGACTATTTCAAATGCATCTGAGGCCCCATGCCCCGTTTCCTGCCCCTTGAAGTGCTCGACCTGCGCAAGGATACCCGCGATGCGGTGGTGGTGACGCTGCGCCCCCGCCCCGAGGATGCGCCGCGCTTCGCCTTCACCCAGGGCCAGTATCTGACCTTCCGGCGCGATTTCGACGGCGAGGAACTGCGCCGCTCCTATTCGATCTGCGCCGGGATCGACGAGGGACATCTGCAGGTCGGCATCAAGCGCGTCGAGGGCGGCGCCTTTTCGACCTGGGCCAATGAGCAACTTGCCCCCGGCATGGTGCTGGAGGCCATGCCGCCGATGGGCAATTTCCACGCCCCGCTCGACCCGGCGGCGCGGCGCCATTATCTGGGTTTTGCCGGCGGCTCGGGCATCACGCCGCTGCTGTCGATCATCAGGACGGTGCTGGCGCGCGAGCCCAAGGCGCGCTTCACGCTGGTCTATGCCAACCGGCAGGTCAGCTCGATCATGTTCCGCGAGGCGCTGGAAGATCTGAAAAACCAGTATCTTGGCCGGTTCTCGGTGCTGCATGTGCTGGAAACCGAAGCGCAGGAGATCGAGCTTTTCACCGGCCGGGTGGATGCCGAAAAGATCCGGGGCCTCTTCAGCCACTGGATCGACCCGCGCGGCATCGATCTGGCCTTCATCTGCGGCCCCGAGCCGATGATGCTGACCATCGCGGAAGCGCTGCGCGAACACGGGCTGGAGGATGCGCAGATCAAGTTCGAGCTGTTCACCAGCGGCCAGCCGGGGCGGGCGCGGCAAAAGCCCGTCAGCACCAGCGCCGATCAGAGCGAGAGCTGCGAGGCGACCGTCACGCTCGATGGCGCCACCCGCAGCTTCCGCATGCCCAAGAGCGGCCAGAGCCTGCTCGATGCCGCCCTGGCCAATGATCTGGACGCCCCCTATGCCTGCAAGGCCGGGGTCTGCTCCACCTGCCGCGCCAAGGTGCTGGAGGGCGAGGTGGAAATGCTGAGCAACCATGCGCTTGAGGATTACGAGGTGCGGCAGGGCTATGTGCTGAGCTGCCAGTGCTACCCGCTCAGCGACCGCCTGGTGGTCAGCTACGATCAGTAACCGGAAGGGCCTGCCCATGACCGAGATGAGCATCGAGGAATATCTGGCCCGGGGCGGCAAGCTCAGTTCGCCCGCCAACGTGCCACCGCGCTATCGGGGCGAGCTGCTGCGGCTGATGGCCAGTTTCGTCGATAGCGAACTGGCGGCCTCGGCCGGGTTTGCCGATACGATCAATGACGCACCGGGCATCCGAAGCCGCATTGCCGCCGCACGCATCACCATGGAAAAGGCCGATCACGCCGAGCGGGTGCTGCGCGTGATGGCCGATTTCGGCGTCGATACCGCGCGCTATGAGGGTGTGCATCCCTGGGCTGCAAGGCTGGCGCGCGATGCCGACATCGGCGCACGGCGGCAGGGCGGCGACATGCGGCTGTCGGTCTTTCACTACCCGCTGGAGGGCTGGGTGGATGCCGTGGTGATGAATGTGCTGCAGGGCCTTGCCGCCGGGCTGCAACTGGATGAATTCGCCCGCATTTCCTATCAGCCGCTGGCCGAGGTGTTCCGCGCCATCGCCCCGCGCGAGCGCCGCCATGCCGAACTGGGCCGCGAAGGCCTGGCGCAGATCACCGCCACCGAGGCCGGGTGCGCCGCCGCCCGCACCGCCTGGAATTATTGGCATCCGCGCGTCGCTGCGGGTTTCGGCCCGGCCGGCTCGGCGCGGTTTGAACTGCTGAAAAGCCTTGGCCTGCGCCACCGCCCCAACGAGGCCCTGCTGGCCGATTGGCAGCAGGCGGCCGCCGCGCTTGCGGCCGAACTCACCCTGTCCTGAACCGGAGCCGCCATGACCGCCCAGACCCCGCCCCGCCTGCAAAGTTACCTCTGTGGCGCCTGGCAGCATGGCCAGCGCGACGGCGCGCCGCTGCTTGACGCCGCCACCGGCGATCTGGTGGCGCTGATCGATGCCACCGGGCTGGATATGCAGGCCGCGCTGGCCCATGGCCGCGCCGCCGGCGCCGGGCTGCGGGCGATGACCTTTCATGAGCGCGCGCTGATGCTCAAGGCGCTGGGCCAGCATCTGATGGCGCGCAAGGACCGCTTTCATGCCCTGTCGCTGGCCACCGGCGCCACGCCCAAGGACGGCTGGATCGACATCGAGGGCGGCATCGGCACGCTCTTGAACTATGCGTCGCGCGGGCGGCGTGAATTGCCCAATGCCCGCCTCCTCAACGAGGATGCGCCCGAGGCCCTGTCGAAGGATGCAAGCTTCGCCGCCCAGCATATCCTGACCCCGCTCCAGGGCGTGGCGGTGCATATCAACGCGTATAATTTCCCCTGCTGGGGCATGCTGGAAAAGCTGGCGCCGACGCTGCTGGCCGGCATGCCGGCGGTGGTGAAACCCGCCAGCCAGACGGCCTATCTGACCGAATTGATGGTGCGCGAGATCATCGACAGCGGATTGCTGCCCGAAGGCGCGCTGCAACTGATCTGCGGCTCGGTGGGCGATCTTCTGGACCATGTCACCGAACAGGATGTCGTCACCTTCACCGGCTCGGCGGCAACCGGGCGCCGGTTGCGCGCGCATCCGGCGATCATGGCCAATTCGGTGCGTTTCACCATGGAGGCCGACAGCCTGAACGCCGCCATCCTGGGCCCCGATGCGACACCCGGCACGCCGGAGTTTTCCTTGTTCGTCAAGGAAGTGGTGCGCGAAATGACGGTGAAGGCCGGGCAGAAATGCACCGCCATCCGCCGGGTTCTGGTGCCGCGCGCCCAGCTTGACGCGGTGCAAGATGCGCTGGCCGAGGCGCTGGCGCAGGTGCCGCTCGGCCTGCCCGGGGACGAGGCGGTGCGCATGGGGCCGCTCGCCAGCCTCGATCAGCGCGAGGAAGTGCGCGCCCGTATCCGCGATCTGGCCAGCGAGGCCGAACTGGTGATCGGCGATCCGCAGGAAGTGCGGCTGGTCTCGGGCGATGCCGGGCGTGGCGCCTTCCTCAACCCGGTGGTGCTGTGCTGCGAGCGTCCGTCCTCGGCGCGGGCGGTGCATGACATCGAGGCCTTTGGCCCGGTCAGCACCCTGATGCCCTATGACGATCTGGATGAAGCCGTGGCGTTGAGCCAGCGCGGCCGGGGCTCGCTGGTGGCCTCGGTCTTCACCGATGAGCCTTCGGTGGCCGAGGCGCTGGTGCTGGGCATTGCCCCGTTCCACGGAAGGGTGATGATCGGCAACCGCGCCAGCGCCAAATCCTCCACCGGGCATGGCTCGCCGCTGCCGATGCTGGTGCATGGCGGGCCGGGCCGGGCCGGCGGCGGCGAGGAACTGGGCGGCATGCGCAGCGTCAAGCATTACATGCAGCGCACCGCCGTGCAGGGCGCGCCGCGCCTGCTGGCGGCGGTTTCCGGGCGCTGGCTGCCCGGCGCCGAAACCCGCACCGATCGCCACCCGTTCCGCAAGTCGCTGGCCGAGCTGCGAATCGGCGACCGGCTGGTGACTGAGAAACGCACCGTAACCCTTGAGGATATCGAGCATTTCGCCCATTTCACCGGCGATACCTTCTATGCCCATATGGACGAGGAAGCCGCCCGCGCCAACCCGTTCTTCGAGGGCCGCGTGGCGCATGGCTATCTGATCGTCTCGTTCGCCGCCGGGCTTTTCGTGCAGCCTGATCCCGGCCCGGTGCTGGCCAACTACGGCGTCGATAGCCTGCGCTTTCTGACCCCGGTCAACCCCGGCGATACGCTGGGGGTGGTGCTGACCTGCAAGGAGATCAACCCCCGCGAAGGCACCGAATATGGCGAGGTGCGCTGGGATTGCCAGGTCAGCAACCAGAAGGATGAACTGGTCGCGCAATATGATGTGCTGACCATGGCGGCGCGCGACTGGCCGCAATAGGCGACCCTCGTGGCGGATAAACGGCCCGCGTTTCGGCGCGAGCCTTTTTGCATTTCGGGCAATCCAGTTGCACATTTTGGGCGATCCAGACACCGTTTCGCGCAAGATGTCGGCTGAACCCGTGGCCGTTTCGCGCCATACTGCCCGCAGATCCGGCCCCGCAGCCCTCATGGACAGGACAGCACATGCCCCATTCCCCCCGCCATTGCGTGCTGATCGGCGCGCCTGTTGACAGCGGCCAGCGCCGCGCCGGCTGCCTGATGGGCCCGGCCGCCTATCGGGTCGCCGGGATCGAGAAGGCGCTGCGCGATCTGGGCCACAGCGTTACTGATCACGGCGATCTGGCCGCCGCCCTGCCCGTCGAAACGCCCACCTGCACCAATCCGGCCGTGCATCATCTGGGCGAAACCCTTGGCTGGACCGCCAGCTTGGCCCGCGCCGGCCAAGCCGCAATGGCCGAAGGCATGCCGATCTTCCTGGGCGGCGATCACAGCCTGTCGCTGGGCTCGGTCGCCGGTGTGGCAGCGCATGCCGCGGCGGTCGGCCGGCCGCTTTTCGTGCTCTGGCTTGATGCCCATTCGGATTTCCACACCCCCGAGACCACCGAAAGCGGCAATCTGCACGGCACCCCCATCGCCTATATCGCCGGGCGGCCCTTTGCCCCCTTTCCGCCCTTCCCGGCGCCGGTGCCCCCGCAGAACATCTGCCTTTTCGGTATCCGCTCGGTCGATCACGCCGAACATGCAGCCCTTCTGGCGCATGAGATCGCCATCAACGACATGCGGGTGATCGACGAACAGGGCATCACCGCGCCGCTGCGCGCCTTTCTGGAACGCGTCGAGGCGGCCAACGGGCTGCTGCATGTCTCGCTCGATGTCGATTTTCTTGATCCCGCCATCGCCCCGGCGGTGGGTACCACGGTGCCCGGCGGCGCCACCTTCCGCGAGGCGCATCTGGTGATGGAGATGCTGCACGACAGCGGGCTGGTCAGTTCGCTCGATCTGGTGGAACTGAACCCCTTTCTCGATGATCGCGGCCGCACCGCGCATCTGATGGTCGATCTGCTGGCATCCCTGATGGGCCGCAAGGTGTTTGACCGCCCCACCCGCAGCTTCAGAGGTCAGCAATGAACGCCCAGCAACCGACTGAAACCAAAGCCATTCCCGCCCCCTCGGCGCAGGCGCTGGTGCCCTTTGTCAGCGTCGATGCGATGATGCGGCTGGTGCATCGCATCGGGCTGGAGACCGCGCTGGCACAGCTCACCGACCGGATCGAGGCCGATTTCCGCCGCTGGGAGCAATTCGACAAGACGCCGCGCGTCGCCAGCCATTCGCCGATCGGGGTGATCGAGCTGATGCCCACTTCGGACGGCACGCATTACGCGTTCAAATATGTCAACGGCCACCCGGCCAATACCCGCGCCGGGCTGCAGACGGTGACCGCCTTTGGCGTGCTGGCGCGCGTCGATACCGGTTATCCGCTGCTGTTCGCCGAGATGACGCTTCTGACCGCATTGCGCACCGCCGCCACCTCGGCCATGGCGGCGCGGCATCTGGCACCGAAGGGCGCGAGGGTCATGGCGATGATCGGCAATGGCGCGCAGGCCGAGTTTCAGGCGCTGGCCATGAAACGGGTCATCGGCATCGAAGAGGTGCGGCTCTACGATATCGACCCCGCCGCCACCGAGAAATGCGCCCGCAACCTTGCCGGGACCGGGCTGCGCGTGGTGCCTTGCCGGCGTGCCGAAGAGGCCATCGAGGGTGCGCAGATCATCACCACCTGCACCGCCGACAAGGCCTATGCTACCATCCTTAGCGACAATATGGTCGGCGCCGGCGTGCATCTGAACGCCATCGGCGGCGATTGCCCCGGCAAGACGGAACTGGCCCCGGCGATCCTGCACCGCGCTGATATCTTTGTTGAATATCCCGAACAGACCCGTATCGAGGGCGAGATCCAGCAGCTTGCCCCGGACCATCCGGTGAATGAGTTGTGGCGGGTGATCGAGGGCCAGATCCCGGGGCGGTGCGACAATGCACAGATCACGCTTTTTGACGGCGTGGGCTTTGCCATCGAGGATTTCAGCGCGCTGATGTGGCTGCATGAACATCTGGGCCGCGACGGCCATGCGCAGATGCTCGACATGATCGCCGACCCGGATGATCCGCGCGACCTTTATGGCATGCTGATGCGCGCCAGGGGCTGAGCGCGGCCCGGCCCAGGGCGCGTGCCCCTCAAAGCATGCCGGGCAGCACCTGATCGGGTGGGCGGTGGCCATCGGCGAAGGTCTTGATGTTGAGGATCACCTTCTCGCCCATCTCGATCCGCCCCTCCAGCGTGGCCGAGCCCATATGCGGCAAGAGCACCACATTGGGCAGCTCGCGCAGCCGCGGGTTGATCTCGGCCCCGCGCTCGAACACATCAAGCCCCGCGCCGGCCAGTTCACCCGCACGCAGCCCCCGGGTCAGGGCGTTCTCGTCGATGACCTCGCCGCGCGAGGTGTTGATGATCACCGCCGATGGCTTCATCAGCTTCAGCCGCCGGGCATTGAGCAGATGGAAGGTCGAGGGCGTGTGCGGGCAGTTGATGGAAATCACATCCATCCGCGCCACCATCTGATCAAGGCTTTCCCAGAAGGTCGCCTCCAGCGGTTCCTCGATTTCGGGGCGCAGGCGTTTGCGGTTATGGTAATGGATCTGCATGCCGAAGGCGCGGGCGCGGCGTGCCACCGCCTGCCCGATCCGCCCCATGCCCAGAATGCCCAGCCGCTTGCCGCCGATCCGCCCGCCCAGATGCGTCATCGGCGACCAGCCCGCCCAGGCGCCGGCCTGCATCTCGGCCAGCCCCTCGGGAATGCGCCGGGTCACCGCCAGCATCAGCGCGATGGCCATATCGGCGGTATCCTCGGTCACCACGCCGGGGGTATTCGACACCAGCACCCCGCGCTGGCGGGCCGAATGCACATCGATATGATCCACCCCGGCGCCGTAATTGGCGATCAGCTTGAGCCGGTCGCCGGCCTGGGCCAGCATATTGGCGTCGATCTGGTCGGTCAGCGTCGGCACCAGCACATCGGCGCGGGTCATCGCCGCCACCAGCTCGTCGCGGCTCATCGGCGCGTCATCGTCGCGCAATTCGACATCGAAAAGCTCCTTGAGCCGGGTTTCCACCGCTTCGGGCAGGCGTCGCGTGACGACAACACTCAGGCGCTTTGCGGGCATCCGATCCTCCTTGGGGCTTTCCTTGCGGGGCGCATGCTGGCAAAGTGACCGATAGAGGAACGAGGCACAAGCACCCCGGACAACCTTCGCGCAACAAAATGACCGAAGGGCCGGCAGGGCGGCATCAGCCGCAAGGGCAAGGGCAGGAATGATGAGGCGATCCGCGCGGCATGGGCTGGCCAGCATCCTGGCGCTGGCATTGGTTTTGCCGGGCGCGCCGGCAATGGCCCAGACCCAGGTGGCGGCGGTTGAACCGGCCCCCGCCCCGGCACAAAACCCGGCTCAGACCACCACCCGCGGCCCGGAAACCGGCCTGCCGCTGCCGCGTTTCGTGTCGCTCAAAAGCGGCGAGGGGCGTGCCCGGCGCGGGCCCAGCCGGGCGCATCGGGTGGACTGGATCTTCACCCGCCGCGACATGCCGCTTCGCGTGACAGCCGAATTCGAACACTGGCGCCGCGTCGAGGATCACGAGGGCCAGGGCGGCTGGATGCATTATTCGCTGCTCTCGGGCGTGCGCACGGCGCTGGTGATGCAGGATATGACGGTGATGCGCGCCCAACCGCGCGGCAATGCGACCGAGGTGGCGCTGCTGGAGCATGGGGTGGTGGGGCGCATCATGGCCTGCCAGCCGGAATGGTGCCGGCTGCGTGTGGAAAACCAGCGCGGCTGGGTGGCGCGCAGCGCGCTCTGGGGGCTGGCGCCCGACGAAACCCTCGATTGAGCCGCCACTCGCACCCTGCGACCCTTGGCACGGCAAGGCCGGCGGGCTAGGCTTCCGGCCGGGGGGAAGCAGCAATGAATCCGGAGACGACCGAGAAGTTCACCCGCGCCGGGTTGAACCTGATCCAGCAGGCGCTGTCGATCTTTGACAGCGATCTGCGGCTGGCGGTCGCCAATCAGCGCTATCAGGAAATGTTCGGCCTGCCCGACACATTGGCCAATCCCGGCGCCACGTTCGAGGAAACCATCCGCTTTCTGGTCGCGCAGGGCGAATACGGCCCCCAGCCCGACCCCGAGGCGGCGGTGCGGCTGCGGGTCAACACCGCCCGCGCCTTTCAGCCGCATTACATGGAGCGCCAGCGCGCCAATGGCCGCTGGATCTCGGTCGAGGGGGCGCCGCTGCCCGAGGGCGGCTGGGTCACGGTCTATACCGATATCACCGAAATCAAGCTGCAGGAACGGCTGCTGAGGGCACGATCCGAGGAGCTTTCGGGCCAGCTTTTCGCCCATGCCGAACGCCTGAGCCTCGCCAACCGCGAACTGGCCGCCACCAACAAGGCGCTCGAAGAGGCCAAGCGCGAGCTGACCGAAATCGAGGCCCGCACCCGGCTGACCACCGAGATGATGCCGGCGCATATCGCGCATGTGAACCGCGATCTGGTCTATACCTATTCCAACCGCCGGCTTTCGAGCCTGATGCCCGGCACGCCGGGCGATGTCGTGGGGCTGCATGCCTCGGTGGCGCTGGGCCCCTCGACCTTCGCCAAGATCCGCCCGCATATGGAACGCGGGCTGACCGGCGAGGCCTCGGTGATCGAGGTCACCCATGAAGACAGCGGCCGGCGCGTGCGTGTGGCGCTCACCCCCGACCCGGGCACCGAAGCCGCCAACGGCCGGCGCCGTGGCGGCGGGGTCTATATCCTGTCCACCGATATCACCGAGGAAACCCAGGCCCGGGCAGCGCTTCTGCAGACGCGCAAGCGGGAACTGGCGGCGCAGCTGACCTCGGGGCTGGCGCATGATTTCGCCAATCTGCTGACCATCATCATGGGGCTGCAAGGCAAGCTTGCCCGCCTGCCCGACCTGCCGCCCGAGGCCGCCGAGATCGCCCGCGCGACACTGGGCGCGGCGCGGCGCGGCGGCACGCTGCTGCAACGCATCGGCTCGATCTCGGGACATCGGGAGATGCGCGCCGAGCCGACCGATCTGGAGCAGTTGCTGGACGATCTGCAGATGATGGCCAACCCCTCGTTGCCCGCTCAGACGCGGCTGCGCATCGGGCTTGACCCGGGGCTGGGGCTGTTGCTGCTCGATCAGGGCGCGCTGCAGGACAGTTTGCTGAACCTGATCCTCAACGCGCGGGACGCGATGGGCCATGAGGGCGGCGAGATCCGGCTGAGCGCGCGGCGGGTGCGCGATACCTGGCTGGAAATCAGCGTCGAGGATGACGGGCCGGGCTTTTCCGAGGACGCCCTGAAGCGCGGGCTGGACCCGTTCTTCACCACCAAGGGCGGCGAAGGGTCGGGGCTGGGGTTGGCGATGGTCTATGATCAGGCGACGCTGTCGGGCGGCAGCGTGCGGCTGTCCAACCATGCCGGTGGCGGCGCGCGGGTGGTGTTGCGCCTGCCCTGGCGACCGGCGCTCGCAGTGCATTCGCCGCGCCTGGTGCTGCTGGTCGAGGACAGCCCCGAGATCCGCACCCATGTGCGCGAGATGCTCTGCGCCATCGGCCAGAACGTCATCGAGGCCACCAGCGCCGCCGATGCCACGGCGCTGGCCGCGCTCGAAGGCATCGGATTGATCCTGTCGGATATCAATCTGGGCGACGGCGAGACCGGGCTGGCGCTGCTGGAGCGGTTACGCCCCTCGCTGCCGGGGGTGGCGATGGGGCTGATGACCTCGTTGCCGCCGCGCGATCCGCTGCATCAGCGCGCCGCCGGAGCGTTCGAGGTCTTGCAAAAGCCCTTCGATCCGGGCGAATTGACCGAATTCCTGCATCGCTGCGATGCCCGGCTTGCCGCGCAGGCCGCCGAATGAACTTCGCCGAATGAACCTGAACTGGACCACGCGATGAGCCAACCCCATGTCGCCATCCTCGACGACGAGGCCGAGATCCGGCGCATGCTGGCCGATGCGCTGAATGATGCCGGGTTTCGCACCTCAAGCTTTTCGCGCGCCACCGAATTCGAAGCGGCGCTCAAGCGCACGGCGCCCGATGTCTGTCTGGTCGATCTGGGCCTGCCCGACCGCGACGGGCTGGCGCTGGTGCACCGGCTGGCGCTGGAATCGGGGGCGACGATCATCATCATCTCCGGGCGCGCGAATATCAGCGACCGGGTGACGGGGCTGGAGCTGGGCGCGGATGACTATATCATCAAGCCCTTCGAGCCCGCCGAGGTGGTGGCCCGCATCCGCGCCCGGCTGCGCAAGTCGCGCCCGGT